>JAAUYF010071080.1_pt1 | contig 11463 bp, 11 predicted proteins | sample 7278051 | NCBI WGS metagenome assembly JAAUYF01 (sample SAMN14350202, study PRJNA611818) | marine sediment metagenome | isolation source: surface marine sediment (0.6m) | place: French Polynesia: Moorea | collected 2018-08 | reverse complement strand
CTCATGTAGCGTACCACGGCCTCGTGCTCGAGCCGTTCACCGCTGTTTTCGCCGCGTTCGACATCGGTCGCGAGGCCGTTTTCATAGACCAGGAAGCGGCAATGTACCGACCCCGCGGCGGCGTTCGCCGCGGGTGAGTGCAGATCGAGTACCAGTGAGCTCCGATCGCGCGATACGGTCAGGCGCAGATCGAGCGGCGCCGCGCGGCGATTGGCCTGCCGGATCTTTTCGAGAATCGTTTTGCTGCCGCGCGCTTCCATGCCGTTGACGAAAAATTCGGGGGTATAAATCGTGCGCTGCAGGTTGTTCGCGCCAAGCTGGCGCTGGCGCGAGGTATAGCGTTTACTCGAAAAGCGGTCTTTCCAGCCCAGGTAATTCCAGTAATCGACGTGGAAGGACAGGGCGAGCACGTCGACCTCGTCCCTGGGCAGCTTGACCAGGCGCGACAGCCAGCGGTCGGCGGGCGGGCAGCTGCTGCAGCCCTCGGACGTATATAGTTCGACCACGGCGGTCTGGCGGTCGCCGCTGGCAACGGTTATCGGGTTGCCGGCATGGGCGGCGAGCGGCAGCAGTAAAACTAGCGGGAGGAGTCGAAGCATGTTGCACCTGTAATGTTTGTGCTCCTGCTAGTAGACTGCCGCCGCGGTGCCGAGTTCAGTCGATACCGTACTCCGCGCGGTAGGCCTCGATCGCGTCCCGGTGCCCCGTGTCGCCGCTGGCCTCGAGGTATTCGAGGATATGCTCGAGCTTGATGATCGAAATCACTTCGAGCCCGCGCTGTTCCAGTTCCTGGATCGCGGAGGTCTGACCCTGGCCTTTTTCCTGGCGATCGACCGCGATAGTCACCGCGGCCGCCTGCGCGCCGAGCGCCTCGATCAGGGCGATCGACTCGCGGATCGCGGTGCCGGCGGTGATCACGTCGTCGATGATCATGACTCTGCCCGCGATTTCGGCGCCGACGATACTGCCGCCCTCGCCGTGGTCCTTGGCTTCCTTGCGGTTGAAGGCGTAGGCGATGTCGCGCTGATGCCGCGTGTAAAGCGCGCTCGCGGTGATCGCGGCCAGCGGTATTCCCTTGTAGGCGGGGCCGAACAGCAGGTCGAACTCGAAGCCCGACTGTTCGATCGCGTCCGCGTAAAATTCGGCCAGCGCGGCGAGGTCGGCGCCGCGATTGAAGATTCCCGCATTGAAAAAATAGGGGCTGACGCGGCCCGACTTGAGCGTGAATTCACCGAAGCGGAGCGCGCCGCGCTCGAGGCAATAGTCGACGAAGCGGGACTGGTAGGCGTGCATGGACGAAAGCCTGGTAGTTGCTAAACCGAAGTCATGTATCATATCGCCTGATTTTCAGATTGGTAGCAGTTTCAGATGCGCGTCATTTCCATCAACACCAACGGTATTCGCGCGGCCGCGCGCAAGGGCCTGTTCGAATGGCTGCCGCGCCAGCGCGCCGACGTCGTCTGCGTGCAGGAAACCAAGGCGCAGGTCGGGCAACTGGATCACCCGCAATTCCACCCGAAAAAATATCATTGCAGTTACTTCGACGCGCTGAAGAAGGGTTACGCCGGCACCGCGGTGTACAGCCGTGTGGAGCCGCTGCAGGTGATCCGCGGTTTCGGTGAATCCGAGTTCGACAACGAGGGCCGCTACCTCGAGTACCGCTACAAAAACCTGTCGGTCATTTCGCTGTACGCGCCGTCCGGGTCGTCCGGTGACCACCGGCAGGAATCCAAGTGGCGCTTCCTCGACAGTTTCATGCTGCACCTGCAGGCGCTCAGGCGCAAACGGCGCGAGTTCATCATTTGCGGCGACTGGAATATCGCGCACCAGAATATCGATTTGAAAAACTGGCGCTCGAATCAGAAAAACTCCGGTTTCTTGCCGGAAGAGCGCGCCTGGCTGAGCGATTTGTTCGACCGCGTCGGCTTCGTCGACGGTTTCCGCGTGGTCGATCCGCGTCCCGAGCAGTACACCTGGTGGTCGAACCGCGGCCAGTCCTGGGATAAGAACGTCGGCTGGCGGATCGATTACCAGATCGTCACCCCCGGGCTGCGCGACACGATTCGCAAGGCCAGAATTTACAAGGACCAGCGGTTTTCCGATCACGCCCCGCTAATCATGGATTACGACCTGGAGCTTACAGGCTAGTGCCGCTGGGCGCGGCCACCTGGGTCGAGGCGCTGCGGCTGTTTTGCCACCGCCGCGTGATTACGATGCTGTTCCTCGGCTTTTCCGCCGGCATTCCGCTGCTGCTGATTTTTTCGTCGCTCTCGCTGTGGCTGCGCGAGGCCGGGGTCGATCGCGCGCTGGTCACTTTTTTCAGCTGGGCCGCGCTCGGTTATTCGTTCAAGTTCGTCTGGGCGCCACTGGTCGACCAGCTGCCGCTGCCGCTGTTGACGCGGTTACTGGGTCGGCGCCGCGCCTGGATGCTGAGCGCGCAAATCGCGATTGCACTGTCGATCCTGGCGATGTCGGCGATCGATCCGCAGGCCGGCGAAACCGGCCTGACGCTGATGGCGCTGGCCGCGGTCGCGCTCGGGTTTTCGTCGGCCACGCAGGATATCGTCATCGACGCCTACCGCATCGAGTCGGCCGAGCCCGAGCTGCAGGCATTGATGTCGGCGACCTATATCGTCGGTTACCGCCTTGCGATGATGGTGGCCGGCGCCGGTTCGCTGTACCTCGCGGAAAAATTCGGCAGCACCAGCGAGGTCTACCGGTATGCCGCCTGGCAGGGCACCTACATGGTTATGGCCGCGGCGATGCTGGTCGGTATCGTGACCACGCTGTCGATTCGCGAACCCGAGCGCGCCGAAGCCAGGGCTTATTTGCAAACCAGCGGCGACTATGCGCGCTTCCTGCTGCTGTTCGCCTGCGCGGTGTCCGCCTTTGTTGCTTTATACGCGTGGTCGAGCACCCCGGTGGCGCAGGCGAAAGCCGCGCTGACCGGGCTGCTGGGCAACGCCGCCTTCGCGGGTTCGCTGATCGAACTTTTGCGCCTTGCCGCGGCGCTGGCGGCGGCCTGGATGTTTGCGGTGACGCTGGTTCGGCTCGGGCTGGCGCGCTTCGAGATGGTGGAACACACCTATCTGCTGCCGGTACGAGATTTTTTCAGCCGCTATGGCTGGTCGTTCGCCTGGCTGCTGCTGGCCCTGATCGGCCTGTACCGAATATCCGATATCGTGCTCGGCGTGATCTCCAACGTGTTCTACAAGGACCTGGGTTTCAGCAAAACCGAAATCGCCGACGTCGTCGTTATTTACGGAATTATCATGACCATCGTCGGCGGCCTGCTCGGGGGTGTGCTCGCCGCGCGTATCGGCGTATTGAGAATACTCCTGCTCGGCGCGGTACTGGCCGCGGCGACCAACCTGCTGTTCATGCTGCTGGCCGCTATCGGTTACGACCTGTTCTGGCTTTACGTGGTCATATCGGCCGATAACCTTTCGGCCGGTGTCGCCAGCGCGGCCTTCGTCGCCTTTTTGTCGAGCCTGACCAACGTGTCGTTTACCGCGATGCAGTACGCCATTTTCAGCTCGCTGATGACGCTGATACCGAAATCTCTCGGCGGTTACTCGGGCTCGATGGTCAACGCGCTCGGTTACCCGGGCTTTTTCCTGCTGACCGCGCTGCTCGGCATACCGGTTATCCTGCTGATCTGGCTGGCGCGGAAAAAACTCGAGCCGGGGCGGGCGGAATAGCTGATTTCGGGCGGGGCCGCGGCCGATTTTGTTGTATCATTCGGCGAGGACAAAGCAACGACAGCAGCCATGAATAAATCAGAGCAATTGTTCGCGCAGGCGAGCGAGGTTATCCCGGGTGGCGTCAATTCGCCGGTGCGCGCGTTCGCCGCGGTCGGCGGCACGCCGCCGTTCATCGACCGCGCCGAGGGCGCCTACCTGATCGATGTCGACGGTAATCGCTATATCGACTACGTCGGCTCCTGGGGGCCGATGATTACCGGCCATGCCCATCCCGAGATTATTGCCGCGGTAACCGAAACGGTCGAGAAAGGCCTCAGCTTCGGCGCGCCCTGCGCGCTCGAGGTGGAGCTCGCGCAGCGCATTTGCGACACGATGCCGAATATCGACCTGGTCCGCATGACCAACTCGGGCACCGAGGCGGCGATGAGCGCGATCCGGCTCGCGCGAGGGTTTACCGGCCGCGACAAGATCGTCAAGTTCGAAGGCTGTTATCACGGTCACGCCGATTCGCTGCTGGTCAAGGCCGGGTCGGGGGCGCTGACGCTGGGCGTGCCCAGTTCGCCGGGGGTGCCGGCCGCGCTCGCCGATCACACGATCACGCTCGAGTACAACAACAGCGAGCAGGTGCGCGAAGTCATGGCGGAAATCGGTTCCGAGGTAGCCTGTATCGCGGTCGAGCCGGTGGCGGGCAACATGAACTGCATTCCGCCGCTGGACGGTTTTCTGCAAACCCTGCGCGACTGCTGCGACGAGCACGGCAGCGCGCTCTTGTTCGACGAGGTGATGACCGGGTTTCGCGTCGGCCTCGGCGGCGCCCAGGAGCGTTACGGCATCGTGCCCGACCTGACCTGCCTGGGCAAGGTCATCGGCGGCGGCATGCCGGTCGGCGCATTCGGCGGCAAACGTGAAATCATGAACCATATCGCGCCGCTCGGCCCGGTGGACCAGGCCGGTACACTGTCGGGCAACCCGGTGGCGATGGCGGCGGGGCTGAAAAATCTCGAGATCATTTCGCGCCCCGGCTTTTTCGAGGAGCTGAGCCAGCGCACGCGCCAGCTGCTGGAAGGGTTGCTCGCCGCGGCCGAGGCCAACGACATTCCGATGCGGGCCAACCAGGTCGGCGCCATGTTTGGCCTGTTTTTCACCGACCAGGACGAGGTCAGGACCTTCGCCCAGGTCGGCGCCTGCGATATCGAGCGGTTCAAGAAATTTTTCCACGGTATGCTCGCCCGCGGCGTCAACCTGGCGCCGTCGGCTTACGAAGCGGGTTTTGTCAGCGCCATGCACGGCGCCGCCGAAATCGAGCAAACCATCGAGGCGGCCGCGGCCACCTTCGCCGAGCTCTAACTTTTTTCTGATAATTTTGGGTCAGAGTAAAAATTCTGCGAATTTTTACTCTGACCCAAAATTATTGCTGGGGGCTAGAGGCCGAGCATGCCTTTTTTCAGTTTCTTGTCGGCGGGGTGGTTGCCGAGCCAGATTTCGAGCAGCGCGTTCTTGAAATCCTCACCCGGTATCAGGCCCAGCTCCTTGTCGTTGCGCGTGACCAGCACGCCCTGCCCGGGCAGGTAGTCGAACGCGTAGCGCTCTTTCGCGACCACGCTGCGCTCGAAGTAGCCGTAAAACTGATCGATGCGCGGTTGCAGCTGATTTAACGTTTCCTCCTCCTGGTTTTTTTCGAAACCCTCGCGCCACGCCTCGAGCAACTTGTCCGGCGCCACCTCCTTGTAGACGAAATCGAGCTGCACGCGCCAGGGCCCGGGCCGCGATAAAATTTCCGCCACGTCATCCGATTTCGCGGGCAGGTAAAGCGAGCCGACGTATACGTCAACCCAGAATTTCTCGCGCAGGCCGATGCCGTTCAAAACCAGGGTTTCGCCGCTGACGGCCTTGATTTCGTCTTCGACGAACACACCGGCGAGTTCCGCCGCGGATGCGAGGCTCGCCAGCGACAGCAAAAGGCTTGCAAGGATTATATTCTTCACGGCGTCTGTCCCCCCGGGCTGCTTTATCGCAGTTTAAGCCGGGGATTGCCGAATTGAAACCCGCTACTCGTTGGCGGCTTCGGGCTTGATGTATTGAATGACGCCGAGCCGGATCAGCTCGGCGTGCAGGATAACCGCACGGTCGTTGCACTCGGGGATTTCGAGCAGGCGCTGTTTCAGCGTGACTTCGAGCGGGAGCAGGTAAATCAACTGGTAAAGAATCTCGGAGAAGGACTGGTCCGGGTTGCTGATGCGGCCCGCCTGCGCGCTGATATGGTCGAGTAATTCGAGCATGTAGCGGTACTGCTCGGGAATCTCCGGGGTCGCGCATTCGTCGAGCAGCTTGATTTCGGCGAAGGTCAGGCCGCCGGCCTCGGTTCGTGTCGACAGAATTTCGAATCGTTCGAGCCCGAGCGCGGTGATGCCGAGCAGGCCGTCGGCGCGGTTTTCCCAGTCGCTGATCGTCGCCGTGGTGCCGACCGAGTAAATGTCGGCGTCGACACCGGTTTCCTCGCCGCGATGGATCAGGATCACGCCGAACTGGCCGTCTTCGCGCATGCAGTTCGCGATCATGTCGAGGTAGCGCGGCTCGAAGATTTTCAGCTCCAGGGTATTGCCGGGCAGTAAAACGGTTTTCAGCGGAAACAGCGGGATTTCGGACATTCGCGATCGTTTTGTCTACTGGTTTATTGCCCCCAGCGCGGCGACAGCTCGTTGTCGATACCGAGTTGGTCGAGAATTCGCGCGACGACGAAATCGACCAGGTCGGCGACCGAGCTCACCCCCTGATAAAAGCCGGGACTCGGCGGCAATATTACTACACCCAGGCGCGCGAGCTTGAGCATATTTTCAAGATGGATAGCCGAAAAGGGCGTTTCCCGCGGCACCAGTATCAGCGTGCGGCGCTCCTTGATCGCAACGTCGGCGGCGCGGTGAATCAGGTTATCGCTGCTGCCGACCGCGATCGAGGCGAGGCTGCCCATGCTGCACGGGCAGACCACCATCGCGTCGGCCACCGACGAACCGCTGGCCGGCGGTGCGGTCCACTGGTCCTTCGAATACACGCTGATCACCTCAGGATCGGCGTCGAAATAGTCGGCGAACTGCGCGCGCATCTTTTGCGGCGACCCGGTGAGCTTTAACTCGGTCTCCATGCCGACCACTATCTGGCCGGGCTGCGAGGTGATGAACTGCACGTGCACATTGCTTTGCAGGCAGCACTCGAACAGGCGCAGGGTATAGTCCGCGCCCGACGCTCCGGTCATCGCCAGAGTGATGGTGTGCGGTTTCATGGATCCGAGATCGCGATATCGGCTTCGACCAGCTTGTCGGTCGCCTGCGACAGCCGGGCGATCAGGTTTTCGAGGAAGATGCGGTAATAACGCAGCTGGGTCTCGGTGGATGCCTGCTCCATCAGCGAGGTGCTGACGCACATCAGCGACACGTCAGTGCGCGCGACGATGGTTGCGTTGCGCGGCTGGCGCGTCAGGAACGCGATTTCGCCGAAGCAGTCGCCCTGTTTCATCAGGCCGACGACGCGGTCGTTCTTGACCACTTCGACGCCGCCCTTGGCGATGATGTAAAAAGCGGTTTCCTGTTCGCCCTCGGTGACGATCACCTCGCCCCTGGTGAATTCCTTCCATTCGCTGGCGTTGACGACCTCGGTAATCTGGTCGTCGCTGAAGTCCTTGAAAAAGGCCAGGTAGCGCAGGGTTTTCCATTTTTCCTGCATGTCGATGCGCTCGCCGACGCCGCGCAGGCGGCCGAAGGCGTTGCTCAGGTCCTTGGCCAGCAGGTAGGCCGACTCGTAGCGGTCGTAAATGATTTTCTGCATGCATTTCTCGACGATCGCGGCGATGTGCTCTGGCACCTCCGGATTGACCTCCATCACCGGTTCCGGCTCGAGGTTGCTGATCTTGTAGATCAGCGACTCGAGGCTGCCGGCCTTGTAAGGCGTGCGCCGCGCCAGCAGCGCGTACATGACCGCGCCCAGCGAATAAATGTCCGATTGCGCGACCAGGCGTTTTTCCTCGGACAGCTGCTCCGGCGGCATGTACATCGGCGAGCCCTGCACCTCGGTATCGTGGCCCTCGAAGCCGACGTCGACATGGGCGATGCTGAAATCCATGATTTTGACCTCGCCCTCGTTGCTTAGCATGATGTTGCCGGGCTTGATGTCGCGGTGAATAATGCCTTCGCGATGCACGTAGTCGAGGCCCTTGGCGCACTGGTAAATGACGTCGACGACCTGGTTCGGGGTTAGCGTCTTGCCGCCGGTGACGTACTCCTGCAGGGTCACGCCGTCGACGAATTCCATCACGATATAGTTCAGGTCGTCTTCCTGGCCGGCATCGTAAACGGCGACTACCGACGGATGGTGCATGCGGCCGGCGCTGTAGACTTCGGCGAAAAAGCCCTCGCGCAATTTCTGCTCGGTCGCCGCATCCATGTCGCTGGCCGAATGCGCGACCTTGATCGCTACCGTACGCTGCACGAACGGATCGTAAGCCTCGTAGACGACGCCCATCGCTCCGCGTCCGATGCGGCGCTTGATTTCGTACTTGGCTATCTTGGTCGGTCTTTGCGATTTCTCGGACATGCGCGGTTAATCTTGCAATGCCTGCAGCAGGCGTTGATGAATGTTATCGAAGCCGCCGTTGCTCATGATAACGATTTGATCCCCGGGCGCGCAATTGTGCACCAGGTGATCGATGATTTGTTGTGAATCCGTTTTGATTTCTATGATTGTAGGCGCTGTTTCGGCCATTTTCCGCAAATCCCACGACAAATTCGGATTGTCGACCATCAGCGCCAGGTCGGCGGCGGCCAGCGATTCGCCCAGGCTGTCGGCGTGGATTCCCATCTTCATCGTGTTCGAGCGAATGTCGAGCACCGCGAACAGGCGTCCGGGAGTCTGTCCGGCCAGCGCGTTCAGGGTCAGCGCAATCGCGGTAGGGTGATGCGCAAAATCGTCGATCACGCGCACTCCGCCGATCTCGGCGATAACTTCCTGGCGGCGCCTGACCCCGGCAAAAGACTCGAGCGCGGCCAGCGAGGTGTCGATCGCGACCCCGGCATGACGCGCCGCGAGCAGCGCCGCGCTCGCGTTCAACGCGTTGAATAATCCCGCCTGGGACAACTGCAGCGGATAGGCTTCAGCGGTCGCGGCATCGTGCAGGACCTGCTCGGCGTCGAGCACGAAGTCGGCCGCGGCCGGTGACTGGGCGAACCCCAGCTTCTGGCTCCAGCAGCCCATCCCGAGCATGTCGCCGACGTTGGCGTCATCGGCGTTGTAAACGATCAGCGCGCTGGCCGGCAACGTGCGCACGAGATGATGGAACTGGCGCTTGATTGCGCCGAGATCGTCGAATATATCGGCATGATCGAATTCCAGGTTGTTGACGATCAGCGTACGCGGGTGGTAGTGCACGAACTTGGACCGTTTGTCGAATAACGCGGAATCGTATTCGTCGGCCTCGATGACAAAGAACGGATCCTCGCCGAGACGCGCCGACACCGAAAAATTTTTACCCACGCCGCCGATCAGGAAACCGGGCTTCAGCCCCGCGTCCTCGAGAATCCAGGCGAGCATGCTGCTAGTCGTGGTTTTGCCGTGAGTCCCGGCCACCGCGAGCACCCAGCGCTCGCGCAGCACATGCTCGTACAACCATTGCGGCCCCGAAGTGTAGTCGAGCCCGCGCTCGAGAATGGCTTCGAATTGCGCGTTGCCGCGCGTGATCGCGTTGCCGACGACAAACATATCGCAATCGGGCGGCAGATCCTCGGCGGCGTAACCCTGGTGGAGTTCGATGCCCGCCTGCTCGAGCTGGGTGCTCATCGGCGGGTACACGTTGGCGTCGGAACCGGCGACGTCGATGCCGCGCTCGCGCGCGATCAGCGCGATGCCGGCCATGAAGGTGCCGCAAATGCCGAGGATGTAAATCTTCATTAATACAGCCAGATCACGATGAATTGATACAGCACGAAATAGTTGAAAGATATCATAGCCGAAAGATGGGTCGAGATTTCGAAGGCGCGCTTGAAGATCAGCGACAGCACCGCCAGGTTCCAGACCAGGATCGCGAGCGTGGCGTAGATCAGCAGACTGCCGGAATCTTCGCCGACGCCGATCGCGCGGTAAACCGGGATCGTAACCGCGGTGATGATAACGTTGACCCCGATCAGCGCCGAGTAGGTTTGCACGAAGCGCGCCATGCTGTTTTTCCAGCGCAGGCCGAAATAGACGATGGCCGCGAGCATAACCAGCTCGAGTATGATTTGCGCGCAGACGACCGCGTAACTGCGCTCGGCATCGACCAGCAGCGAGCCGAGCAGAAAATAACTCGCGAGGGTCAATACGATGCAGTACGGGTTGTATGGCAGCCTTTCCGGGCTGGAAAGCAGCAGGCACATCGAGAGGTAGTGCCGGAGGCTTAGCAGCCAGTCCCTGATGACAATTTGCATGGCCTACATCATAGCGGCTAACACCGCATAACTCATCCATAGGCAGCGCAAATGTAGCGATTGAAAGGCGTAAAAATGAATGAGGAACGAAACACAGTTGGCTATAATCACGAGCTTTTGAGCCGTTATCCCTATGAGTGACACCCCCGCGACCGATTTGCACAGTTTCCAGGGGCTGATCCAGACGTTGCAGAACTTTTGGTCCGAGCAAGGCTGCGTGGTCATGCAGCCGCTCGACATGGAGGTCGGCGCCGGTACTTTCCACCCGGCTACCTTCATTCGCGCGATCGGGCCCGAGCCCTGGCGCGCGGCCTACGTGCAGCCGAGCCGCCGGCCGACCGACGGGCGTTACGGCGAAAACCCGAACCGGCTGCAGCATTACTTTCAGTTCCAGGTGTTGCTCAAGCCGTCGCCGGACGATTTCCAGGAACTGTACCTGCAGTCGCTGGAGGCGCTGGGATTCGATACGCTGGTGCACGACGTGCGCTTCGTCGAGGACGACTGGGAATCGCCGACGCTGGGCGCCTGGGGCCTGGGCTGGGAAGTCTGGCTCAACGGTATGGAAGTCACCCAGTTTACCTATTTCCAGCAGGTCGGCGGCCTCGAATGCCAGCCGGTGTCGGGAGAGATTACCTACGGTATCGAGCGCCTGGCGATGTACCTGCAGGGCGTCGACAGTATTTATGACCTGGTCTGGAGCCGCGGTCCGCAGGGCGTGGTCACCTACGGCGACGTTTATCACCAGAACGAGGTCGAGCAGTCCACCTACAATTTCGAAATTGCCGACACCGAGGCGTTGTTCAACTGGTTCGACGTGTGCGAGTCCCAGTGCCGGGAGCTGATCGAAAAACAGTTGCCGCTGCCGGCCTACGAACAGGTGATGAAGGCGTCGCACGCATTCAACCTGCTCGATGCGCGGCACGCGATTTCGGTTACCGAACGCCAGCGCTTCATCCTGCGCGTGCGCACGCTGTCGCGCGCCGTCGCCGAAGCCTACTATGCCTCGCGCGAAGCGCTCGGGTTTCCGCTGATCAAGGAAGGCAAGAACGATGCTTAGCGATTGCCTGATCGAAATCGGCACCGAGGAGCTGCCGCCGCGCGCGCTGCAAAACCTGGCGCGAAGCCTGGCTTCGCTGGTCGAGCGCGGGCTTGCCGAAAACGACATGCAGCCGGAACGGGTCGAAGTGTTTGCGACCCCGCGGCGCCTGGGCGTGCTGCTGCGCCGGACACCGCGGCAGCAGGACGCAAAAACGATCGAGAAACGCGGTCCCGCGCTGGCCGCCGCGTTCGATGAAAACGGCGAGCCGACG
>JAAUYF010056454.1_pt1 | contig 11481 bp, 11 predicted proteins | sample 7278051 | NCBI WGS metagenome assembly JAAUYF01 (sample SAMN14350202, study PRJNA611818) | marine sediment metagenome | isolation source: surface marine sediment (0.6m) | place: French Polynesia: Moorea | collected 2018-08 | reverse complement strand
CAAACCGATACTGGTGCGTACCGGCAAGGGCGAGTACGTCATGCAGCACTTCCCCGAGGCGCTGGACGTGCCGGTTTACGACGACCTGGCTCATTTCGTTCGCGAAACCCTGCGCCGCAAATAGCGCCGGTGGTCAGTCCATTTTACAAGTTTTACCTGGGCATCCGCTCCACGCTGTTCTGGATTTTTTTCCTGCCGATGATGCTGCTGCTGGCCACGCTGGCATCGCTGCTGTTTTTTACCCCGCTGACGGTGCGCATGGGCGTGGTCAGGCTCTGGATCGCATACAGCCTGGGCTGCATCAGGCTTTTCTGCGGCCTCCGCTATACCGTCGAAGGACTCGAGAACATTCCCGACAGCGGTTTCATCGTCATGAGCAAACACTCGTCGACCTGGGAAACCATTGCGATCCAGAGTTTCTTCAGGCCGATGATCTGGGTGGTCAAGCGCGAACTGACCTGGATTCCGTTTTTCGGCTGGGCGCTGAAGGCGCTCGACGCGATTGCGCTGAACCGCGGTACCGGGCGCAAGGCGATTAACCAGCTGGTCAGGGAAAGCAAGGTGCAGATGGATGCCGGGCGCATACTAATGCTGTTTCCGGAGGGCACGCGGGTGCCGCCGGGACAGTCGAAACCGTTCAAGATCGGCGGCGCTATCGTGTCGAAGCAGACCGGTTACGCGGTGCTGCCGATCGCGCACAACGCCGGCGAGTACTGGCCGCGCCACAGCTGGATTAAATGGCCCGGCACGATTCGTGTCGTCATCGGCAAACCGATCGAACCCGGCGACAAATCGCCCGAAGAAATCATCAACGAGGTGGCTAAATGGATTCTGGACGAATGCGAGCGCATCAGCGACCGGTCACAACTCGAACGGCTCGGTATTTTATAATTCCGGGCCTTGCTGGTTAGATAAGGGCAATTCATGGCGTGGCGGCGAAAACCAGGAGCCCTAGGCAAATGGTCCGGCCTGCTGGCCTGTGTGCTGCTCGCTGCCTGCGGCGGCGGTGGCGGCGGCGATGAGACCTGCAGTACCGAGGAGCAGAATCGGTTCGTGCACCAGGACATGCTCGCGCGTTACTTCTGGTATGAGCGGTTGCCTTCGGATATCGATTACGACCGCTTCGATTCGCCGCAGCAAACGCTCGAGTACCTGCGCTATGCCGCGCTCGATCGTTTTTCCTACATGACCTCGAAGGCGGCATTCGACAACCTGCTGGACGGCGGCACCTATACGGGTTACGGCTTTTCCTTCGTGCTCGATGGCGATAACCGCGCCTGGATCCGCTTCGTTTACCGCGATTCGCCCGCCGCGCGCGCCGGGATCGAGCGCGGCGACGAAATCCTGCAGGTCGACGGCCGCGGCGTGGCCGACATAGTTTCCGCGGGCAGCCTGGGCGATGCGCTGGGACCGCCGCAGATCGGCCATCCGGTCGCCCTGCGTATTCGCCGCGGTAACGGCAATATAGATGACATCGATCTGGCCAAGGATACGGTCGTGGTCAACTCGGTGCTGCACAGCGAAGTTATCAGCAGCGGCGCCGACAGGATCGGGTATCTGGTGTTCAGCAGCTTTCTCAAAACCTCGCTGGCCGAACTCGCCCCGGTTTTTGCGCAGTTCAGGGCCGATGGCGTGAATCGGCTGATTCTCGATCTGCGCTACAACGGCGGCGGTTACATCGGCGTTTCCCGTGACCTCGCGAGTTACATCAAGGCCACCGCGGACGAAGACACCGACCTTTACCTGGAGTTGAGATACAATGACAAGCTGCAGGATGAGAATTTTCGTTTCTACTATCGCAAGCAGCCCAATTCACTCGAACTCGACGAGGTCACCGTAATCACCAGCGCCGCTACCTGCTCCGCCAGCGAGCAACTGATTTCCGGGTTGCAGCCGTTCCTGTCACGGGTAAGCACGATTGGCGCGGCCAGCTGCGGTAAACCGGTGGGGTCGGAGCCGGCGGATTTTTGCGATTCGACCCTGCTCGCGGTCAATTTTGCCGGCTATAACGCGGATGGCCGCGGGGATTTTTTCAGCGGCATTCCCGCCGACTGCAGCGCCGCCGACGATGTTGGCTTCGCCTTTGGTGATCCCGACGAGCCGATGCTGAAAGCAGCGCGCCACTTTGACCAGTTTTCCAGCTGCCCGGTCGCGCCGCGCGCGCCCGCGGTGCCGGTGGAAAGCCTGCGTGGACTGGAGGCGATTGCCGGTGCGGTTTAGGCTTTTCATCCTGCTGTGCCTGTATGCGGGCATGGCCGAGGCATTCTGGACCGGGGTCGCGATGGAGCTCGGTGATTACGACCTGGACTGGAAATTCGACAATGATACGCGCGAAGCGCAGATTACGAGCATCGATTTCCAGCTCGAGGACAGCACCGAGGACGGCCTGCGGATCGGTATCGGCATCGGTTATTTCGACATGCGCGTGGTCGCCGACAGCGCCGCCGAGAACCTCAAGTTCGACGGCCAGTATCTCAGCTTTTATCTGCGCGGGCCGGTTGAAATCACCGACAACATCGGGTTACACGGCCTGTTCGATCTGCGCCTCTATACAGGGACGGAAAGCGGCAGCGAGGAAGACAAGGCGGATATAGACTGGACCGAGAACCGGTTCCAGCTGGGTCTTAGCCTGTTTGTTTCCAAGCTGCGCATAACCCCGTACGCGGAATACCGGCATGTCGACGGCGACATCAGCGACGACCGGGGCACCGGCGTTTTCGAGATGGACGAGGCGCAAAGCTCAGGCGTGCAATTCGACTATTTCATGCAGCCGGACGCATACGTGCGGCTGGATATCCGCGATAGCGGGCAGGGCGGTTTTCTGACTTTCGCGCGGCGCTACTGACGCGGGCGGCCGGCGCTCAGGCGCCGTTATACTGTTGGCGCAGGTGATTATAGGTTTCGATGAGGGCGTCGATCCGGGACTGATCGTATTCGCGCAAACCGCTCAGCACCATTTTTTTCTGTCCCTTGCCGACCGGCTCGCCGTTGCAGGTGAGGTCGAAGTTGAAGGCGACGTCGCCGCGCTTGCCGTAGAGCCGGAATATTCGGTCCGACATCGTAATCTCCACCGAATCCAGGTCCAGCGTATCGAGCGCGATGCGCATGTGATCGTAGATCACGAGCGGCCGCTCGGTGTTGATCATGACGTTGTATTCCTGCATCAGCGGCACCAGGATATGCGGGAAAGTATGGCCGGAAAACCTGGCGTACTCGAGCGTCAGCGAATCGATCAGGTTCTTGTTGTGGGTTTGCTCGCCGCTGGTGGAAACGTCGAGATATTTCTTGTCGTTTTCGTCGTAAATCGAAATTTCGCGCGCGTTGACCTCGGGCAGAATCAGGGTGACGTCGTCGCCGACCATGCCGGAAAACGACAGCCCCATGTTCTGGCGCAAACCGTAGTGGTTGACGATGACCGCGAACAACAGGTCGCCGGGCACGCAAAAACGCTTCGAGTCGGCGTTGTGTATCGTGTTGAAATCGCCGGCGATGGTCTTGGCGAAATCGCTGGCCTGCTGTCTGGTAAATGAAAGTTTGGAACCTTCCAGGCTGTAATATTTTTCGAGGTTCATTTTTATCCCGGGTTAACTTCCCGTAGCCCAAGATGATATCTTACCGCATTTTCCACGGGGTTAGTATGGCATGCGCTTAATGCCCGAAGATTGCGACAGCGGGGTCGGGCGGCATGCTTGAATTCAGGTCGCTGGCGCTGCGGCGTGCGGGCGCGGTGCTGTTCGAGGACGCTGAGTTGAACATATACGCCGGCCAGAAAGTCGGCGTGACCGGCGCCAACGGTTGCGGCAAGTCGTCGCTGTTTGCGCTGATTCGCGGCGAACTGACCCCGGACCGGGGCGAGCTGCGGCTGCCCGCGGACTGGTTGCTCGCGTCGGTGGCGCAGGAAACCGAACTCAGCGCGCAGGCGGCGCTGGATTACGTTATCGATGGCGATGCGGAACTGCGCAGGGTCGAATCCCGGCTCGCCGCGGCCGAAGCGGCGGGTGATTCGATGCAAATTGCGGACTGCCACGAACGTCTGCAGGAAATCGACGGTTACCAGGCGCCGAGCCGCGCCGCGCGGCTGCTCGCGGGCCTGGGCTTCGCCGATGCCGAAATGCGCCTGCCGCTCAACCGTTTTTCCGGCGGCTGGATCATGCGCCTGAACCTTGCGCGCGCATTGATGTGCCGCGCCGACTTGCTGCTGCTCGACGAACCCACCAATCACCTCGACCTGGATGCGGTCATCTGGCTCGAGCAATGGCTCAAGCGCTACCCGGGAACGCTGCTGCTGATATCGCATGACCGGGATTTTCTCGATGCCGTGGTCGAGGGTATCGCGCATATCGAACAGGAACGAATAAGCTTGTACCGCGGCAATTATTCCGCCTTCGAGCGTCAGCGCGCCGAGCGCCTCGCGCAGCAGCAGGCCGCCCACGACAAGCAGCAGGCCGCGATTGCGCACATGCAGGCCTACATCGACCGATTCCGCGCCAAGGCGACCAAGGCGCGCCAGGCGCAAAGCCGCATCAAGGCGCTCGAGAAAATGCAGCTGATCGCGCCCGCGCATGTCGATTCGCCGTTCGAGTTCGAGTTCCGCCCACCGCAGGCGATGCCGAGTTCGCTGCTGCGGCTGGATCGGGTCGCGACCGGCTACGGTGAAAAAAACGTGCTCGAGCGGATCGATTTTTCGCTGATGCCGGGGGCGCGAATCGGCCTGCTCGGCCTGAATGGCGCCGGCAAGTCGACCTTTATCAAGCTGCTGGCGGGCGAACTGCCGCCGACGGCGGGAGAGCTGGTGCGGGCGAAGGAACTCAGGGTCGGTTATTTCGCGCAGCACCAGGTCGAGCAGCTCGACCTCGAGGCGAACGCGCTGTTGACGATGCAGCGGCTCGACCCGGATTTGTCCGAACGCGAAATTCGCGGCTTTCTCGGCAGTTTCAACTTTCGCGGCGACAAGGTGATGCAGCGGCTGGATACTTTTTCCGGCGGTCAAAAGGCGCGCCTGGTGCTGGCCAAAATAATCTGGCAGCGGCCTAATTTGCTGTTGCTCGACGAACCCACCAACCACCTCGACCTCGATATGCGCCTCGCGCTCAACCAGGCGCTGCAGTGGTTCGACGGCAGCGTGATCCTGGTGTCTCACGACCGCCATTTGCTGCGCAGCGTCTGCGACGAATTATTGCTGGTCGACGCGGGCAGGGTGCAGGTTTTCGACCGGGATCTCGATGCCTATCCCGCGTGGCTGGCGCAGCGCAAGGCGCTGCCGGGGAAGGCAGCCGGCGCGGCGCCCGGGTCGCAGCAGCAGCGGCGCGAGTTGAAATCGCTGATGACCCGGCTCGGCAAAATCGAAAAACGGATCGAACGGCTGCAGGCGCAGCAGACGCAGCTGGAGCAGCGGCTTTGCGACAATTCGATATACGCCGATTCCGAGCGTGAAACCCTCGAATCGACGCTCTCCGCGCAGGCCGAAACGCGCGCTCAGCTGGAGCAGGCCGAACAGGAATGGCTCGAGCTCAGCGAGACCATCGAGTCACTCGAGCCGTAACCGCGTCAGCTCCGGTTGCACTGGCAAACGATTTGGCCGAGCGTTTTCAACGCGGTTTCGGTTTCGTCGTTCCAGGGCGAGCCGCAGTTGATGCGCAGGTGATTCTTGAAGCCCCGGGTGGCCGAGAACAGGATGCCGGGGGTGATTGCGATGTTGTGCTCCAGCGCGCGGTTGAAGATATCGATGCTGTCGCAGCCCTGCGGCATTTCCACCCAGAGGACGTTGCCGCCATGCGGATTCGATACGCGGGTGCCCGGCGGGAAGTTTTTCGCAATCATGAAGCGCCCGCGTTCGACCTGCTCGCGCATCGCCACGCGCAGTCTGACCAGGTGGCGGTCGTACTGGCCGCTGCTCAGAAATTCGGCCAGCGCGAGCTGGCTGATCGACGAGGTCGCCGAAGACCAGGCCTGTTTGAACTGTAAAAACTTTTTGTGATAGCGGCCGGGGATGACCCAGCCGACGCGATGACCGGGCGCCAGCGTCTTGGAAAACGACGAGCAGCTCAGCACGATGTTGTTGAGGTCGTAGGACTTGGCCGGCCGCGGCGCCTTGTCGCCGAAATATACGCTGCCGTAAACGTCGTCTTCGATCAGCGGGATATCGCGTTCGGCCAGCAGGTTGACGAGTTCGCGTTTTTTGTCCTCGGGCATCTGGCAGCCCAGCGGGTTGCTCGTATTGGGCGACGCCATTACCGCCTTGATGTCCATCGTATCGAACGCATCCTCGAGCGATTCGAGGTTTAATCCGGTGACCGGATCGGTATCGATTTCGACCGCGAGCATACCCATTTGCTCGATCATGCGCAGTACCGCGAAATAGGTTGGCGACTCCACCGCGATGATGTCGCCGCGCTTGGCGACGGTGCGCAGGCTGATCGAGAGTGCCTCGGTTGCGCCCGAGGTAATGATGATGTCGTCCGGGCTCACCCGGGTGTAGGTTTGCGCGTACTGTTGCGCAATCTGTTCGCGCAGTTTGCGGTCGCCGGGTGGAAACAGGTAGTCCATGCTTCTTTGCGGGTAGCGGCTGATGATGCTGCGCGTCGCCCTGGTCAGCGACTTGACCGGCATGAACTCCATCGATGGGTTCGAGGTGCCGAACGGCGTGATCCGGGGATTGTTCGCGTTGCGGAATACTTCCTCGAACAAATCGCCGAAACGAACCCGTCGCGCCTGCCGCTTAACGGCGGCCGAACTGGAGATATCGTTGACTTGATTGACCAGCGCATTGACGTAAAATCCGGACTGCGGCTTCGCCCTGAGCACGCCCTGATCCTCGAGGTTGACGTAGGATTGGGTAATGGTTGCGATACTGACGCCGAGCTGTTTACTGAGCTTGCGCAGTGAGGGGGCCTTGTCGCCCGGTTTTAGATCGCCTTTTTCGATCAATTCGTTGATGTAGCGCGTAACCTGGTCGTATTTATAGGTTTCCTGGCGTGAAACTGTCATGGTTCGAGCCTGACTGTAATGTAATCATTTTGAAAAAATTGTAACTGTTATTGTAACAGTTTCGTCCATATTATTGCATCATTGCCGCTGCGGCAGGAACTCTGCCCCGGCAACAAGTTAAAACCCCCTCCTCCTCCTCAGGTTTTGACTTTATTTAGACCCACCCGTTAATCGGGTGGGTTTTTTTTTGACCGTTCGGCAGATGAACGGGATCGCGATGCGGTGCCGACACGGTCGGTCGGGTTGGTGGATGCTGCAGGCACGATGGTCGCGCCCTCCGGGCGCCGCGATCGAACCGGCAGAAAATGGCGCGCTCGGCGGGAGTCGAACCCACGACCTTTGGCTTCGGAGGCCAACACTCTATCCAACTGAGCTACGAGCGCTTTGAATTTCCGGGGCTGCCGCCGGGCAGCGGGCTGATTGTAAACCCAGATGCGGGATTAGGACAGCGCAGGTAAAGAATTTTTTGCGAATTCACCGGATTTCAAGGATAATGCGCCGGTTTTCGACCCGTCCAGTGCTGGAGATAGCTTGTGAGTTCCGCTGAAAACGAAACTTTTTCGACGCACAATATTACCGTGTTCGGCATATTTCTGGCCATCGCATTGTTCATCGGCGAAGTTTTGATCGGCCCGCAATCCGACGAGGAAGAAGTCGTGGTCGCGGTAGTGGATACAGCGGAAGACATTGCGATGCGGATCAAGCCGGTGGTAACGCTGGAAGACATGCGCGGCAGGGCAACGGTTGCCGCGGCCGCGGCCGACAGCGCCAGCAAGTCGCCGGCGGAAATGTACCAGGCCGCATGCCTGGCATGCCACACCACAGGCGCCGCGGGCGCACCCAGGATCGGCGATCCCGCGGCCTGGCAGGCGCGGCTGGCCAAGGGTATCGATACCCTGGTTACCGGGGCGATCAACGGCATCGGTGCCATGCCGCCGCGCGGCGGATCGCAACTGAACGACGAGCAGATCAGGGCCGTTGTCGAGTACATACTCAACGAATCCAACTGACCACGCGGCTCCGCCCGGAGCCGTAAAGACGCCCCTCGGCTAGCCAGGCACATAACCGCAATCCCCGGTTAACCGACGCCAATCGCGTTTTTGCGCGCGGCGCTTGCCGGTACCACTGGTTGTTCGGCGGCAAGTCACCAACGCTGGCGCTCGTGCTGGCGATACGAAATGGCTTCGGTAAGGTGACGTTCGGCAATATTTCCTGCGTTATCCAGATCGGCCAGGGTGCGCGCGAGCCGCAGCAGCTTGTGATAGCTGCGTGCGCTCAGACGCAATCTGTCAATGGCCTCGGCGAGCAGCGAGGTCTGGGCCGCATCGAGCTCGCAGTACCGAGTCAGCGCGCGGTTAGCGAGCTGTGCGTTAAAACAACCCTGACGTTTCAACTGCCGTTTGCGCGCCTGCTCGACCCGAACCCGCACCGCCGCACTGGTTTCATTCTGCTTGCGGTGCGCGCCGAGCAATTCCTGTTGCGACAATCTTGCAAGCTCTATCTGGATGTCGATGCGATCCAGTAGCGGCGCGGACAGCTTGTCCCGGTAGCGGCTCAGCTGCTGCGGCGAGCAGTCGCATTGCCGAATCGACTCGCAGCCGCCGGGGCAGGGATTCATCGCCGCCACGAGCTGAAATCCAGCCGGAAATTCCGCGTTGCCCGCGGCGCGGGAAATGTGAATCCGACCGGTTTCCAGGGGCTCGCGCAAAACCTCGATCACGCCGCGCCTGAATTCGGTCAACTCGTCGAGAAACAATACCCCGTTGTGCGCCAGTGAAATTTCGCCCGGCCGCGGCGTGCTGCCGCCGCCGGCGAGCGCTACCGACGAAACCGTATGATGTGGCGACCGAAACGGGCGCTGGCGCCAGTTATCCGGGGTCACCGGCTGTTGACAAAGCGACCGAATACAGGCGCTGCTCATCGCCTCGTATTCGCTCATCGGCGGCAGGATCGATACCAGGCGCTGCGCCAGCATGCTTTTCCCGGTTCCGGGCGGACCCATCATCAGCAGGTGGTGGGCGCCGGCGGCGGCAACCTCGAGCGCGCGCCGCGCGCGCTGCTGCCCCTGGACATCGGCCAGGTCGGGCATTGTCGGCAACGCGCTGCGCCGGCGTGCGGGTTGCAGCCGCTCGAGCGCGCCGGCGCCATTCAGGCTCGCGCAAAGGCCGGCCAGCGATGTCACCAGGCTGGCCGAAAGATTGCGCACGAGGCTCGCCTCCTCGCGATTATCGTGCGGGATGACCACCGGCTGCTCGGCGCGGCGGCTCGCGATCATTGCCGGCAGCAGCCCGTCGATCCGGCGGCATTCACCGCTGAGCGCGAGTTCGCCGTAGCAGGCGCTGCCGCTGATCGCGGAGAGCTCTACCTGTTCCGATGCGGCCAGAATGCCGAGCGCTATCGCCAAATCGTATCGCCCGCCCTCCTTGGGCAGGTCGGCCGGCGCCAGGTTGACCGTAATGCGCCGCGTCGGAAACTCGAACCCCGAATTGATGATTGCCGAGCGCACGCGGTCGCGCGCTTCGCGCACCGCGGTTTCGGGCAGTCCGACCACGGTGAACGCGGGCAGTCCGCCCGAGATATGAACTTCGACGCGGACTTCGGGTGCGCCGATGCCGAGCTGAGCGCGGGTGAATAACTGGGTGATGGACATGACAGCTTCCTTTCCGTTGTGATACGCCGCGTCATTGCGGCCGGGCGCATCCGGCGCCCTCGAGCGCCAGTCTAGCATGAAAACCCGAAATTCGGCGCAAACGGCTCAAAAGCGGCGCTTCTACCGGGTTGCATACCGAATGCGCGGGCAATCTATCCCGGATGGAATATTAGTATATTAGGGGTTGTTAATATAATAGTCCGACAGTTTCAACATCATGGGTAAGAGAGAGGGCCAAGAAATGAGGATCAATAAATTAAGCGCCGTTTTATCGGCAACCCTGCTGGCGGTTACTGTCGCTGCCGGCGCCAGGTTGTCTTTTGCCAGCGAGCAGGAAGCCAATCCAACCGAGCACAAGTTCGAGCTGGCGAAGCAGTATTACGGTGAGTGCACCGCGACCGACAGTGCCGAGTTCGACAAGATTCGCCCGGAGTTGAAGGCATTCACCGATATGGAAATCATGGCGCAATACATGGCCGATCCGGCCAAATTCGCCAGGCTGATGTCCGTGGTCAACGATCCGCGTACGATCCACGTCATGACCAAGTGCGCCACCGAGCCGGTCATGTGGAATACCTGGATGAGCGGTATGACCGATTTCAACAAGATGAGCCGCGCCATGAGTTACTTCATGAACCCGGCCATGTACATGAACTGGATGATGGCGCCGATGAACCCGGCGATGTATCAACCGATGTTCCAGATGATGGATCCGAACTACTACGTTCGCTGGACCAACGCGATGATGAACCCGGCGTTTTATTCGCCGATGACGTCGATGGCCGATCCCAACTGGTACACCCCCCGAATCAACTGGATGATGAATCCGCAGTCTATGCAGCCGATGTTCAACATGATGAACATGAGCAGCTGGTATGCTCCGGTGCCCGCAGCTGGAAGCGCGGCGGTACAGCCTGCGCCTGCTAACTAGGACGTTCGCGGCCGGCGCGGGAAGGATTCCGCGCCGGTTTTTTACTTCCCAGACTGGCCGCCGGCGAAGACAGCTTTCGCTGGAGCCAGACCGCTATTCTTATATTATTCCCGCCGACCGCCGCGAACCGGCTCAATCCAGGCTCTGCTCGAGCTCCTGGAGCCTGCGTTCGAGCTTTTCCAGTTTCTCCCGTGTGCGCGCCAGCACCCGCGACTGAATCTCGAATTCTTCCCGGCTAACCATTTCCAGGTTCGATAACTGTTGCTGTAACAGGCTTTTCAGACGCGCATCGAAGTCGGATTTTACCTGCTGCAGCTGCGGCGGCAGCAGGTCGTTGATCTTTTCCGATAGCCGGTTGATGGTTTGATTGTCAATCATAAACGCCCTAATTTAGTGCATAAAACGGTTAAAATGCACAGATATAGTGCAAATATGTCCGATTACTGCCCAATCTTAAACAGAATTTGCTTGCTTGCCCAGAGTCGCCACACTCGTCGGCGAATTTGTCAGGAGATGTATTCATGAAAATCATTACAGCGATTATCAAGCCGTTCAAGCTCGATGACGTGCGCCAGGCCCTCGGAGAAATCGGGGTGCAGGGTTTGACCGTAACCGAGGTGAAAGGTTTTGGGCGTCAAAAGGGGCATACCGAACTTTATCGGGGTGCGGAGTATGTGGTCGACTTTTTACCCAAGGTAAAGCTCGAGATTGCGATCGACGACGACCTCGTCGATCAGGCTATCGAGGCGATCACCAGCAGCGCCAACACCGGCAAGATCGGTGACGGCAAGATTTTTATTACCCCATTAGAACAGGTTGTCCGTATTCGTACGGGCGAATCTGGTCCGGCAGCACTTTAGGAGGACTCGATGGAAGACCAGATTTTTCAGTTAAGTTACGCACTCGATACGTT
>JAAUYF010005667.1_pt1 | contig 11503 bp, 12 predicted proteins | sample 7278051 | NCBI WGS metagenome assembly JAAUYF01 (sample SAMN14350202, study PRJNA611818) | marine sediment metagenome | isolation source: surface marine sediment (0.6m) | place: French Polynesia: Moorea | collected 2018-08 | reverse complement strand
CCGCAGTCTGGTCCTCAGCCTGCTCTTCGACAACAGGTGCTTCGGACCGGCCGCAGGCAGCGATCAGCGTCGTGGCACCGAGTGCCAGCAGTACCAGGCGGATCTTCATTTTTCTTCGTCCTCGAAATCCAGCGATGCGGAGTTGATGCAGTATCGCAGACCGGTTGGTTGCGGACCATCCTCGAACACGTGGCCGAGGTGCGCATCGCAGGCAGCGCAAACGACCTCGACGCGGACCATGCCGTGTGACGTATCCTTCTTCGTCTTCACGGCCTCGCCCGCCATCGGCAACCAGAAGCTCGGCCAGCCCGACCCGGAATCGTACTTGTGCTCCGAGCTGAACAGCGGCGCGTCGCAGCACACGCAGCGATAGGTGCCGTCCGCCTTGTGGTGAACGTACTTGCCCGTGAACGGCCGCTCGGTCGCCGAGCACTGCGTTACGCGATACTGCTCGTCGTCGAGCTTCGAGCGCAGGTCCTCATCGGTCGGTTTACTCACTCTTCTCTCCGGAGCCCAGGTCGAGCAACAGCCTGTTCATACGGTGCACGTAGGCGGCCGGGTTGTCGAGCTGCGACCCCTCGGCCAGCAGCGCGTGATCGAGCACGATGTTGGACAGCTCTTCGAAGCGCGTGTCGTCGGCTTCGCCCGACAGTCGGCTCACCAGCGGGTGGTCGACGTTGATCTCGAGTATCGGTTTCGACTCGGGCAGTGCCTGCCCGCTCGCCTCGAGCATGCGCCGAACCTGCGGGCTCAGGTCCTGCTCGCCCGAGACGACGCAGGCCGGCGAATCGACGAGCCGGCGGCTGACGTTGACAGCCTCGACGCGGTCGCGCAACACGCTCTTTATCTTCTTCAACAACGGCTTGTGCTCTTCGTTCGTCGCGTCCTGGCTGATCGAACCGTCACCCTCGGGGAGGTCGAGCGCCGAGCGGCCGATGTCGACGAGTGGCTTGCCGTCGTACTCTGCCAGGGCATCCACGAGCCAGGGGTCGATGCGGTCTGACAGCAACAGCACTTCGATGCCGCGGTCGCGCAGCTGCTCGAGGTGCGGGCTCGATGCCGCCGTGGCGTGGCTCTCGGCCAGGATGAAATAGATCTTGTCCTGCCCCTCGCTCATGCGCGACACGTAGTCGTCCAGTGACTGGTCCTGCGCATCGGTGCCCGTGTGCGTCGACGCGAATCGCAGCAGTTTCGCCAGCTTGTCCTTGTTGGCGAAGTCCTCGATGGCGCCTTCTTTCAGTACCTGTCCGAATTCGCCCCAGAACTTGTCATAGTCGTCCCCGGCAGCCAGCTTGCCGAGCATGTCGAGGACGCGCTTGGTCAGCGCACTGCGCATCGCCGTCAGCTCGGGATTCTGCTGCAGCAGCTCGCGCGACACGTTCAGTGGCAAGTCCGAGGAATCGACGACGCCCTTGACGAATCGGAGATACAGGGGCAGGAATTGCTCGGCGTCGTCCATGATGAAGACGCGCTGTACATAGAGCTTCAGGCCTCGGGGCGCCTCGCGATTCCACAAGTCGAATGGCGCCGCCGACGGGATGTAGAGGAGGCTCGTATATTCGCGCTTGCCTTCGACCCGGTTATGGCTCCACGACAACGGGTCCGCGAAGTCGTGCGAAAGGTGCTTGTAGAACTCCTTGTACTCGTCTTCAGAGACGTCGCTGCGCGAGCGCGTCCAGAGCGCGGTCGCCGAATTGACTACCTTGGTCTCGTCTTCGCCCGCGACGTGCAGAGAGACCGGGAAGCCGATGTGGTCAGAGTACTTGCGTATCAGCGATTCGATGCGGAAAGACTCCGCGAATTCCGTCTCGTCTTCTTTCAGGTGCAGCGTCACGCAGGTCCCGCGCTCATCGCGCTCCGAATCCCCGATCGTGAATTCGCCCTGGCCGTCCGATTCCCAGCGTACCGCGGCTTCGGAGCCGGCACGGCGCGTCTCGACCGTCACCTTGTCGGCGACGATGAACGCGGAATAGAAGCCGACGCCGAACTGGCCGATCAGTTTCGCGTCGTGCTGCTCGTCACCCGTCATCTGCTCGAGGAACTCCGCGGTCCCCGAACGCGCGATCGTTCCGAGGTTGTCGATGATCTCTTCGCGTGACATGCCGATGCCGTTGTCGATGACCGACAACAGCCGCTTGTCCTTGTCCACCTCGATGCGAATCGACAGCTCATCCTCGCCGAGCAGCTTCGGCTGTGCGAGGGCCTCGAAACGCAGCTTGTCTGCCGCGTCCGATGCATTCGAAATCAGCTCGCGAAGGAAGATCTCCTTGTTGCTGTAGAGGGAGTGGATCATCAGCTTCAGCAGCTGACGAACCTCGGTCTGGAAGCCGAGGGTTTCCTGCTTATCGGCCACGCCTGCTATCTCCTGCCCAAAGGCAGACACGATAGGGATCAGGCGTAGGATTTCAAGGTCGGGGCGGTGACCGAACGATAGAGCAGGATCACGAACAGGACCGTTGCGATTGCCATGGCAATCGGCGGCTGCAGGAGCGCCAGCCAGATCGCGCCGGCGGCCACGGCCGCAAGCAGGATTGCGTAGATGATCCGGAGTATCGTCCTGCGGACCTTCTCCCAGACCAGGCCGAACGCTCCGAAGAGGTCGTCCAGGTCATCGAGGTATTGCAGGAGGACTTCCACGTCAGAACTACCGCACGATGGTCAGCAAGGGACCGGAGCTCTCGGTATCGCGACCCTGCGCATCCGCTTCGTACACAGCCGCGTTATTCGATTCCTTGGCATGCGCAATCGCCCGGTGAAAGAGCTCCCAGCGCTGGCGCGCGGACTCGCTCGTGAGTGCATCGACCGGAGAATCAGATTTTTTCAGGTTGTTTGACATACTTCGTGCGTGTTCGTGGTGTTGTTGAGAGCACTATAGGACCGCAGTTCTATTACAGCTGTGAGACCGGTCACAGCTTGCTTCTCGAACGCTCCGGCAGCGCGAAATTTTTCCTGAAACAAGACGCAGTTCCCGCTTTTGAGCGGATGCGGTTCACAGTCTGTTGGTCACCGCCCGGCCGGTTTTACAAAAGAAAACGCCGGCGAAATGCCGGCGTTTACAAAACACGAAATCAAGTAATCAGTCCTGGTCGTCCGCGGACTCCTTGGCCCAGTCGCGGCGCACCTGGTCGGTCCAGTCGCGATAGCCTTTCCAGGAGTACAAAGACGGGTCGATACCGGACCGTCGGCTCTTCGGCGTCGGTGCCTTGGAGATCCAGCGGCGATACTGCTGCCAGCCATCTGCATCGTTTGCGGCCGGTTCGCCGGCGTCGACTGACGCTTTGTCTGTCTTGGAATCCTGCTCGGCGTCCGTACCGAAGCGCTCATCCCATTTCATCTGTTTGCTGTCGGGCATGGGCTTGCTCAACCAATCCTTTGAGCAAATGTTAAATCTGCTTCGTGCCGAATCACAGGAACTGCATCACAGAGCAGAATGCCCGTTTTTATTTATAAAACAGCAACTTGGTTGTCGTTTTTACTTAATCACGTAGCACGGCTCGTAGTCACCACGAGAAATCTTCATGCGATGCTGGGCGACGAACCCCGCGAGCATCCGGTCGAGCAGCTTCATGATGTCCTGCGATCCGTCGATCTCGAACGGCCCCTCCCGATCGATCAATTCGGCCGTGTCTTCCCTTACGTTACCCGAGACTATCCCGGAGAACGCACGCCTCAGGTTGGCAGCCAGCTCGTGCCGCGGCAGGTCTTCATGAATGTCGAGTTCACTCATCGCCGGGTGCGTCGCGACGAACGGTTGCTGGAATTCCTCGAGGACCGTCAGGCGCCAGTTGAAATAGAACGCGTCGCCGTGCTCCTTGCGAAACGCGAGCACGCGATCGAGTCCGTCCTTCATTTCTCGCGCAACCTCGATCGGGTCATCGATGATGATCTTGTAGCGTTGCTGCGCGTCCGGACCGAGCGTTGCACCGATGAACTCGTCGATCATCCGGAAGTACTCTTCGGACGAAGCCGGACCGGTCATCACGAGCGGGAACGGCTGCTGCGCATTGTCCGGGTGCAGCAAGACACCGAGGAGGAAAAGGATCTCCTCCGCCGTGCCGACACCACCCGGAAACACGACGAAGCCATGGCCGACCCTGACGAACGCCTCGAGCCGTTTCTCCATGTCCGGCATGATGACGAGCGAGTTCACGATCGGGTTCGGAGACTCCGCGGCGATGATGCCGGGCTCGGTGATGCCGACGTATCGCCCCCCGCGGATGCGTTGCTTGGCATGCCCGATCGTCGCGCCCTTCATCGGGCCTTTCATTGCACCCGGCCCGCAGCCCGTGCAGACATTCATGCCGCGCAGCCCCATTTCATAACCGACCTGCTTTGAGTAATCGTACTCCTTGCGGCTGATCGCGTGACCGCCCCAGCAGACCACGAGGTCCACCTTCGCCGGGAGCTTCAGCAGCTGCGCATTGCGGACAATATGAAAGACGGCGTTGGTGATGCCGCTCGATTCGGCGAGGTCGAAGCGGCCGCTGTCGAGAACCTCGTTGCGGGTGAATACGATATCCCGGAGGACCGACGAGAGGAGTTCGCGCGTACCCCGGATCATCTTGCCGTCGACAAAGGCCTCGCCCGGCGCGTTCTTCAGCGTCACCTTGAGCCCGCGGTCCTGGCGGATGAAACCGACCTCGAAAGCCCGGAAGCGTTCGAGCAGGACGCGCGCATCGTCTGTGTGGCTGTCGGAGTTGAGTACCGCGAGCATGCAGCGCCGCAACAGCGGGTACAGCCCGCCCGAGCCGCTGGACTGCAGCTGGTCAACTTCGAACTGGGACAGAATTTCGAGGCTGCCTTCCGGCCATACCTCGGCGTCAATGAATTCGGGGTTCATTCAGGGCCGGATCTCTATGGGCGTGTCCTCGCCCGTCATCAGCCAGATATCGATCATGTCGGAATTCGACACGGCGACGCAGCCGTTCGTCCAGTCCTGGGTCCGGTAGTAAGCCTCGGAGCGTGTCGGCACATTGGGTTGCCCGTGGATCATGATCGCGCCGCCGGGCGGAACACCGAGTTGTGCCGCCTCGCGACGATCCTGGGCGTTCGGGTACGAGATATGGATCGACAGGAAAAATTCGCTGTTCGGGTTGCGGGCGTCAAGCAGGTACCGTCCTTCCGGCGTCTTGAAGTCGCCTTCCTGTTTCTTGTCGCCCACCGGCATCATCCCGAGGGCGATCCTGAAGGTCCTGAAGATCTCCCCGTCCTGCAGCAGATGCAGCTTGCGCGCCCCTTTCTCTATGACCACGAAGTCGGCCACGGGAAACTGGCCAGCCTGCATCATGCCCGGCAGCAACAACGCGAGTAATGTCACGACGAAGGTCTTCATGGAGGGAAGCCTAGCAAACCTGTGTTGCCGGGAAAAAGAGCCACATCACACCCTGCGCCCGACGATCCACCCGATCGCGAAGCCGATGCCACCCGCAACGACGGTGTATACGGGCAGATAGCGGAACACGCGATCCGGGAACGGCGCGTCGGTGAACATGTCGTTCAGGTTCACGGCATAGGCGTAATGCAGGTACGACGTCAGCCCGAGCGCCGGGATCGCGAATCCCAGCGTGCCGAGCGGCATGCGCATGCCCGCGCCCGACCAGCGGCCGTTGCCGCGCCGCAGTGTGACGAAGCAGAGTGCCAGCAGGATGGCGAGGGGCAGGAGATTCCGCATCGCCCACGGTCCGCCCTGCTGTACGTCGACGAACCAGAACCCGGCCGCAATGCAGACGAGCAGCACGGGCAACAGGCGCACGATGAGGTACTTGCTGCCTGATTCCATCAGCTGTTACCGGCGTCCCTCAGGACCGGGATTTGCACTTTCGTGCCAGGCGTCACTTTATGCATGTCCAGCCCGGGGTTGTACTGCCGGAACAACCAGACGGGGACCTTGTACTTGCGTAACGCGACGATCCAGATCGACTCACCGCGCCTGATCGTGTGCTCGACGACATCGGCAATGACGTGCTGTCGGAAGAAGCTGTCCTGCTGCGCCCGCTGGTAGGCGATGCGCCGCTCTTCGAATGTCTTCGCATCGACGGTGCCCAGATCGAGCCGAATCCGCTGGCCGACCGTTACCGGAGTCCTGAATGCAAGTCCGTTCAGGTCGCGAAGCCGCTGTGTCCTGATCTCGAGCCAGTCACCGTAATGCCCGAGCGTCTCGAGCGGCTGCACCTCGATCGTCCCGTCTTCGGCCACGCTGTAGTCGCTCGGGTCCGACAGCAGGGCCGTCTGGGTCGGGACCACCGGTGCAGGCGCCAGGTCGCCGGCCATCGTGCCCGGTGTCAGCTCCCCGACCTCGGTTTCCTGTTCGGCGGCGGCGATGCTTGCAACGACGGCAGCCTCGACGGCGGCCGGCTGCGCCGGCTCCGGTGTGATCGGGGCCGGTCCCGCGGCCGGCAGCCGAAGTCGCTGGCCTGCGCGAATCCGGTGCCGGCTGCCGAGCTGGTTCAGCGCGACGAGCGTGGAGATTCCCGTGCCGTATGTTTCCGCGATCTCGGAGAGCGTATCGCCACGCACCACGGTGTGGAACATGTCCGGCAACTGCTCGTCGAAGGTCACATCGTCCGGCAATGCCGCAATCAGGGTCTCGAGCGGGTCCGCCGTCGCGGACGTCGGCAGGCGAAGTTCATATCCTCTGGGCAGGTGCTTGCTTCCCTGCCAGATCGTCGCCTGCAATCCGGGGTTGTGCTTCGCGATCTGTGCCGGCGAGACGCCGAGCGCGCTGCTCAGCTCAGCAACCGGGACGTACGACGGCAACCTGGCAGTCGCGTAGTTCGTCGGCAGTTCCGGTACGAGGCCCGGAAAGTACCTGTCCGCGTTCTGGTCCACCTCGCGCGCGGCGAGAAACGCGACGTAGAAATTGCGTGACGCGAAGCCGAACGTGCGGCCGTTGTACTTTCGAAATATCTCTACGTAGGCCGTATCGCCATAACGCCGCATCGCGCGGCGCACGCCTGCGAGGCCGTGGTTATACGCAGTGATCGCCATCGGCCAGTTGCCGGTCAGCGAGTAGTTGTATGCCAGCAGCTGGCCGGCCGCGTGCGTTGCTGCGAACGGGTCGTTGCGTTCATCGATGACGTGGTCGACGCGCATGAAGCGGCGGCCCGTGCTGCGAGTGAACTGCCAGATACCCGAGGCGCCGACGTGCGATCTTGCGTCGGGGTTATAGGACGATTCGACGTGCGGCAGCGCCGCGAGATCGATCGGCACACCCAGCGCAGTGAACTGCTCGTTGACGTAGTCGCGCCAGCGCCCGGCGCGTTCGAGCCCTTCCCGGAAGCGGTCGCTCAGACCGTGCTGGTAGCGAATGCGACTGACGGCCGCCCTGAGCGTGTCGTTGGAGACGTTTGCGGGCCACAGCGCGAGTATGCGCGCCTCCTCGTCAGTCAGGTTGTCGCGCTTGCCGCTCGCCAGCGTCCTGAGCACGGCCTGGATTTCCTTGCGCCGCGCGGCCACGCGCTTGTTGCGTTCCCGCCTCGGCGTCTTCTCCGGCATATCGAGGCGCTCATAGACAACTGCCAGGTTGCGGTTGTCGTGCAACACCCCTTCGTCAGTCGAATACTCGGTGAAGATCGCGACCCAGAAGTCGACGTCGGGCTGCAATTCGGGCGGCAGCGGAAACAAATCTTCCGCCGCCACGTTGCCGGCAATCAGGCAGGCCGCTACCAGCCAGAGTCGGCGCAACCTGTTCATGCAATTTGTGTCCAAGGGCAATTCATTGATCAGTTCACGGAAATTCGACGCATTTTGCCGTATTTTGACCCTTCTATGAGCGCACTATGCCGTCAATTCGCTGGACCGGCCAGCATCAGCGCCGCGATCGCGGCCGCGCTGCTGCTTGCCATGTCCGCCCCGGCCCTCGGCAGCGAAGGCGCCGTCGAACCGGCGGGCAATGGAATCGACCTGCTTCAGGATACGACCGACGAGCAGGATGCCCGTTCCAGCGAAACGTCCGCGGCGGCGGAGCAGCTCGTCGATGCGGTGCCCGCGCACGAGCACGACGTGCCGCTCGCCGACGCTGTCGACACGGCCGAAGGGCAGGCGGAACCGCTGTGGCTTCTCGGCGACGAAGTGCAGCCCGGCACGGCAACGCGGCTTTCCTGGTCCGCCACCGAGCTCTTCGAAGGCGTGCCCGTTTCGACGCCCGTACTCGCAGTGAACGGCGCGCTTCCCGGCCCGACGCTTTGCCTGACCGCCGCCGTACACGGTGACGAACTCAACGGCATCGAAATAGTGCGGCGCGTGCTGCACGAAATCGATCCCGGGAAATTGTCCGGTGCCGTCATCGGCGTCCCGATCGTCAACGTCCAGGGCTTCCGGCGCGGCTCGCGTTACCTGCCCGATCGCCGCGACCTGAATCGCTACTTCCCGGGGAACCCTGACGGCAGCGCCGCCGCGCGCATCGCGTATGCGCTGTTCACCGAGGTCATCGCCCATTGCGACGCGCTCGTCGACCTGCATACCGGTTCCTTCGAACGCGCCAACCTGCCGCAGATCCGCGCGGATCTCCGCAACCCGGACGTCGTCACGCTGACGCTCGGCTTCGGCTCGATGGTCGTCCTGCACAGCAAACCCACGGTGGGCACCCTGCGCCACGCCGCGACGCTGGCCGGTATCCCGGCCGTCACCGTCGAGGCAGGCGGGCCGTCGCAGCTCGAACCTTCCGAGGTCAAACACGGCGTGAAGGGCATCGAGACCCTGCTGTCGACGCTCGGCATGGTGAAGAAGATGCGGCTGTGGGGAGACCCCGAGCCTGTCTACTATCGATCCACCTGGGTGCGCGCCGACAACGGCGGCATCCTGCTCACCGACGTCAGTCTCGGCAGCACGGTGCGCAAGGGCGACCTCCTCGGCACGATCACCGACCCGATGAGCAATGCCCGCAGCGAACTTCGCGCGCCGTACTCCGGCCGCATTATCGGCATGGCCCGCAACCAGGTCGTGATGCCTGGTTTCGCCGCCTTCCACGTCGGCATCCAGGCCGACGTGACGGCCGAGAACGAGAGCCCGGCCGATGAGGGGCAAAAAGCCGATGCCGGTGGTTACGTCGACGGGATGTCCGAGTAGAATCCGGCTTCGGCCCCCCACAATCCGAACCGATGAGCGATCGCAAACCCCTGTCCAGTTTCTGGACTCCGCGCTACTGGCCCGTCTGGGCCGGCATGGGCCTGTTGCGGCTCATTTGCCTGTTGCCGCACCGGGCAGCCCTGGCCGTGGGACGCATGATCGGCCGGCTCGGCCACGTGCTGGGCGGTTCGCGTCGAGCGGTCGCCCGACGCAATATCGAATTGTGTTTCCCCGAGATGAGCCCGGAGGAGCGCGACGCGCTCGTCTACGAGCATTTCAAATCGCTCGGCATGTCGCTCATCGAGATGGGCGTTGCACGCTGGGGACGGACTCCTCACCTGCAGCACATCTCCAGGCTCGTCGGGCTCGAGAACCTCCAGTCTGCCCTCGATACCGGCAGGGGCGTAATCATGCTCGCCGCCCATTTCACGACGCTCGAGATCATGGGCCGGGCGCTCGCCCGGGAGGTTCCTCCTTTCGACGCCGTATACCGCAGGAACCGCAGTGAATTCCTGACCGAGATACAACGCACGGGTCGCGAGGTGTCGGCCGACAAGACTATCGAGAAGCGCGACGTCAAGAAGATGGTACGGGGACTGCGAGCGGGCCGCGCCGTCTGGTACGCGCCGGACCAGAGCTACGATCGCAAGGGCGCCGAGGTCGTTCCCTTCTTCGGCGTCCCGGCGATGCACACGACGGCGACGTCGACACTGGCGAGGCTGGGCGACGCGCTCGTCGTGCCATTCTTTCCGCGCCGGCTGGAAGACATGACCTACGAGATGACGTTGCTACCCGCGTTTGACGGCTTCCCGAGCGACGACGCCATCGCGGACACGCGCCGATACGTCGAGGCGGTCGAAGAGCAGGTACGCAAGTGCCCCGAGCAGTACCTGTGGATTCACAAGAAGTTCAAGAACCTGCCCGACGGCTATCCCGACTACTACGCCGACCTCGACGCGTCGAAGTAACCCTCGAGCAGCTGCTCCCAGTTCTCGCTCCGGAAATTGAGTCGCGGGTCGAGATCGACGATCTTCATCAGCGACCGGTGCAGGCGTGCCAGCGTCTGCTGCTGCCACGGTCCGGGCTGCCGCAGGGCGCCCTTGTCGAAATCGAGCATCCAGACGAGGCCGTCGACGTCGATCTGCACGTTGTACGCGTTCATGTCGGCATGGTAGACACCGGCCGCGTGGAACTCGTTGATGGCCGCGCCGACAGACTGCCAGAACGCCTCGTCCGGGTCGTTGTCCGCAATGTACTTCGATAACGGCACGATGTCGGGAATCCGTACCGTGATGAGATCGGCCGTGTAGAACGTACCGCGGCGCACGTAGCGCGCTGCGGCCGGGCGCGGCACGCGCATGTTGTTCGAGGCGAGCTTGTCGAGCAGGCGCCACTCGAGGAACGGGCGGGTCTTGTCTGCACCGGAGAAGATGTAACTGTCCCTGACCAGCTTGCCGACGAGCCCGCCGCGCATGTAATGACGCAATACGAACTGGCGGGGAACGTTACCGACGTACATCGTGCTGCCGCGGCCGCCGGATCGCAGCGCGCCGGTCAGCACCTCGGCGTGCAACCAGCCGTCGGCCGTGAAGCGCTCGTCCGAAATCTGGTTGATGATCGCCTTATCGTATAGGATGGCGCCGGTCGCGGTCTTCTCGACGGTCTCGGTCAACGGACCCGTTCTCCAGAAACTTCACGTGCCCGGATATTGCCTGATTTGGACCTGCAATCGAAGCCTGAACGCATCTGTGTCCTGCGCCTGTCGGCCATCGGCGATACCTGCCACGCACTGGCTGTAGTCCGGCGCCTCCAGGACAACTGGCCCGGCGTCCGCATAACCTGGATCATCGGCAGGACCGAGGCGATGCTCATGGACGGCATCGAGGACATCGACTTCGTCGTCTTTGACAAGTCCCGCGGGCGCGCCGCCTATCGCGACGTCCGCGAGGCGCTTCGAGACAAACACTTCGACGTCGCGCTGTGCATGCACGCCTCGATGCGCGCCAACCTGCTCGTGCGCTCGCTGCCCGCCCGCGTGCGCCTCGGATTCGATCGCGCAAGGGCTCGCGATTTCCAGTGGCTGTTCACCAACCGCCGCATCCCCGCGGCCCGTGGCGAGCACGCGATGGAGGCGATGATGGCGTTCGCAACGGCGATCGGCGCCGGGGAGCGCGACCTGCGCTGGGATATTCCCGTGCCCGCGGCGGACCGGGACTTTGCCGCACAGTTCAGGAATGCCGGCCGCCCGCTGGTCGTCATCAGTCCCTGCAGCAGCCAGCGCGCCCGCAACTACCGTAACTGGAGCGTCGAGAACTACGCAGCCGTCATCGACCATCTCCAGTCCCGGCACGACGCGGACGTCGTGTTGACCGGCGGAAATTCCGGTCTCGAGCGGGACTACGGCGAGCGCCTTGCCGGTGCCGGCGTGGCGACCGAT
>JAAUYF010160126.1_pt1 | contig 11516 bp, 14 predicted proteins | sample 7278051 | NCBI WGS metagenome assembly JAAUYF01 (sample SAMN14350202, study PRJNA611818) | marine sediment metagenome | isolation source: surface marine sediment (0.6m) | place: French Polynesia: Moorea | collected 2018-08 | reverse complement strand
TGGCGGGAAGCTTTTCAACCGTCGCCGTATTTTGCGATCCAGGCCTGCACCTGGGGGATATTGGCGGCGAAAGCCTCAAGTACCGACAGGTACTGGTGGATGCCGTCGGTTAGCGCGGTCTTGTCCATGTAGGCGACCTGCAGGAAGGACAGGTCGAGCTGGTTGGACCAGCGCCGGCTCGCCGCGTCGATGGTTTCGATCGCTTTGCCGGTTTGCCCGAGTGAGTCGAGCGCGACCGCGTAGACGTAAACGTGGCGCGGGCTCGAATCCACCTGCCGCGCCGCCGCTTCGAGATACTGGAGCGCTTGTTCTCGTTTGCCCGCGCGCACGAGGTAGAGACCGTAGGCGTGGTTGCTGTTGGCGCTGTCGGGGGCGAATTCGAGCGCGCGTTGCAATAATTCGAGCGCTTCGCGGTCGGCGCCGATGCCCCGGTACAGGTCGGCCAGGTTGAGCAGCGCCGGCACGAACCTGGGTTCGATTTCGAGCGCGGCCTTGAACGCCTGTTCGGCCAATATCGGAAAACCCGTCCTGAGTTCGAAATTACCGATCGCGAGCTGTCCCGCGGGGGAATCGGCATGATAGGCGAGGGCGACGCGCCGTGCGTCGAGCAGCTGCTGCAGGCGTTGCGCATCCCCGCCGGTAAGCTGAGGCAGTGCGTCGGCGAGTGCGATCGCGACCGCGTGGCGCACCGACTGCAGCGGATCGTCGATCAGCGGCTGCAGCAGCTGCCAGCGAAGCTCCAGCGGCGCCGATTCGAGCATTTCGACCGCGGCACGGCGCAGCAGCGGTTCGGGGCTCGCTAGCAGCGCCGCCGCGCGCTGGTACGCAAACTGCGACGGGAAAACGCCGGTCTTGCCGATCAGGCTCGCCTCGCGAATCGGCGCGAGGCCGGCCGGCGGATTGCGCACGTAGTCGAGGAAGGCTTTCGAATCCTGCAAATTCAGGCCGTGATTGATTGATGCCCAGCGATTGTTGCGCGCGTCCAGGCCCCAGTCGCGCATGGCTTCGGCGGCCCACGCGGGCGTTTTGTCGTCATGGCACAGGTTGCAGGCGTTGGGCGCCCCGGATTTTTGCGAAAATGCCGGATCCGGGATCGGGAAACTGTGGTCGCGGCGCGGATCGACGGTCATGTATACCCGCTCGGGCATGTGGCAATCGACGCAGGCCGCTCCGTTCGCGCCGGGCTCGTGGCGATGGTGTTTTTCGCTGTCGTAAACGGCCGGCAGGTGGCACCGGGCGCAGAGCGCATTGCCGTCGGCAACGGTTTTGCCCGAGTGCGGATCGTGGCAGTTGCCGCAGGTGACGCCGCGCTGCGCCATTTTGCTTTGCAAAAAGGAGCCGAGCACGAAGACCTCGTCGTCGATTTGCCCGTCGTCGAAATACAGCCCGGGGTCGATCGTCGCCAGGCGGTAACGATCGTGAAACGGCGCCAGGTGCTCCATGTCGCCGCTGGCGGAGCGGCGCGAATGGCAGGCGCCGCAGGTGTCGATATAGCTGTCGTCACGCTCGCCGGCCGGCGCCGCGATCGGGCTGCCTTCGGCCAAGGCCCAGCGCAGGCCTGCCGCGGGCTTGTTGTCGAATCCGCTATCCGCATCGCCCAGGCCGTCGCTTTGCGCCAGTTCAACGTGGCGCGAGGCCGGCCCGTGACAGGCTTCGCAGCCGACCCCGGTTTCGGACCAGGCGCTGGCATAAACCCGGGTTTCCGGATCGAAGTTCTTGTTGTAGTCGGTGGCGTGGCATTCGATGCAGCGGCTGTTCGCGTTTTGAAAATGGCGCGTCCAGAAAAAAGGATGCCCGGGATCGATTTCCTCGTCGGCCTGCAGGTGATACCAGCGCTGTCCGCCCAGGTCCGCGGCGCGGCTGTCCCAGGCGACGTTGAGCGCCTGCAAGTGGCCGTTGCCGGTGTCGACGAGGTATTGCTGCAGCGGGTAGTGCCCGAAGGTGTAAGCGATATCCCAGGTGGCGGTTTTACCGCCAGCGCCGGCGGTCTCGACCCTGAATTTGGCGCCGTCGCGAAACAGGCGCGTTTCGATGCCGTGAAAGGTGACGCTGACATTGCCGAAATCGCCGAGCACGTTGGCGTCGGTCGCCGGCCGCATCGCTTTGCCATGGTCTGACCGGTTCCAGCTTGCGTATAAATCGCTGTGACATTGCCTGCACTGGTCGGAGCCGACGTAGCCTTGTGCCGAATCGGATGCTTCGATTCCGGGAGCAAACCAGGTAAAAATCAGCAGCAGCGCGATCCAGGAGCGGGCCATGCCTTGTTTAAACGGGTATTCTATGTCCAATTTTTCGCCTCGTGTTTCGCAGGCGAGAGTAACAGGTTAAGCAAATGATGAAAAAATCTTTACTGGCCGGCACGGTGCTGCTGCTTTCCGCGTGTGCAACCACCTACCAGCCTTCACATATTTACTACCAGTTCGAGGTGGTCAACAATTCGGACCAGACGCTGTCCGACGTGAGGGTCACGCTGACCGGCGTCGGCCGCAGTTTTGATTGCGGCGACATCGGGCCGCTGCGAAACTGCTTTCGTGGCTTCGGCAAGCGTCGCTATGTCGACGAGCCGATTAAAGTCGACTGGGCTTACGCTGGCGGGTCCCGCCAGAGCAGCGAATTCGTCATCGTGCCGCCGAGCACCTACGCCACCGGCATCCCGATGCGCGCAATGATCGATGTCAGCCCGGAAGGTGAAATGACAGCCTACTTCAAGCAGTATTCGCCTTTTTAGGAGGCGAGTTCCGCAATGATTAAAAAACTCCTGCTCGCGGGGGCCGCGCTGGCCGCGAGCGCGTGCGCAACCGGTTTTCAGCCTTCGTATATTTACTCGGAAGTGCTGGTGGAGAACAATTCGAGCGAGGTTCTCGGCGACGTCAGGGTCACGCTGAGCGGCATCGACCGCGGTTTCGATTGCGGCGACGTCGCGCCGCTCGGTGTCTGTTTCAATCGCTTCGGCAAGCGCCGCTACCAAAACGAGGCAATACGGGTCGAATGGGCCCTGGGGGGCGGTCCGCGCCAGTCCAGTGAATTCGTGATCGATGTGCCGTTAACCTTTGCCTCGGGAGTGACGCTGCGCGCGGTGCTGGCGGTTAGCGAAACGGGCGAAATGACGGCATACTTCGAACAGGATTCGCTGCGAAGATAATTGGTAATCTGCCGATGAAAAAACTGATTCTTGCCGGCGCCGTGCTGGCCGTTACCGCCTGTGCGAGCAATTCCCGGCCGGAATACAAAATCAACGAGATCCTGCTGGTTAACAATTCGCGCGAGCTGTTGCGCGAGGTTACGGTCAGCGTGCCGAGCACGGGCCGCAGCTTTGGCTGCGGCAGCGTCGCGCCGCTCGGCATTTGCGGCAACAGAATCCCCAGGCGGCGTTACGAGTACAATCCGATCCGGGTCGAGTGGACCTTCGGCAACCGCTCGCGCAGCACCGACGAATTTGTTATCCCGGTGCCGGCGACCTTCTACACCGGGCTGCCGCTGCGCGCGGTGCTCGCGGTCAGCCCGGATGGCAGTATCGAAGCCTATTTCGAGCAGGATACGCCGCTCAGGTAAGCACCGCCGCCGCGATCGGTTCAGTGCGGGCGCGTCGTCGACAGTTTCAACTGCATCGCGAGTCCGCCGTGCTCGCGCTCGACCCGCTGCTGAATGCTGTCATAGCTGAGCCGGCTCCAGAAATGCCGGTTGGCGAACAGTTCCTGCAGCAGCGCGTGCATCAAGCGGTGGTTTGGCTGATGCACGAACAGGTGGCCGAAAATCGCGTCGCCGGCGAGTGCCAGGTCGCCATAGCACTGCAGCAGCTGGTGGCGCGCCAGTTCGTCGTGGTAGCGCAGGCGCCAGTGGCTGGATGTGATGCGATTGTGAATCAGCGGCACGCCGTAGGTTTCGCCACGCAGGTTGGCGACAATTTCGGTAACTCCATCGACGCCGGGATCGAGTTCGAGGTCGCGCGCCGGCGCGATTTCGCGGGCAAACACGTGGTCCAGCATTTCCAGCGATACGCACTGGGTTTCGAACACGGAGTCGGCCGGTTCGACGTTGACCGTAATGCGCGGTACGCTCGCCGGGTTCAGAATGGCGTAACTGTGGCTTTGCCGTACCTCGAGCGAGCGCTCGATCCAGATACCGGGCCGCGACAGGTCCTGCGGCGCCAGCCCCGCGCGGTTGATCAGCGCCACCAGCGGCGCGCAGCTGCCGTCGAAGCGCGGCGGTTCGCTGCCGGCGATTTCGACCACGGCATTGTCGACCCCGCAGCCGCGCAAAGCCGCCAGGATTAGCGAAACCCGATTTACCGGAACTCCGGCATCGTTGACCAGCATCGTGCCGAGATCGCTGGGCATCGCGTTGCGCCAGTCGGCCCTGATCGTAGCGCGCTCCGGATCGACATCGGTGCGCCTGAAGCGAATCCCGGTTTTCGGCTCCGCGGGCAGAATCGCCAGGCCGGGTTCAGCCGCACCGGGTCTGGTCGTGCCCGGGTAGTAAACCGGCTCGCGCAGTGTGCAGAGGTACCTGCCGGTGGTGGAACTGGAGAAGATCATCCCGATTACTCGCTCGAAAACTGTTGCGGTATTGTCGGGTTGCCTGTGAAAATGCGGTTAATCCGGCGACGCCAATCGTTTATCCTTTCAATACCAAGGTTAAATCGTTATGCCAGTATCAAACCAGTTTTCGGTGATCTCCTCGTCGGCACTATTGCTCGCGAGGGCGATCGATTCCTACGGCATCGACAGCCGCGAACTGTTCAGGCGCGCGGGTCTCGATCACGATCGGCTGCGTCAGCCGCTGGCGCGATATTGTTACAGGTCGATCCAGCGTCTCTGGAGAATGGCGGTCGAAACTACCGGCGATCGCTGTTTCGGCCTGCGGGTTGCGAGCTTCTGGCATCCAACGTCGTTTCATGCGCTCAGCTATACCTGGCTCGCGAGCGACAACCTGGAAGAGGGATTCGAGCGCCTGGTGCGCTACAGCAGCGTCCTCAACACCGCCGCGAAGGGCGCCGTACGCCTCGAAAAATCGCCGGATTGCCTTTGTTTCGTCGCCAGCGCGGAGCAAGTCTCCCCGCCGCCGCAGCCGGCCGCGATGGATGCCGGCATGGCCACGATCCTGACCATGTGCCGCGCCGCCTACGGCAGTCACTTTCGTCCGCTGCGGGTAACCATGCGGCATGAGGATCCCGGTTGCCCGGGCCAGTTTGCCGAACTGTTCAAGGCCCCGGTCGAATTCTCCGCGGAACGCTATTCGATGCAAATCGATCGTAAGGTCGGGGCCGAACCGCTGATCACCGCCAACCCCGAGCTGGTGCGGGTCAACGACCAGGTGGTGACCGATTATATTGCCGGTCTCGATCGCAGCGACGTCGTCATGCGGGTACGTTCGAAACTGATCGAACGTCTGCCGAGCGGGAAGGTGGGCGAGGGCGACATCGCCGAATCGATCAACCTGAGCCGCCGCAGCCTGCAGCGCAAGCTGAAGCAGCAGGGCGCCTCGTTTTCCGGATTGCTCGACAGCTCGCGGCGCGAGCTGGGCCTGCAGTACGTGCGTGACTCGCAGCATTCGCTGAACGAAATCGCCTACCTGCTGGGCTTTTCCGAGCCGGGCAATTTTTCGCGCGCGTTCAGACGCTGGTACGGCAAGTCGCCTAGCCAGTACCGCGAGCAGGCCTGACTCCGTCCTGCCGGTCGCCACATCTAATCCCGTCATTGCGAGCGGGGCCCAGCCCGTGAGCTCCGCGAACGCTTTGGCTACAGCGGCAATCCCCCGCACTTTGCCCATCAACAGCAGGATTGCTTCGCTACGCTCGCAATGACCTAGATTTGTCGTTCCCGCCTCATTCGGCGAGGAAGACTTGCAAAAATGAACTTTGACCAATGCCGGTCGTGCGCTGGCGACCGTCCTATTGACGAGTTTACTGCTGGAAACTCGGGGGTGGCGGTTTAGGCGGTTCTGGTGGCGGCGGTGTCGGCTGCACCGGCTTCTTCTTGCGGCGTTTCTTCTTTTTCTTTTTCTCGGGCTCAGAGTAAATCTCTTCGCGCTCCAGCGCTTCTTCGAGTGCCTCCTCTCGATCCGCTTCTTCCGCTTCCTGTGCCCGCTGCTTGCGCTCCTGCTCGAGCTTGTCCGCCTGCCGTTTGAGCCGCTCGGTAGTGGATTGCGCGTCCTGCACTACCGTACCCTCGGGTACTTCGACCGTTTCCGACGGCACGCCCTCGGGCACCGACGCCTTGTCCGTGTAGTGCGTAACGCCGTCTTCGTCGACCCATTTCTCGACCGTTTCCACCACTGCCGCCAGGTTGGCAAAAACCAGCGTTAAAAACAGCAAAAGGATGGAAATTACAGGTTTCATGTCGTTGTCAGATTCGTCTCAACGATTATCACTAATATGGCGTCGGTTTGGGGCGGTTACGCTTTTTTCTCTTCTTTTCTTCGGGTGCGGCGTAAATCTCTTCGCGCTGCAGGGATTCTTCCAGCGCCTGTGCGCGCTCCGCCTCCTCGGCCGCGGTTGCTCTTTGCTTGCGCTCCTGCTCGAGCTTGTCCGCCTTCCGTTGGAGCCGCTCGGTGGTGCTTTGCGCGTCCTGCACCACCGTGCCCTCGGGGACTTCGACCGTTTCCGACGGCACGCCTTCCGGCACCGATGCCTTGTCGGTGAATTGCGTAACGCCGTTTTCGTCGACCCACTTTTCGACCGTTTGCGCCGCCTGCGCCAAGTTGGCAAAAAGCAGTGCGGAAAAGAAGATAATGATTGAAATGAAACGTTGCATTACGGCGTCGTGTTTTAAATTAAAGTTTTACTAATTATGGCGACAGTTTAATCAATTGCATCGAAATATTTCTCGGAACCCTGCCAGACCGAATATTTCATGAGCTGAGTCAACTGTCAGCGGAAATTTAGCATCTTTCCCCGCATCATAAACACGTTTCCCCGCATTTTCACCATTATCACAGCGATATCCGTCATCCCCGCTATTTCCGTCATCCCCGCTGAATGCGGAACACTTGGCGGGGATCTTGCCCTACTGCACCATGTAAATCTTCAGGCTTTGCAAATCGAGTAAACTGCCAGCAGAATTGGACGACCATGAAACGCCGCCAATTTATTAAACTCGGCCTCGCCGCGAGCCTGCTCGCCGGCTGCGACTGGATGAAGCCCCGCGGCAAGATCGGCCTTGCCCTGGGCGGCGGCGGCGCGCGCGGCCTCGCGCATATCCCGATGCTGGAGGTGCTCGACGAACTGGAGCTGCGTCCGCACCGGATTGCGGGCACCAGCATCGGCTCGGTGATGGGCGTGCTCTATGCCTCCGGCATGACCGGGCGGGATATTCGCGCGCTGGTCGACCGCCTCACCGTTTCCGGCGACGAGTTCTGGCTCGGCAGCCTGTTCAGGGAAGACGTCGGCCGCTGGTGGGATTTTCTCGATCTGCGCCTCGGCGGCGGCGGGCTGGTCGATACCGACGCCTTTGTCGGATTTCTCGAGGAGACCATCGGCGTGACCGGGTTCGACCAGCTGCAAATTCCGCTCAGGGTGGTCGCCACGGACCTGTGGGAGAGCGAGCAGGTGGTGTTCGAAAGCGGCGCGCTGCGCCCGGCGATCCAGGCCAGCATCGCGATCCCCGGGCTGTTCTCCCCGGTCGAGCACCGCGGCCGCGTGCTGGTCGACGGCGGCCTGGTCAACCCGGTGCCCTACGATCTGCTGTTCGACGACTGCGATTTCGTTATTGCCATCGACGTCTCCGGCATTCGGGGGCCGGAGTCGGAAGACGGGCCCGGCTATTTCGAAACCCTGTTCAGCACGATGCAGGTCATGCAGACCAGTATCGTCAACGCCAAGATGAAACAGCGCCCGCCGGACGTCTATATCCACCCCGAGATCGAAAATATCCGCGTGCTCGAATTCAACCGCGTCGACGAAATCTACGCGCAATCGGAATCCGCGCGCAAAAAACTGCAAAAGGCGCTGCGTTAGTTCGCATCGATCGGCCTGCGCAGCCGAAGGCTGCTTTCAGACCTCGTGTCATTGCGAGGCACGCAGTGCCGAAGCAATCTCCCGGAATCAAGAGATTGCTTCGCTTCGCTCGCAATGACTCTAGCAATCAAGTTTTGCAGGAATTTTCTTGAAGTAATCGTTATTAAAGTCGGGTGTGGGACGATTACAGAGAATTGGATGTAATCATTCGCGCAACGTCTTTTCTGGAGACGCCCAGAGCCAGCAGGGACTTGAGGATCAGGTCTATCGAGACCGAAGGATCCCCGGCTTCCATCTTGGCAACGCGGGACTGACTGGAGTCGATTTGCGCGGCGAACGCGACCTGGCTCAGATTTTTTTGCAACCGTCTTTGTTTAAGGGATTTGGCCAGCGCAAGTTTCATCTCGATATAAGCCGCTTCTTCCGGAGTCAAACCCAGGAATTCCTCGGCTGAGCCGAACTTCCAGCCGGCTTTTTCGAGTTTTTTTCGTTTACTTGAGTTCACGCTCGTATGCCTTGATTCGGTCCTTACAGGTGTCTATTACGATCTGCGGCGTTCGACTGGTTTTCTTGTCGAAAACTTCGAGAATTACAATCGCATCGGAATCGATCCGATAGACGATCCTCCAGGTAATTTTTTCTTCGTTTATTCTGAGTTCATGGCAGCGAGAACTTATGCTCGGCATCGGTCTCGACTGCGGCATGGTCAATTTCTCCCCCTGCTGTAATCTGCGCAAAAGAACTCCGGCTTCGTGCCTGGCGTCGGCCGAAAACGGGGGCGATTTGACTGCTCCATGCAACCAGACAAGTGGCTTATCCCTGTCACTCATGGCACGAAATTATATGTCATATTTGACATATAAGCAAGAATCCGAATCGCTTCCGGGAATTATGAAGACCTATTTTAGTGCTGTGCTGACGGACGGAGAGTTGGAGATTGCTTCGCCGCCGAACCTGTCCCGGTTAAGCCGAAGGCAATGCCGGGCTCCTCGCTATGACGGATTTATTTCGAGGTTCCGAATAGTTAAGCATCTTTGCTCCATTCGCAATTCGAGTTTTGCAAGGACCTCTCAGATTTACTTTCACCAATATTGTTTGAATGAAACCTCCGGTGAGGCCATCGGATGTGGTAGATTGCAGCTCGATCCCTGGATCACGACCAACGCAGGAGAAGATTCATGACAGGCAAAGCGCAACCTTCGATTCTGCCCGGAGTACCGACTCTGGCCCGCTATCTGAGTCTCAGCCTGCGGCCTGACGCCGATCCCGCGACGGTTCACGAGTCGGTTAAGGCTCTCGACATCAGCGGAGGGCTCGTCGTCGGTCTCGGCGAACCGCTGATTGCCCTGTTGGGTGGCACCATCGAAGGGCTTCGAACCTTCCCGGCACTTTCGGGTCCCGGCGTGCAGGTGCCGTCGACGCAGCATGCGCTTTGGATCTGGCTGCACGGCAGCGATCGCGGCGAGCTGGTCAACCGCGGCATTGCAATCGGCGAATCGCTCAGCGACGGTTTTGACCTGGCACAGGTCACCGACGGATTCAAACACGGGGACGAGGAGCTGGGGCGGGATTTGACCGGCTACGAGGACGGCACCGAGAATCCCGAGGGCGACGAAGCGGTCGACGCTGCATTCGTGCAGGGCGGCGGTCCGGGTCTCGACGGTTCGAGTTTTGTCGCGGTGCAGAAATGGGTGCACGACCTCAGGCGCTTCAACTCGATGCCGCAAACCGAGCAGGACAACATCATCGGCCGGCGCAAGTCTGACAACGAGGAAATCGATGACGCGCCCGAATCCGCGCACGTCAAGCGCACCGCGCAGGAGAGTTTCGAGCCCGAAGCGTTCGTGCTGCGCCGCTCGATGCCGTTCGCCGATCCGAAGGGCGAGGGCCTGATGTTCGTCGCCTTCGGTAAAACGCTGGATGCCTTCGAGGTGCAGCTGCGCCGAATGGTCGGCCTCGAAGACGGGGTCACCGACGGCCTGTTCCGCTTCTCGCATCCGGTCAGCGGCGATTATTTCTGGTGCCCTCCGGTGCGGGACGGCCGCCTCGACCTGAGCGCCTTTTAAGCGGGAATATCTCCATGTACAGGTTTTAGAAAACATCTATGCGAATATATTTATTGCCATTACTGATGGTCGTTACCGCCTGCGGCGCGCAGGAATCGGGAGGGGGCGACCCTGCGATGAGCGAGGAAGAACTCGCGAAGAACAATGTCTGGCATAAGGCCAAGCTGCGCGGGGTTGCGTTTCGCGCGATCGGGCAGGAGCCGGGCTGGCTGCTCGAAATCAAGAACGGCGAGGAAATCCTGATCGTGACCGATTACGGGCAGAACCGGGTTGCCTATCCGTATGTCGAGCCGCAGGAAGACAAGGCCGCGCGCAAGACGGTGTTCCAGGTGGATGCGGATACCAGTGTGTTAATCGAGGGCAAGCCGTGCAGCGATACGATGAGCGGGGAGAAGTTTCAGACCACGGTGACGGTCAAGACCGGCATGCAGACGCTGAAAGGCTGCGGCAGGGCACTGTTTTGAGGAGTCATTGCGAGCGGGGCCCAGCCCGTGAGCGAAGCGAACGCTCAGCGTGGCCCGCGAAGCGATTTGGCCATTGGCTGCAGCGAAGCAATCTTTGGGAGATTGCTTCGTCGCTGCGCTCCTCGCAATGACGCTAGTTTTCGTCATCCCCGTCAATTATCGTCATCCCCGCGGAGGCGGGGATCTTGAAATGTTACCGCGATATTCGTTACAAGGTCCCCGCCTGCGCGGGGACGACGGAGGGGGCGATGGAATGAAGGCTGAGTGGTCGCAATGAAGTCTGTATTGTTTGCGATGCTGGTGGCTGCGTTGTCGGCTTGCGCGACGAGCGTGCAGGGCGAGCGCTATCGCGGGGGGTATACCTTTGGCCACGAGGTCAGAACTTTCTGCCCCGAGATCAATTCGCAGTGTTACTGGCTGGGGCCCGGTACCCCAGCAGAAGTTCGCGAACAGTTGAATTCAATTTACAAAGCGAAAAAGCCCGGGTTGTACAAGCCCGTCTGCGTGGTCGTCGAGGGTAAGATCGATCGCGACTCGCCGCGTGACGGGTTTGCCGCCGATTACGACGGCCTGATCGATATCACCGCGGTGCAGGGCGCCTGCGACGACGGCGCGATGCTCGTGCCCGGCGACCTTAATCACCGCCGCTGGGTGCTGGCCGAACGCGACGGCGTGACGATTGTCGATGACGCGGCGCCCGTCGTGCTCGATTTCGGCGAGCGCCTGTTCGTCGAAATTACCGACGGTTGCCAGCGGCTCAGCGGCTTTGCCGTGATCGATGGTGACCGCCTCCGGCTCGACGGTCTCGACGCCGATGCATCGGCCTGCGGCGGCGACCCGCCAAACCGGCGTCTGTTCTCGGATCGGCTCGTCTGGCAGGCCGCTCTCGTTGGCGACGGACTGCGGCTGCGCGACGGCGACACGCATCTCGCGTTCAGGCGCGACGACTGGCGTTGAGCCTGTCTGGCATCTAAACGAAAAAATGGTATATTGCGCGCGCTTCCGAAGCCGAAACGGAGCCAGAGACGCCCT
>JAAUYF010027481.1_pt1 | contig 11516 bp, 11 predicted proteins | sample 7278051 | NCBI WGS metagenome assembly JAAUYF01 (sample SAMN14350202, study PRJNA611818) | marine sediment metagenome | isolation source: surface marine sediment (0.6m) | place: French Polynesia: Moorea | collected 2018-08 | reverse complement strand
ACTACGTGTTCTTCGTTAATGAGTTGGGTATGACACCCACCTTCACCTTGATGAAGGATATGAGATGGACTCCAGGAGACGTTCGCGTATTTCGTCAACAATTCAAAATGTTGTACGCTGCATACGTAAATTTCTTTAAAAATGGCAAGAATTACATGCCAAAGATCATTTACCTGACGCTAAAAAGATTAATTGCTGGAGTCCACAATAAGGAATCATTGCCGTTTTGTGGTGCTGGTGAGCGGATGAATGCTTATATGCCAAATGGTGATATGTATCCGTGTGCCAGATTTGGAACCGAGGCGCTTTTGGCTGATGATTATACACCGCAAGAGGAGTGTCAGAACTGCCAAATAGACCATCTCTGCGATAAGGGATGCTATCACCAAGTTGTGAAATATGGTGTGAACAAGCAGGTGTGTGAACTCAATCGGATTGTCATCACAGGCGTGATTGAAATGAATAACATATTGAAAGATAATCGAAGGTGGAAAAGCGTTATTAAGTCAATTGAAAGGGAGGCTTTATGTACCGAATAGATGATGCTGGCGAGCTCCTGGAATCTGTAAATCATTTGATGATTGCGTCATCCAAGCTCAAACATTCTAATTTTGTATTATCCAACGCTATCTTGGATACAGCAGATGGTATCCTGAAAGAGGTTGAGGACTCGAAGATAAAATGCGACGAGGATAAAATCGAGAGACTCGCAGCAGAGATATTAAAAAAAAGGCGGAACGATCTAACAGTGTTTGAAAGAGATTATCGTAACATAGTCAGAGACAATGACTCACTCAGGTCGTATACCCTTGAATTTACAACAACAAATCAGTGCAACTGGAACTGTGAGTATTGCTTCGAGGCTGGATGTAATCGTCATACCTATTTAAATAGAGGTAAGGTGTCTATAATTATTCATAAGATCAAAAGCTTCCTGAACAGTCCGTGGTTTGCAAAGAACTTGGACGTATTGAAGTTGGATTTTTGGGGTGGAGAGCCATTCATCAACTTTATACCGATCAAGAGAATTGTGGAAGAGTTCATGTACGACGAACGAGTAATCTTCCATGCATATACAAACGGGTCGAAGATAGATCCTCTATTGGATCACTTCGAAATGGCAGCTAAACAAGACTCCATCTCAGGTCAAAAGATACTGATTCAATTTTCATATGATGGCCAACCCATTCATGACTTGAGGAGGCGTGACAAAGATGGAAATCCAACCAGTAAGCTAACTTTAAAGAAAGCATTTATTACAGCTCTGCGTGGGATTCCAGTGAGTTTCAAAGCCACTTTAATGATCAAGGATTTCGATCACTTCTCAACTGCATGGGATGACTATCATGAAATCTTTGGAAACTTTCAAAACTATGGGTATATCACATATTCACCAACAATAGACTATACCCAGGATTACAATGAAGTTGATCTGAGGAAGGGTGTCCTTAAAGATCAGTTGATGGACATCGCTTCAAAAGAGGTCGACTTCTACAAAGAGCATGGGAGATTTTTACTCAGCTGGTTCTCCAAGGGAAGCAGTCTTTGTACAGCTGGTCGGAATATGACCTGTGTAGATACTGATGGCAGTCTTTATTACTGTCATGGAGCAATGTACGAACCAAACAATAAAGACTTCTGCTTTGGTAACATATATGAGGATGGATTTGCCAACAAACTGATTGCCAATCACGAAAGGTTTTTCATGTGCAATCAATCAACTCCAAAGAAATGTCAGGAGTGTGTGGCCGACTCATGTTATCGATGCAATGTTCAAAAGCATAGATGCAGCAAGAAGGGAGAGTTCATGGAACGTTGGATGGACTTTACCTGCATGACTGAAATGTGCAACTATTTTAAATTGATAGGAGAAATTAAGTTTGCTCTTGTCAAAGCTATTACGGGGGATATATAAAATGGCATGTGTAAACGGATTTTGTACCAATCAAGGCTGTGATAACTGCGTAGCAAAATATACAGCGCCATGTGGTGGAAATGCCACCAACTTTGGTAGTGCAGTAGTCGCTGGAGTAACGGACATAGCAGCATCTCATGTTTCAGCGATGAGAAATGCTCTTGATGCTGAATGGAACAGGAGACCAACAGGAGTAAACTGTACACTCGGGACTCTACCTTGGACCAACCCAGTTCCTGGTGATGACATTCTTGCATCCGAGTTAAATGACCTGAAACTCTGCAACAACAACTTAATCTACTGGTCAGGTGATGGCGACACAATAGACCTGATCATAGATGACTACATAGCAGGAAACTTGATCACTGCTGTGGGTATCAATAACATGAGAGCCGCGATCAACGCGAACGAAGTAAGGTGTACCTGTGATTCCGACTGTGGGTCAGACGATTGTTTCTGCTCATGTTTCGGTGACTGTGGTGCATGTAACTATCCATAATAAGGAGATAAAAAGATGGCAAAATCAAAATTCAAACTGGTTATTGGGGATGCTGGTGCTCTGAATCAAGTTAAGGCAGTAATCCCTTCCGATTTAGCAAAAAAGAAGGACCATACCTACGTGAGTGTAGCCGAACCTCTGGCTCAACATATCATGAGAGAGATTGACAAAGGGTCTATCATTCGTTACCCAAAAACAGTGGGGAAACCAAAGCAAGGCGATTTGGTTATCGAGGCGCTCGACGAGCTGGCCATCAGGAAGAATAAAGAGATAGCCAAATTCAGACAGCAGATAAACAAGTTGTTCCTTAGCATGAATCTCATGGACATGTATGACTTCATGATGATCAACAACAAATTCAATTCTTTGGGCCACTTCATTCACGAAGGCAACAAGGAAGAGGTCTATCTGGCAATTATCAACTCTGGTGATGAGCAACTCGTAACAGACCTGGAAAACTACCTGACCGCCATGGAAGAGCTGAACGACATCAACAAGAGATACAAGAGGTACAGAGATGACATCCATCGTATCGTCGACGCCAAAGATGATGCTGAGTTGGATGATATCATTAATTCATTAGGAAATCTCTAATGAACGCTGTACTCTACTGTTCTCCAGGTGGCATAGGGATGAACGGTTCGCTCGTAAATGCATTTGAATATTTCATTGCAATCTATGAGCACAATCCAGATGTCAGGCTATACTGGTTGAAGATGACGCAGAACGGAATCGACCAGATACTTGAAGTGATGGAGAATAGATATGATTTATCAGGTCTCGAAGGCTTTAAGGACAATATCATTCCAATAGGGGCTCGAGACCTTATTAAAATACAGTTCAAGAATCTTTTGGTCTTAGATTATATTACGATATTTGAGACAAGGGGACTGATTAGAGCAGATAATCTGGTGGTGATAAGCGAAAAGAAAACAGAGGACCCCAACTATTTCTATCGTAAGGATTGGTACAATGTCACCTATTATGGTGAGATGCCGTTCCATTATAAAGATCGAGCATATCGAATGAAGCTCTGGCTTCATAGATTTAAACCTCTGCGCTATGTTAAAGAGGGAATATATATAAATGCGCCCTTCACTAATCCCGACACTTTCAATCCGATGGAGAAGAAATCTATACGGGATTTGAATCTTCCCGACAAACCGATACTCTTAAAGTCGGGAAAACATCTTGACAATCTATTTGAAAACTTCGATACCTACGTGTACTATCACGCCAACAAGTGGTTTGACCCACACCCACGTCTGTTTATTGAATGCACCTTCTATGGGAAGGAAATATACTATTTGAATGACTTTGATATCAGAGACGGAAGTTATTATCGATACAATGATGTCATAAAGAATGGCATTCAATACAGAGACTTAGATGAGAATGATGAAATTGTAAGGATGTTCATATGAAAATTCTGGTACTCACATACACCGATGGAATAAATATCAGTGGTTCGTTCACTTCGATATTAGACACTTACATGAATCTCAGACGGTACGTCGACGTTGACCTCAAGATCATGTTTGACCTTGATCCACTGAGCATAATGAGATACTGTAAGCTCCAGAATTTCTTTGGTGACCCGAGGTTGATGTCTGGTCTAACCCAAGACTTAGAGTTTGAAAGCGATATAGTGATTGCCTCGTGTGAGTTGTTAGCCAACCTGTCAACAAACAAAGTCAACGCAAAGATTTTCTGTGATCAACTCATCCTACTGGATAGTCTTGACATACAGAGATTTCATTATGATGGTTTTGTTCCGAGTGTTTATAATAATATAACCTGTAATCACTGCACTCTCTTGGCCAATCCAGCCAATTTCAATATTCTCAATGTCGATAGGACAGTTGAATATTACCACAAATTTAGTGAGGAAAGGGTGAAATCTCTTGATCTATCAAAGAGTGCATACCTTTATAAAAGAACGAATAAACCACATATCAATGTTCACGAGGATATCTACTTTGAGAATATTGGAAAGGGAATATTCGAAAGACTAATAGATGGAATTCCAGTTGCTTATGATCCAGTCGGATTAAAAGTAATAGACGGTCTGTGTCAATATTTAAAGCTGTTCCATATTAATGGTTGTCATGAACATAGACCGCTCAGAATAAAACTAAATCGTATCATCCAAAACCTTTTCTTTGACGGTAAAGATACGATACTGGAGTTATTGTAATGTACTTTATTGAATTAATGTTAACCAGAAAATGCAACGTTTCATGCTATTACTGCACAACGCAGTGTGAGGATAAGACCGAAGTCGACTTGGATTATTTGAAGTGGGCTCTCGATCAATGTCCAGAAAACTTGGGGGTTGATTTAACAGGTGGAGAGATAGGATTGGTATACAACCTCGACGAGATTTACCATACAGTGAAGAACCATCCTCATGTCAAGCACATAACAGTCCAATCCAATGGTCTCGTCAGGAGACGTGGGTTTGATTGGTTGGATGAGGTTGAGTATTGGGAGCATCTGGTGTTTGAGATCAGAGGAAAGCAAATCATTAAGTTCTATAACGATTTGAACTTGGGTGGTGACCATAAATATATAATCATAACCACTCCAACTACCACCAAATCTCTATTAGATTACTGGAAGTATCATAAAGATATGGGGATGTTCAGAGATAATTTCTATTACAAGCTGATGAACCATAAAAGCCCACAGGGAATCATGACGTACTATGAACAACTCGCAGATCTATACACCAGATTGGAAAGACCACATGAGCGGAGAATGCTTTTGACCAAGAAGCTTCCGAGATTCCTTGCAAACGAGAGGGAGTTCTGTATGTTGGTTTCACCCAATCCATTTATAGATATACAAAGAAAAGAGTTGGGTCACTGCGCGATAAACGTCAACCGATCTCTGAGATATGAATTCAACAAAGAAAACCTGGAACGAATAATAAATGGAGATGTAGACACTGCATTCTATTGTGCTGAGTGTCACTCATTTGATGACGGAAGATCAAGAGGAAAATACGCGAATAGGAGTTATAAGAGATGATCAAACGAACATTACCTTTCTTAAAAGAACAGTGGGTGACAAGCTTAGAGCGATATCTAGAAGGCTACAATTTCAATAACGATGGTGCCAATGAAGCGCTGGAGTCTGCTCTGGTGAAGGATTACATAAGGATGTATGCTCTCACAGTAAACAGCACAACCAATGGAATCTTCATGGCTTTATATGCTTGGATGAAAAGGCATCCAGGTAGAAATGAAGTCATTGTACCTAATTGGGGATATCCAGCTGCATTCAAGGTAGCTATGACGCTGGGCCTGACCGTAGTTCCAATTGATATCAATGAGGAAACCCTTGGGATGGACCTTAACCTTCTTTATGAGAAGTTGAGTACCAGAACACTGGCTGTTATCCACATCGAAAACAATGGTATTATGGGTGACGTGGCAAAGATGTATGCCATGGTCAAAGAGAACGATAAGGACATATTGTTCATCGAGGATGCAGCACCATCTATGCTTCAAGTAGATGCTGGAAGATTTGGCGATGTGGCTCTATTCTCATTCAGTCCGACCAAACCTTTCTTATGTGGTGAAGGTGGCGCTATCCTGACAGATGATGATGAATTGTATAAATCGTTGAGACAGTTGAGACACACGCCACACTATAATGATAAGAATGCATCGCTAAATTGTAGACTCTCGCCATTCCTGGCTGCATACGTAAGGCCTCAATTATATTATAAAAGCTATCTATCAAGAATGAGAGAGATAGTCCACATGCATTACTCCCAAGACCTGAATGTCTTTTCAGAATACACCAATCGACATGGGGCCATAATGTATTTGAGTGATAAAGCTCAAACAATCTCCGATATGCTATCAAAGTTTTCGATTGAGCATCGGTACCAATATTACCCTTGTTTCATAGATAATGAAACACTCTTTCCTGTTTCATGTAAAGTGAAACAAAGAATCATCGATTTACCAATACACCATCATTTACAAGAGAATCAGATAAAAATGATCTGTAACCTTATTAAAAGAGCGGAGGAAAAATGAGTAGCTTTAGTTTCGTATTAACCGAAAAATGTGAATGGAAATGTAAATATTGTTCCTTTCCAAAGATGGATCAGAAAGAACCTAGCATATCAGTGTATCAGCGCCACCTACCATATATAAAAGAGATAATGGATAAGCTTGCTGCACACGACAATCTGGTGAACATTGATATCCAAGGTGGTGAGGTTGGTAATATCTCGTTTGATATTCTTCGTTACTTCTTCGAGACAATATATCCTTACCCGATAGCGGTGAGCACGAATGGTCATTTCCTTAGCAGGGGCCTCCAAAACGATTATACCATAAGAAGAAATCTTAGCATGGTAATGTGGCATGTGACAGATAACTTCAACTCTTATATCGAAGAGGATTTCCACCCTAAAGGTTTGTTCATCAGCAGAGGGATAGTTCATGACGACCTGGATGAAATGGTGACTTTTATCAAAAGAAACAGTCATATACAATTTGATTATGTGGAGTTTGAATTCGATATCAATGAAGTCAGGGACATGCAAACGAGCATGTACGAAACTCTCTATGACAAGCTTCATCAATTGGATAATGTTACACGAAACGCTCTGTCCATCATCGAAGGCAGGATCAACGAGAAGCATGTCCATAGAGACCAGTGTAAACACTTCAATGGTTCGATCCTCATAGATCTGGTCAACGAAAAGATATGTATGTGTCAAAGACAGATGAACGACTGTATTGATCTGACCAAAGAAAACCTGATCAAGAGACTTACATCTTTTCCAAAAGATCTATTCAAAGGAAATGACTGTGATAAATGCACGAGATTGTACTTTGGTAAATACCAAGGGAAAGTGGTCGAGAGATACTTCAAGACAAGGAGGATACTAAGTGAAGATTAGTTTTACGTTAGGTGCTGGACAGGACTTGAGGATTAATCAGGTAGCGTCCAGAGTGCTGACTGAAAATCTGTTGAGGGAGGAGAGATTCGATACAAATTTCCTTTATTTTCCTCTCATTGCCAGTTACAACACGTTCAAGGATATGGTCCCATATGGAGCTCAGATCAAAAAGATGAATAGAAACCTCGGACTTTGCCCCACGACATGGAGTAACATGCTAAAGGTCTCCCTTGGCCACTACAGGTATTCTGGTTTGATATTTGAAGAGCTTAAGACAGACTATTTGTTTTATAGCTGCTCCCTAACCTTGTTGGAATTCAGAACCATCGCTGACATATTAAATAGAGGCGTCAAGCTTATAATAGGTGGTCCTCTATTGGATGGGTTCACCTTTAATGAAATCAGGTGTATGCTATCCGAGATGGTGCCTCCTAAATATATGGAAAACCTTATCATCATTAAGGGTTATGTTGATCTAACCACAGATCTGTACTCCATAGTAAAAAACGGAAGGGATCATCAGATCACGGAAAATGATTTCTCGACCTTTTGGGAATGTAATCACGACTACACCACAGATAAGATAGAGATGCTTCGAAAGTTCAGTGGTCACTTGGATCTATCCTTCTTGGATAACCATTACCCATTTAAATATTCGGTGTTCATACTGGACAACTATTGCTGGTGGGGCAAATGTAAGTTCTGTTTGTATCCATTCTTCGATAATATAGACTTCACCGCTCAGGTTCCAGTGGATAAGATGGTAGAGAATATCGCCAGCACCATGACCAACTGTAAGAGCGATGGGATATTCTTTGCCAATGATTATTTCACATTCAACTCAAAGTATGAGGAGCTCATGCAAAAGCTGGTGGATAAGGGAATGAAGATCTGTATATTCACAGGGATCAAGGCGCTACAAAACAGGGAATACATTGATAAGATCAATAAATATGTCTCAGCTGTGAAGGTTGGACTTGAAAGCTTTAATGACTGGTCTCTCGCTCACAGTAATAAGGGATACACTTACCAGGACATAGAGGACACAAAGGGAATGATCCTCAAATACATGAACAAGGACATCAAGTTTCTGGTAAACATGATCACAGACTTACCAGCCAGATCAAGAGCCGAGATACAAGACAATTATGAGAGAGCCAGGAGCTTCAAGAGAGATATGGTATCAGCGGGTTTCGATTTCAAATATAGTTTTAAGCTGCTCGTTGTGAACAACCAGACGAAGCACTCTTTTATAGATAACAAACACGTATCCATAAATAAGACTGGTAGAAATGTATCTGGTCGATGGCTTTTATTTCAGTATTTCAGAGACTTGGGAATATTGACAGACGACATATACAAACGCATGACAATACCTCTCACTCGAATAACCAGCGATGGTGAAGAGCTTGAGACAGATTACAATATCGTATCCAATTCAATAGCAGAGGAGATATTCGGATGGTAGACATAGGAAGATTTTTAAAATACGGGACAGCAATGGAATTCGGTTACAGGACTCCAGTGCCAATTGATTATGATATAACATTTGATGACGCCAAAGTAGTTCTAAAGAGTCGAATTATAGAAAGCCTCGATAGTTTTCCCCAAGAGGGTGGGATAGCCATGTGTGGAACGGTCGGCGCTTGCTTTCTATCCAAATTATTAGACCGAGATATACCATCTTGGTCGGTTGATGTGGGGCTAAACACCAGAGGTCTTGCAGAGTCCTTGGGTCTAACCAACCATGTCGTGAATATGCAAAATGTTGAGGAATCTCTGATTGCGTTGAACAGGCTATATGATTTCCCAAGAGCCTCCATTGAGGACGTGTATGCATACTCCAGGCAAATGCAGTGGAGTTCGCAGCACAAGACAGGGATATGTGAGGGTGGATCAGACTTTCTGTTTTTAAATTCTACCAACATGGATTTCATTGCCCTTGCAATGGGTAAGGGTCATTATAAGATATCCAGGGCAATGCAGATGCTAGGCTCCAAACCAGTCAGGTCATTCCCAAGTCATTCAAAACACCACACTTACAGTGCTTGTTTCAATGACATCATTACCATTTTCAATGACGACGAGCTGGGAGAAATGGGTGTAGAGTGTCCTGATATATCTCTGTTTGAGGATACTCCAGAAGATTATTTGATGGCGCTATTTGAATGGGGATATCGCACAGTCTATTTGTTTAGAACCAGAGTCCTGGCAGAACACTTCGGGTTCAGAACCTTCTCCCCATTTATCAATGATCCGAACGTTGTCCACTTCTGTCTCTCTTTGCCAATTGAGATGAAATATTGTATGGGATATTCGAAGCACATCTTGAAAGAGGCCGTCGAAGTACCAAAGGAAACGAGGATGATGACAACTCCAAGATTGTTTCCAGCAATATATAATAAGATTAAGCCAGAGATGGATGAGATGGTAATCAAATACTTGAAGGACAGGGATAGACTGATATTTTCCTATTTAAATTACGATGCAGTTCAAAAGCACCTGAACCAATATATAAAGGTCTGGAACCTACTCAGTCTTGCCATCTGGTTGGAGGTCCATCAATCGTGATTACTCCAAGAGTCTATGAAGCCCTGCTCAAGAAAAGGATAACAGAGTTAAACGAGCTCAATCCTATTTATACATTGAGCGGTGGAATAGACTCGTCGCTGATATTCAGTTACCTGGACAACCCTGAGTGCTTCTGTGCTCAGGTCGATGGCAACGAGGATTATGAATACGCTAAAAGATTGTATCCTGATGTGATCAGGGTGGAGTTTAATGATGTCGATATAGAAAAGATTCTGTTTGAGGTACAAGCCTTGCCCAACGGACCTCACTGTGGCATGAGCGATTTCTATGATTACTTCGTATACAACCAGTTTCCAGATAGATTGATCATTGTTGGGGAAGAGCCAAGGTTTGACAATAAGAAGAATATTACCAAATATATCAGGAAGTTATTCTTTCATTACAGATTCAAGAGAGTCGACTCTCCCTACATGTACAATGAAAACCTATATTCTAAAGAGAACGTAATAGCTCTCGCCACGGAACGTCTTCCAAAATATATAACAAACAGACAAAAGAAGGTGACAGGACACAACCCTATATTTAAAGAGAGACACATTGATCAGATAGATCATCTCAGGAAGAAGTATGGTGTTTTCGCCCATGACTACAATGAAGCTTGGAAAGAATTAAATCTGATGATATGGAGAAAGATAAATGAAAGTTAGGTTCATAACACTATTGAATGGAATGATGCAGGTAGGACAGGACTTAGGCATCGAAATGCTCAATCAAGTCTTGTTGGATAATGGGTATGACTCCGAAACCTCCAGCTTCTTCTACAAAAACAAAATGACCTACAGTACTCCAGTTGAATATGCTCGTTATGTTTGCGAAGTAGGTGAACTTCCTCTTCTTTTAACCCTGATAGACAACTACCAAAACAAAAGGCCTTTGAGGGAAAACATAGAAGAGGCAATCCAAGTTGAGTTTGAAATGAAACCTCCAGAGGTATTTGATGAACTCGATAATCACATCGAATCACTCGAAATAAATGATGGTGACGTATTCTGTTTCGGAACCACATACATTTCATTCGTTCCTATGGTCTACTATGCTCTCAAAGTCCTTTCCATCAATAAGAATGTGAAGATAGTCTTTGGTGGATACCACGTTACCCTCAGTAAATTCTGTAGGGATATCATCCTTAGACTCAAGATAGCTGACGCTGTTGTTATAAATGATGGGTCCAGTGTCATACTGGATGTGATCAAAGGAAACTTGAGTGGGCTCGTCAATGGTAAGTTTGTAAAGAATGCCAGACTTCCAGAATATAATAGGTCAAAGCTTGAATTGTGTGACGGATGGATTACAACCATATCTTCCTTTGGATGCCCCAACTCATGCAAGTTCTGCGCCAGTGGTAGAGAATGGTTGGGTTTTGATATCAATTATGTACACGATTATTTACTCAGAGTGAAAGAGGTATATCCAGACATCAAATATTACTTCGCTGATGACAATATCAATATGTCCATACCTCGATTCAATCAGATAGCAGATATGTTGGTGGACTTGGGTAGACCCTGGAGAGCATTTGCTAACCCAATTCATGTAACAGCGGAGATAGCCAAGAAGTTGCAGGTGCTCAAGTGTGAGTCTGT
>JAAUYF010042859.1_pt1 | contig 11547 bp, 9 predicted proteins | sample 7278051 | NCBI WGS metagenome assembly JAAUYF01 (sample SAMN14350202, study PRJNA611818) | marine sediment metagenome | isolation source: surface marine sediment (0.6m) | place: French Polynesia: Moorea | collected 2018-08 | reverse complement strand
GGATAAACTCCTCCTTTAACTATGGGAATTTCTTTGGCAATAATCTTACTGTGAAAAACTCGTTCATAAACTTCTGGGGGGCAGCAATAGTAATACTTATTGGTCCCTGTGACAAAACTTCAAAACCTTCAGCACGCAACTTTTCTATAGTGGCGTTAACTAACTGAGGTTCTGAATAAAACCGCTCTACATTCTTGCTAGTAATTAGCTGTGATGTTCTAAAAAGAGAATCTCCAGTGAGAGAATTTACAGCAGCTTCAGCATAAATAATAGGTGGCAAATCCTGATATTCTTGTTTCACCATTTTTTGTTTTTATTGAAATATTTCACATAAAGTGAAACTTATGTAATCTGAAATTTATTCATACAAATAATTTTAATTTCTCCGGATATTATATTTTTTATTATGGCCTAAAATTGTATTATTGGAACTTATTTTGTCAGTTTGCTGGCAAAATTTCAGAATGTATGTATTTTGTACAATTTTAACCTTTATCCATAATTGATTGTCTACTAATTGTGACAAATTTTAATATTATGTTAATTTCTAATACTCTCAGACAAATTTACTGTCAAAATAGTAAGGATTTCCTAAAAAGAGAAAATTATTCATGCAAATTCAAACACCAGAATGGGTAAAACACGCTGTATTTTACCAAATTTTTCCAGACCGTTTTGTTAAAGGTCAACCGCCAACTAAAACGAGAAAAGGAATAGATAAAGGTTGGTATCCCAGCATCCTAGAAGCTTGGCATGAATCTCCCACTATTCAAGGTTACAAAGGTGGTAACCTCTGGGGAGTCATCGAAAAACTTGACTATATTCAAGACCTGGGTGTCAACGCTATTTATTTCACTCCTATATTTCAATCAACCTGTAACCATCGCTATCATACCCATGACTATTATCGAGTCGATCCAATTTTAGGAGGTAATGAAGCTTTAAAAGTATTGATAGATGCTGCTCACGATCGCAATATTAAAGTTGTTCTTGATGGAGTTTTCAACCATGCTAGTCGCGGTTTCTATTTCTTTAACGATATCTTGGAAAACGGTCCTTATTCGCCCTGGTTACATTGGTTCAAAATTGAAGGTTGGCCTCTATCTGCTTACGATGGTAGTTTACCTGCTAATTATGTGGGGTGGATAGGCAACCGTGCTTTACCTGTATTCAATCACGATAACCCAGAAGTGAAAGAATACATTATGGAAATTGGGGAATATTGGTTAGAATTTGGCATTGATGGTTGGCGGTTGGATGTACCGTTTGAGGTGAAGACTCCTGGGTTTTGGCAAGAATTTCGCGATCGCATCAAAGCTATTAACCCAGAAGCCTATATTGTCGGAGAAGTCTGGAGTGACTGCGTGCAATGGTTGGATGGTACTCAGTTTGATGGGGTGATGAATTATTTATTTACGGGTCCGACTATTGCTTTTACAGCAGGCGATCGGGTGGATATTGAGCAAGTGAAAGACCGTGACTATTCAGCTTATCCAGCTATATCTGCTGTTGAATACGGTCAAAAAATGGAAGAGTTGTTGCAACTCTATCCTTGGGAAATTCAATTAACTCAACTCAATTTATTAGACAGTCACGATACAGCTAGAGTTTTGAGTATTGCTAACGGAGATAAAGCAAGTGTTGAATTAGCTACTTTATTATTGATGACTTTTCCGGGCGCACCAAGTATTTATTATGGTGATGAAGTAGGTTTACCAGGGAAGTTAGACCCTGACTCTCGTCGTGGTTTTCCTACTACTGAAGAATGGGATCGTCAAGTTCTGGAATATCATAAAAAGTTGATTGCTATTAGAAATCAATATTCGGCTTTGCGGACTGGTAGTTATGAAGTTTTGTTTGCCGAGGGAAATGTTTATGTATTTGCCCGCATTTTAGGAGATGAGGAAATTATTGTAGCTGTTAATATTGGTACCGAAAAAACAAAGGTTAATGTTAGTGTTAGTAAGCTTAAATCTCAACCTAATAAAGTTGTTTATGGTAATTGTGAAATATCTTGGCAAGGAGAAAATGAAGCTATTAAATTAGAGTTAGATTTACCTGCAAGAAAAGGTTGTATTTTAATTAATAATTAATAATGGATAATTAATAATGAAAACTACCTATAATTAGGTTTTTCTGATTACAGCGGTTTTCATTTCAGTAGACCACAGTAGGGACGTTTCGCTGACGCAAAGCTCCGCTTTTTCCTGACGGAATGCTCCGCAAACATGTCGCGTTTGCTTTAGCATGACCTAGGAAAGCGAAACGGCTAAGAGCCGACATCTAAGGGCGAATGCCATTCGCCCCTACGGGCGAGCGCGACATGTTTGCGCAGCAGTCCGAAGGATAACGCATTTTTGTTATGCAACGTCCCTACAAGGTTTTGGTTATAAGGAAAAATCTTAAAGGTCTTAGGATTGCTATATCTCTAATTATCAATTATCCATTATCCATGGCTTTGTTGCATGAAAGTATCGATAGAACATCCGTTCCGCTTTTCGGTTATCCCCGACATGAAACGTGAACCTAGTGGCAGCTATATCACCCTCTTTCTATAGATTGATGTTTTATTCATCTGTTGGACAATAGTTAATAACCTCAAAGCCTTTACAGGCAAAAGTTTCAGCTTTTTATGTCAAAGAGTAATGTTCTATTCATCTATTGGACAATAGTTATAGAACTATGAAGTACATCTGCAAAGCAAATGCGGTAGCTATATGCTTTCATACAACAAAGCCATTATCAATTATCCATTATCTCAACGTTGGCCCTTGACCCGCGCTCTCCCGTAGGGGAGCGTCGTATGGGAAAACCAATCAATAAGAGCGGTTCTTACAATAGTATGCTATACTCAATAAAATAAGGCTGCTGGACTAGCAGTGTCAGCGCCAGTCGCTCATGGGGGAGACCCCCAAGACCGCGCTGTCTTGTCTGTGGAGCGACCGTAAGACCGAAAAGAGGTTGGGCCTCGGAGGCAGGTGCGTTAGAAGCAGAAAGCCCCTATAGCGTGATGTTAGGGAATCCCGCGCTGTCACGCAAGTGCAGCGTCGGGAGGATGTCAATCTAAGATTCCTACAATAACCTGGAGTAACTCTAACAAGTCTGTAGGAACTCTATACAGATTTATATCTTGTATAATCTGCTTTTTTTGAGTATCAAGAACAGCAAATTGCCAAATATTACCCATTGAGACTGCACCATATAACATATAATAGCTGGCAAATTCTGCTTGCTCTAAAGCAATCAATTCTACTGCAAGTTGTGTGAAACCTCTTTGTAAATCAGCATTTTTGGCTTCAATAACCAAAAACTGAGTTTGGGTTTGCAGAAAATAATCTAATTCACCTTTTAACTGTTCGCTAACTTTTAAGGAATATCCCACCTTAATTTTAGCTTGGGTGTAGTGAATTGACTCCATCAAAACAGGAGCAATTAGAAACTCCCGTCTAGCCATTTCGCTGGTTAAACTGACATAGGGTAAAATCTCTTCCAAGCGTTGTTTTAAACTTTCTAACCGTTCGAGTTGGCGATGGGTTTGGGGTAAAGTAAGCGATTGCGATTCATACCCATAGCCAAAATAGGATAGAATGTCGTCAGGTTCAGAGTTGAATTTAAAGTAGTCAGCAAAGGTATAAGATTGAGTTGGGTCAATAATTGAAATTATAGACATAATTAAACTCTCGGAAATGCTTATAAGTTAGTCTAGTAGTAGACTGCTTCATCTTAAATGTTGCAATAGCAAATTGACCAGAGATTGCTTCACTACTGATAACTGATAACTTATTTTATGGTAGCCAGTTCAGATCTAATAATTGTTCAAGACTATAAGGGCAGTTTTCTGGAAAAATTATCTCATATCCTGTCTTTTGCCTGACATATTTTAATGCTTTTTCATAAACTTTTGCTTGGTTTTCCTCTAGATAATTTCGTAAATTTTGAGTTAAATCTTCATTGATTTGGGTTCTAAAACTCATAATTTCAGCTAGCCAGTGATTGGCATTATACTCATATTCAACAGTCCAATATTGCAGAAGAAGTAAATGTCTGATTATCTGTTCGAGAAACCTTTCAACTGTTTTTTTCTCTCGCCGACTCAACTCTTCTAACTCCTCAATTAAATGTTCTTTATCTAATTCATTGAATCTGTTTTCTTTTAATAGATTAATCGTTTCTACTAACCATTGTTCATATTCATTTTCGTAAAGGGATATTAAATTACTTTTAACTGTCATTTTTACCTCATATTATTTTGATGGTGGTTAAGAGTCAGGAGTCAGAATTTGCTCATGTTTTCAGCTCAAATTAATTACAGCATATTTCGGGCAAAAGTTGATTCCTTTGGATTTGATATTATTACTCCCCTACAACCTTTTTCATATAACTTCCCCATAACTGGGCAGCTTGACTGCTACTGCCATAAGTAGGAGAGTTATCATCATTTCCTAACCAAATTCCTGTAACCATGCTTTGGTTAGGAATGTATCCAATAAACCATAAATCTACTCCATAATTAGTAGTACCAGTTTTCCCCGCTTCTGCTAATCCCACATTAGCACCACGACCTGTACCAAATTGCACTACTCCTTGCAGCATTTGAGTCATTCTGTCTGCTACATAAGGTTGCAGAATAGGTTGGTTAGCTTGAATATCTCCCTGGGGGTTTTCACAATTTGGATCTGGGTTATAAGAATAAATGCAGCGACAAGTGTAAATATTATTGCGATCGCCACAATCACTACTATCTATAATTTTCCTAATAGTATGAGGTTTATTCCCCACTCCACGATTAGCAAATACTCCATAAGCACCAGTCATTTCTAAGACATTAACTTCACTTTGACCTAAAATTAACCCAGGTACAGCATTTAACTTAGACTTAATTCCTAAACGCCTTGCCATTCTTACCACCCTATCTAAACCTACCTGTTGAGCGACCCGCAAAGCTACCACATTTTCAGACATTGCTATACCTGTGTACATATTTGTATCACCCTTACTGCGTTGACAACCACCGTAACTCACACCCATCCATCTGAGGGAACTACAAGAATATAATCTTGTTGGTCGTATCCCCCTTTCTATGGCAGCAGCATAAGCAAAGACTTTAAAAGTAGACCCTGGTTGACGTTGTGCTTGAGTCGCCCGGTTGAACTGACTTTTTTGGTAATCTGCACCTCCCGTCAAAGCAATGACTTCCCCATTCCTAGAATCTATTGTGACTATAGCACCTTGAGAGAAGTTCACATAAGAATCAGTATTATTAATGCTATCTTGTAAAGTTGTTTCTGCCTTGGTTTGAATTTCTTGGTTTAAAGCTGTTTGAACGATAAAATTTCCTTCTCTGGCTAAGTCTTCTCCTAATAATTCTTCTAATTCGGCAAATACATGACTATAATAATAAGGTGCTAATGTACCTTGGATAATTTCTTTAGCTTTAGGATTAATTTCTATTCGCGATCGCCTAGCTCTATCTGCTTCTTGTTGATTAATCATACCCAGACTGAGCATTCGATAGATAACTCCATCTCTTTTTTGTACAGCTATTTCATAATTTTGTACTGGGTTAAAACTATTGGGTGCTGGTAAAATTCCTACTAATGTTGCTGCTTCTGACAAAGTTAAATCTTGAGCGCTCTTGCCAAAATAAAATCTAGCAGCATCTTCAAATCCATATAAATCTAATCCTAAATAAACCTTATTTAGATAAGCTAATAAAACTTCATTTTTATTATAAAAAGCTTCTAATTTGAGAGCGACAATTGCTTCTCGTATTTTCCTACCAGCAGAATCTTCTGTACCTACATAGTCTCGATATATGCTCCTCGCTAGTTGTTGAGTAACTGTACTGCCTCCCTGGCTTATACCATCTGATCGTAAATTTGTCAATGCTGCTCTAGCAATTCCAATGGGGTCTACGCCAAAATGCCAATAAAAGCGACTATCTTCAGAAGCAATGACGGCATCAGGTAAATATTGAGAAAATTTAGAGATGCGCCCCAATTCATAATGGGCATTTCTATACGCAGGACGTAAAGGAGTTTTTCCGTCACGAGCGTAGACAACTACTGGGCCAGTAATTGGATTAGGTAAGGGGTCTACCTGAAATTTTGTCCATTCCAACAAAATAATTAAACTGACTAAAGCAGTGAACCCAGAAATGCCAAAAAAACTATAACGAAGGATTTGAATATACCACGCAGGAGGATGGATATACCGAATTTTAACAGCATCAGCTAATGCAGGTGGTCCTAAAGTTAAGATATCGCCATGACGTAAAGTCAGACTAGAAATCTGTTTTTTCCCATTGTAGATACCATTAGCGGAGTTTTCATCTTTGATGATATAAGGGGCGTTAGCTCTGTTTGGGTTTCGTGAGACTGATAGATGAATTTTGCTAATTAGGGGATTACGAATGACAATATCACAAGCTTGGGAGGAACGACCTAGTAAGTAGCGATCGCCTAAAAGAGGATATTTTTTAGTTGGAGTAGCTTCTGCTTCCTGTATCTAGAGTTCAGGTACTTTGGCATTAGGTCTCAGTGCTAGTCGAGAAAAGTTAACACCAGCATGAATAGTTTTCACCACCTGGGTAATACTACCCAAGAGAGTTTGAGGATTACGAGGAGGCTGAGAATAATTCATAACTATAGGGAATAGGGAGTAGAGACTAGAAGGAAATAATTGATGATTGATTTGATTTTTGATTATTGGAGATGTCGAATAGGAAAAAATATACCTTATGTTCTATCACCATGACTATAGCTTTCTATAGAACCCATTTGATATCTTTGAGGTTGATTTTTTTCTACAACGTTCGCGATATAGCTGCCGCACTTGCTCCCTCCGCCTTTCATGTCGCTCCGCGAAACGCGTTTGCGTAGCATTCCGTAGGAAAGCGGAACGGAGTTCTATCGCTGAAAAACTATACTATTCTTAGTTGAATAAAAAATCATTTATATAGGCGAGTGACCCCTGCTAGTTTTTATAATATCACACTTTTTGTGAAGATGCAACCGAAAATCCTTTGGAGTAGCGATTATTTTCATTTTCTGAGAACTAATGAAAATAATGGATGATGGAAATTTTTCCTTCTATTCCCAAGAGAAAAATCGTCGTTTCATTTGCTGAAGCTCCCGGCGGTGGAGGATGAAATTTTTTCCCTTTTATTCCCAACAGAAAAATCGTCGTTTCATTTGCTGAAGCTCCCGGCGGTGGTTGATGGAATTTTTTCCTTTTATTCCCAAGAGAAAAATCGTCGTTTCATTTGCTGAAGCTCCCGGCAGTGGATGATGGAATTTTTGGCGTTGCACAATCAGGAATGATGAAATCCGAACATTTGATATTTTTGGATAATTCTTTTCTCAATATATGTACAGTTGAAAATCTATTATCATTCTTTAATGTGCAACCCCGAATTTTTTTCTTCTATTGCCTAGAGAGAAATCGTCGTTTCATTTGCCGAAGCTCCCGGAGGTGGAGGATGAAATTTTTTTCTTCTATTGCCTAGAGAGAAATCGTCGTTTCATTTGCTGAAGCTCCCGGGGGGGAGGATGAAATTTTTTCCTTTCTATGTGCGTATCTATAACGTTACAGTTTTTGAACACTCTATTCTATATAGATAGTGTGTCTCTGTTTCAGTCTGATGAAGCAAGGGTTTGGTCTCCAAACCCCTACAGTCCTACCTACCCCCTAAGTACAAAAACCATACCCGCGCTTCAGCAACGCCGTAAATTTCAATCTAATCCAGCGTCAGTTACTGCTCCAACACTGCTAGAAGAAACTAACTTAGCATACTTAGCTAATACACCTCTAGTATATCGGGGTGTCGGTGGTTCCCATACTTGACGACGCTTTTCTAGTTCCTCATCGGAAATATTTAACTGCAGTAAACGCTTATGAGCATCAATAGTAATCATGTCTCCTTCCTCGATCAGAGCGATCGCTCCACCTACTGCTGCTTCAGGAGCTACATGACCAACTACCATACCGTAAGTACCACCAGAAAATCTACCATCAGTAATCAATCCTACTTTATCTCCTAATCCAGCACCAATAATAGCTGAAGTTGGTGCCAACATTTCCCGCATTCCAGGTCCACCTTTAGGACCTTCATAACGAACTACGATAATATCCCCTGCTTGAATTTTGCCTGCTAATATTGCTTCTAAGCAAGCTTCTTCTGACTCAAATACTCTTGCTGGACCTGTTATTTCTGGATTCTTTACTCCTGTAATTTTAGCAACTGCTCCTTCAGTTGCTAGATTTCCTTTTAAAATCGCTAAGTGTCCTTGAGTATACATTGGATTATCCCAAGGGCGAATAACATCTTGGTTAGCAGGTGGTTGAGAAGGTACATTTGCTAACTGTTCCGCAATAGTTTTACCTGTTATGGTTAACGCATCTGGGTGGAGTAGGTCATGTTCTAGAAGCATTTTCATTACTAAAGGAATGCCACCTGCTTGATGCAAATTTGTTGTAACGTATCTACCACTTGGTTTGAGGTCACATAATACAGGTACTCGTGCCCTAATTGTTTCAAAATCATCTAAAGATAATTCCACATTAGCTGCATGAGCGATCGCCAATAGGTGTAGTACTGCATTGGTGGAACCTCCTACAGCCATAATTACTGAAATTGCATTTTCGATGGCTTTGCGGGTAATAATTTGACGAGGTAAAATTTGTTTCCGAATAGCTTCTACTAATACATGAGCTGATTTTTCTGTGCTATCTGCTTTTTCTGGATCTTCGGCAGCCATTGTTGATGAGTACATTAGACTCATTCCCATTGCTTCAAAAGCTGAAGACATGGTATTGGCAGTGAACATTCCTCCGCAGGAACCAGCGCCAGGACAAGCTCTACGTTCAACTTGTGTTAATTCTGTTTCGTCAATTTTTCCAGCACTATATTCTCCCACTGCTTCAAAAGCACTCACAACTGTTAAGTCTTTACCGTTGTAGTTGCCTGGTTTAATAGTACCACCGTAGACAAAGATAGCGGGAATGTTCATGCGGGCGATCGCTATCATTGCGCCTGGCATATTTTTATCACATCCACCAATAGCAAGAACTCCGTCCATGCTCTGGCCATTACAAACTGTTTCGATGGAGTCGGCAATAACGTCTCTAGAAACGAGGGAATATTTCATCCCCTCAGTACCCATAGAAATTCCATCACTAATAGTAATTGTGCCAAATATCTGTGGCATTCCTCCGGCTTCTTTTACTCCGCTCATGGCTCGCATGGCCAAATCATTAATACCCATGTTGCAGGGAGTAATGGTGCTGTAGGCATTGGCAACCCCAATAATTGGTTTGGTAAAGTCTGAATCTTCAAAACCTACAGCTCTGAGCATGGCTCGGTTAGGAGCGCGTTGTACTCCTTTTGTAACTAATTGGCTTCTTCTATTTTCTGGCATAGTATTTTTTGACTCTACTTTCTTATTTGACCAAAAAAATCAACTGTATACAAGCCCCTGGATTTATTGTTGGAGAGGGAGAAAGATTTTCGGTCTTGCAAGCTCTTTGATTCATCAATCAGGTCATGTTTTTGACTTTTGAGTTTGAGATTTTTTACTTTAGTAATTTTTAATGTCCTGCTTTAAATATAAAATATAAAATAGAAAAAGTTTGAGGCAGAGCAAATGGAGGCTGAGGAACTTCTCAAGCAATATGCAGCAGGGGAAAGAAATTTTAAAGGTATTACCCTGGTAGGAATTGATTTAACTGGAGCTGATTTAAGTAATGCTAATTTTACTAGGGCAAACCTCCGTAATGCGATATTGAAGGATGCTAACTTCAGTGGAGTTAATTTCAGAGAGGTGACTTTGGCGGATGCTTATTTAGGTGGAACGAATTTGAGCGAAGCGAATTTAATTGGAACAAGTCTGGTGAACACTGACTTGACTAATGCTAATTTGAGTGGTGCTAATCTGCGGGGTTCTAATTCTAGAGAAGCTAATTTGAGTCAAGCTGATTTAAGGGGTGCTAATTTGACGGAGGCGAATTTAAGTCAGGCGAATTTGACTGAAGCTAATTTGAGTGAATCTACAATGATTCGCGTTAATTTGATTAGGGCTATTTTAAGTGGTTCTAACTTAGAGTTTGCTAATTTAACAAATGCTTTGATGAATGAATCAATTTTGGAGGAGGTGAACTTGACAAATGGAATTCTGAGTGGAGCTATGTTAAGTGGTTCTAATCTCAGTGAAGCTGATTTGAGTAAATCTACTACTATTGGGGCGACTCTGAGTGAAGCGAATTTAAGTGGAGCAAAATTACGAACTACTAATGCTAGTTGGACTACTTTACGAGGTGCTAATCTCAGTGGGGCTAATTTATTTCGGGCTAAATTAAGTTGGTCAAATCTGACAGGGGCAATATTGGTTAAAGCTGTTTTGATTGACGCGAAGCTCAATAAGACTAATTTACGAGATGCAGATATGAGAGGAGCAATTATGCCTGATGGTACAACTTTTCCCTAAAAATATTGTTGCTGTTAACTGAAAATGTTAAATTATAATGGCTGTTGTTTTTGATTCTTTATATCAACAAATATTCATAAAATTTATCTATTGTAATCGAATATAATTAGAATATATTTACAATTTAATGAGAAATTATTGGGAACTGTAGGAAGAAATAAAAATGAATGTTGAAGAATTAAAGAGTCGATATAACTTAGGAGAAAGAGATTTTCGTCAAACAAATTTAGTAGGGGCAAATTTAAAAAGTGTACGCCTGGAAAAGGTTAATTTGGCAGGTTGTTCTTTGGCTTGTGCAGATTTAACTAAAGCTTTTCTCTATGAATCAAATTTTTCTGATGCTTTTCTATACTCGGCTAACATGAAATTTGTCAAATTAGGAAAGGCGCAACTTGTTAATGCTGATTTAACAAAAAGTAATCTAGAGGGTTCTTTCTTAGTTAAGTCAAATTTATGTGGTGCGAAATTAAGTGGCGCTGTTTTATCTGGTGTTAATTTGAGAGGTGCAAATCTAGAAGGTATTAATCTTTGTGGCGCTAATCTTAGTGGTATTAATTTCCGTTCTGCTAATCTGAAAAATGCTAATCTTTGTTGGTCTAATTTGAGTCATGCTCGATTGAATGAAGCCTCAATACAAGGTGCTTTACTAACAGGAGTTAATCTGAGTCAAGCATATTTGATGAAGGTAGATTTACATGGAATGGATTTGAATGGGGTGAATTTTAGTGGGGCTACAATGAAGTTTGCCAATTTGTCTGGTGCAGATTTAACTGCCACAAATTTTAGTGGTACTAATTTAACTTCTGCTGATTTAAAAGCGACAATTATGAATGGCTGTAATCTGAGAGATGCGGTATTAATTTCTAGTGATTTGAGTGCAGCAGTTTTAATGAGAGCTGATTTATCTTATGCAGTTTTAACTGATTCTAATTTGAGTAAAACTAATCTTAATTTAGCTGATTTGCATCAAGCTGATTTAAGTGGTGCTTGTTTACAGGAGGCTTATTTGTGGAAGGCTGATTTGAGTGAAGCTAATCTTGATAGTGATGACTTAAGTGGGGCT
>JAAUYF010155048.1_pt1 | contig 11570 bp, 7 predicted proteins | sample 7278051 | NCBI WGS metagenome assembly JAAUYF01 (sample SAMN14350202, study PRJNA611818) | marine sediment metagenome | isolation source: surface marine sediment (0.6m) | place: French Polynesia: Moorea | collected 2018-08 | reverse complement strand
GCAAGCATCAACCCGCCAGGGCCACTTCCATCTGACAGCTATGAGAGCGCAGGTGACCCGGTCGAATCCCGGTCCAATGATTGCTTCTTGCAATCGTCTATCCGAAACTATCAGGTCCTGGACGACAGCAACCTGATTGTCACCGGGAGCGGCAGGCGAACGTACCACATCGAGCTATCCAGCCGCGCCGTGGGGTTGCGTTCGAGCTGGACGATCGGATTCCGATCGAGGACCGGGCTGATTTGCTCCACTGGCAGCTCGCTTGTCATCACCGACGGCTTCGGCCCCCAGGAATCATCGGTCAGGCTGCGTTCGGTAAGGCAGATCACACCGGAAGAGCTCGATGCACTACTGGTCCGGTTCGGAAAGAAAGAACCGGAAGAACAACAGGCCCCGGCGGAGCAAGAAGTGGAAGGCGCCGAGGTCGAAGAGCTGGGCTGAATCGAAGACCGGTTCCCGGAAACACGATTCGGCCACGCAATCCGCAATCTCCGTGCGGACCCGCCCGGCCAACCTCGCGGTTGGCCGGGTTTTATATTGCCCGTATGATGCGCGCATGACAGACGCCATTCCGACGAGTGCAACCCTGCACGACGTCAAGTACGAAATACGCGGACAGCTGGCCAACCGGGCCTACGAACTCGAGAAGCGCGGTTACGAAGTGATCTCGCTGAACATCGGCAACCCGGGCCTGTTCGGTTTCAGAACGCCGGAAACCATGCGGCTTGCGATGATCGAGAACCTCGGGCAGGCGGAGCCCTATTGCCACCAGAAAGGGATATTCCCGGCCCGCGAGGCGGTCGTAATGCAGCAGCAGGATCGCGGCATTGACGGCGTCAGCGCTGACGAAGTGTTCATTGGAAACGGCGTCAGCGAACTGATTGACCTGACGCTGCGGGCCCTGCTCAACAATGGCGATGAAGTCCTGGTGCCAAGCCCCGACTACCCGCTGTGGTCTGCTGCCGTCTCTCTCAATGGGGGCAAGCCGCGGTACTACGACTGCCTGCCGGAAAATCGATTCATGCCGGATCCGGAGCAGATCCGGGCGCTGATTGGCCCGAACACCAGGGCGATCGTCATCATCAACCCGAACAACCCGAGCGGGGCAGTGTACGGTCTCGAGACGCTGAGCGAGATAGCCGATATCGCTGCAGAACACGGTCTCGTGGTTCTTGCCGACGAAATCTACGACCAGATGGTCTACGACGATGCCGAGTTCGTACCCATGGCGACGCTGGCAAGGGGTGGCGTTTGCGTGACGTTTTCCGGCTTGTCGAAAGTCTACCGGGCCTGCGGATACCGGGTCGGCTGGTGCGTCTTCAGCGGGGACCTCGACGCGGCAAGCGAGTACATCCACGGCATGGAATTGCTGGCCGCACTGCGGCTGTGCGCCAATGTCCCGGGCCAGTGGGCGGTGCAGACGGCGTTGGGTGGTTTCCAGAGTATCCAGGATCTCGTAAAGCCCGGAGGGCGCCTGTACCAGCAACGCCAGGTCGTGATCGATCGCGTTGACGCAAGCCCGCACCTTGAAATGAGCAAGCCCATGGGCGCGATGTACGCCTTCATCAAGCTCGACGACCGCTTCGCCGCCCAGTTCGATGATCGCGGATTCGCCCAGGAACTTCTCGAGGAAAAACACGTGCTCGTCGCGCCCGGCAGCAGCTTCAATACACCGTACACCGACCATTTCAGAATCACGACATTGCCCGACGTTGACATGCTGAACCTGGTGTTCGACCGGGTTGATGAACTGCTCGCACAGTACGCCTGAGAATGTACGACTGGCTCGCGGAGGCCCTTGAAGACGGCGCACTGGTCGTCACGGCGAATCGCCGCCTTGCCAACGTCCTGTCGGACCACTACGCGCAACTGCAAGTGCGGGCAGGCAGCAGGGCCTGGCGCAGCCCGGCAATTCGTGCGTGGCCGGACTGGGTGCGCGAGGTGCTCGCCACAGCCGATATTTCCGATCCGGTGCCCGCGCGGCTCAGCAGTCACCAGAGCCGGGTGCTCTGGGAGCGATGCCTGCGCCAGCAGATCGCGAGCCCATTGCTGAATATTGGCGCTGTCGTTGGCCAGGCGCGAGATGCGTGGCAACGGGTTCACGACTACCGCGTTCCCCTCGAAGAGGTTGAGAATGCCGCCAGGGGGCGTGACCAGGGAATCTTCGCGCGCGCCGCAAGGGCGTTTCAGGCCAGTCTCGCCGCAGAGGGCTGGCTCGACGACGCAGCGGCGCCAGAGCTGGTCGCGCAGTTGGTCGAGAACGGGGCGGTGCCGGTACCGCGGAAGCTCGTGCTGGCTGGTTTCGACCGCCAGACGCCAGCGACTGAAAGGGTTCTGGAGACTCTCCGCGGCAAGGGCTGCGAGGTCGATGCCGTCGCATCTCAGAAGGGACCCGCGCGGCGCAGCATTGCCAGCTTCGAAGACTCCGATGCAGAAATGCGGGCCGCCGGAGCGTGGGCGCGCCAGTTGCTGACCCGGAACCCGGACCACACGGTCGCTATCGTGGCCATGCATCTCGAGCGCGATGCCGAGCGCAGCGCCCGGCTCGTGCGCGAGGGGCTGGCTCCGGGGTGGCAGCTCGGTGAGCGCCGTTATCGCATGGCCGTCAACGTGTCCTATGGGCAGCGGCTTTCCAGTTTCCCGATGATCGCAACCGCCTTGCTGGCGATACGGTGGCTGCACGAAGACATCAGGTCGGTCGATTTGTCGCGGCTGCTGCGGAGTGACTCCCTTGGTAAAGCGGAGTGGGCGGACAGGAGTCGCATGGAGCTCGAGCTTCGTCGCTGGCCCGAAATGCAATGGTCGCCGGAACGGGCCCGACGGGTTTTGACCGGCGAGAAACACGGCGGAGCCGACTGGACGCGGGTGCTGGAGGCCCTGGAAGCAACGCGCGCCGACAGTACCGGCAGTCAGAGTCCGTCGGGCTGGGCCCTGCAGTTCGACCAGGTCCTGCGTTCCCTGAACTGGCCCGGCGAATCTTCGCTGAACAGCGTCGAGTTTCAGCTTCACAACCGCTGGCGCGAGCTGCTCAACGAGTTCGCGCGCCTCGACCTCGTGATTTCTTCTCTGTCTCTCGGAGAGGCGCTGGCGCGTCTGCGAATCCTCGCCGGCGAGACGATTTTCCAACCCGAGAACCGGGAAGGGCTGGTGCAGCTTCTCGGTCCTCTCGAGGCCGCCGGCATGGAGTTCGATCACTTGCTGGTGTGTGGTCTGAATAACGCCAACTGGCCGCCCCCCGGGCGGCCGGCGCCCTTACTGTCGCGCGAGTTGCAACGGGATCATTCGATGCCGGATTCCGATCCTGACGATACGTTGGTGTATGCGCGGCGCGTCTTGCTCCGGCTCGCGGACAGCTGCGACGACCTTGCGTGCAGTTACGCCCTGACCGAAGGCGACGCGGAGCAGCGACCGTCAGGCCTGCTGCCGCAGCTTGCCCCGCTGGAGGGTGGCGCGTGGGATGACCCGGGCTGGTACGCCGAGACGCTGACCACCGCGGGATTCCCGGCGCCCGTCGGCGTTGATCCGGCGCCATCGGTTACGGATGATGAGTCGGTCACGGGCGGGGCCTCGACCATCAATTACCAGCTCGCGGACCCTTTCTCCGCATTCGCCTACGGGCGGCTTGGAGTACGCCCGATCTCGCCGATCATGAGCGGCCTGCCACCGAACGTGCGCGGCAACATCATCCATCGCGCCCTGAATGCGCTCTACCACGAGCGGCCGTCGCGCGAAGCCATTGCGGCGTCGGTTGCAGGGGCGCTCGACGAGCGGCTGCCCGAGATCTATCGCTATGCATTCGGCTGGCTGGAGTCGCGTGCGGACCCGGTGCTGCGGCAGCTGCTTGAACTCGAGAAGCCGCGCATCGCCGACCTCCTGCGCAGCGTCATCGAACTCGATGTGCAACGCGATGACTTTGACATTGTCGAGCTCGAGACTGCCGTGACGCTCGAGGAAGGTAACGTGAAACTCGGCCTGCGAATAGATCGTGTGGACCGTCTGACCGATGGCGGCGAGGCTGCGATCATCGACTACAAAACCGGTCGGCGCCGCCAGTTCCTGAATTCCGATCTCGAGCCAACGGATGGTCAGCTCGTCGCCTACACGATGGCGGTTGACGCGCGGGTGGCCGAGCTCGCCTATTTCAATATCGACAGCCGGCTGGTCGACTACAATGGCGCCGGCCGCAACCTGACGCCGGACATCGACTGGGATGGCGAACTCGCCGCGTGGCAGCAAGCAGTTCGCGACGCCCTGCGCCAGTTCGAGCGTGGCGATGTGCGCGTCAATGGCGCGATCCCTGCGAGGGATTCGCGATCGTTCGGCTTACTCAGCCGGGTTCAGGAGTTGCAGCGTGAACAGTGACGCGCAGCTGCTGCAAAACGACGCGGATGCCCGGCAGGCGGCGCTGGATATCGAGCGGTCGTTCATTGTCCAGGCCCCGGCCGGCTCCGGCAAGACCGAACTGCTGATCCAGCGGTACCTGAAGCTGCTGACCGCGGTTTCCGCGCCCGAAGAGATCCTGGCAATTACCTTTACGCGCAAAGCAGCGGCCGAAATGCAGGTCCGGGTACTGCAAGCGCTGCAGGCGGCGGCCGACGGCGTCGAGCCGCAGATGGAGCACGAGCGAATTACTGCGCGGGCCGCAACAGCTGCACTGCGCCGGGACCGGGAATTCGGCTGGAACCTCGCCGAGAACCCGAAGCGGATGCGCATCCAGACCCTGGATTCGCTCAATGGCTCCATCGCGCGATCGGTGCCGTTGACGTCGGCCGGCGGTGGCGCCGATACGACGATCGTCGCCAATGCAGAAATGCGTTCCCTGTATCGCGAGGCGGCAGCACTGACGCTCGATCAGCTCACGGAAAGCGGCGCATTCCGAGACGCAACTCGCGAGGTGCTCGTACACGTCGACAACAATGCGCTGCTGTACATCGGTTACCTCTCGCGCATGCTGGCCACGCGGGACCAGTGGCTGCCATTTATCGGCAGCGGGCAGGTCGATGGCGGCGATCCCACCGAGCTTCGCGAACACCTGGAGAAGGGACTGCGCGTTGCCGTGACCCGCCACCTGGAGGTGCTCAGTGACGCCGTCCCCGGGGGGGAAACTGATGCATTGTTAGAGCTCGGACGTTACGCCGGCAGTAACCTCGTGGCGAACGGGCACGGCGACCATGCGATCGCCGCCCTGGCAAACATCAGCAGTCCGCCAGGATCGAGCCCGGAATCGGTCGCTGCCTGGTGTGGCCTGGCCGACATGCTGCTGACGGGCGATGGCTCGTACCGCAAGCGGCTGACGAAGAACCAGGGCTTTCCGACAGGGGATGACGGCGAAAAAGCCGCATTGAGCGAGCTCATCGAAAGTCTGCGTGACGATGAACTGTTCGCTCAGTACCTGCACGGAGTGCGGGCATTACCGCCATTGGCATATAGCGAAGATCAATGGCAGGTCATGCTGGCGCTGTTTCGGTTGCTGCCACTCGCCGTCATGGAGCTCAAGCGGCTGTTCGCCGAGCGCAGCATCACCGACCATATCGAGGTTGCCCTCACTGCCAGCGGCGCGCTTGGCACCGCCGAGGCTCCCGGAGACGTCGCGTTACTGCTCGACTACCAGGTGCGCCACCTGTTGGTCGACGAGATGCAGGATACGTCGAGCGCACAGTACCGGATGATCGAAGCACTGACCGGAGGCTGGGAGCCCGACGATCGCCGCACTTTGTATTGCGTCGGCGACCCGATGCAGTCCATCTACCGGTTCCGCAATGCGGAGGTTGGGCAGTTCCTGCTGAGCCAGGAGGCCGGTATCGGCAGCGTCGACCTCGATACGCTGACGTTGCGCCGCAACTTTCGTTCCGGGGAGGGACTCGTCGACTGGTTCAACAAGGTCTTCCCGCAAGTCCTGCCGCCGCATGACGATCCGCAGCGCAGCGCCGTCACTTACTCGACCGCCGTTCCGGTTCCCGAGCTCTCGGGGCAGGGCGAGTGCGTTGTACACCCGGTCTTCGGGACCGACACCGCCGATGAGGCCGACACGGGACTGCAGGTGATTGGCGGCCTGCTCAAGGAAAATCCGGACGACAACGTCGCCATTCTTGTCAGGAGCCGCACTCATCTGCCGGAGCTGCTTCGGTTACTGCGCGACCAGGGCATCGGCTACCGCGCGGTGGAAATCGACCGCCTGACCGACCTGCCGGAGATCATCGACGTGCTGGCCCTGACGCGAGCGCTCGCTCATCAGGGTGACCGTCATGCCTGGCTGGCGCTGCTTCGGGCACCCTGGGCCGGGCTCGACTGGACAGATTTGCACACGCTGGTGCGTAACGATCGCGACAGCACGGTCCGGGAACTGCTCCAGGACCCGAACCGACTCGGCAAGCTGTCTTCCGCTGGGCGCAAGGCTGCCGAGACGGTCATGCGGGTGATGGAGGGTGCTCTTGTCGCGGGGCGCGCGTTATCACTTCGCGAGCGAGTGGAACGCGCCTGGATGCTGCTGGGCGGGCCGTCGATCCTCCGCGATGCGGATGCGGTCGGCCACGTGTACCACTTCCTGGATGTCCTCGAAGGCCTCGAGACGGCTGGCGACCTGCAGGACGTTGCGCAGCTCGAGGAGGCCCTCGATCAGGAACATGTTTCCAGCCATGCCGAGGCGCGGTTGCAGGTCATGACGATGCATCGCGCCAAGGGTCTGCAATTCGATCACGTTGTTCTGTTCGGACTGGGGCGCATCCCGCGAACGCCCGAACCGCGAGTCATGAACTGGTTCGACATCCCGGACGAACACGGCCGCCCGCTGAAAGTCATCGGGCCCGTGGGGCGGCGCGCCGACCTCGAGAAAGATCCTTTGCACAGCTTCATCGGCGAGGTCGAAGCCGAGAAAGACCGCCATGAGCTGGGACGGCTGCTCTATGTGGCGTGCACCCGCGCCCGCAAGTCGCTGCACCTGATCGGAAACGCCCGCATCTACAAGACCGGCATGCGCCCGGACAAACGCAGTCTGCTGCACCTGCTGTGGCCATTGGTGGGTAGGCAGTACGACGACGCGTTCGACCCCAAACGGCACGCCGAAGCCGCGCAGGACGACGGCGCCTGGCTGATGCCGACGTTGCGGCGCTTTGATGACGGCTGGCGGGCACCGGACCCGCCGGCGTTACCGCTTGTCCATGAGGCGGATGACACCAGCAGGTCGCCGGTGGACTTCTACTGGGTGGGCTCGGGGGCCCGCATTGCAGGCACGCTGGTGCACCGCTGGATCCAGCACTGCACCGAGAAGAACGCCGACCCGCGAGAACTCTCCGTCGCACATGTCCGCACCACGAGCCTGCGCTGGCTGCGGGAAATGGGCGTTGCGGCGCCCGCAAGCGCGCCGGTTCTCGAGCGGACGATGACGGCCCTGCAGAGCCTGGCAGCGGACGAACGGGGCCGCTGGCTGCTGGAGGGCGACGGCCATGCCGAACTGGCGCTGACCGGCGTTGTTGGCGGCCGCGTCGAGTCGGTCGTACTCGACAGGGTACGCATCGACGAGAACGGCGTGCACTGGATTGTCGATTACAAGACGAGCACGCACGAGGGTGGGGGGCTGGAGGAATTCCTGGCGGCCGAGACCGATCGGTACCGACCACAACTGGCTCGTTACTCCGACATCTACCGTAACTTCGCGGCCGTTGAAGTTCGCTGCGCGCTGTATTTCCCGTTGCTGCAGGAATTCGTCGAGGTCGACGTTTAGAGGTCCAGCTGACCCTCGAAACGAAACTCGTGGTTGCCACGCTCGTTGGGAGACCCGAGAAAACGCATCTGCTCGCGCAGCTGCGTCGGCGTGTCGTCGGTCGGGGCAACCTGGCCGATGAACTGGTAGCTGCGGTCATTTGCCAGCGTAAAGCTGCCCGCCAGCTCGACGATGGCATCGACATCCTCGATGCTGGCGACGATCCCCGTGTCCTGGGTGAAAAACTCGGCGCGAAAACCACCGAGTGGAGATCGGTGGACGATCGGCACACGCACGTTAGCAACCTCCAGGACACCGTTAGCGGCGACCGGTACGCCGTCGGCAAACTCCAGGCGCTCGAATTGCAGGCTTGCCGCACCGTCGAGGCCCGGCATGCCTGCCAGCTGTTGCAGGGCTTGCAGGTTCAGCGACGCGGTAAGGTCTTCGAGCACCGCGCGGCCACCGGCGCCAAGCGCCACGTTGGCAGAGGCGAAGCCAGACGCAGCATCGGCTTCGACCGCGTAGGCCAGCTTCCCGGTGAACAGGGCAAGGGGCCGCATCCGCCAGCCAATATCGCGCAGGTAGAGGCCGGCGACCTGGCCTTCGAGCGCCCGGCCACGCCAGACGGTCCCTTCGATGCCGGCAATCGCAACCCCGGGCGGCGAGACCCAGTGATAGGCGACACGCGCCGGGAACAGGGCAACAAGCCCAATCAAAAAGGTCACCAGACCGATGACCAGGAGACGCGAGCGCGTTTGCATTACAGCGATCGTTCCAGGGTGAGGGTCGCGTTGACACGCCCGGGCGCGACCTGCGACGACGTAGAGAGGCTGCCCGAGGCAACCTGCATTGCGTATTGCGAACCCAGGTCATCGAGCCACAGCACCAGGTCGTCAAATGCCACGTTTTCGAACTCGACGCGAATGCCATTGCTGGTCGTCGGCTGGCTGCGGCGCAAAGCACGGTCGAGGCCCCGTGCGCGCAGCGTCTGGTCGACGATGACGACCGGAGTCTGCTGGCTGGCAGCCGTCCTCGGCCCGGCGCTCGTCGGAGCCGGCCGCATGCCGCGCAACGGGCGCAGCTCGGCGAGCGAACGCTCCCAGGAGGCAACACTGTCCTGCAGGTCACGATGCCCCTGGTCCAGCGGCGTCCAGAGGAGCACGTAAAGCAATGCCAGCGTTACGGCCACGCCGCCGGCAATGACGAACAGTCGTTCACGCGGATCGAGAGAGTCGAGCCAGTCCTTCATGCCCCGGCCTCCCGGATCTGGATGCGGCTGCTCACCTTGTCGCCAACCTGGTCGGTCGACTGGATCGCGGCCGTGAATCGGCCCGAACTGCTGACGATGCGCTGAATGCTATCGAGTGTCGCCACGTCCGGTGCGGTCAGGCGCACGTCGATGACGCCGGCCCGATAGCTGATCGCCTCGATCTGCGCCGAACTGTTCTGCTGTATCGCGAGCCCGAGCTGTTGCAGCGAGGGCAGGAAAACCTGCGCGGCCACGGGGCCGCCGAAACTGCGCCGCACCGAATTGACGGTCGCGACGGGGTCGACCACTTCGCGGTTGTCCTGCGGCCGGATCTCGCGGTAGATCTCGGTGAACTGCGCCTTGAGAGCGCTTTCTTCCTGGCTCAGCCGGTAGAAATCGACACCCTTGCCGGCGAGGCCGACGATGGCAAGCCCCAGCACCAGGATCGCCGCGAAACGCCACGGCCGGAACAGGGCGCCGGTCTCGCTCTTGACGGCATAGCGCCCCTGCAAAAGGTTGATGCCACGCCCGGTGGCGACAGTGACCGCCAATCTCGGCAGCACGCCGTCGGGGAGCAGGTTGATATCCACGCTGGCAAGTTCATGCCGGAGTGCATTCCAGTCGTGCTCGAAACGCTGTTCATCCGCAGGCTCGCAATAGACCAGCAGGTGCCCCGACTTGTCCTGATCTTCGGCATGGTCATCGTCGAGGACACCGGCCAGCGCCAGCGCGTCGCTGGGCTTCACGTCCTGCAGCACGAATTCCTCGTCGCCGCCGTCGTTGAACATGACCCTGTTTTCCGCCGCGAGCACGCTCAACGTGCCCGGGATGCGCGCGAGTCCCTGGTTCTCCGGCACGAGCCGTTGCGGGCTGATCCCGGCTTCCTCGAGCTGCCCTAGCCAGCCATCCATCAGGTCACGCGCGACGACAGCCACCGGCAGGCGGCCGTTGTCGTCGCGGACGCCCGCCGCAAAATGCAGGTCGTCGACGTCGTCGGCAAGCTGCTCCTCGAGGGCGAACGGAATGGCGGCGAGCAGTCGCGGGCCACGCTTGACGGGAATGTCGACCGTCGTGGTCAGGACCCCGGCCGCGGGCACCAGTCCGATCACACCGCGCTCGCCGACGCTTTGCGCGGCCTGCTCGAGAGACCCGGATTCGGGTGCACTGATACGCGTGCCATTGCTGTCCACGGCGATCCAGCTGGCTGCATCGCCGTCATTCTCGGGCAGGCGTATTACGAGGTACTCCGCCATAGTCAGATCGTTCCAAGGCTGCGCAGGATAGGCGTCGTGTCACCCTGCGGGCTGCGCTCAATCAGGCTGTAAAAGGTCACGCGAACCGTATCAACCCGCACGACGACCCGCAATCGAAAATAGTCGCTGGTTTCGGCCAGTTGGTTGAGCACGTCTTCCTCCACGAGCGGCGAGAACGCGGCATTGACGTCGGTGAAACCGGTTTCACCCCGTTGCGACAGCAATCCTTCGACGTCCGCGAGCGACAGGTTCTCATCGAGCGACTGCAGTACGGGGCCCGTCGCCGTGTTCACGTTAATCGCCGTGCGCCCCGGCAACGCGACGATGTGCGGCCGCAGGACATCCAGTGTCGCCTTGTCCAAGCCTTCTATGGCTGCCAGTTCGCTGGTGCTCGAGATAATCTGGTTGGCCGCGCGATACGGCGGCACGATGCCGGTGTACGTGGAATCCTCGGCGCCGTCGGGAAAGCCCGGATCCTGGTCTGCGTCGATCCAGTCGGCCGCGAGCCCGGCAAAGCGCGGATCCAGTCCGAGCGCCAGCAACAGCCGCCGGAACTGCTCGAGAGAAGGCTGGTCGACCTCGCCGTTTGCGTCCACGAGGTTATTGATATTGAAACGGCCCTGGAGGTCGTCGATGTCGCCGTAGATCTCGCCCTGGATGCTGTCGCCCGGACTGCCCAGCGGGAGCACGGGCAATTCACTTGCCCAGATCTCCCCGAGGTGGTCGGTGCTGCTGTCCTGGGCATCCTGGCGCAGTATGGTCAGCACCCAGCTTTCGGCTCCGAACGCCGCCTGGATAGCCTCATCGCGATACATCGAGACATAGGTGCGGCGCAGGTCCATGGAGTTGTCCCACTCGAGACTGAACGTCAGCGTGGTGATCAATGCCATCACCAGCAATGCCGTAATCAGGGCCACGCCTCGTTGCCGTCTCATGGCGCGATCTCCAGGAGCCGCGTTATCTCGCCCTGATCCGGCAGTGCCAGGACAATCTCCACGGCGCGGGGCCGCAGCCGCATGCCACCGCCGCCCTGCAGCCCCTGCGGCGGCCAGACCTCGGAATCGTCGCCCGTGGCGTCGTAGAAGCGGAAAAACAGGCTTTCCACGTCGTCGAGCAGCACGGTAACGACTGGCTCGTTTGAGTAGGTCCGGTCCAGGACGCCCCAGTGATAGCGCAGCAGCTCGTCGTCCTCGATGCGGTAGGCGACCCGCTGCAACGTGCTGCGTGGCAACCCCGCCGGATTGCTCCAGCCCCCGTGCGTCATTTCCAGCGCGAAGTCGGAGCTCAACGTGCTCACGATCGCCGGTACATAACTGTCGCCGAGATCGGAACGCACCGGCCGCGGCGCCGCCTGCATCAGGTCGCTGCT
>JAAUYF010115118.1_pt1 | contig 11634 bp, 9 predicted proteins | sample 7278051 | NCBI WGS metagenome assembly JAAUYF01 (sample SAMN14350202, study PRJNA611818) | marine sediment metagenome | isolation source: surface marine sediment (0.6m) | place: French Polynesia: Moorea | collected 2018-08 | reverse complement strand
GCCTGTATCTGGAACAGGGCAGGGTCACCGATGCCCTGCGCGATCTGGAATCCGCCCTGAGACTGGACCCCGACGATGCCTCGGCCCTGACCAACCGGGCCCAGGCGTATCGCAGATTTGGCCGCCTGGACGAAGCCCTGGCGGATCTGGATCGGGCCCTGGCCGTCGAGCCGGACCTGGTCGCGGCCCGTTTCAACCGCGGCGCAATGCACTATGAGAAGGGCAACATGGAAAAGGCGCTGAAGGACTTCAACCACTGCATCGCGGTGGCCCCCCATGCCCCTGCTCCCTACTTCAATCGGGCGGCCGTGTATGACGCCATGAACAGGCGCCCGGAGGCGGTGGCCGACATTAACCGTTTCATGGAGCTCACGGACAACGAAAACTGGAAAAAGGCTGCCCAGGACATCCTCAGGGCTTGGGCGGATAAAGACAAGGCAGCCAAGGCGGCGAAAGGTTCATGAGCCGTATCCCAGCCGTCATCGGCGCCCTATCAGCAGCGGTAGTGATCGGCATCTCGTCCGCTGCCGCCTTACCCGATGCCGCCAGCGACTCCGCCTCCGGGGTTCCACGGCCCAAAGCCTTGCCTTCCACCTTCGAGGAACTGGCCGCCGGCGTTGGTCTCGGCTACACCCGGCCGGACGGTTTCGTAGACACGCCGGTGGTGATCAACAGCCTGTGGGCTTATGAGCACGCTGTGCTTGAACCGGATTCCAATATCGAGATTCGATATTCCGTCCGACCTATTGCGCGGATGGAGATAGCCTATGATGACCCGCACAGCAATGCCCCGGACCCCAACCACATCTTTCCGATGATGTTTCAGACCCTTGTCGGGCTATTGTCCGACGGCAGACACACGCCGAGCCGGGAATATCCCCCGGATCAAGCCCGATCCAGGTTCAATTCCGACTGGGCCGCAGCCGCGTTGTTTGACGTGGACCCAAGGTTCAGCGATCGACACAAAATCGCGCTCATGATAGCCATCCACAAGAACAATCTGGCCGATGCCTACACCATCTATCTGTTCAACGATTACGAACAGGCAAGGCCGGTGATCAATGCGACCCTTGGCGCCCTGAAATTCCTTCCCTGACTGGCAGTCTGTCCGCGTGGGCACGGAGAACCTGCCCGCCCTCGTAGCAACCGGCTATCTGACAGCTCATTGGTAATTTTAGCTTTTGCCTCGCCAGATCCATTTGCCTGTCCAGAGCCCGGCCGATAGACATCCCGCGAAGCCGGCGGAAACCCGGCACGCAGAGGCTGCTGACAAGAACCCAGCAGTGATTCGCGCGTGACCACCGCATCCCCGGGATCGTCGATCAGGTCCTGATAGTCGATACCGGGCAGCGGGCGGCTGACTGCGCCGGCATGCTCGCGGGCCAGCCACTTGCCGCGCACCTCCTCGAGCACGAGACGCGCGACGGTGGCTTCTCAGTCGCCCCCGAACACATAGGGTCTGACGTCACCGGCGCCCGCGTCCTGTGCCATCAGGCTCAGGAACCGTCTGCGATCCAGTCCGGCGATGTCCCGTTCCCCCTGTACCGTCGCTCACCGGGCTGGCGCTGGTCGGCGATCGGTGCCTTCAGACAGACACAATGCACCGGGATTGGTGGGACAAGAATAAACCGCCTTTCTATGGAAGTCGAGATGTACGCAAGTCGTTGCAACGGCATCCACCGAGATGCGATAAGACTACTGGTTCAACCGATAAGCCAATTCATTGACGCATACGCCTTGTCGGTATGCTGACTTTGTACTATCGTGAAACGTCTTGAAGGTACGCGATCCAGATTCTGCGCGCGAAGGGATGAAAGGCGTCCACGCTGTTACAGAAAAGAATCATAGTTACCGCAAAGGTAATTTACGGCGTTGTATTGTGACCGTACATTTTCTGGTTTGCGCCGCATTACTGACCGCCTGCGGGACAACCCCATCCAGGCTGTCGGTACTGGATGATGCCTCCGCCCTTGAAACCTTGCCGATGACGGCACTGGAAACGTACCGGGACGGCACTAATTTTTACCTCAAGTACCGATTGGGCGGGCGCGTTCTGTATGCAGGCGGCAACTGGCGGGAAAGGGTGGAGCTTGTTGAAAGCGCGGCGCCGGCACCGCCGAATTATGCGGTCCCCAGCCTGGTGCCTATGCAGTATCACCAGACGACGCCCTGGGATTCCCTACCGCCGGATGCCGTAAAGATACCCATCTTCGACGTCGATCAATGGCGCCTGCTGCGTGACCGGTTACTGAGTGCGGAGGTGCCCACCGATGGAAGCGGCCTGGTGGTCGATTTCGAACACACGGAGTATTTCCTGTATTACGATCGACAAGGCGTATTCCAGGCGACTCGACTCTACGACAAGCCTGCCGACTACCGAGTGCATGCGCACCTGCGTTTCGACGAGTTCATGCGCCGCGGACGCCCGATCCTCGAACAATACCTGGCCGAGCAGGGCATTACCCATACTGAGTTCGCATTCAATACCGGGGACACCGGCTGGTACTCACTGCCCTTTCTATACGTCAATACCGACCGTCATCTGCTGATCTTCATCAGAAACGTACCCGTCGGCCCGGTCGCGGTAACCGGAGTGCCGGGATTGAAGAGCGGCCAGGCCTTCGGACACCTGATGCGAAGTCATCTGAGCAATCTTTTCATGCGTCCGGTATCTTCGCTGTACCGCCTGTTTTTCGCGGTTACGGATACGGCCGTGACAACCGTTCGATTCGATTGGGCAACAGGCCTGGTCGGCAAACCGGTACCAGAGGTTGCCGACGCGCCACCAATGGACTTGCAGCAATGGGAGCGTGATCTCGATGAGATCGCCAGCCGTCCGGCGACCAGGGGCAACATCGAATTTCTGGTCGACGGCAAAGCATTCTTTACACGCTTTATCGATACTGCGACCTCGGCAAAAGACTCGATTCGCCTGCAGACCTATATTTTCGACAACGACGATTATGCCATGAAAATTGGAGAGTTGTTGAAACGTCGTTCCAACGAGGGAATCGAGGTAAAGGTTCTGCTCGACGGGCTCGGTACGATTACGGGAACCATGGCCGATTCCGAATCCCTGCCGAAATATCACTCGCCACCCGCCTCTGTACGCCGGTTTCTGGAGTCGGATTCCCGGGTCAACGTCCGCCAGAAAGCCAACCCATGGTTTACCGGCGACCATGTCAAGTCCACCATCATCGACCAGAGGATCGCTTTTGTCGGCGGCATGAACATTGGTCGTGAATATCGTTACGACTGGCACGACTTGATGATGGAGCTGCGCGGAACGGTGGTTGATCAAATCGTCAGGGAGTTCGATATCGCCTGGTCTCACGCCGGGCCGCTGGGTGACCTGGGTTATCTCGTTGCGAAGGCCAAGCCGATCAAGCGGCATAGCAGCGAGGCGGGTTATCCCTTGCGCATTCTGCTCACCGGCCCCGGCAACTATGAAATCTACAAGGCGCAGCTCAAAGCCGTTCGCCGCGCACAGCGCTACATCTATGTGCAGAACGCTTACTTTACCGACGATCGTATGTTGCGCGAATTGGTTCGCGCACGGCGCCGCGGCGTCGATGTGCGCGTAGTTATTCCCATGGAAACCGACCATGGCCCGATAACTCGCAGCAATGTGCTGGCTGCCAACGTGATGCTTGAAAACGGGATTCGGGTCTATATCTACCCGGGGTTTTCCCATGTGAAAGCCGCTGTTTTTGACGGCTGGGTCTGTGCGGGCTCGGCAAACTTTGACCGTTTGAGTTTTCGCCTGAACCGTGAACTGAATATCGCCAGCTCGCATCCGGAGGTTGCCCGGCGGTTAGTAGAACAGGTATTCGAGCCGGATTTCCGCGCCTCGCCGGAACTGACCGAACGCATCCCGGATCGTTGGGTTGATCATCTCGTCGAGATTATCGGCGATTACCTGTACTGATGCGTTTTGATGCCCGCGTTTCAAGGGGTCAGAACACTTGAAAATTCAATGCAGCTATCCCGCGCGCAGAGTGGTTTCAAGTGTTCTGACCCCTTGAAACGCCAGGAGGGTAAGTTCGCCCTGGCCCGCGGAGGCACCATCTTCCTCGACGAGGTGGGAGAGATGTCGCCCGGCATGCAGGCGAAGCTGTTACGGGTGCTCCAGCACAAGGAGTTCACACCGTTGAGCGCGCACCAGTCCCAGTCCACGGATGCACGGATCATCGCAGCCACCAACGTGGACCTGGCCAGCAACGTCCAGGAAGGCGCCTTTCGGGAAGATCTCTATTATCGGCTGCAGGTGGTGAACATTCATCTCCCGCCCCTGCGGGAGGGCAAAGAAGACCTCGTGGACCTGACTCAGGCCCTGCTCAACCGCATCAACCGGGAACTGCACCGCAACGTTTCCCATATCGCCCGGGATCTCCTGGAGTGTTTTTGAGCTCTATGACTGGCCTGGCAACGTGCGGGAACTGGCAAACCTGCTCATGAAAAGCGTCGCCCTGTCGGCCGCCGATACGCTGACCCGGGAGCTGCTGCCCGATCATTTCTGCCACAGTTCTGAAAGGATCAGCCCCCAGACCCGCTCCGAGACGAGACCGCGGGAACTATGGAGTCTGGAGGAGATGGAAAGGTTTCACATCGCCCGGGTGCTCGAATCCACCGGCTGGCACAAGGGCCGGGCCTGCGAAATCCTGGGTGTATCACGCCCCCGCCCGCGCCGCATAATCAGGCTGTACGGTCTGGCGTCCCCAACCGAATCGGGCGATGACGAAACCGACTAAGCGTCCTTCTTGCGCTCAGCATATCAAGAACCTTGCTCCAAGTCTGGAGCTTTTTGTCCCGATTAGGTTTTTGCTTCAAATCAATCTGCCGAACGCCGCCGAGATTTGCTCGCGCCTCATCAAACTTTCCGATTCGCGCCCTCCGCAACACAACGTCCCGCAACGCCACGGACACTTTCCCAAGTTCGGCAGCGCGCTCGGAGTCTTGCGCCTCGAGCTTCTGCTTGAACGTTCCAAAGGTGTTTTGGGACAGGTCCCCCTCTACCGAGCTACGTTGCTATTGGAGGGGGGAAATCCTTAAATTTTCTTCGCAGCGAGATAATGCATTCATCGTATCGCTTGTCGTCTGCAAATGCTCGTATTAACTCCGAGAATAGAACGTCGTGTCTGTAGGGAATAGTCACACCGCGAGACAATACATTTACCGCGCTTTCCAGAACCTTTCTTGACGGCGTGACATCATTAAGTTTGTATACCTGCATTCCCGCTAGTAGGTAAACACCTACAATGTACTTCAGATTTTCCGCAAGTTGCTGCGTGTTCAAGGCGGATTGCATTCCCATACTTACATAGTCTTGATTCCCCGCATTCGCCGGCAAGACCAATGCGCTATACGGGTTACTGAGCATTTTGTTTTCGATATGCAATGACGTAACGAGGTACTGGGCACCCTCGAAACCGCAGTCACCTTGCTCGGGCGAAACCGCCAAAAAGGGATTAACGTTGGGATTTCGTTTTCTGTCGAGAAAAAACTCCAATTGCCGGTCGATAACGCCAGAGAGATGAACGGCAGCGATTCGCAGTTGATCCAGAACTACCGCAACCGGAGCACCGTGGAAGTGGCCTCCATGATATGGATACTCATCGTTCCCGACGAAGATGGGATTGTCGCTGACGGAGTTCGCTTCTGTGGTTAGAGTCGTAGACACGCTCCGAAGGGTCTCTACTAACGGTCCTAATATCATGGGAACACAGCGAATTGAGTACACCTGCTGCAATGGTTGGATAGGTTCCTCATCAGACGAACGGCTACGCGCCCCCAAACTGCCCAAGAATTCCGCGATTGTTCGGACGCCCGCGTGTGGCTTGAGGTCGAATGCTTCCAGTCGCAGAAAGCCTGTTGGAATGCGGAATCCATCGAGAAAAAACGCCATTCCCAGCAGCATGAGTTCCAGATTTCGGCGTATTCGATCGATTGCGTGAATACCAATCGCAAGCATTGCCGAAGTGCCATTGATCAAAGCCAGCCCCTCTTTTCTGGCAAGTCGAATTGGTGCGAGATTTAGCCGCTCGAAAATCCGTGATGCCCGAAGACGCTTCCCGTTGTAGAATCCGTATCCCTGTCCGATCGCAAAAGCCGCAAGATGCGCGAGTGGCCCTAGGTCACCCGAAGCGCCAAGCGAGCCAGAGCGGTGGAATTCCGGATAAGCACCGCTGTTATATAAGTCAACCAAGGACCGCATCGTGTTCGGCCTTATCCCAGATGCGCCTCGCGCCAGAACGTTAAGGCGGAGAAGGAAAATCGTCCTTGATATCTCCATCGAAAGCGTACCGTTAACACCGACAGCATGTGTGTATATAAGTGATTTCTGAAGCTCCTCCAGGTGATCTTGGCCAATTTCAATGTCAACCATTTCACCAAAGCCCAAGTTCACGCCATAGCAGGGACGATTGCTTTTGACTATGTCGTCACACGCGAGACTAGCGTTTGATACGCCGCGCCACGACGCCGGTGATAACTCAACTTTCGAATCTGGATCTCTTACATGCGTAATAATGCTTTCGAAAGTAAGACTCTTGCCGTCGAGAACTAGGTTATTAGAAGCGTGTGATTTTTGCATGATAATCTGACATCAGATAGCGAATGGGCAGTTTGTTCCAATAGTTGGAAAAAGTGTGCCCTCTTTTCATGACGTCGGTCAACACCCTCGCCTCCTGCGACAAATATCTCAGGCAAATCACCGCGTCTACTTACAGGAACCTCAGAGTTCGCGTAGCTGCCTATACCTTGGCTCGCCCTGGCTTAATACGAAGCACCCAAAGCAATTTCCACAAAGAATTACATCATCGTAATGCCCTCTCGACGCCTTACAAGCAAGCCGCCTTGGTGGCTCCAGACGTGTACCGGGTGTTAGCCCGCAATGTCTGCGCAACTGTCATTTAACCTCTTTGTTGGACCACTAGGATTTGATCCGTATTATGTGTCCCGCGGAACGCGTGGGCCTACCACTGAATGCCTTAAATACTCTCCCAGTCCCCCCTGCTACCGCAACTGGTGTCGTACCCACGCGCTTGTTTTCGGAGTATCGTTGTCGGTGTGACCCTGTAGTTGCGCGATGGCGTAACCATCTGCACGTTCGCATGTCGTTTTCCGCGCCCCCGCCGGACGCACTAGGCACCGGAAGATGCTCAATCGATGCACCAAGGCGTACCCGAATGCCTGGAATGAACGACATAACGGTAAATGCAATAATCTGTGCTCTCGGTCACCGTCTCCTCTCCCGACACCCGACTGGATATGTGCGATGAATTCCGTCTGTCGACCGGCACCATGCACTCCATTTTTTTGCCTAAGGCACCCTATTTTTGCTCGGGTATGACCCCTATCTCCTCCCCTCCTTCTCTTGTACCACCGATCGCACGAAGCACCATCGGCAAGGCTGCCAGCAACGCCGGCATTAGTCCCAAGACGACTTCTATTGATTCACTCGCCACATACAACAACAATGCTCCAAGCAGTACAATCGATGCAAATAACGGCATTTTGAGTGTCGACCACAAACTCTTTGCCGCCGCCCGCTCCCACTCTTGATAGTCCTCTGCAGCCTCTGCTGAAACAACAAACCTTTTAAAGCTTAGATTGGCGACCTTGAAATACGGATCACGTAATATATAGCCCTGCATGTAAAGACTCTCAATAACGGCTTCATTCTCCGGGTTGACATATTTGTCCAGTGCGAGCTGATACAGCGTCAAGCGCTCCTCCCACGTGCAAAGCTCCCACCGCTGGCGGTAATAAGGCTCTGCGTGAGCTCGGATAAACTCTACCGCCTGGTCCTTTGACATAACCTCTCCATAATCACCATCGAACTCGCCCCTCTCCAGGGCCGATTCTGCCGACCTGCATACCGAGATCAGCTCTGGCCATACGCTGCACTCCTCCTTAACAAAATGTAACAGCTCCTGCTTCTGATCGTCGCCCTCCTTGAGCGTATATTCATTCTCGTACCACCTTTCGTGAACGCGAAAATAATGAATCTCAAAACGCGAAAATAGCTGAGCCCACCTGTATACTTCCCCCTTGCTGGGAACGGATTCCGTTTCCTTGCCCCCCCTACGGCTTGGGTACGCGTGCGGCCTCATGATACGGTACATCGGAGGGACATCAGTACGAATAAAAACATAGGAAATCCCGCTCGAGTCGTTTCGTTCGGCTAGTACCTCCAGCCATTGTAGCACCTTCTTCCGCGAATCCGTCGAATCGAATGGCCGATCGAGGTTCTCTACGACTACTATCCCGCATTCTGAGCCAAGATCATTCGGTTGCGGCCAGTCTTGTGCAAGCGCGTCGTACTTACAAACCCCAAGCGAACTGTCGCTATGGTACTCCTCGAGAATATTGATTATATGCGTCAACTCCTCGTCAGATGCGCCCACCAGAAGCTGATTTTCATTGATCTCTTGGCTCTCCGGTATGATCCTCTCTAACACTTCCTTTGACGCCGCTCTCGGAAACGGCTGTCGAAGATGAATCCCCAGCACTTTTCGACAAAAGAACGAGAGTATTAGCAGCCACACCACAAGTGCAATACCACCCCAAAAGACAATCAACAGTACGTTCCATCCGGCTTCCTCCGGTCCCGCGGAAGCTGTATCCGACAGACCGCCTTTTATTGCGTCCCATAGGTTGGGCAGTACTATATGTGTCTCGTAGTCAATAGGGCCTATCGAGTCGTATATTCGGAATCGTGCCCCTTTGTCTGCCGGAAGCCACCTCAGAAGTGACTCCTCCGGTTCGCTACTGCCAACATAATACTGCTCCGCGAGATGTAGTGTGACAGGACGTAGCACACTGGCTAACACCCGAACCACGCTGAGAGGCATACGACTCTTTTCTACGTCTCTATTTAGACATTCCTCATCACATTGCTTCAGCAACAGGGCGAAGGGCGCCGGCTGCTCCGTCATCTCTTTGCTCTCCTCCGGATCCTGCACCCCGTATACCAGTGCGGAGACCTTCTTTTCGACGCGTAGTCGGCTGGTGTTAGTAGGTAAATCGTACTTCGACGGGAACAACGTCCTCGCATACTTATCCACCCTCAATGCGCGCTCCTGCAGTAAATCCCTCAGGACCACTTGATCAAGGCGAAAAAATTCTTTGATGGTTGCGGAATACGCCTCTTTAAATAGACCTATTGCCGGAAGTACAGCGATTGGCACGAATATAGTAACGATAAAAATGATGTACTGCCATTGGCACTGGCGTTCGCATTTTTGCGAGGCCGTTCGCAGCCCCAGCAACCTTATTGGCCACTTATCCGAATGCGCTTTCTCTGTACCCCTCTGGGCTGGATTTGCCCTACTTTCGCGCGCGCGCAAAAAAGGCTGTACCCATTTCTCATTTGCGGTTCGACACAGACGAAGTATCAATAACTCTACAATGACTCCACCCAGGATTAAGGCCCAGAGTGCCCAACCACTAGTCTTGGGCATAGCATGCATATATGCGGCAAAGAATAGAAGGTTTGCACCCGTAACAAGCTTGTAATAGACACCGTTGCCGGGATGAGGCCATAGAACATTGAAGCTCTTTAGAAGAACATTCGCGCCGCCCCATAGTATTATTATCGCGATGACCCAAAAAACCATGTAGCACAATACGCTTATTGCTGCTGTTTTCACAACAAGCTGTTGTAGTCGGTTTGCATCATGGTATATCACTAACGACCAGGGCAGGTCCTTTATCGGAGTGACGTAGAAATTTGTCCGCCGGCCATGGTAAGACCCCTTAATCAGGTGATCGCGGCTTTCATACCTTTTCTGTATCGCCGCAATCAGTTCATTGCTGTAATCGCTCTCCGCAAAGAAATTTTCCACAAAGCTTCTGTCATCTTTCGAATGATAGAGGATACGCCCGGTTGCATCGTCTATTACGGCGAAATCGAACGACGCAGGCAGCGTCGCGATAGACAATGCGGGAAGATATGTCGTAGCCGCAATAACACTCGGCTCCTGTCTATGGAGTTGTCGTCCCGATGTGTTCTTCGCACTGCCAGCTTCATCGGCGTTGTCCTTGTTGCATCCGTTGATCTTATGGAAAGGCATCGATATTTGTGTGGCTTTTTGACCATCTGAGAAGTTGTATATCCTCTGCACGTAGAATCTGGTGGCACAAGTGTCGTTAGCCGCTCGACGGGCGTGATTTGCTTTATTCCAATACCAGGCTCTTCCCTCTCTCGGTTCTCGAAAGTAGTCTCGAAAGCCTATTTTCAGCTTCTTCTCCCCGTGCACTCTATCATCCGCACTAAAGAAAAGGATCGGGCCGCATTGGTCACCGCTTGGATTGACCGCAAAGATATCTCTAAGCGCGGGATAATACGCGGGCTCTATCCAGTCTACGTAAGACTCTTTTTGTAAGAGCTTCTGGTACCCGTCTGACGCAATACACGAGAAAACGTTGGACCTACTTTGGCAAATCGACGCTTTTGGATGCGCCCTCGGATCTCCAAAGGGGTTGATGTTGTCATAGTCTGTGCTCAGACAATCTGTCAGGAGATCGACCGACGTTTTCTCGGATACAACGGCATTACCCATTTCGAGTTTTCGAAAGATCCGCTGCGCGTGCCGCAGATGCGTAACGACCTCGTTGATATTGGCACGGATATCGTCAATCATCTGGTCCGCAATCCGCATGGTGGTCGCGCGGGATTGCGCCTCGAGCCCCCAATACATCAACATAGTCAGGCACAATACAATCGCGAACACCAAAGTAAAGTTCAGCGATAGCAGTTGGAATCGGATGTCCCAGCGGGTAATCGCCTGCCTCGCACTCATCAGATAAGTCTTTAAGAACGGCCAAGCTGATAATCCCCCGACCAGAAGGAGAAAGCCGAGTCCAGAATAAGCTACCGGAACGGAGAGAGTCTGTTGCTGAAATCGGCCGGGAGAAACAAGGCCTACCGCGTAGAAGCGAGAGACTGGGATAGTGTTTCCGGCTTCGTCTTGTTTGTAAAGGTGATACGGAAGCTTGAAGGGATAGATGTAAATCCTGTATGGTTTCCCTTCTACGGGCAGATTGACAAACGCCGACTGTCCAATTTCCCTAATAGCCTTAGGTCCCTTACTCTGAGAACTGGAGGCGCCTCCCTTTCCCGCCCCTTGGGAGGGCTCCAAGAATTCTGCGTCGGGGAATAATTGAGCCTGCGCTTGACTGATTAGCAGGCGAAGATCGGACACACTTTCGCTCGTCGAGGGCTCCTGTAGCACCGCACGTCCATGTGACCACTCTAGCTGTCGATGATCTTTCTGATACAACACCTCCCCGTCAGAGTCGCTCAGCAATACACTGTCAAACTCGACATAATCATAGCCCCCGAGCAAAGATCTGATGGGCACTCTAAAATAGAGGCGCGACCGTTTTTGCTTCGGGGCGTTTTGCTTCGGTACCGGCGCTGTAGAATATGGAACCCACCATTTTCTTGGTGAGATATGATGATCTCGGCCGGTCGTAGTTGTAGACGTCTCAGTGCTCGGATCTGGTGGGCACTGAAAGGCATCGATTTTTGTTGAAGCAGAAATAGTTCGCAGAAAGAATATCGTTTCCTTTGGTAGGTCTTCGCACGTATTTTGCAATGCCTCGCGTTCTCGCTTAGGCATTTGATCT
>JAAUYF010057095.1_pt1 | contig 11650 bp, 12 predicted proteins | sample 7278051 | NCBI WGS metagenome assembly JAAUYF01 (sample SAMN14350202, study PRJNA611818) | marine sediment metagenome | isolation source: surface marine sediment (0.6m) | place: French Polynesia: Moorea | collected 2018-08 | reverse complement strand
TGCTTTTAAAAAGGTTCGTCAGGATGTGTAAATTTTTCTATTTCCAATGGTTTTACTTTAGTAAAGGTTGGGTATGTCATCGGGCCAGTGGACACATTTTTTAAAAGTTTGATGTTTTCTTGAATGGTTTTTATTTCTTCTTGAGCTTCTTTTTCTTCGTCTCGTGTATTATAAAGCTTTATCATGGTTCCCCAAGGTGCTCTAGATCTTCCTTTTATTCTCTGTTGTATTGTTTTACATCCTTCTGGAATCTCGTCATGTCTTCTTAGGATTTTTATATAGTTTCCATCATAGTCATGTTCTTTTAGTCTTTTTTGAAGTTCTCCTTGTTTGCTTGCTATGAAAATATAAACTTCATTCTCTTCAGGTGTTACTCGTATTCCGTATAAACCTAAAATGTTTTCTAATTCTTCTTTATCCTCTGTTTTGAATTTTTTATTTGCGTCCAAGCCTGTCATTTCGTCTAGTTCTTTAGAAACTTTTACATAGCTCCTTATTAGTTGGTCTATGTTTTGATGTTTTCCTTTCGCAATTACTGTTATCTGTAGAATTGTGTCTAGGAGTTTTTGAGCTTCGTTTTCTTGATTGTCCTCGATAAAATTTGAGTTCATGATATCAAGTGAGGTTATAAAGTCATCAAGTGCCCCATCTGAATGATCTTTTTTCATAAAGAGAAAGTAAGGAGCTATCAAAGGAGATAGTTGATCTTTTAATCTAAAGTCTAGGTTAAAACCATCACCATCTAGATAATCTTTTATTCTTTCTGTCATTTTATTTATTTTTTCGTAGTTATTGATACTTGTAGACAGTAATCTTTTGGGCCCTCCCGATTCTACGAATTTTTTTATATTTTTCCTTAGCTCTGATTTATCTTTTTCTTTTAGGCCTTTTAGTTTGCTGAGGTATATTTTTTTTATTCTTGATTCATCGGCTTCTTGTAGGTTTGGCTCGTGAATACTGGCAAATACAAAACTTAAGTCTGTCGCATAGCTTATACTTTGCCCTGCTGGTGATCCATTATAAGACTTGGCTTCATTGTCATCCGTAGAACTATTTCGCATAATTTCTAATATGCCATCTGTTTTTCTTTTTCCCTTCTTCGTGTTGCATTCGCATTCATCTGCGAGAATTGCTTGAGAATTATTCTTATTCTTTTGCTTGAGTCCTGCGGCTGTTGACATTTTACTGGGAAGTCTAAAAGTCATTAACTGGCTTAATATTTTCATCATCTGGCTTTTCCCACTTCCTTTAGGCCCTAGTATCCATAGCTGTGACCTCCATTCTTGCAAGCAAGGGACTTGTCCAGTAAAGAGAAAACTTATTATATATATGAAGTCCATTGGATTTTCATATTTAAAGCTAGTGAATATTTTTTCTAAAAGACTGATATCATCGTTCCTTAGTTCTTCATCTAATTCGACCTCATGAAATTTAGACATTTCATATATGTTTTTTAATGGTAAATTTTTTGTTTCGATAGGGTATTTTTTACCATTTATAAAAAGTGATTTACCTGTATTTATAACCACTTTTTTATTGTTGTTTTCATCTTTTTCTAAAAAAACACCGTACCCTTTTACGTCATCTAAAGTGAAAGTTTCTTTCTCGTTTGATTTCTCCATTAGAAAACTGGCTATTTCATCCCAATCAGGAACCATGTCACCACTTTTATTCATATATGTTAAGTCGGGGTAACATGAAACCCACTCTCTTATTGGAAGCAAGGCCATGAAATGATTTTTATTATGTTTATTGGCTGTTAGGGCAAGTATGTTTTTGCATCTTGAACTTCTATAGTAGTAAAGAGTGTTTTGACCTTCAACTTTTTGTGTTCCTAGAAAGTCTATGAAAGGCTTATTCTCTCTCTCTGGTGTAGCTTTTAAAATTTGATTTTTGACTTCTTCTATTCCTTCATTTGTCATTAAGTCGTTGAAGTCTGTATTTTTTTCTGAATTACTTTTGAACTTAGGTTTAGCAATGTAGACGTGAAAGGCTTCATTTTTTAATGACAATGCTTTTTCGGCACCTTTAAGGCCAGCTTGGTTTTTATCATTATCCGCACAAATTATGATTGTTGCTGTAGGGTTAACTTTCTTGATTTCTCTGACCACATTATAAATATTTCCTGCATTAAGTGCCGCTATCGTGGGTTGCCCTGTTGCTATCTGGCAACTTAAAGCAGTGGCATAGCCTTCTGTTATGACTACCTTATCACTAGTCTTTAATTGTTTTATTGTCGTTTGAACTAAAATAAAAGAACCTTGAACTTTCCCTCCTGACAGCATATTTTTTTCAAATGTTCCATTTTCTTGGTTTTTGATAAATTGGAGGCTTGTTATTTTTCCATCAATATTTCTGATTGGTAGATTGAGGCTGTTTTTATATTTAGGTTTATTTGATACTTTGTAATCATCGTTTATTTCCTCGAATCCTTTCAATTCTAGGTATGGATGCAGTTCTTTTGATGGATTACTTATTTTATATATGTATTGAGCTTTTTCCTGGGCCTCTTGTTGGTTTTTTTCAAGCTCCCTTTTTACTTTATCTTGTACTTGTTTTTGAGCTTCTTTTAGTTTTTTTTGAGCGTATGGACTTAGTGCTTGGATTTCATTATCTTTGTAGTTACTAACTGTGTGTTTTGATCCATCTCGCCAATCTCCATGAGAACCAAAAAAATATGTCTGTCCTTTGACCTTTGTTGAGCTGGCAACTGCCCAAAAAGGTTTTTGATTCTCATTTGAATCTAACGGGGTGCCTCTAAAAAAAGAACCGTCTAAATTAAGATTAAAAGAGCCTTTGATGTTGCCGTGCGTTGCTCGGAAAGAGCATAGGAAGTTATCTATAAATCCCCTTTCGCTAGTTATATAGGGGCTTTCATTGTCTTGACTATTCCCGTCATGTTGGTTTTTTTGTGAATTATACTTGCGTGTTTCATTCGAGTTTGCTAAATCTTGGGCTACTTGAGGATTTGAAAAAGAAGTTTTACCATTGTTGTAATTTTTTTCATTTTCTTTTATATTATTCATATAACTAATCCAATTAAGTCATCTTTTGATGACTCATATATGTGAAGATTATTTTTATAAATCGCCAAATATATAAAAATAATCGATGTTTTTATTTTTCTTTTATATTTACTGTATTCAGCTCTCTTGATCTCTGTTTTAAGTTTTTATCTTTTCTTAAAACAGAGAATGTAATTCACAAGTTTTGACTGTAAATTTTATCTCCAAGTGTACCAAAAAACACAACTTTAAAGCAATTTAAAACTGACTTGTTAAAACTGATTTTTATCATATAAATAGTCCTAAAATTTTTTTGCTTTTAGCTTTTTTTTTAGTCTTTTTTGGCAAGACAATTTCTATTAACTGGCTCCATTGGTCTGGCGTTAGTTTGAAATATGTCATGAAGGTTTCTATATTTTTTGTACTAGTGTTTTCGCATCCTCTTACTAATCTGGTTATAGTATTAGGAGCTATTCCTAGTTCATCTGATATTTCTTTGAATGTTTTAACCCTGCGATGTTTTTTATAGTAGTCTGTTTTGTATAAAAGTTCGTTTATTTTGAATCTAATCATCTTATTGCTCCTATTATTCTATTTTGTGTTCTGTAAAGTTTCTTGTCAATACGTCCGTATTATTATAGTGAAAAATCGCAATGTATTGCGCTTGTTGTTCATCTGTGATTATATTTATATATAGGTGAAAAGTGAAAAAAAGTGGAAAAAAGTGAAAAAAAGTGAAAAAAATTTTTCACTTTATGAAATCGAGTGAAAAACAACGCTTGAACTTTAGATATAGAAGAGAATTAGAGTAAGGGGGTGAAAAAATGGGAAGCTTAGTTTTAGTTGATGAAAATTTTTCAGCTAGAGAGCAAAAAAAAGAATATGACCGTCGGCGTTATGTGAAAAAAAAGAGAGTAAAAAAAGTTCACAGTGAAAAAAAAATGAAAAGAAGTGAAAAAGTTCATCATTCTTTTGGCTTTATTTTTTTTCTGGCCGTTAATGTTGCACTGAGCATTTTTCTTTTTTTGGAATCATTCCACTTTTTCAAAAACATAGTACTACTTGATAAGTACCAAAGTATAATGAGCGGTATAGTCATTGAGGGCCTTTTGATATTCCTTTCCTTTTCCCATGTAGAGAAGTCTAAAGAATGGATTAGAAAGGGCTGTCTGGTGCTTGTATTTATCTTAGGTGTTGGATTAGTGGCTACTCCTAATATATCTACCTTTTTTAAAGAAACCTCCCAATTAGAAGCCCTTGAAGCTCCTTATCTGGCCATCGAAAAACAAATTGAACTCGAGACGGCAAGGGCGGCGGCTTTTAAGAATGATAAAAAGATCATGGATAAGACACCATATTTATATAGAAATAGTTTAAAAAAGATCTCTGAGCTTAATGAAAGACTAGCTACAGAGAAGGTTAAAGTTAAAAGTAGGGGGCAGAATGGACGAGAAAATATTTATATAAGTCTTATTATTTTGCTGGTGATTAAAATTGTCGGGTCATTTTTTAACCTTTGGGCCAGTCATCGGGTCAGTCATTCCCTGAGAGAATTTTTCAAGTAGATTATTTCAGTATATTAAGCTTTATTTGTAGTCGATATCTATTGATTAAGTGTTCTATTTTAATCTAAGTAGATTACTTTAATTTATAAAATCTCTTTTAATATTAGCTTTGTAAATTAACTAATTTATTTGATCTGTTTTGGTCTATTTAAATTTTCAGGATACCATTATATCAGGGGATTATATTAAGTGTATTCTATTTGAGTTTTTTCCTAATGGGTAATTGTCAAATTGTAAAGATGTTGGAAGGGGTAAGTCTTTGTTTATGGCTTCTCCGTTGATCGACCTGAATCCCATTTCTATATATAGATTTATCTTATCTCCAAGAAGATAATTATCTTCGGTTATCCCATGATAATCAGCTATTTTTGATATTCTTCCAGTTCCTTGGTTTTCTGGGCTTATATCTAGCTCTTTGCCTCTGAACTTTCTAACTTTTACCTTTTTGTGGTAGTAAAACATCAATCTGAATATTTTTTCGTCTTTGGGTGTGGTTATATCAAGATCTAATGACATTAATGAAGTCTTTGGTCTATATCTCGATTTGGCCTTATAAGATTGTCCCCTATGTTGAAAAAATGTCCCTTTATTAAGATCCATTCGCCATATATCCAACAGTTTGTAACGCCATGCGCGTCCGTAACTCGATTTGACAAGGCAATCGTCAGTATTGTCCATGCATAAAATCTTGTATTTCTCTTTTAACTTAATTGGGATTTTCTTAGAGGCTACCTTGTCAAAGTCTGGTAATATGTATTTGTATCTTCTACGCCATTTTGCAGTATACGGATTTATTAAGTCGTTGTACTCCTGTATGCTTTTTAAGAGTTCTGAGATTGGTTTGTTGGGGTTGTATTTGTAGATTTTTCTTGCTGCTTCTCTCTCTGCTTTTATTTCAGGGGGCTCAAGATAATTCTCATCGACTATGGTTAGGTGTGTTTTTTTCTTTTGGGTCATTTTATTTGTCCTCTGGCTTATACTTTCTTTTTATTTTATAGGTTCTTTTCTGGAAATCTAATTTTTAGATGGGGGTCAGCGTGCCATCACCGTTTTTCTGTCGTAAATAAAAAGTAAAATGTGTGTGTGCGTTTGTGCGTTTTGCTTTGTATTCTCCTTTCTATAAGTAATTTCAGACATTTTAATCAAACACACAAACGAACATTTTTATAGTTCCCATGTGCGTTTGGTGGTTTGAATGTGCTTTTCCATGTTTGTATAGGTTCTTTTTTGGAAATCTCTTTTTTAGATGGGGTCAGCGTGCCATCACCGTTTTTCTGCCGTAAAAAAAAAGTAAAATCACCGAAACTTTTTCACCGTTTGAGTTGCGTCATTCTTTATTGGAGGGGGTTTATGTCATTTTGAAACGGTGATTTAAAACGGTGAACGGTGATTTAAAATGGTGAACGGTGATTTAAAACGGTGAACGGTGATTTAAAACGGTGAACGGTGATTTAAAACGGTGAACGGTGATTTAAAATGGTGAACGGTGATTTAAAACGGTGAACGGTGATTTAAAACGGTGAACGGTGATTTAAAATGGTGAACGGTGATTTGAAACGGTGATTGATCTTTTAAGGTACTTCCAAGGAGGTTTTAGGCCGCAGGGGTTTAGATGGCTAAGGTTTTTAATTTTGATTTTCCTGAAATCGGTTCAACCATCTTTGAGTGACGCTTCTATCCATGGTTATAAAAGTGGGAAAAAAATAAACATATTTTGATTGCAAAGCTAGAAAATGTTTGAGCGGTTGATTATAACAATACTCATAGCAAAACAAGGAAGAAGGAAAATTAACCATGATGGAAAGACTACACTCGCCTCCCACTGATTTAATGCTGTACTCTACCATAAAAAGGAGTCGCCATGAACTATATGTGTTATCAAAGGAACAAATTATTGAGATGGTAACAGACCTCCTTAAAGATGTTAATGGGAGGAAAAAAATAGCATCAATGCTAGGTGTCGCTAAAACAGTTTATGGTTATGTCCCAGTGGCAACTGATTTGAATTCATTAAGAAAGCTATTGCAGGACATAGGGGTGAGGGGGCATATCCGCTTTACCACCAAATACGGAAGGGAATATGCCGTTTTTAGGGGGCACCCTGGAATAAGAAAAATATTCACAGGTACAAGGTATTCGACTGCAAACCCCAAAGTAGTTGCTTATGCCATCGGGTCAACAGGTATAAGGTCATCTATAAAATCAGGGGCCAGGGTTTGTATGATAGGATTTCTTGCGTTTAATCTTTTAAATGCATTTCTTGCAGATACTTCTTTTTTAAGTTCCTTCATAGGAACAACAGCGACAGATTTAGGAAAAGTTGTGTTGTCGTCTTTAGCTGGATACGCAGCAGGAAAAATGATTCTTACATTCGGCATAACTCTAGGCGGTGCCCCTATTTTTGGGATGGTTCTTGCTGGTTACTGGGTAGGTTCTAGTCTGGATGATTTTGATAAGAGGAATCAAATTACAGAAAGGGTGGTTGACGTTATTTGGAGGATAGAGAAGAAGGCAAAAAAAGGGACAGACGAGCTTGTTGACGAGCTAAGTAAGTCTTATTTGTTTAACACACAAAGATTTATCCGTGATATGGAACACTGGATTTTGAATGGAACGATTCGCTATAGGTAAAATGAAAAATCTTACGCAGGAGCAAAAAATTTACTGTAGCATTGGTTTGGTGCTTATGCCTTGCATCTCTGCGTATAGTTTTTTTTCAATTAAAGAGCAGATATTAATGTTCTACCAAATAAATGAAATGCTTGAAAGCTCCCGTTATAGAGAATATGTCAAGATATATAGATCAGACTGGGGACTGCCTGCTTTTGCTCTTGCTTCTCTAGGGTTATTCCTTTTAGCGCTGATTTTCTTACTAAGAGTAACAGTGGATATAAAGTGCAAAATTCATCACTGGATGGAATTGTCTTTTGTCTATGTTGGCTGTGTATTCATATTCCTTTACCCTGTATATAGTACGGTTTTTGAAAACTATTTTTCAGATAAGTTAGAGTCAAAAGGTTATTTCACTTGCAGAAAAATAAGCCTGATATTTAACCGAAGGAAGCCTGTATATTGGGTAAGAGACAAAAAGGTGTGTGAAAAATATAAGAAGGAGCTAGGACGTGAACCACCTTTTTAGTATTCTGGGCTCATTTGTTTATTTAATACGCAAGAATTTATTCGTGATATGGAACATTGGATTCAGAATGGAACCATTCGTTATAGGTAGAAATGAGAGAGTTTACAGAGAAAAATAAGTTCTATGCAAAAATAGGTTCGGTGTTTTTTTTTAGTGCTGCTATTTTAAGTTTTTTTTTAGTAAAAGAAGATGTTTTGATGTTTTATGCAATAAGCGAGGCACTTGAAAGCACTAATTTTCCCGATTATATTGAGATATACAGTAGCAGCCTGTATCTGCCGGCCATGTTTTTTGCAACTTTATTATTTTTTATTCTTACTTTGATTCCCCTTATAAGATTAACTGTGAATATAAAGCATCGAATTCATCATATAATGGAGCTATTATTTGTTTATACCGGTTATGCAGGTATATTTCTTTACCCTGTGTATAGTATGGCTTTTGAAAGCTATATTTCAAATAGATTAAAGTCGAAAGGTTATTTCAATTGTAGAGAAACAGTTCTGATATATCATCGAAGTAAACCAGTATATTGGGTAAGAGATAAAGAGGTCTGTAAAAAATATGGGAAAAAGATAGGGCTTAAATTTCCGCTTCAATTTATAGACTGATTATTTAGGTTAGCTTGTAAAGGAGTTAAGCAAAACTTATTCATTTAACACACAAAGATTTATTCGTGATATGGAGCTTTGGATTCTAAACGGAACAATTCGCTACAGGTGAAAATGAAAAAGATTACACAAAAACAAAAATTTTATTCTAAGATTGCTTTTGTATATTCTTTTTGCTTGTCTGCGGGGGGCTTTTTTTTCGTTAAAGAAAAAATATTAATGTTCTATCAAATAAATGAAATGCTTGAAAGCTCCCATTTTAGCGAACACGTCAAGATCTATAAATCTGATTTTTTCCTTCCTGCTTTGATTCTTGCTACTTTAGGATTATTCCTTATAACGCTGACTTTCTTGTTAAAAGCAACAGTAAATATAAAGTACAGAATTCATCACTGGATGGAATTGTCTTTTGTTTGTGTTGGTTTGGTATTCATATTCCTTTACCCTGTATATAGCACGGTTTTTGAAAACTATTTTTCAGATAAGTTAGAGTCAAAAGGTTATTTCACTTGCAGGAAAATAAGCCTGATATTTAACCGAAAGAGACCAATATATTGGGTAAGAGACAAAAAGGTGTGTGAAAAATATAGGAAGAAGGTAGGGCGTGAGCCACCGTTTCAATTTATAAAATGATTTCTTGGGTTAATTGGTTGATAGGTTAATTCGTTACTGCGTTAAGGCGTCGATTGACTTATAAACACTAGCTTTATTGATTTGAATGTCATTGTTCCTTATTGACTCAATTAGCTGTTCTACTTCCTCTAGGTTAATCAACTCTCCTTTCATTAGCATCAATTCACAAGATTTAATAAGGCTGTTGAAGTATTCTTTCTTTTCCTTGGCCTCTTTGATTGAATATGAAAAATTCTCATCTATATTTCTTTTTAACAAGCTCTCTAAACTCATTTAGAACTCTCCTAGCTTTTATTTTTTCTTCTTCTGGAACGGCTTCAAGAACAATTTTTTCTACTTTTTCCCACTCATAGCGGTCTCTAGTGAGACCTTGAAGTCTAATGGATGCAATTTCGGCCTGTGCGTTTTCTTTTCTCTGGATGCTCTCCTGTTGCTTTGGATAATCCCCTGTAGGCTCTGCATTTGCCTCTAATTCATCAATAGTTGGTCTCATTGATGGTTTCCTTTGCCTGTTGTTTTCCCACTCATTAAAGGCCTTTTCTGTGTCTATTATATAGCCTTCTTTTCCCTTGCTTATGATAGACTCTGACAATCTCCCTGTGCTTATGCCCTTTGTGATAGCGGCTTGACTGACTCCTATTAATTCGGCCAATTGTTTGGCGGTAACTTGGTTATTTTGCATTTGTGCCCTCTTTTTCTTCTATTTCTATTCTCTTAAGCTTGTTTTTTCTCATTTTCACGCTCCTGTTGTGGTTTTCGTCTAAGTTATGCTTGGCGTGGTGCTTGTCTAAAAGCTCTTTTTGACTCTCCAAGAAACTTTTAACGGCTGGTCTATTACATCCAGTTTTTTGAGCTAGGATAGTTTGAGATATGAACACTTTTTCATCTGGGTCATTAGTTTTATTATTTTTATCTATCATCTTTTGGACGACATCCTTTATTTTAAATTGTGCTGAACCAGCAGAAACCAGATATTTTCTATCAGCTTTTTTAGTCTTTTTTATCTTCTCTTTTAATCTGTCCGCTTTTGTCTCTAAAGTTTTGATTCCGTAATCTATGTAAGTTGACGCGATGTTCCCAACAGTTCGGTTTAATTTTTCCCCTAACTCGGAAGCCCTTTTATATTGGTCATTAGTCATTTTATAGGACTGTGGGAATGACTCACATATATATATAATTAAATCATCTTCTGACATAGGTTTATCACTATCATTTGGAACGAGTGGCCGTATAGAGTCTAGTAATTGCTTGCGTCTTTCTCTTTTGCCCAATTTCTTAGTTTTCTTGATCTCATTGGTTTGATTTTTTTCTTTCATGGTTTTACTCTCCCTGTATGTCTTATTAATGTTCAAAACTTTCGATAGTTAATTTTTGTCTTGCTGGTGTAAAGTATTCGTAGCTCTGTGAGGTGGTCTGATCGTCCTCGCTATGGCCTAAAATCTCGCCAACATATCGGCTAAACGATTTACTGTTATCATGGTTAAATAGTTCAAAGCAGGCCCCTGCGTACATGGAGCGTAGCCCTTTGCAAGTCATCCTTATATGCTTGTTAAGTTCCAATTTACTATATATATTTTTAATTTTCTTATTAAGGTTTGAAGAAAGCTTATTGTTTACCTGCCTGTGATCTATCCCTTTTAGTGGGAGTATACGCCTTAATTTTTCCAAAGCACTCACAACGATATCAGCATTTACAAGACAGGGAATAATATAATTATCTCTCGTATTTTCTCCCTCTCTGGTCTTAGTTTGACCGCTAAATATCAGTTGGTTTTTGGAGGCCATTTCAAAAGATGCAGTCTTTAAAACTTCAATAGGTCGTCGTCCTGTAACTGCCATGATTCCAAGTGCTAGATTTTGAACATCATCATCATTCAGGAGGTTGTTACATAGGTTTATATGCTCTTGGAGGTCAAAAGTAACTCTGTTGCTTGATCTAGTTCCTACGTTTTTTCTAGTTTTTTCAACCCTTTTTTTAGCTTCATCTTGGTTTAACTTCATTAATTCAAATGCATAATGTTTTGGATTTTCCCGACCATCTGAGAGAGTTTCAACGGCTGAATATCTCTTTTTTAATGCATTCCTATAGTCAGTTAACAACCTGTGTCTGGTCGTTGAATTGGGGTATCTTATTTCTATATAGGCCATTTCCTCGGCACAAATAGCCGCTATTTTACTTTTAGTTCTGACACCTTTTAGCCGATCTATAAAGGGAATTAACCAAGTTTGTACATTAGCAGTTAACCGATTAACCTTAGCATACACGTTTTTTGTGTTTTTTTTACTCTTGTCTTGATAGGTTTTTACTGCCCTAATAATTTTTGTTTTCTCTTTTTCTTTTTGTTCTAAAAATAATCTGTTTGCAATCATTTTTATAACTCTCCTGACTAGATAACCCTTTATATTTCCATGTATACCCATGATTATTAGAAAAGTTCATGTATATATTAGCATACATCAAGAGATTGTCAACATATAAGATGTCAGTGTCTTTTTAAAGTGTACATTAAGATTTATTTAATACAGGGGGGCTTGTCGGTGCGTGTATGCTGTTAGTGTACAGTGCACACGTCAATTCATCTCTGAATTTCATATATGAACTAACTGACATGGATACTCTCCCTGTACACTCTTACTATACACCAACCTACTCTCATGAGAGTAGGTTGGTGTATAGTAAGAGTGTACAGGGAGAGT
>JAAUYF010023428.1_pt1 | contig 11664 bp, 7 predicted proteins | sample 7278051 | NCBI WGS metagenome assembly JAAUYF01 (sample SAMN14350202, study PRJNA611818) | marine sediment metagenome | isolation source: surface marine sediment (0.6m) | place: French Polynesia: Moorea | collected 2018-08 | reverse complement strand
CTCGATGATACGCCCACGCGGCAGACCGCCGACGCCCAGCGCGACATCGAGCGACAGGGATCCGGTCGAAATCACGCCCATGGTCATATCGACCCCGGTATCGCCAAGCCGCATGACCGATCCCTTGCCAAACTGCTTTTCGATTTGCCCCAGCGCCGCTGTCAGCGCCTTTTGTTTATTTTCGTCCATTTTTACTTACCTAGCTATATGTTGTGGTTTAGCGGATTATCACACACAAGAGCGAGAACACAAAGAGAACTTTCCTCATTTACCCGAATTTTTTCGCTCGGCTCTGTTTTGTACCGGACCCATTATCGGCCCCTGGTAGCTCATAGTGTGAGCTACCAAATAAAATATCCGCCGGGGAACAAAAATTGTCGTTGAACCACGCGGGCGGCGACGATAGTCTTGCCAAAAAATGGCGCCTTACCCAGTGGACTACAAGCATCGACCCGATCTATCGGCACGCAGCATCCTGCTGATCGCAGCGACGGTGGTTTTATGTATCGGGTCGATTCTGAGCTGGCCGCACTGGCCGGCGCCGGGTTCCGCCAACGGCCAGTTGATCGGAACCGCCGGTGCGCTGCTGCTGCTCGCGCCGCTGGTTTTCGTCGTCATGAAACGCTCCGGATTCGCGCAAAGCCCGCCGCGCTGGTTCATTGCCCATGTCATCGCAACCGCGTTCGGCTGCTGCCTGATATTCGCGCACGCCGCCGCCGGCGACTGGCTGTCGCCGCCGGGCCTGGTGCTGTTGCTGCTGATCCTGCTGGTGCTGCAGGGCAGCCTGCTGCGCGCGTATGTTTCGCGCGGCTTTAGCCAGCTGTTCGCGCGCACCAGCCTGGCCACCGGTTTCAGCCGGCCGGACGGTCTCGACAAGGCCGCGCTGCAGGCCCTGATCGAGCGCAAAACCGGGCTGCTGCGCAGCCTCGACCCGAGCGCCGACGAGGCGCTGTTTTCGCCGGCGCTCAAGCACTGGCTGCGCCACCCGTTCAAAAGTTATCGCTACCAGATGCTGGCGCAGCGCGAGGCGGCAATGATCGGCGTGCGCGCGCGCGCCGGCTTCGAACTGGGCTGGTCGCGGCGCCTGCATATGCTCGCCGCGCTCGGGTTTTATCTCGGACTGCTCGCGCACGTGATCGTGGTTTTGTTCTTCGCCGGTTACGCCGCCGGCGGCGAAACTATCGACTGGTGGTATATCACCGACTGGGGAGGGCAATAATGACGGATGCCGCCACTAGGCTCGCGCTGATGATCGACCTCGAGCGCTGCACCGGCTGCAAGAGCTGCGAAGCCGCATGCAAGCAAACCAACGCGCTCGGCCCCGACAGTTACCGCAACCGCGTGATGTGGTTCGACGAGCAGCAGGGCGACGGCAATACGCTGCCGCGCCTCGATTTCCTCACCGTTACCTGCCAGCAGTGCGAGCGCCCGGCCTGCCTGCGCGCCTGCCCGGTTTACCCCAAGGCGATCTCCAGGGATGCGGTCACCGGGGTGGTCAAAATCGACGAAAATCGCTGCACCGGCTGCGGCGAGTGCGCCCTGTCCTGCCCCTACGGCGCGATCGGTTACAACGCCGAGCGTCATCACGCGGTCAAGTGCGATCTATGCGCGGAGCGCCGCGAGCGCGACCTCGGTCCCGCCTGCGCCTTCGTCTGTCCCACGCGCGCAATCAGCTTCGGCACCCGCGCCGATCTGCTGCGGCAGGCCGGGGACGACCGGCGCGAGCAACTCGATACCGATCACTTCCTGCAGGAGCCGGCGACGATTTATCTCAAGCGCCTGCGCGACAGCGGTGAAACCGCGGCCGCCGCGCCCGCGCGCAGCACCCCCCGGTTAATGTCCGATCACCTTAACCGGGTCGCGGTCAAACCCGAGATCGCGCGCGGCAGTTACCGCAAATCGGATAAATCGGAAATGCTGCAGCGGGAAGAGCGCATCGTACCCGGCGGCTGCAACATCTGCTTCAACGGCTGCCCGATCAAGTACCACCTGCGCGGTAACGAGGTGATCAATATCTACGGTAACGACGATGACCCGGTGTTCCAGGGACGCGTCTGTCCCAAGTCGCAAATGACGCTGCAAATGTACAATAACCCGCACCGCCTGCAGCGGCCGCTGAAGCGCATCGGCAAGCGCGGCCGCGACCGCTTCGAGGAAATCAGCTGGGAACAGGCGCTAACCGAAATCGCCTCGAAGCTCGAACGGGTGCGCGCCGAGTACGGGCCCGAGGCGCTCGCGATTCAGTCGGGCTCGCGCACCGGCGTGCTCAACATCATCGGCGCGATTCCGCTGTTCGCCGGAATGTGGGGCACCGCCAACGTCGCCGCCACCGAGCCCTACTGCGACATGGGCAAGGGTATTGCGCTCGGCCTGACCCAGGGTACGGGGGTCATGGCCAACGTTTATACCGAGGAAGACATCGGCAGCGCCGGCGCCTATGTTTACATCGGCGACAACCAGGCGGAAACGCGCCCGGTCAATTTCGGCATGACCAACGACTGGCGCATCCGCAACCGGGCGCAGATGATCGTCGTCGATCCGCGCCTTACCGCGACCGCGGCCAAGGCCGATGCCTGGCTGCCGATTCGTTCCGGCACCGACATGGCGCTGGGCCTCGGCATTATCCACTACCTGTTCAGCAACGGTTTGCACGACCAGGCGTTTTGCGAGCGCTGGATCGCCGGCTGGCGCGAATGGCGCGATTTCGTTTTCGACCAGAATTACGATCTCGACTGGACCGCGAGCGTCACCGACCTCGACCGCGAACAGATCCGGATGCTGGCCGCAACCATCGCCGCCGCCGACGGCTGCATGATTTTCCTGAGCCGCGGCATCAACCAGCATACCAACTCGGCGCAGACCAACCGCGTGTTCATGTTCGTCGCCGCGATCACCGGCAACTGGGGCCGGCGCGGCGGCGGCTATTTCAACGTCTCGTCGGAAATGAACTGGAAACCGCCGTTGATTCCCGAGCATCGCCGCATGCACGCGCGCGCCGCCATCGGCAAAAGCCCGTCGGCCTGGATGGACGCAATGCTCGACGGCAAGCCCTACCCGATCAGGGCGCTGATTACCGGCAACAATCCGCTCGCGCAGTGGCCCAATCAAAACCGCGCCCGGCGCGCGGTCGAGGCACTCGATCTCGTCGTGCACATGGAATTGTTCAAAAACGCGACCTCGCGTTTCGCCGACTACGTGCTGCCGATGGCCAGCGGCATCGAAAAAGGCGGCACCACGCGTTTCGCCGAGGACCGCCGCATCGTCTGGAACGATCGTCTCATCGACCCGCCGGGCGAGGCGCGCTCGGACCACTGGTTCTGGATCGAGCTGGGCAAGAAGTTCGGTTTCGACGACGTGCTGAAAGACGAGTACAAGGATCCGCGAACCCTGTGGGACGAAGTGCTGGTTGCGTCGACGCCGGACCTGGCCGACGCCAGCATCGAGGCGCTGGTCAGCAAACCGAATCGCACCGTGCGCCTGCCCCGGTTCGAGCCGCGTGACGGCGAGCTCGACCCGGTTTACCTGACCGAGCGCATGCGTGCCGATCCCGCCGCGGAGCTGGCCTACCCGACACCGAGCGGCAAGCTCGAATTCTGGACCCCCGAGCAGGACCGGAAATTCGCCGCGCTGGGTTTGTCCGCGCTGCCCGAGTTTTACACCGAGGCCGAGCAACTGGTCAGCCTGCCGCACCTGCAGTATGCCGACAAGCATGAAACCTCGACCTTTTTCGACACCGACACGATGGTGCGGCCCGCGCGTATCGTCAACGAGCACGTCACCCGCGACGCCGCCTTCGATACCGAACTCGTCACCGGCCGCCCGCCGGCGCCGCATTTTCATTCGTGGACGCATTACTTCTGGCAGGCGCAGGAAATGTGGCCCGAGCTTTACTGCCAGATCCACCCGCAAAAAGCCGCCGCGATCGGCGTCGTCGACGGCGACTACCTGGCGGTGGAAACCGCCAACGGCAGTATCGTCGCGCGCGCCTGGGTTCACCGCGGCATCCGCCCGAGCAGCGTATTCATCCCGATCGGCTGGGACGAGCAGCAACCCTATAACCCCAGTTCCAGCGTCAACCATTTAACCGGCATTCGCCTCGACCCGATTTCGCAGCAGGCCAATTTGAAAACGCATTTATGCCGCGTCAGCAAGGCCATGCACTAGCCGGGATTTGTCACGAAAGCGATAGCAGCCGTTGAGACATAGAATACAAATCAGAGATCCGGGTCGAAAAGGCAATTTCAAAGACGCGTCATTGCGAGCGAAGCGAAGCAATCTTGCAATGCCGGGGAGATTGCTTCGTCGCTTCGCTCCTCGCAATGACAGCAGTTCCGACCCAACCAGGCCCCATTTGGGTCAGGCCGAAAATTTCGGGCTGTGGGGAGGTACGATTCAGTACCTGAACGAAAACGAAAAAAAACAGGACTAAGACATGGAATTTGCCGCGACCGACATATCCGCGCAATTCCTGCTGACGCTCGGCGGCATCCTGCTGATCGGATTACTCATATCGAGTGTCGCGCAGCAGACATTTTTACCCCGCGCAACGCTGCTGCTGGTATTCGGCGTGCTCATCGGTGAGGGTTCGCTGGACCTGATCCCGGAACTGTTTACCGAGCGTTTCGAACTGATCGCCGACATGACCCTGCTGATGGTGGGTTTCCTGCTCGGCGGCAAGCTGACCGCCGACACGCTGCGCGATCACAGCGTCAAATCGTTTGCGATCTCGGCCAGCGCCGCGCTGATTCCGGCGATACTGGTTACCCTGGGCATGATCGCGATGGGGCTCACGCTCGAAATCGCGGTACTGCTGGGTTGCTTCAGTGCGGCCACGGCGCCGGCCGCGGTATTCGACGTGATCGAGGAAAGCGGTATCAAGAGCCGCTTCAGCGAGTTGCTGCTGCTGGTGGTCGTGCTCGACGATATCTGGGCGCTGCTGCTGTTCGGCGTCGGTCTCGCCATCGTGACCACGCTCAACGGCGGCGCCGGCGACGGCGGCCTGGCCGCGCTGATCGCGCACGAACTCGGCGGCGCGCTGCTGCTCGGTCTCGCCATCGGTCTGCCGGCGGCCTACCTGACCGGTCGCATCAAACCCGGCAAGCCGGTACTGTCGGAGGCGCTCGGCATCGTATTTTTATGCGGCGGGCTGGCGCTGTGGCTGGAGGTCTCCTTCTTGATCGCCGCCATCGTCATGGGCGCGATCATCGCCAATCTCGCGCGCCACCACGAATACCCGTTTCACGCGATCGAGGGTATCGAATCGCTATTCATGGTCGTATTTTTCGTGCTTGCCGGGGCTACGCTCGAACTCGAGGCGCTGGGTTTGATCGGCGCTATCGGCGCGGTTTACGTCGCCTGCCGCGCGCTCGGCAAGTACACGGGCGCCTGGCTGGGGGCCGTGCTCGGCCGCGCCAGCAGCACCAATCGGCACTGGATGGGGGTTGCCCTGTTACCCCAGGCGGGCGTGGCTATCGGCATGGCGCTGGTGGCCTCGAACCGCTTCCCGGAGTATCGCCAGATCATGCTGCCGATCGTAATCGCGTCGACCGTGGTGTTCGAGATTCTCGGCCCGGTGTTCACCCGCTACGCGGTCAGGCACACGCCCGGCGATCAGGCCTGAAGCGCCTGGTTTTCGACCAGCTCGAGCAGCATTTCGAGGGCTTGCTGCAGTGTCGCCTCGCGCACCGCGGCGCGGTCGCCGTCGAAGTGAAACAGCTGCGCCTGCTGCCGCGACGCGGACGCGGCCGCAATCCAGACGCTGCCGACCGGCTTGTCGGCGCTGCCGCCGCCGGGTCCGGCAATCCCGGTCACCGCGACCGCGTAATCGGCCGCGCTGTGGCGCAGCGCACCGCTAGCCATCGCGCTTGCCACCGGTTCGCTGACCGCACCGTAGTCCTCGATAATCGATGCGGGCACCGCCAGCATTTCGCCCTTGGCGGCGTTGCTATAGGTTACGAAACCGCGATCGAACCAGTCGGAGCTGCCGGCCAGGTCGGTGCAGGTCTTGGCGATCAGGCCGCCGGTGCAGGATTCGGCGGTGGCCATGCGCTGCCCGGCCGCGCCGAGTTTCGCGGCCAGTTTCCGGACCAGTTCTGCGGGAGTCGAAGCCATGCGCGCATGATACTCGAAGCCCGGCCGGGGCTGTAGCGCCGAATTGCTTGACCTGCATCAAAACCTGCCGTGTGACCGCATGGCTAATTGGCTGGCCGGTGATATACTGATTTTTATTACAACCTCCCGTAAATGACATGAACGACACCACTCCCCCGAACCCGCCCGCGGTGGCGGAAGGCGGCAACGAAGCGACATTCGAAACGCCATCGCTCGATGATGCGAGCATCGCCCAGCACGAGATCGACCGCATGGAAGTCATTCGCCGTTTCGAAAGCGGGATGTATCCCTATCCCGACAAGATCGGGCGCAGCGAATACGAGGCGGAAAAGGCCCGCCTGCAGGTCGAACTGCTGAAGGTGCAGAAATGGGTCAAGGCAGCCGGTAAAAAAATCGTCATCCTGTTCGAGGGCCGCGACGCCGCCGGCAAGGGAGGCGCGATCAAGCGTTTCATGGAGCACCTGAATCCGCGCGGCGCGCGCGTGGTCGCGCTGGAAAAACCGACCGACGCCGAACGCTCGCAGTGGTACTTCCAGCGTTACATCGGCCACCTGCCGTCGGCCGGTGAAATCGTCCTGTTCGACCGCTCCTGGTATAACCGCGCCGGGGTCGAGCGCGTCATGGGTTTCTGCGATCCCGGTGCCTACCTCGAATACATGCGCCAGTGCCCGGAAATCGAACGCATGCTGGTGCGCTCCGGTATTTTACTGTTCAAGTACTGGTTCTCGGTGACCCAGGACGAGCAGCGCCGGCGCTTTGCCTCGCGCCGCGAAGATCCGCTCAAGCAATGGAAACTGTCGCCGATCGACCAGGCGTCGATCGACAAGTGGAACGACTACACCGAGGCCAAGGAAGCGATGTTCTTCTACACCGACACCGCCGACGCGCCCTGGACCATCGTCAAGTCCGACGACAAGAAACGCGCGCGCCTGAGCTGCATGCGCCACTTCCTGACGTCGCTGAACTACGACGGCAAGGACCCGGAAGCCATCGGTGAAGTCGACCCGTTCATCGTCACCTCCAGCGATCACGCGATCGGCAACAGCGATCATATCCTCGGTAAAAGCCTGCACCCGGGGCAGCGCCGCACCTGAGCGGCCTAGCCCGCAACGCGGGCCACCGGGATATCGCGCGTCTCCAGCAGCACCCTGTCGATACAGGCGCGCACGTCGACGCGCGCGTGAATACGCGCGCACAGCAGGTAAATGCCGGCCAGCTTGCGATGCAGGAACAACACGTCGGCGGGCGGAATACGCTGGAACTCTTCGCGGTTGCGCAGATAAAACAGCTTTTGCCCCAGGCGCCGGGCAAGCTGCGAGCCGGCAAAATCGTAAGCGCCATCGTGCCGCGCCGGCTCGGCCGCGGTCCGCACCAGGTCGGCGATCGCCAGACGGGAATTGAACGCATCGCCGCGATCGAGATAACCCACGTCGATCGCGGCCTCGGCGATTGCGCCCAGGTCGTCTTCGAGCGCCGCTTCGAGCAGGGCGACAAAGTCGCGGGCGCGTTCCGGCGCATTAATCCTGAGCGCGCCGAAATCGAGCAGCCCGATCGTCCGCTCCGCCGCGTTATACAGAAAATTGGCGAAATTGGGGTCGCTTTGCACCATGCCCCAGAGCAGGAATTCCCGGAGCGTCAGCTCGACGATGCGGCTCGCCGCGAGGTCGCGCTCCGCGGCCGGCGCCCGCGCGAGCGCGTCGATACTGTCACCGTCGACATGCGTCATCGCGAGGATCTCGGCGCCGCTCAGCTCGTCGATCACCTCGGGCACCCGAAACGAGACATCGTGCTCGAGCTGGCGGCGGTAAAGCCGTAAATGCAGCGCCTCGATACGGTAGTCGGCTTCCTCGTGCAGCTGCTGCCGGGCCATTTCCAGCAGCGGCTCGATGTCGAAACCCGGCGGCAGCAGGCGCAAGATCCCGAGCAGCGCGGCGACGTTGCCGAGGTCGCTGTCGATGCTGGCGGCAACCCCCGGATACTGCACCTTGATCGCGAGACGGCGGCCGCCGGAGTCGACCGCGGCATGCACCTGCCCGATCGACGCGGCGGCGAAGGGCTGGCGCTCGAATATCCGGAAACGGCGCTGCCAGCCGACGCCCCAGTTACGCTCGAGCACCGCGTTCAATTGCTCGAAGGGCATGCTATGCGCGCTATCGCGCAGACCGGCGAGGATTTCGGTGAGTTCACGCGGCAGCAAGTCGCCGGCCTCCATCGACAACAGCTGACCCAGTTTCATCGCCGCGCCGCGCATTTCGGACAATTGTCTCGCCACCCGGTTGGCGCTGGCGGGATTCAGCAACAGTTCGGCCGGTGCCGGCACCTCGCCCCTGGCGAGCCGCGAAACGCCATGCCCCAGGGCGCCGGCGGCCACGCCACCGGCCATTTTGCCGAGGCGCAGCATACGGCTGAGCCTTGTCGACGGCACCGGCGATTGTTTTTTCGGGGTCATGACAAATCGATCGAGTTCGCTACAGGCATGTGCAGACTTTTACGCGGCAAAGCCGGGGGTGGATTTGCCGCGTCGTATTAACCCGCAACTGCTTTGACGAGGGCTGCCGAACGAGCGGGTAAAAATCCGCCACGGTCAGTCCAGGGCAGCGGCGCGATGGTTGGGCGACGGACGCAACTTGCGTACAATGTCCGGCGCTCGAGCGCTGTTAATTTGATGACTGAGACCAAAACCGCAAAATCCGCCCACACGCCGATGATGCAGCAGTACCTGCGCATCAAGGCCGATTACCCCGAGACGCTCGTGTTTTACCGCATGGGCGACTTTTACGAGCTGTTCTACGACGATGCGCGCAAGGCCGCCCGCCTGCTCGATATCACCCTGACCAAACGCGGGCAATCGAGCGGCGAGCCGATCCCGATGTGCGGGGTGCCCTACCACGCGGTCGACAGTTATCTCGGCAAGCTGGTGCGCGCCGGCGAAGCGGTCGCGATTTGCGAGCAGATCGGCGATCCCGCCGCAAGCAAGGGCCCGGTCGAGCGCAGGGTCGTACGCGTGGTCACGCCGGGCACGCTGACCGACGAGGCGCTGCTGCAGGACCGCCGCGAAAACCTGCTCTGCGCACTGCTCCTGCAGCAGGACAAATGGGGCATCGCGGCGCTGGAAATCAGTTCCGGGCGCTTCAGCCTGAGTGAAATCGGCGCCGAGGAACTGCTGCGCGGCGAAATAACGCGCCTCGACCCGGCCGAAATCATTTACTGCGAGGACCAGGTTTTGCCGCTGGACAGCGCCCAGCTGGAACGCGCGCACGCGATGCCGCCGTGGTATTTCGAACTCGACATGGCAACCCGCCTGCTGAACGAGCAGTACCAGACCCGCGACCTGCAGGGTTTCGGCATTGCCGATGCAGAAATCGCGCTCGGCGCCGCCGGCTGCCTGCTGCAGTACGTCAGCGATACGCTCAAGACCAGCGTGACCCATTTGCAGCCGCCGCGGCTGGAGCGGCCCGGCGATCTGCTGCTGATCGACGCCAACAGCCGGCGCAATCTCGAGCTGACCCAGGCGATTAGTTCACAGGCCGGCGCCAACAGCCTGCTGGCCATCGTCGACCGCTGCCGTACCGCCATGGGACACCGCGAGCTGCGGCGCTGGATGCAAAAGCCGCTGCGCGACCAGCAGCGCGTGCGCCAGCGCCATCACGCGGTCAGCAGCCTGCTCGATAACCATGGCTTCGACAACGTCGGCGAGGTCCTGCACGCGATCGGCGATGTCGAACGCATTCTCGCCCGCATTGCGCTGCTGTCGGCGCGCCCGCGCGACCTCGCAACCCTGTCGACCACGCTGCAGGCGCTGCCGGCGCTGCAGGAGCTGCTCGCGGCAATCGACAGCCCGCTAATCCACGAGCTTGCCGACGCCATCGCGACCCATCCCGAAGTCGTTGCGCTGCTCGACGCCGCGATCATCGACGAACCGCCGATGCTGATTCGCGACGGCGGCGTTATCCGTGAGGGTTTCGATCCCGAACTCGACGAACTGCGTGCACTGAGCGCCAATGCCGACCAGTTTTTGCTCGACCTCGAGGCGCAGGAACAGCAGAAAACCGGGATCCAGTCGCTCAAGGTCGCCTATAACCGCGTACACGGTTTTTACATCGAGGTCAGCAAGGCGCAAAGCGAAGCGGTGCCGGCCGAATACGTGCGCCGGCAGACGCTGAAGGCGGTGGAGCGTTATATCACGCCCGAGCTCAAGGCCTTCGAGGACAAGGTGCTGAGCGCGCGCGAGCGCGCGCTGGCGCGGGAAAAACACCTCTACGAACAACTGCTGCAGCAGCTCGGCGAGGACCTGGCGCGCCTGCAGCGCTGCGCGCTGGCGCTGGCCCAGCTCGACGTGCTGACCTGTTTCGCGATGAGCGCCAACGCACTCGACTGGAACGCGCCCGAGCTCTGCGAAACGCGCCTGCTCGAGATTGAAGCCGGCCGCCATCCCGTGGTCGAACAGACGCTGGCGCAGGACTTCGTCGCCAACGATTTAAATCTCGACGAAAACAGCAGCATGCTGCTGATCACCGGCCCAAACATGGGCGGCAAATCCACCTACATGCGGCAAACCGCGCTGATCGTCATTCTCGCCTACATGGGCAGCTACGTGCCGGCGCGGCGCGCGGTGATCGGTCCGATCGACCAGATATTTACCCGCATCGGCGCCAGCGACGACCTCGCCAGCGGCCGTTCCACCTTCATGGTGGAAATGACCGAGGCGGCGAATATTCTGAATAACGCGAGCGCCAACAGCCTGGTATTAATGGACGAAATCGGCCGCGGCACCAGCACCTTCGACGGTCTTGCGCTGGCCTGGGCCTGCGCCGATCATCTGGCGCAAAAATCGCAGGCCTTCACCCTCTTCGCAACCCATTACTTCGAGCTGACCCAGCTGCCCGAACAGTATCCCGGCATCCGCAACGTGCACCTCGACGCGATCGAACACGGCGACGATATTATTTTCATGCACAGCGTCAAACCCGGCCCCGCCAACCAGAGTTACGGCCTGCAGGTCGCGCGCCTGGCCGGGATCCCCGCGGAATCGATTCGGCTCGCGCGGCAGAAGCTGGCGTTACTCGAGCAGCAGGCGGTCCACGGCCAGGGCGACCTGTTTGCCGAATTACCGGAACCCGAGCAGCCGGGGTCGAATGTCGTAATCGAGGAACTGGCCGCGGTCGATCCCGACGAGCTGACACCGAAGCAGGCGCTGGAACTGATTTACCATTTGAAACGACTTGCCAAACCGTAAAACTCCATTAGGATATCGGCTCGAACACTTTTTGCCCGCCGCGCACGCAGCCGGCCAACCCAGGGGTTAATAATGACATTCGTCGTTCTCGAGAACTGCATCAGGTGCAAATACATGGACTGCGTCGACGTATGCCCGGTCGATTGTTTTCACGAGGGCCCCAATTTTCTCGTCATCGATCCAGAGGAATGCATCGACTGCACCCTGTGCGAACCGGAGTGCCCGGCCGAGGCCATCGTAGCCGAGGACGACATACCGCCGGGACAGGAACAGTTCCTGGAGCTCAACGAAGAATTGTCCCGCGTCTGGCCGGTAAT
>JAAUYF010099088.1_pt1 | contig 11670 bp, 12 predicted proteins | sample 7278051 | NCBI WGS metagenome assembly JAAUYF01 (sample SAMN14350202, study PRJNA611818) | marine sediment metagenome | isolation source: surface marine sediment (0.6m) | place: French Polynesia: Moorea | collected 2018-08 | reverse complement strand
TTCGAACTCGCGACCCCAACCTTGGCAAGGTTGTGCTCTACCAACTGAGCTATTCCCGCGAAAGAGCCGCTATTCTATAGATTCGCCCTCACCTGTCAAGCGACACCGGCGACGGCCGCCTTAATCGCTCGCAATGATTACCGGCCAGGCCGCGCGCAGGTAGATAACCATCGAAGCGATCGTCAGCAACGCCGCGAGGTAATAGATCGCAAGACCGATCTGGAAGATCGGCAGCCCCCATAGCGGCTCGGAAAAGATCATGAAACCCAGCGCCAGCATTTGCGAGACGGTCTTGATTTTGCCGACATAGGAAACCTTGACCGTGGTGCTGCTGCCGAGCTGCGCCATCCATTCGCGCAGCGCCGAGATCGAAATTTCACGGGCGATAATGACCACCGACGGCAAAGTCATGTAAATACTGGGGTTGGCCTCGACCAGCAAAACGATCACCACGACGACCATGAGCTTGTCCGCCACCGGATCGAGGAAAGCGCCGAAAGACGACTCCAGCTGCATCGAGCGCGCGAGGTAACCGTCGACCCAGTCGCTGACGCTGGCAACGAAAAAAACCGCGGTGGCGACCACGTTGGCCCAGCCGAAAGGCAGGTAAAACACGATGATAAATGCCGGGATCAGCGCGATTCGAAACAGGGTAATAGCGGTCGGCAGGGTTACTTGCATGGGTGGGCGGAATCTCGACTAGCCGTGAAAACTATCATAGATCGCCTGGGCGGTCTCGCGGTTAATGCCCCTGATTTGCATCAATTCCTCGACGCCGGCGGCCTCGACACCCTGCAGGCCGCCGAAAGTATTGAGCAATAGCTGGCGTTTGCGCGCGCCGATACCGGGAATTTCCTCGAGCCGCGACTTGCGCCGTTTTTTCGCGCGCGCCTGGCGGTGACCGCTAATCGCAAAGCGGTGCGCCTCGTCGCGTATTTGCTGGATCAGCAGCAGCCCCGGCGAGTCCAGGGGGGAATTGAGCGGCTACATTTCTTCGTCGATGATGTCCTCGTGGCCCGCGCGCCGCTCGACCCCCTTGGCCACGCCGAATACGCGCAGGTTTTCTTTCAGGGTCGGGATATTGAGATCCTCCAGCACCTCGAGCGCGACGCCGAGCTGCCCCTTGCCGCCGTCGATCAAAATCAGGTCGGGCAGCAGCTCGGCATCGTGCAGGCGCCTGGCGTAGCGCCGTTCGAGTACCTGACGCATCGCCGCGTAGTCGTCTCCGGCCTGGATGTCCTTGATATTGTAGCGGCGGTACTCGTTCTTGATTGCGCCGTCGCGGCCGAACACGACACAGGAAGCCCTGGTCGCCTCGCCCATGGTATGGCTGATATCGAAACACTCGATGCGTTCGGGCGCGTTTTCGAGGTGCAGAATTTCGATCAGGTTTTTAAACCGTTTACTCAGCATGCTGGTGGAGAGCAGGTAACTTTCCAGCGCCTGGCGCGCGTTGCTGACCGCGATATCGAGCGCGCGGCGGCGCTTGTCGCGAACCCGGCTCGAAATCCTGACGCGGGACTGGTTGAGCTGGTGCAGGGACTCGGCCAGCACGTCGTTGTTTTCGAGCTCGTGACTGACGATGATTTCAGGCGGCGCCGGGTGGCGAGAATAGTGCTGGATGATAAAGGTTTCGAGCAACTCGCCCGGATCGGTATCCAGCCGCGCCCGGTTAAAAAACGCCTTATTGCCGAGCGAGGTGCCGTTGCGGATCATGAACAGCTGGATACAGCTCAGGTCCTGGCTCAGTTCACAGGCGAGGATGTCGAGATCGCCGTCGAAATTGGTCACGAACTGTTTTTCCATGACGCGGCGCAAGGTGTCGATGCGGTCGCGCACTTCGGCCGCCTTTTCGAATTCGAGGTTTTCCGAATGCCGCTGCATGATCTCGATTTGCTGATCGATGAGCTCGCTGCTCTTACCCTCGAGAAACATTTGCGCCTGCTCGATCTGGCGCTGGTAGCTGGCCTGGTCGGTATGGCCGACGCAGGGCCCGGTACAGCGCTTGATCTGGTACTGCAGGCAGGCGCGCGTGCGGTTTTTCATCGCCGAGTCCTCGCAGTTACGCAGCTGGAAAATCCGCTGTACGTGATTGATCGTGTAGCGGATCGAGCCGGCGCTCGGGAACGGCCCGTAAAACCTGCCCTTTTTTCGATCCGGCTTGCCGCGGTAAACCCTGAGCCGTGGAAACTCGTGATTGCTGAGGCAGATATAGGGATAACTCTTGTCGTCGCGAAACAGGATGTTGTAGCGGGGATTGAGATTCTTGATTAAATCGTTTTCCAGCAGCAGCGCTTCGCTTTCGGTGCGCGTATTGGTGACCTCGATACGGTGGATGTTGTTGACCAGCGAAATGATGCGGGTGGACAATCCGCTGGCGCGGAAATAACTGGCGATGCGCTTTTTCAGGTTTTTCGCCTTGCCGACGTAAATGACCCTGTCTTTTTGGTCGATCATGCGATAAACGCCGGGCTTGCTGCTGACCGTGGCAAGAAAAGCCTTGTGATCGAAATTGCTTCGCGTTTTCACTGCAGAATCTCGACGATGCGTTCGAATACGCGCTCGAACATCGGGCGCGTCAGGCGGCCCGTATTGATGTTGTAGCGGCTGCAGTGATACGAGTCGAGCAGGCGCAATCCGCCAGGCAGCGCGGATTCGGCGAGATGCGCAAACGGCTGATGCGATTGACGCAGCCCGGCCGCCGCCAGCACGCCGCGATGGGCGATGGCGCCGAGCGCGAGAACAACCGCGCCCGGTGACAGCTGCCGGATTTCCTGCTGCAGGTAATGATTGCAGTGCCTGATTTCGGCGCCGCTGGGTCGGTTTTGCGGCGGCACGCATTTGACCGCGTTGGTGATGCGGCAATCATGCAGCCGCATATTATCACCGCTGTGGCGGGATTCGGCCGCACTGGCAAAGCCGAATCGATACAGGGTTTCGAATAAAAGCTGTCCTGAAGCGTCGCCGGTAAACGGCCTGCCGGTGGCGTTGGCGCCATGCAGCCCGGGCGCCAGACCGACGATGAGCAAGCGCGGCGCGGCGCTGCCGAACGCCGCTACCGGGCGATTGTAATAATCCGGAAACAGGTCCTGCTGCCGGGCGCGGTAGGCGGTCAGTCGCGGGCAAAGCCGGCAGGCCTCTAGCCTTTCCACGCGCTTACTCCGAATTGGCGAACTCGACCATGCCCTGCTCCACCGCGATCTTGATCAGGTCGACCTCGTTTTGCGCACCCAGCTTTTCCAGCAGACGCAGCCGATAGGTACTGATCGTCTTCGGGCTCAGGCACAGTTTTTCGGATATCTGCGCATTGGTCAAACCGTGCGAAATCATCAGCATGACCTGGAATTCGCGCCGCGACAGGCGACCGATCGGATTGTGCTCGTTGCCCGGCAGCAGCGACAGCGCCAGCTGCTGGGCGATGCTCGGCGCGATATAGGCACCGCCGTTGTTAACCTGTTTGATCGCGCCGAGCATTTCGTCGACACCGCATTCCTTGGTCAGGTATCCCCTGGCGCCGATCTCGAGCATGCGCTTGGGAAAAGTTTGCTCGTTGTGGATCGTCAGCACGATGATTTTTTGCGCGGGATTACGCTGCAGGATGCGGCGGCAGGCCTCGACGCCGCCGATGCCTGGCATGTTGACGTCCATCAGGATGACGTCGGGATTCAGCTCCTGGGCAAGTCTGACGCTATCCTCGCCGCAGTCGGCTTCGCCGACGATATCGACTTGTTGGCTGTCTTCGAGCAGACGACGAATTCCGCTTCGCACCAGCGCGTGGTCGTCGGTCAGCAATACGCTTATCATTATTTTGCACCAGGTGATCTGGCTGCATCATAGCACAGCCATCCTACTGCGTGTAGGTCGCAATCCCGGCCTCAGTAACGCAGCAGCACCGAACCCCAGGTAAAACCTCCGCCGAAAGCCTCGAGCAGCAGCAGCTCGTTCGGCTTGATCCGGCCGTCGCGGACCGCCACGTCGAGCGCCAGCGGTACCGAAGCGGCCGACGTATTGCCATGCTTGTTGACCGTGACCACCACCTGGTCCATCGACATTTTGAGCTTCTTCGCGGTCGCCGAAATAATGCGGATATTGGCCTGGTGCGGCACCAGCCAGTCGATGTCGGATTTCTCCATCCGGTTTGCTTCGAGCGTTTCGTCGACGATGCGGCCAAGCGTGTTAACCGCCATTTTGAATACTTCGTTACCGCGCATTTCGACATAACCCCTGCCCTGCTTGACTTCGTCGAAGCCGTCGCCGATACCGTGCGGCACCCACAGCAGGTTTTCGTACTTGCCGTCGGCATGAATATGCGACGACAGGATACCGGTTTCCTCGCTGGCTTCGAGCACCACCGCGCCGGCGCCGTCGCCGAAGAGTACGCAGGTGCCGCGGTCTTCCCAGTTCAGGATACGCGAGAATATTTCCGCGCCGACTACCAGCGCCTTCTTCGCGCTGCCGGTTTTGATGAATTTTTCGGCCACCGCGAGTGCGTAGACGAAGCCGGTGCATACCGCCTGGATATCGAACGCGGGGCAGCCGTGGATGTCGAGCCGCGCCTGCAGAATGCAGGCCGAGCTCGGGAATATCTTGTCGGGCGTGGACGTCGCCATGACGATCAGGTCGATTTCCGCGGGGTCGATGCCGGCAGCCTCGATCGCGCGGCGCGATGCATGCTCCGCGAGATCGACCGTGGTCTCGTGGTCGCCGGCGATGTGCCGCTGCTCGATGCCGGTACGTTCGCGGATCCACTGGTCCGTGGTATCGACGATTGCCTCCAGGTCGTGGTTGGTCATGATCCGCTGCGGCAGGTAACCGCCGGTGCCGGTAATACGTGCATAGGTCATGTTACCGCTTCCTCGGCCTGGTTAATGTAGTTTTCCATCGCCCGGGAAATACGCTTGGGCACGTCTTTTTCGATTTCGATCGCGGCGATCTTGATCGCGTTGACGAAGGAACGCGTGTCGGCGCTGCCATGACTCTTGATCACGATACCGTTGAGACCGAGCAGGCTGGCGCCGTTGTAACGTCGCGGATCCAGTTTCTGCCGCACCGACCGGAGCACGGGCATGGCGCAAACCGCGGCCAGCCTGGTCAACCAGCTGCGCCTGAATTCGCCATTGATGACGTGACTGACCAGCGCGGCCAGGCCTTCGCCCGTCTTCAGGGAAACGTTGCCGACAAAGCCGTCGGTAACGACGACATCGACGGTACCCTTGTATATATCGTCGCCCTCGACGAAACCGTGATAATTGAGCCTGCTCTGGGCAATCAGCTGGCTCGCTTTTTTCACCGCCTCGTTGCCCTTGATGTCTTCCGAGCCGATATTGAGCAGGCCGACGCTGGGGCTGTCGATGCCTTCGACGGACTGCACCAGCACCGCGCCCATGAGCGCGAACTCGGCCAGGTTTTCGGGTGTGCACTCGGGATTTGCGCCCAGGTCGAGCATATGCGTATGCCCCTTGATCCCGGGTAATACGGTACAGATCGCGGGCCGGCTGATACCCTGAATGGTCTTCAACACGAACTTGCTGGTAGCCATCAGGGCGCCGGTGTTGCCGGCGCTGACGCAGGCCTGTACGGCGCCGTCCTTGACCAGGTTGATCGCCACGCGCATCGACGAGTCCTTTTTCTTCTTCAGCGCCACCGCCGGTAAATCATCCATGCCGACGACCTCGGAGGCGTGATGAATGCTTATCCGCTCGTCATCAGCCAGACCGTTGACGTCGAGCTCTGCCTCGAGCCTGGCACGATCGCCGACGAGCACCAGCGCTATGCCCGGGATTTCCTGCAGGGCGAGCCTGGCTGCACTTACCGTAACCCCGGGACCGTGGTCGCCTCCCATGGCATCGAGAGCGATGATTTTCTGAGCCATTTAACTCGCGTCTGAAATAAATACGGGCGGTTGAGCCGCCCGTATCTGGTAATCGTCTTGACGAAGACTACTCGTCGTCGTCTTCGACAATTTTCTCCGCAATGACCTTGCGTCCCTTGTAGTAGCCATCCGCGCTGACGTGATGGCGCCGATGTACCTCGCCGGTGGTCGGTTCCACCGACAGCGTCGCCGCCTTGAGCGCGTCGTGCGAGCGACGCATGCCACGCCTGGACGGGGTCTTGCGATTTTGCTGAACTGCCATATCGAATCTCCGGTTAACTAGTCTGTCGTTTTCAGCTGTTGCAGTACTGAAAACGGATTTTCCTTTTCGGCGATTTCGGCCGTTGCCGAAACCTGCCAGTGTTCGTTACATGCGGTGTCCTGGTGCAGCGCAACCAGCGGCAGCGCGAGGATCAACTCATCCTCGACCACTTCGTTTATGTCGACGTAACCGCCGTCGCTGTACAGGGTTTCGACATCGCTCATGCGCAGCGTTTCATCGCTGGCGTCGACCATCAGGCTGAAATCCAGCGATACCGGCATCTCTAACGGCTGCAGGCAGCGCTGGCATTCCAGCAGCAGTTCGGTTTCGATCCGGCCTGTAATCACCGGTACGTCGAATTCGTTTGTCAGGAATTCGAACCTCACCGCGATCGTGCGCGGCCCGGCATCGGCCTGTTCCGGATGCAGCAGCTCGGTCAGCCGGGTCAACTCCGGCACCGCGATATCGCCTTCGAAGTAGCCGTGCCGGCCTACCTCCTTGTGAACCTGATACCGCCTGCGCAACTTGTCCCGCATAAGGCGGCGATTCTACATGCTTGTGGATAACTTTGTCTATGCAATTCGCAGCGAAAATCGGACCGATTGTAAATTCATCGGGGACTTGTAAACTACGGCGCTGCAAAGACAGCGCCTGTTGCGCTAAATAACTGATTTCAGTCGACTATCGGACGTGAATAAAAAACTGATCCTGGCCAGCAGTTCCCCCTATCGGAAGCAATTGTTACAGCGCTTGCGCCTCGATTTCGACTGCGTTTCGCCGTCCATCGACGAGAGTCCGCGGGCCGGCGAATCGGCAACGGATTATGTCGCCCGGCTGGCCGCGGCGAAAGCCGAGGCGGTTGCCGCCAGGCATCCCGATGCCGTCGTCATCGGTTCCGATCAATGCGCGCTGCTCGAAGGCGAGATCCTCGGCAAACCGGAAAACCATGCGCGGGCGCTGCAGCAACTGCAAAACGCCCAGGGCAAAACGGTGCTGTTCCAGACCGGGTTATGCGTTATCGATGCACAAGCGCGGTTTCGCGAAGTTACCGTGGTGCCGTTCGAGGTCGATTTTCGCAGCCTCGGGCAGCGCCAGCTCGAGCATTACCTTCGAGTCGAACAACCGTACGATTGCGCCGGCAGTTTCAAGGCCGAGGGGTACGGCATTTGCCTGTTCGGCGCGCTGCGCGGCGACGATCCCACCGCGCTGATCGGTTTGCCGCTGATCGCGCTGACCGGCATGCTCGAGCGCGCGGGCATCGAAGTCGTCTAGTTGACCTCGAAACGGTTGAACAGGAACTCGCTGATATGGCGGCCCGCGCTGGTGCCGATGCGGTCGGCCAGGCGTTCGAGGAAGTTCGCCTTCGGGGTAAAATCGATTAGTTCTTCGGCCTCGAGCTCGCGCGCGACGCTGTTGGTGGTGCCGTAGGCGTCGACCAGCCCCAGCTGTATCGCGGACTCACCGCTCCAGATTAATCCGCTGAACAAATCTTCGTCCTGCTTCAGACGATCGCCCCTGCCCTGTTTGACCGCGTCGATGAAATGCCCGTGCACCTGGTCCAGCATGGCCTGCAGGTGGGCTTTTTGATCGGCCTGTTCCGGCAGGAACGGATCGAACAGGGCCTTGTCCTTGCCCGCGGTCAGCAGGCGCCGCTCGATACCGAGCTTCTGCATCATCTCGACAAAACCGAAAGCATCCAGGCGCACGCCGATGGAACCGACCAGGCTCGACTTGTTGACGTAGATTCGGTCGGCCGCCGCGGCCACGAAGTATCCGCCCGACGCCGCAATGTCAGCGACCACCGCGTAAACCGGTATCGACTCGTGCTTTTGTTTCAGGCGCATGATTTCGTCGAATATGTAGGAAGCCTGTACCGGAGAACCGCCCGGGGAATTGATTTCGAGGACGATGCCGGCAGTATCGTCGTGCTCGAAGGCTGCCTCCAGGCCCTTGACGACATTGCCCGCGGATGCGGATTCGCCGGCGGCGATGACGCCGGAGAGTTTGACCACCGCGGTATGCTTTTCGCCATCCGGTTTTTTTGCAGCACCGTAACCGTCATCGTCGCCGGCAAAAAGCATGATCGTGACGACGCTTAGGTAAACGATGAAAAACAGCATGAAAAAAACCCGCCAGCGCCGCGCCCGCGTCTGTTCGCGCAAGGCCGCAAACACGAGGCGGTCGACTACCTTTTGCTCGGCCGCGCCGGCCCGCGGAGCGGGCTGCCCGGATTGTGATTCAGCATCTGTCATTTTATCTATCCTGTCGATCGGGCAGGCCCGGTCTCTTCCGGGCCCTGCAATATTTCGAATTCTTGCGGCAACGGCGCATTAACCACCAGCTCGGGGCAGTAGCGGCTCGACGGCAGCTCGAGGCTACTGGCATGCAGCATCAAACGCCGGACGTTGCGCGCGCGCATGGCGCGGTTGAACTCGGCGTCACCGTACTTGTCGTCTCCGGCGATAGCGTGTCCCTGCGCCTGGCAGTGCACCCTCACTTGATGGGTACGACCGGTTACGAGTTCAAGTCGAATAATGCTGTACAGGCTGCCCGCCTGCACCGCCTTGATCCGCGTCAGCGCGGATTGCCCGGCGGGATCGACGCGCACCCGTCTTTCGCCATTGGGTAAATGATAGCGCATCAGCGGCAAATCGATTTCACGCAGCGACTCGGGCCAGCGCCCCTTGACCACGGCGACGTAGTTTTTGCCGATCCGGTTTTGTCGCAGGTTTTGCTGCATCTCGAGCAGCGCGGCGCGGTTTTTACACAGCAACAGGCAGCCGCTGGTGTCGCGGTCGAGTCGATGCAGTAATTCGATATCGTCATCCGGGTAAAGCAGGCGCATCGCATCGATAACGCCGTAATTCACCCCGGAACCGGCATGCACCGCGAGGCCCGACGGTTTGTCGATCACGACCAGGTTTTCGTTTTCGTAAAGCCGCCTCGACCCGAGATCCTCGAGCAGGCTCGACGGCGGCGAGATTTTCGGCGGTTTTTCGCGCGCGGGCTGCAGCGGGGGAATTCTGATGCGGTCGCCCGGCTGCAGGCGGTAATCGGGCCTGCAGCGTTTCTTGTTAACCCTGACTTCACCCTTGCGAATAATGCGGTAAATCCGGGTGCGCGGCACGTCGGCGAGGTGCCTGATGAGGAAATTGTCGAGGCGCTGATTCAGCTGCGACGCGCCGACGTCCACCATGCTAACCGCGCTTCTTTGGGGCTTATTTGAATTCAATGGCTGGCAGTGGCAGTAAACTGTGGTATATTCGCTGGCGTAGCATTGTACTGCCTAACACCCAGGCAAAACACTACCTAACCAGATTTTTGCGGGAGACAATCCGCCCAAGCGCCTGTTTCCCACAGAGAATTAGTCCCAACATGCCGACGGGGGTCGGCGCGAAAGGACGCATAATTTTACCCAGGCCCATGTACTGCCTCGTATACAGTTTTGCACTCGTAAGAAATTTCCTACTCATAAGCGGATTGACGCAATCCGCCGCGACGGGCCGTTTGCCCGCGTCAGAAAAAATGGAAATTGAACCGGCAATACACGAAATCCGCAGTGCCTGGCCGCTGAAGCAAGGCAATCTTTTTTATGAAACGAATTTTAATCAACGCCACTCAGTCGGAAGAGTTGCGCGTGGCCATGGTAGATGGCCAGAAGCTATACGACCTCGATATCGAAGTACCCGCCCGGGAGCAGAAAAAGTCCAATATCTACAAGGGTAAGATTACCCGCGTAGAACCGAGCCTCGAGGCCGCCTTCGTCAACTACGGCGCCGAACGCCACGGTTTCCTGCCGTTCAAGGAGATCGCCAAGCAGTATTTCGGCGATGCACCGCGGGATGATAACGGCAAACCCATCCTCAAGGATGCAATCAAGGTCGACCAGGAAATCATCGTCCAGGTCGAAAAAGAGGAACGCGGCAACAAGGGGGCGGCGCTAACCAGCTTCATCAGCCTCGCCGGGCGTTTCCTCGTGGCGATGCCGCAAAATCCGCGCGCGGGCGGCGTGTCGCGCCGCATCGAGGGCGAAGACCGCGACGAACTGAAAAAAGTGATGTCGGCGCTGGAGATGCCGGACGGCATGGGCGTCATCGTGCGCACCGCGGGCGTCGGCCGTTCGGTCGAGGAATTGCAGTGGGACCTGGATTACCTGACCCAGGTCTGGAGCGCGATCGAAAAAGCCGCGGGTGAACGCAAGGCCCCGTTCCTCGTATACCAGGAATCGAACATCGTGGTGCGCGCGCTGCGCGACCATTACCGCGCCGATATCGGCGAAATCCTGATCGACTCGGAGCAGGCTTACCAGCAGGCGCATGACTTCATGTCGATGGTCATGCCCGGCTCGATCAACAAGCTGAAACGTTTCGAAGACAAGCTGCCGCTGTTCAACCGGTTTCAGATCGAAAATCAGATCGAGTCTGCGTTTTCGCGCGAGGTCAACCTGCCCTCGGGCGGCGCCATCGTCATCGACCACACCGAGGCCCTGACCTCGATCGACGTCAACTCGGCGCGCGCGACGCGCGGCAGCGATATCGAGGAAACCGCGAAAATGACGAACCTGGAGGCCGCCGACGAAATCGCACGCCAGCTGCGTATCCGCGACCTCGGCGGTCTGATCGTCATCGACTTCATCGACATGATGCAAAACAAGAACCAGCGCGAAGTCGAAACGCGCCTGCGTAACGCGGTTTACGACGACCGCGCGCGGGTTCAAATCGGCAGGATCTCCCGCTTTGGCCTGCTCGAAATGTCGCGCCAGCGGCTGCGGCCCTCGCTCGAGGAGTCGAGCCAGATCGTCTGCCCGCGCTGCAGCGGCCAGGGTACGATTCGCGACGTCGAATCGCTGTCATTGGCGGTGTTGCGGCTGCTCGAGGACGAGGCGCTCAAGGACAATACCGGGCGCATCCTTGCCAAGATCCCGGTCGAATGCGCGACCTACCTGCTCAACGAAAAACGCGAAAAAATCGATGCGCTGGAACAGCGCCGCAGCGTGCACATCGTCGTCATCCCCGATCCCAAGCTCGAGACGCCGCATTACGAAATCGAGCGAGTCAAGGATAACGATACGCATCGTCACGAGTCGAATTACAAGAAATCCTACGAAATGACCACCGAGCCGGAGCCGGTGGACCTGGTCGGCATGGCGAGCAGCAACGTGGTCACCACGGAACAGGCGGCGGTGCAGCGGGTGACGCCGCCGGCACCGCGGCCGCAGGCGCCAGCGCCGGTGCCGGTCGAGAAAGCCGCCGATGCTGGCCCCGGTATTCTCGGGCGCATTTTCAGCCTGTTCGCCGGCAGCACCGAAAAGCCCGAAAGCAGCGAAGAAGAAAGCCCGAAGCCCGAAAGCCGTCAGGGCCGCGGTGGCCGCGGACGACGCGGCAAATCCCGCGGCGGACAAAATCGGCAGCGCGCCTCGGGTCGCGGCAGCGATTCTGGCGCGCGGAGCGGCGCGGCGCAGGATAAAGAGCAGCCGCGCGGCGGCGAGAAATCCGAATCCGGCGAAAGCAAGCGCGGTACGCAGTCGCGTTCAGGC
>JAAUYF010052202.1_pt1 | contig 11738 bp, 10 predicted proteins | sample 7278051 | NCBI WGS metagenome assembly JAAUYF01 (sample SAMN14350202, study PRJNA611818) | marine sediment metagenome | isolation source: surface marine sediment (0.6m) | place: French Polynesia: Moorea | collected 2018-08 | reverse complement strand
GGTGGTTTCGCGCTCCATATTCAGGTAATCGACCCGGTAAATCCGGGTAAACGGCCGATCGACCTCGACCACGAGATTAGGGCCATCCAGGTAATAACGCAGCGAAACCTGGCGTGAAATTCGCTTCAGTATCTGCGGCAGGGTCTGGTCGATGGCGTTGATGCTGACCCGGCCATCGATCGATGGATCGATATCGAGGTTAAGCCTGGCGTCGCGCGCCAGCGCGAACAGCAGCTCGTCGGCGGGCAGATCGGTGGCGACCACGGTGAAGGTTTGCAGCGGCTCGGCCTGCTCCGGCACGGCAATAATCGGCACCTGTTCGACCACCGGCGGAATCGCCATCTTCGCCTCGTCTACCGCCGGCAGGGGCTCGTCGATGTGGCCACCCGTCACTTCCATCCGCTCATCCTTTTGCTTGATGCTGGCACAGGCCGACAGGGTGACTAGCGCGATTATCAATGCGATATTTTTCATTGTGTTATTCCAGTTTTAATCCAGACTGCTATAGCAATGCTTTTTGCATGCGATGCACCGAATGCAGGTAAGGCGAATTAATCTTTACCGACTCGGGCAGCTGCTCGAGCTGGTTGCGCCCGTGGGTCAGGGAATCGAACTCGCTGTAAAATACCCGGTAGATACTGCGATCCTCGGTACTCACCTCGTACAAATAAGTTTTCGATAAATCCAGCGGCCACTCGTTACGCAGGTAAAAAACCAGTTCACGCGCCGCCGATTTACTCCGCATCAATACCTGGATCGAGACCTTGTCGCGATCCGCCTGGCTCAACCATTCCCGGCTTTGCCGTAATTTTGCATTGAGCCATTCATTATAGTCGCTGCTCAGGCTCAGGTTGGCGCCGGTTTTCGTTGCCAGCGTTTCGCTGGAAGTTGCCTGATCGAGCGCTTTTTGCAGCACCGGGTCGGCCTTTGGCGCCGGTTCCAGCCCGGCCCTGGCTTCGACCTCCTGTATCCGCGCTTCGATTTCCTGCACCACCTCGGAAACCTGCTGCACCACGACCCGATCCTGCTCCGCCGTTTCGGCCCGATCCGGCTCTACCGCTTCGGCCTGATCCGGGACGGCCGCCGAGGTCGGCGCTGTCTGTTCGATTTCAGGCGCGGCTGCCGGTACGCTATTTTCAGCCAGCCGCGGCTCTTCAACCGGCGCGGGGGCGGACTGCGGTTCCGGCCCGACCAGCGTCTCCGGCTCGGCCGGCGGGGTGTCCGCCCCGGTCCCGACCCCGGCTTCGATAGCCGATTCGACGTTTCGAGTCTGGTCAGTATCGGCGCTTATATCTGTGACGGATTTGTCATTTATCGCAGCGGATTCGGGATTTGACGCGAGACCGGTCTCCAGCGCCAGCGGCCATTGCATACCGGTTTGCGCGATACCGAACACGAGCGCGGCGATGAGCAGCAGACCGAACCACCAGATGGCTTTCGATTTACGCGGCCGATCCCGGTCGAACGCGCTGTCGTTAACCGCCGCGGTGACGTGCTTGGCGCTGAGATTGTGGGTGCCTTCGGCAAACGCGGACAGCAGTATCTTGTCGGCTATGATATTGATCCGCCGCAGCAGCCCGTCGGAATACTGCTCGACCTTTTTCGCGATGGACTGGTTGATCAGCTCGGGGCCGGTATAGCCGACTTCGCGCATGCGGAAATTCAGGTAGTTGTGAATTTCGTCCTGGGTCAGCGGCTCGAGGTAAAAGTTGTGGGTAATCCGTTCGCGCAGCTGGCGGATCGATTGCTGCGCCAGGTTTTCGTCGAGTTCGGGCTGGCCGAACAAAACGATTTGCAGCAGCTTATGCTGATCGGTTTCGAGATTCGACAGCAGGCGCACCTCCTCCAGCGTGTCGATCGGCATCCCCTGCGCTTCCTCGATGAACAGTACGACCTGCTTGTTGTCCCTGTGCCGCTCGACCAGGTAATCGTGCAGCTGGTGCATGACCTCGTGCTTGGAGGCTTGCTTGGTCACGCCGAGATGCAGCTCGTGCGCGATGACGAACAGAATGTCTTCCGGCGACACGCTGGGATTGGCGATGTAGACGATTTCGACGCTGTCCGGCAGCTTCAGCTGCAGCATCCGGCACAGCATGGTTTTACCGCTGCCGACCTCGCCGACGACCTTGATGATGCCTTCGCCGCGGTGAATCGCGTAAACCAGCGCGGCGAGAATATCGCCGCGTTTGCCGCCCTCGTAGAACAGGCTGGTATCGGGGGTTATCTTGAACGGGGGTCGCTCGAGGCCGAAATAATCTTCGTACATGGCCTAGTCCTCGAGCCGATCCATGCGGCCGTACAAAGTGGTGCGGTTGATGCCGAGCATCGCGGCCGCCTTGCTGACGTTACCGTCGTGCTCGCGCATCGCCAGATCGATGGCTTCTTTCTCCACCGACTTGAGCAAACGATCGAGCTGAAACCCGGATTCGTGCATCGCATCGCTCAGCCAGTCTTCACTGCTCATCGCGCCGTTGTGTCGTTGCAGTCCTGACATTTCTCTCTTCAGCACCTCGGGCTTGATCGTCTGCCCGGGATACTTCGCTGAAAGCCTGATTATTATATTGCGTAATTCTCGCACATTTCCGGGAAAAGTATAATCATTCCAAAGCCTTAGCGCTTCGTCGTCGAGCTGGAAGGCAGCCAGCTGTTCGGCCAGTTGCTGCATGTAATACAGCAGCAATTCCTGCTTATCGCCATTGCGTTCGTTGAGCGACGGCACGCGCACCGTGAGCACGCTGAGACGATGATACAAATCCTCGCGGAACTGGTTGTTCTTGATCGCCGCGACGATGTCCTTGTTGGTCGCGGCGAGCACGCGCGCCGACGCGTGTCGCGGCTGGGTTTCGCCGAGCCGGTAGTACTCGCCGTCCTCGAGCACGCGCAGCAGCTTGGCCTGCAAATCGAGCGGCAGATCCGCCACTTCGTCGAGCAGCAGCGTGCCGGATCCCGCCTCCTCGAAAAAACCTTTCTTGGTGTCGGTAGCGCCGGTGAACGCGCCCTTGATATGCCCGAACAGCTGCGACTCGAGCAGCTCGCCGTTGAACGCGGCGCAGTTCAGCGTCAGAAAGGGCTCCTGTTTGCGCGAACTGCAGCGGTGCAGGTTGCGCGCGGTGACTTCCTTGCCGGTCCCGGATTCGCCCTCGATCAGCACCGGGTAGGGTGAATCGGCGATTTGCCGGATTTGCTGGCGCAACAGTTCGACTTCCTCGCTGGAGCCGATGATGCCCTCGATATTGCCATGACCGGTATCGCCGCCGCCGGCGATCATCTGTTTCTTCAGGCGCACCTTGATTTCGGCGATGTCGCAGGGCTTGGAGATGAAATCGACAGCGCCGTCTTCCTTGGCCTGGAACACGTGTTTCTTGTTGTCCTGCCCGGAAAGCACGAGCACCCGCGTCGACGGGTGCATTTGCGAAATCTTGCGGATGACCGCGAGCCCCTCGTCGGGGCGGTGGGTATTCGGCGGCAGCCCGAGATCGACCAGCGCCAGCTCGGGCGAATGCGGCATACGGTCGATCAGCTCGAAACTCGACGGCCGATCGGAGGCGCGTTCGACATCGTATTCCTCGCTCAGCACGTATTCGAGACTATCGGCGATGATGGCGTCGTCGTCGACCAGCAACAGTGTAGGTTTCTTCTCACTGTTAAGTGACATTGGTAATTAACCCGGCGTTTTGTTTAATGAGTATAGTGTCTAAATCTCAACAACTCAAACAATACTTTAATTTTGATATGAAACTATTTGAATTTTATAAAGAAATAGGATTCGCGCATCGGAATTGCAAAAGTTTATCGAGATACTAATAGCATCTCTGTTAAGTGCTTCAAGGTTTTGTCAAAACTAATTGAGCCCCAGCCCGGCGACGATTTGGCAAATTGCCCCGATTTCGCGCCGTTCAGCGTATCAGGGAGGGTCGCGCGACACGGTGACCTGCAGCCGACGCTGCACGTAGTCGAGCGTGCCGAAGCTGCCGCTGCGCGCTATCGCGCTGAGCTGGTAAACCGTGACCGGGATGACGCCCTCGATATGCGTGGATTCGTTGCAGGCAACGTCGACGTCGAACGCGCTGAGCGCGGTCTCGGTAAAGGTCAGCGTGGTCGCGGCCGGGCAGCCCGGATTGTTCAGCGCGCGATATATACCCCATTCGATGCCGCTGCGCGCCGCCTGCATCGCGCGCGCGCCCTGCACGCCGTATAGCAGCGTGGTCTGCTGGACGCCGCGCAGGTTGACCATGTAAACCACCAGCGCGGCGACCACGGTGAGCAAAAATATCGCCGTGATCAGCGAAAATCCGCGTTGCCCGGCGCTCACGGTACGTTCACCACGTGTATCTGGTGCAGCAGATCGATCGACTCATTGCCATCGGCGATGGTGATTTCGACGGTGACGATGCCGCCGCGCTGCGACGTGCCGGCACTGTAACTGATGTCGCAGCCGCTGAGTTGCGAAATGACCGGATCGGCCACGCTGCCGCCCGGCGAGACGGACTGGCTGGCGTTGAAGCCGTAACCGGTGTGGCGCTGGATACGCCCGGTGGCCGGGTTGCAGATATAGCTGATCGGCTCGTCGACGATGAAAATGCGCTGTCCCGGCGATTGCTGGCTGAACTGAAAATCAGCGCTCAGGTTGACCCGCAATTCGTTGCTCGGCGGGGCGGTATTGGTAAAGCTGACACCGATCGTCGACGGGGTGGCGATACCGGGATTGGCGTTATTCGCGGCATCCTGGTAAACATTGCCAGGGGCGGTCGCCGACAGGTTGTAGATGACGAGGCGCTGTTCGCCGGAGAGCGAATCGCCAACGCCGAAGCTGTTGAAACCGCCGAGCAGGTTGAATTCGCGATCGGCGCCGCCGAAATCGAGCACGTTGACAGCGGTAGTGAAGGCGCCGCCGAATTCATCGCGGTAGCGCGCGCCGTCGCGCGTCGGCACCAGCTCGAGCGCATCGCCGCTGCCGGCCGGGGTAACGCGCACGCTGTTGGGCAGCGCGCGTCTGACGTCGCGCGCGATCTGGCGCAGCGCCATTTCACCCTGGTCGACGAGCTGCTGGCGCCGCACCTGCGCATCGTAAGCCTCGATCGGTCGCGTAATCAGCAAACCGGCGCCGCCGGCGAGGATACCGAGCAGCACCACCACCGCGATCAGCTCCAGCAGCGAAAATCCGCTCTGCCGCGGGCGTTGCGAAAAATCCTGGCGCGCCTGGATCAGCATAAAGCCGGGTTCGGGCAGTAGTTGGTGCGATAGGCGCTGAGCACGATCGGCCTGATCGCCGGATGATCGACGCTGACGTCGATGCGCAGCGAATCGACGCTCGGTACGTCCGGGGGCCCACTCAGGGTCTGGTTGGTTATCGTGACCGTGACCCGGTAGTCGGCAAGCCCGGGAATCGCGGCGCCGAACTGATCCGCGGGCGGGTCGTTGGCCGGCAGTGCGCGGTAATCCTTGACGTCATCGTACTCGAGGCGTCCCGCTTCGCCCTCGGTGGTACCGGACTCCGCGCCCTGCGGATCGTCGAACGGGCGCAGCATGATTTCCTCGAGGTAAGCCTCGGCGATCGTCGTCGCCTGCTGCTGGATCGCCGGATCGGCGCTGCTGCGCACGAGATTGGTAAACACGCTGAGCAGGGCCACCGCGGCGATGCCGATGACGACGATCGTGAACAGGACCTCGAGCAGCGTAAACGCGGACTGGCGCGGCTTCATCTAGATCACCTCGACCAGGCCGGTGCTGGCGTGGACGCGAAAGCGGTAGGAGGTGCCGCCGTCGCTCAGGGTGAAATCCGACGTCGCGCCTTCGCGGACACCCCGCGCGTCGAAGGTAATCGTGCCCGCGGTCAGGCTGAAGCCGTCGGGCATGTCGCTGTTGCGGTAATTGCGCCCGCGATCGGCCGGATTCCGCACCGGGCTGACGAAATCGTCGGCGGTGCAGCCGGAGCTCTGGCGCAGCTCGTAGCCGCCGGCGGTTAAAATCACGCGCACGTCGCAGCCCGAGGATACCGCCAGTTTTTGCGCGAAGCGCACCGCGGCCACGGTATCGTCGAAAAAGCCGCGGGCGGCCAGCGTATCGGTTTGCGCCAGGCGCCCCAGCACAACGACTCCGAGGATGCTGAGCAGGATAATCACGGTCAGAATTTCGACCAGCGAAAATCCTGAATTGTGCGGTTTTTTGACTAAACTCATGTCACTCGCAGCAATTATTCGGGCTGAAATCGATAAAATTTCACTGAATAAATATGCATGAAAATCATTCGCTTATAGAACTTTTCAAGTACATTACTTTAACTTAGTCTATAATTCTCGAAACATCCGAACATTATTGCTCTGGTATTGGGAGTATAAAACATGCACAAGTCACAAAAAGGTTTCACCCTGGTAGAACTGGTGGTGGTCATCGTTCTGCTCGGCATCCTCGGCGTTACCGCGCTGGGACGCTTCCAGGATTTGTCCGGAGACGCACAGGCAGCCGCCAACGCCGGTATTGCCAGCGAGGTATCCGCCGCTTCGAGCATCAACTACGCCGCACGGGTACTCGATCCAACCGCCGGCATCGATCTCAGCGCCGACGGCATTGCCTGCACCAGCCTTGTCGACGGCTCCCCGGGTTCCTTGCTGACCGTGGCGCTGCCGGTGGCCGATTACACGGTGACCGGCACCGGTAACTGCGCAACCGCCGGCGCCGGCGCGACCTTTACCTGCAACATCGCCGAAAATCCCGCGATCGCAGGCGTCGCCGACGGTACCGCCAGCGTCATCTGCACACCGTAATTCCGGCGGCCGGCCCGTACCGGGCGCGGGCGCGGGATTCGACAAAATATAGCCGCGGCGATCGCGGCTGTTTTTTTGCCCGGAGCCCGGCCGGTCGGATTTCAGGGCTGATCAAGGCGCACGAATTGAAGCCGGGTGAATCGATCGTGCGCCGCCTCGAAGGATCCCGACCGGTTGAGATCCTCGTAATCGAGGCGCAGCGCATAATACCGATCGCCGCCGGTGTAACGAGGCCTGTAAACCACCAGTTTGCGCCGTTTCAGGTAATGCCAGCCCGGTTCCAGGTCGGCCGTGTAAGCGCTTTCGTGTTCACCCTGGTAGGCCGGAGGCAGGAGTTCGAACCGTTCGAGAATGGCAAAAGGATTACCGCCGTCGAGTTCGTTCAAGTCGTCGAGGCGGCCCTCGACCGCGTAACCGGCGAATGCCACCGCCAGCGACGAATCGATGATCCGCTTGGTTTGCAGAATCGACTGGCGCTCGAGTTCGAGCCGGGTGTCGTCGACGTAACGCAAAAAAACCACCACCAGGATGGCAACAATGATAATCATCAGGGTCAAACGAAACAGTATCGCTCCCGGAGGAACGCCGATGGTTCTCATCGTCCCGCGAGTTGCGCCACGTCCCACATCGGCACGAAGATACCGAGCGCCAGCACCAGCACGACAACACCCATCGCGACGTAAATCAGCGGTTCGATCTTGTCGGACAGGTTCTTGATATCGTAGTCGACTTCTTCCTCGTAAAAATCGGCGACGAAGGTCATCATTTCATCCAGATTGCCCGCCTCCTCGCCGACCGCGAACATTTGCATCACCACCGGGGTAAACATTTCGGTGCGCTGCGCGGTCAGCGTCAGCGCTTCGCCGCGCTCGATGCCTTCGCGCATGCCGTTGACGTGGTTGCCGATGAAGTCGTTGCCGATCGAGCGCGAGATCACCCCCATCGCCTGTACGATCGGCACCCCGGCGCCGTAGGCCATCGCGAACGAACGCGCGAAACGCGCCATGAACGAGCGATGCAGGATATCGCCGACCACCGGCGCGTTGACGATGAAGCGATGCCATTTCAGGCGGCCGTTAACGGTGCCGGTATAATGTTTGAAGCCGAAGAACATCGCGACCAGCGCCGCCAGCAACACCCACCAGTAGTTGACGAAAAACTCGGAGGTGTTGAGCAGAAACACGGTTTGCCACGGCAGCTCGAGCGCATTGGCCTTGAAAAAATCGGCAAACTTGGGAATCACGAATCCGTTCAGAATCGCCAGTGCAATCGCCACCGCGGTCAACACGATGGTCGGGTAGCGCAGCGCGGTTTTGATATTTTGCGTGATGCGGCGATTGCGGTCGATGTACTCGCCCATCTGCGCGAAGGTTTCCTCGAGACGCCCGGTATTTTCGCCGACCTGGATCATGCTGACGTAAAGATTGGAAAAAACCTTCGGGTGGCGCGCGCAGGACACCGACAGGCTGCGGCCGGATTCGAGCTGCTCGAGGATATCGCGCAGCGCACGAATCAGCAGCGGGTTTTGCACCGACTCCAGGATTCCGGCGATCGCGCGCGTGAGCGGGATGCCGGCACGCGCCAGCGCGCCCATCTGGCGCGTGAACATCAGCAACTCCTCGATGCTGATCTTGTGCAGGTTCAGACGGTCGCGCAGAACCTCGAGCACGTCGACCTGCTGTTTTTTCTCGACGATCGAAATCGGCGTTACGCCGCGGTCCATCAGCAAACCGGCCACCGCGCTGCTGTTCGAGCCCTCGATCTCGCCGTCGACCAGCTGGCCGTTGCTGCCCCTGCCCTTGAATGCGAAATTCGGCATCAGCCACCCGCCAGGTGCATCGGTGCATGGTCGAGCACGTCGTCGGGCACCTGGCCGGCGAGGCGCAGCATTTCCTCGACCGTGGTCAGGCCGTTGGCCGCGTGCTCGTGCGCAACCATGACCAGCGGCTGGTAGCCGGGCGCGCGTTCGGCGGCCTCGACGAAGCCCTGGGAATCGTCGTGGCGCAGTTTTTCCGCGAGTTCGCCGTTCATATCCAGCAGTTCGTAAACGCCCATGCGGCCGTGATAACCGGTTTCACCGCACTGCTTGCAGCCGCGACCCTTTTTGTAGCGGTGGCGGCTGATGTCGAGCAGCAGGTCGTCGCGCAGCCAGCCGGCCTCGAACTCGGTCGGGGTGTAATCCTCGGCGCAGCTCTGGCACACCTTGCGCACCAGGCGCTGGGCGATGACCGTGCGCAGCGTGGTCGCGAGCAGGTAACCCTCGACGCCCATGTCCATCAGGCGGGTCGCGGTCGATATCGTGTCGTTGGTGTGCAGCGTCGACAGCACCAGGTGGCCGGTCATCGCCGCGCTGACGCCGATTTCCACGGTTTCGGCGTCACGCATCTCGCCGACCATGATGATGTCCGGGTCCTGGCGCAGCGCCGAGCGCAGCACGCTGGCGAAGGTCAGGCCGATACGCGGATTGACCTGCACCTGGTTGATGCGCTCGAGACGGTATTCGACCGGGTCCTCGACGGTGACGATCTTCGACTCCCTGACGTTGAGCTCGGACAGGGCCGCGTACAGCGTCGTGGTCTTACCGCTGCCGGTGGGCCCGGTAACCAGGATCATGCCGTTGGGCAGGTGAAAATTCTTGCGGAATCGGTGCAGGATTTCATCCGGCATCCCCAGCGATTCGAGCTCGAGCGCGCCGCGGGTCTGGTCGAGCAGGCGCATGACCACCGATTCGCCGTACTGCACCGGCATCGTCGATAAACGCACGTCGATTTCACGGTTGTTCACCACCATGTGGAAACGTCCGTCCTGCGGCAAGCGTTTTTCCGAGATATTCAGGCCGCACATCAGCTTCAGCCGCACCACCACCGCCGGCGCGATCTGGGTTTCCTTCATCACCTGTTCCTGCAGCACACCGTCGACGCGCTGGCGAATGCGGATCACGTGCTGGTCGGGCTCGATGTGGATATCGGATGCGCCGACCTGCACCGCATCCTCGAAAATCGACTGCAGCAGCTTGGCCACCGGCGCGTCGGTCATCTCGGTTTGCAGCAGGTCGGTCAGGTCGGCCGCGCTTTCGCTCAGGTCCTGGCCGAGTTCGGCGGCGAAGGCGCTGATTTCCTCGGTGCGGCGATACACCAGGTCGAAGTTTTCGAGCAGCGCCGATTCGCGCACGATCGCCTGGCTCACCGGTTTGTTCAGCTTGCTCTGGATTTCGTCGAGCGCGTAAATATCGGTCGGGTCCGCCATCGCCACCAGGTAGTCCCGCTCGCGTTCCTCGATTACGAGCGCGCGGTAGCGACGCGCAATGGATTCGGGCAGCAGCTTGGCGACTGCGTCGCTGTACTGGTAATTGTTGATGTCGATCAGCGGGATATTGAGCTGGCTCGCGAGCAGGTTGAGCAGGCTGTTTTCGTCGATCATGCCGAGCTCGATCAGCGTGCCGCCGAGCTTGCGTCCGAGTTTTTTCTGCTCGCTAAGCGCGTGCTGCAGCTGGTCCTCGGTAATCAGGCCCTGTTCGACGAGCAGGTCGCCGAGCCGGATTTTCTTGGTAAAGGCCATTAATTCAGCACCTTCCTCAGGGTGTCGCTGCGCTGGATGATGAAAGCCTGCAGGCGATCGTTCAAACCGCCGAGCCGGCCAGCTCTTTGATATGAGTTTAGTGCATCCTCGAGCGCCGCGGTGTGCTCCTGCGAAATTCCGAGCCCGACCCAGTTGTGCGCATTGCCTGCATCCTGCTCCAGTGCCAGAAGATAATGGCGCACCGCGTCATCATGCTCGTCGAGACGCTGGTGGCTCGCCGCAACCAGCGCCAGCTGGTCCGCAGCGTGGCTGGCATCGTCGGCAAACAGCGCGATAACTTCGCGATAGGCATTAAGGTGAAACAGGGCGCGCGCGTACTCGGTTTTGAACACGGCGTCCTGCGGATAAACCTGCATCGATTCCCGCGCCATCTGCAGCACCCGTTCGGGACGCCGATCGCGCTGGTACAGCGCAATCAGGCGCTGGCGCGCGGGGTAATCCTCGGCGCCGCCGAGCAGTTCGCGCAACAGGGTTTCGGCCTCGCCGAGACGACGCGAATTGATCAGCTCGACCGCGTACTCGAGGCGGTTCGCATCCTTCGCCGCGGGATTGGTGGTTTTAATTTCGAGTTTGACCGGTTGGTCCGCCGCCGCTGCGTCAACTTCCGCCGTCGCGACGGCTTCCGCAGTTACTGCTGGCGCCACCGCCGGTTCGAGCCGTGCCTTTTCGATCTCGGGATCATTCGCCGGCCCTGTTTCGCTCGCGGCAGGGGCGGGATCGGGCCGCGCAGCCCGGCGCAGGCTGATGACCCACACCGCCTCGTCATCGGCCAGACTCTGGCGGGACTCGACCAGGATATCCGGCGCGGTTTCGAAATCGATATCGACACCGCCGTCGACGGTATCGATCGACAGGGCCCGGATCCAGCGGTTGTCGCGGATTCGCGGTGCGACGATCCGGCTTTCGATGTCGCGCAGGCGGTAAGCAAAATGATTCTGGCCGCGCTCGCGCAGGTAGGCGACGACCCGGTCGCGCAGCACGAACTCCATTTGCATGGCCTGTTCGGACTCGCGCAGCTGCAGGCCGATTATCTGGTTCGGGAGCGGCGCCTCGTTTACCGCGGCTTCCGCCTGCCCCGTCAGCGGCTCGTCATCCGCGGGGGTTGCCTGCACCGCGGCGACTTCCATCGCGGACAGATCATCAGCATGCACCGAAGCATTATGCAATATCGGCGGCGGGGATAATTCGTCCGCGGCAGACGAGCCGGTTTCGGCGGATTCCGCCTCGGCGGCTGCGGCCGCCATCGAATCGCCGGATCCCACCGCTGCCGCCGCCGGTACGACCGCGGTCACGGCGACCGTGGCACCGGATCCGGGCTGCAGGCGCAGCAGGAAAAACGCGGCGGCCGCGGTAACGATCAGCGCGGCCGCCAGCAGCGCGAAGCTGAATCCGCCC
>JAAUYF010158806.1_pt1 | contig 11747 bp, 9 predicted proteins | sample 7278051 | NCBI WGS metagenome assembly JAAUYF01 (sample SAMN14350202, study PRJNA611818) | marine sediment metagenome | isolation source: surface marine sediment (0.6m) | place: French Polynesia: Moorea | collected 2018-08 | reverse complement strand
GACGAGGCCCCGGTTGATCAGGGCGATTCTTGTATTGGCGCCAAAACCGAGGCCGTCGGACATGCCCGCGCCGATCGCGAGGACGTTCTTGATCGCGCCGCCGACTTCGACGCCGACGATGTCGTCGGACGTGTACGCCCGGAACGTCCCATCCGAGATCGCCCTGGCCAGGGCCTCGGCAAAGTCGCCCTGGTTGGATGCGATCGTCAGGGCGGTCGGCAGGCCGGCGGCAACTTCCTTGGCGAACGTCGGCCCGGACAGGACGGCCATCGGCCGGTCCTTGCCGAGCACCTCGCCGACGACCTGGTGCGGCAGCTTGCCGCTGTGCAGCTCGAAGCCCTTCGTGGCCCAGCACACGCGGGTATCGTCGGCGAGCAGTGGCTTGATCTGCGTCAGCGTGGCGCGCAGCCCGTGGCTCGGTACGGCGATGAGCACGTCGTGCACGTCATCGATGCACTCCTCGAGATCCGGGTACGCGGACAGGCTCGGTGGGAACGGGGCATCGGGCAGGTAGACCTTGTTCTCCCGGTCTTCGACCATCGCCTCGAGGAGGTCGATCTCGACGACGCCACCCAGCCTGACGTCACAGCCCGCTCGCGCGAATTGCAGCGCCAGCGCCGTTCCCCAGGAACCGGCGCCGATAACGGCAATCGTCTGTGGGGCGGACTGGTCGATCAGTGTGCCTCCGCCGGAGCGCCCTGCCCGGCCTGTGCCTGTTGCTTCGCCTGCAGGTACAGCGCGTCAAAATTGATCGGCTGGAGGACGAACTCCGGGAAGCCGCCCTTCTGGATCACCGAGGCGATCGTCTCGCGGGCGTAGGGGAACAGGATGTTGGGGCAGAAGCTGCCGAGAATGGCCGCCATCTCTTCAACGGCGTAGCCCGCAATCTCAAAAATGCCAGCCTGCTGGAGTTCGACGAGGAACAGGGTCTTGTCATCGTCCTTTGCTTCGACCGTGAGCGTCAGGACCACCTCGTGATAATTGTCTTCGACCACACTGTGTGCGCTGCGCAGGTTGAGGTTGGTCTGGGGCTTCCAGTCGCCCTCGCGGAAGATGGACGGTGACTGGGGAGATTCGAACGAGAAGTCCTTTACGTAGATCTTGCTGATGGCCAGTTGTTTCTCAGCGGCCTTTTCCTGCTCTGCCATGATGTTTCCTGTCTCTGGTTTCCATGCCCGCTCTCGCGGACCGAATACTATACCCGAGGCGCCGGGTTACCCCCGCTTCTTGCCCCTGCCGGACTTGCTCTTCGTCTTCTTGCCGGTGACGACGGGGAAACCGGCCTGCGACCAGCCCGCCATGCCGCCCTTCAGGCCATAGACGCTTTCGAAACCGGCCTGGCGCAGCGCGTTGACCGCACGTGTCGACGAGACGCCGGAATCGCAAACCGCGACGATCGGCTTCGACTTGAACTGCTCTAGCGAAGCGATCTTGGCCTGCAGTTCGTCCGTAGGGATATTGCGTGCGTTGACGATGTGGCCGCGGCCATAGGAATCGGCGCTGCGGATATCGATGACGACCGCGTCGTTATTGATCAGCTTGACGACCTCGCCCGGCTCGACGTTGATCAGCCCCGTGGCCTTGCGGCGCAATTCGCTGAAGATGACCAGGAAAAAGCTGACCATCAATGCTGTCACCAGCAACAGGTTGTTGCTCGTGAATTCGAGAATTCTGTCCATGAATCAGTAAGTTCGGCGCAGAAGGTGCGCGCTGAAGATGTTGAAACGACGGATTATACCCGTTTGGGCGAGAGGGAATAGCCTCGAGACGCTACACTCGGCGCCCATGCCCTACGCACGTCCCGCAGGCCTGGTGGCCTGTATCACTATTCTCTTCGCCGCCACGGCGCTCGCACAGGACTCGGGCGGCGAGCTCGCAAAGGTGAAGGAACGCGAGCTCGAAGAGGTGCGGGAACGTATTTCGGACCTCAAGAAAAGCATGGATGCTGCCGCCGAAGAGCGCGACCGCCTCGTCGGCGAACTGCAGCAAATAGAGATCGCGATCTCGGAACAGCGCATGCGCCTCCGGGAGATCGAGGACGACCAGGAATACACGGCCGCGAAGAAGGCGAAGCTCGACGCCGAGCTCACCGAGCGCGAGCAGAACCTCGACGAGGAATCCGAAGCGCTGGCCGCGCAGGTTCGCACGGCCTACATGAGCGGCAACCAGGAGAAGATCAAGCTGCTGCTGAACCAGCGCGACCCTGCGACGCTCGGACGGCTGATGGCTTACTACCGCTACCTCAATGACTATCGCGCTGAAAATATCGAAGCGGTCATCGAGCAGATACGCAAACTCGACGAGCTCCGCGGCCAGATAGCGGCCGAGGCCGCGCGGCTCGAACGCCTGGCCGCCGTGCGATACGACGAACTCGGCCGGCTGAATGCCTCACAGGAAAGCCGCCAGGAGCTGTTGGCGACGCTGCGCAGGAAGATCGACGAGGAGGGCCAGGAGGTCGACCGGCTTGCGGCACAGGAGAAAGACCTGCAGCGCCTGATCACCGAGCTCACGAGCATCCTCTCCGACTACCCGATTTCCTCGGAGCAACCCTTCAGCGAGCTGCGCGGCAAGCTGACCTGGCCGGTCGCCGGTACGCTGGTACACGATTTCGGGCAACCGCGAGCGGGCAGCGCGGTCAAATGGAATGGGGTCGTTCTCGCCGCGCCCCGGGGTCGCGAGGTACGCGCGGTTTACCATGGCCGCGTCGCATTCGCCGACTGGCTGGCCGGCATGGGCCTGCTCGTGATCGTCGATCACGGAGAGGGTTACATGACCCTGTACGGGTACAACGAGACGATCCTGAAGAATACCGGCGACTGGGTCGCGCCCGGCGACGTCATCGCGACGGTCGGCGATAGTGGCGGGCAGCCGCGGGCGAGCCTCTATTTCGAGCTGCGCCGTGGCACCAGCCCCGAGAACCCCCGGCGCTGGGTGACGCGCCGGCCGGGCGGCTAGTCGCTGATTCGACATATTGACCGGCGGCGCACAATCCGCGGCACTGCTGTGCTAAGGTCGATGGTCGGAATTCGGAAGTACGTATGTCCTTGAAAGTTCGTGCAGTTTTGGTCGTTGTCATCGGCGTCGTGTTGGGTTTGAGCCTGTCGATCGGGGGCGGCCTCATCAACGCGGGCAAGCCGGCCACCAAGGAAGAGCTCGCCTGGGAGCAGGCGCGACTGTTCGCCGAGGTGCTCGAGCGCGTGAAACGGGATTACGTGGAGCCGCTCGATGATGCCGAGCTGCTCGAGAGCGCCATTCGCGGCATGGTCAGCGACCTCGACGCCCACTCGCAGTACCTGGATGCGCGCGAGTATCGCGATATCCGGATCAGCACGACGGGCAGCTACACGGGCATCGGCATCGAGATCGACGAGGTTGACGGCAAAGTCCTCGTCATCACACCGATCGCGGGATCGCCGGCGGCGCGTTCAGGTATCCGCAGCGGTGACCAGATCATCGCGGTCGACGGTGTTGCGCTCGATTCACACAACCTGCAGGAGACGATCGGCCGGCTGCGCGGGCATGCGGGCTCGAAGGTCACGGTCAGCGTGCTGCGCGAAGACGAGGTCATCGACCACGAAATGCGCCGCCAGATCATTCGGGTGGCGAGCGTCCACAAGGAATTCATCAGCCCGTCGATCGGCTACATCCGGGTCAGCCAGTTCAGCGAAAACACGGCCCGCGAGCTGAGCCGCGCCGTCGACGACCTGCAGGAAGCGAACGGCGGCATGCTCGAGGGGCTCGTGCTCGATCTCCGCAACAACCCGGGCGGCGTGCTCGATTCTGCCGTGGACGTCTCGGACCTGTTCCTCGACGCCGGCGTCATTGTGTCGGCCGAAGGCCGGTCCGTCGACGCGCGCTTTACGCGATCGGCGCGCCGCGGAGATATCCTCGACGGCGCAGCCATGGCTGTGATCGTCAACAGTGGATCCGCGTCTGCCTCGGAAATCGTTGCGGGCGCCCTGCAGGATCACAACCGGGCGCTGGTCGTCGGCACCGAGACGTTCGGCAAGGGGCTCGTGCAGACGGTCGTGCCACTGTCGAAAGGCCGGGCGATCAAGCTCACGACGTCCCGCTATTACACGCCGTCCGGCGATTCGATCCACGACGTCGGTATTACGCCGGACGTGTACGTAGACGACACACCCGGATACCCGGACCTGAGCCTGTCCGGCGTGCTCGACCGGGAGGCTGATCAGCAGCTCGTCGAAGCGATTTCGCACCTGCAGGCCCGGCCGATCATGCACAGCAACGCGCAATAGGTCGTGCTGCGCGGCTTCGCAGTCACGTTATTCCTGTGTCTGTGCGGCGCCGCGGCGGCGGAGTCGCCACGCGTTGCCATCATCATCGACGATCTCGGCTATCACCTCGCGAACGGCCGGCGCGCCATCGGCCTGCCGGGGCCCGTTTCGTTTTCGTTCCTGCCGGGGTCGCCGCGCGCGCGAGCCCTCGCCGAACACGCACACGAGATGGGTAAGGAGGTGCTGCTGCACCTGCCTCTGCAGGCGGCGCACCATGAAGGGCCCCTGGAGCCGTCCGAGATCGGACTCGACATGAGCCGTGCGCGCGTGGGTGCAGTCTTCAGCGAGGCGCTGCAATCCGTGCCGCACGTCGTCGGCATCAACAGTCACCGGGGTTCCTTGCTGACACGACACCCCGGGCACATGCAGTGGCTCATGGAGGAGATACGGGAGCGGGAAATGCTGTTCTTCGTCGACAGCTACACGCACCATGACAGCGTTGCGCTACAGATTGCAGCAGAGACCGGCGTGGTTGCTGTGAAGCGCGACGTTTTTCTCGACCCGGATCGTTCGCCGGACACCGTGGCGCGGGAGTTCGAGCGCATGAAGGAACTTGCGAGAAAGCGCGGCAAGGTCGTCGCGATCGGCCACCCTTATCCCGCCACGCTCGAGTTGCTCGAGAAGGAGTTGCCGCGCCTGGTCGAGGAAGGCTACGAGCTGGTCAGCATCAGCGAACTGGTGCGATGAGCTTCTACGCGGAGAGAATCCTGCCGCACCTCACGGACCTTGCGTGCGGGACGAAACCCACGCGCAGGCAAAGGGAAAAGATCGTTCCCCTGGTGCACGGCGATGTGCTCGAGGTTGGCTTCGGCAGCGGACGCAACCTGCCGCACTACGATCGCGGCAAGGTGCGCAAGATCTTCGGTCTCGAGCCGTCGGAGGGGATGCGGCGACTGGCGGCCGGACCGATCGCGGCAAGCGGCCTCGACGTCGAACTCATCGATCTGCCCGGTGAGCAGATACCGCTCGATAACGGCGCGGTCGACTCGGTGCTCGTAACCTATACGTTGTGCGGGATCGAAGACGTCGTGACGGCGCTGCAGGGCATGCGCCGGGTACTGAAACCGGGCGGGCGCCTGTATTTCTGCGAGCACGGGAAGGCGCCCGACGACAGCGTCTACAAGTGGCAGCGCCGATTCAACCCGGCGTGGCGGCTTGTTGCCGGCGGCTGCAACATGGACAGGGACATCCCGGACCTGTTGCAGAGGGGCGGCTTCGAAATCGAGGACGACAATCGAATGTATATCCCGGGCGTCAGCGTGCTCAGTTACAATTTCTGGGGAACGGCGCGTTGAACCTGCGCCGGGCATCCGGCTCTAAGAGAACAACGGAATCCCTCGCCTCATGAGCAAACGAAACAGCATAGCCGCCCTTTTGCTGGGCAGCCTGATCTCCATGCCGGCCCTGGCCGGCGACGTCGACCTGGGCTCGATTTTCCCGGCCGACGCGTCCCTGCAACTTGCGCAAGCCGAAGAGATGGCCTGCACCCAGCAGTACGACCCGGTGTGCGGCGAAGACGGCCAGACCTACAGCAACGATTGCGTGGCGCGCGTCGCGGGTGTCAACGTTGTCAGCGCCGGGCGCTGCCCCAATGGCGAAGACGGGTGCCCGGAAGTATTCGACCCGGTCTGCGGTGTCGACGGCAACACGTACATCAACGAGTGTTTTGCGCAGAAATCGCAGATCGAGATTGCTGGCCTCGGCGCATGCACGCCGAACGGTTGCCCGAGTATCTACGAGCCCGTATGCGGCATGAACGGCCGCACGTTCATCAATCGTTGCGAGGCCGGCGTCGAGCGCGTACCCGTGCAGCGCAAGGGCACCTGTAATTTCGAAAGCTGCCCGAAGGTTTATGCGCCGGTTTGCGGTGACGACGACAACACCTACGACAATGCCTGCTACGCTGATGCGGCTGAGGTCGGCTCGTTCACTGAAGGCGCATGCGACGCGCGGCCCTGCCCGGCCCTGTTCGTGCCGGTCTGCGGTGCCGACGAAATGACCTACAGTAATGCCTGCCACGCGGAACGCCGCGGCGTGCGCGTCGAATATGCGGGCGTGTGCGAAGCGCTGGGGGAGAACTGCCCCGACGATTACTCACCGGTCTGCGGTATGGACGGCGTGACCTACGACAACGCCTGCCAGCTCGAGAATGCCGATGTGATCAAGGCCTACGCCGGGGCGTGTATCGGGGATTAGGCGCCCTGCCAGGCAGGCCGCAGCCGACCTTTCTCGCCCTTCGTGTAGGGCAACCATACGAGACCGGTAATCGCCACATTGATGTCCGTGCTCTTGGCGCGCACGACGATCTCATCGAGCTCTTCCGCCTGGGCGTCGAAGGCCGTATCGAGACCGGCGACCTCTTTCTCCAGCTGCTCGTTCAGTGCGGCGAGGTCAGTCTTGACCTTCTCCACGGTCTGCTTCGCGCGCTCGACGTCGGCGGCGTCCTTGCGGGCACCACCGGCGGTGCGGATGGCCGTGCCCACCTTCGACGCCGTGCTGCTCGACAGCTTCTTGCGGCCGAGTACGGCTCCGAGGATCGCCGTGCCGAACGAGATCGCGGTATCGAGCTTCTTCTTCGTCGACTGTTCCTTCTGTACGGCCACTGTCTGCTCGGCACGCATCAGGCGATTCTCGAGCGTGGTCGTCTTGGTCGCGTAGCGCTTGCGAATCTTGGCGATCGCCGCGTCGCGCTTCTCGCTTGCTGCATCCTGAAGGCGGGCGCGGAAGTCGCCTTCCGTCTCTTCCGGTGTCGAGGTGAGCTTGAATCGCTTGCTGCGATACAACGTGACGGTCTCGTTCTGTCGCAGCCAGCGCTTGTAGTCCTTGCCCCAGGATGCGTAAGCCTTCGTGTTGTCGGCCCCGGCCGGGCAGTCAGCGTAGCTTGCGCCCTCCTCGCCATCCTCGAGCAGGTCGTCCAGAGAAAGGTCGAGCGCGTCACTATCGTCCCAGTCGATATCAACGGGCCCGCCTTCGAACTCGACGGCGTGCAGCACTTCACGCTCGTCCTCGATGTTGTAGCGGGCACTCGTGAACACGACGTCGCCGCCCGCGATGATCCGCGGGTAGTAGACGATCTCTTCGCCGGCGCCACGGACGTAGAACTGGTCGATCGACGGTGGCAGCGCCGGTGCGGACACCGAGCTTTTGCGCTTCGGCTTCGAGACGGCTTTTGCCGCGGCGGCAAGTTTGTTCTTTGCCGTCTTCATCAACGTGCGGATGTGATCGCGGGTCAGCGGGCCGGCCAGGTACGACAGCACCCAGCGCGTGTTGAATACGACAGGCTCGTCCTCGTGCACGTTGTGCAACAGGAAGCGCCGCTTGCCGAGCCCGGCAATCGTGCGCTCCATCGCCTGCTTGTCGAAATCGCCGGCCGTCGCTCCCTCGAGCCCCTCCATGACGCGCGCCTTGTCGCGCTCGGTCTGCAGGCGGCCGATGAACCACGTGCCCGTGTTCGACAGGCCTTTGTAGTCGAGGTCGACCGGGTTCTGGGTCGCAAGGACAAGACCGACGCCATAAGCACGAGCCTGCTTGAGCAGGGTCAGGAAAAGCTTCTTCGATGGCGGGTTCGCGATCGGCGGCATGTAGCCGAAGATCTCGTCCATGTAGATGATCGCGCGCAAGCTCGACGTGCCCGGCTGCGCCCGCATCCAGCCGATGATCTCGTTCAGCAACATCGACACGAAGAACATGCGCTGCGCATCGTCGAGATGCGAGATCGCCATGACCGAGATGCGCGGTTTGCCCTCTTCGGTATACAGCAGGTTTTTCGCGTTCAGCGGCGTGCCCTGCATCCAGGCCTCGAAGCCGGGAGCGGCGAGCAGGTTGTTGAGAGCCATCGCGAGCTTGAACCGGTCGTTCGCCGGGAAGAACGAATCGATATTCATGACGCCGACCTTCGTGATCGGCGGGTCCTGGATCTCGCCGATCAGGCCCGGCACATCGAGGCTGCGGCCTTCTCTCCATGCGTTGTCGAGCAGCCGCGAGATCAGGATGTGTTCGCGGCTCGATACCGGGTCTGCGTCCATGTCGAGCAGTGTCAGGATGCCGGTCGCCGTTGCCTGCACGCGTTCGCGATACAGGTCGATGTCATCGATGAGTTCCTGGTCCGGTGCGTCAAACGAATGCAGCACCGATACCGACAGGCCGGCGTTGCTGCCCGGTGTGTAGATCGCGAGATCGGCATTCTTGCGAAGCTGCGATATGCGCTTGCCGGTCTGGCCCCACTGGCCGAGGCCCTTCTTCCACAGCGCCGCCTGGCTGGCCGCGAACTCGTCGGGCGTCTGGCCCTTGTCCATCGCCGTGCGCGGGTTGATCCAGGGCCGGAAGTTCTCCGGCTTCAGTTGCGGGAACGTGAGCAACAGGTTGCCCATGTCGCCCTTGGGGTCTATCGCGATGACCGGGATGTGATCGAGTGCCGCTTCTTCGAGTATGCCGATACCGAGGCCGGTCTTGCCCGAGCCCGTCATGCCGATGATCGCGGCATGCGTCGTCAGGTCTTTCGAGTCGTACAGGACGAACTCGTCGGTGAGTTTGTCAGCGTCGTTGTCATAGCGCTTGCCGAGATAGAAAGCACCGAGTTTCTCGAAGTCGTGCATGCGACCCTCCTAGGTCGGCGGATACGTGTAGCTGGCGGCGAATCCGAGCGGCAGCCCCGCCGCATAGTAGAGCAGCAGGAAAACGGTCCATACGGACAGGAACCATATCGAGTAAGGCAGCATCATCGCCGTCAGCGTTCCGATGCCGGTGCCCTTGACGTAGCGCTGGCAGTAAACGACGACGAGCGGGAAGTAGGGCATCAGCGGCGTGATGATGTTGGTGCTCGAGTCGCCGACACGGTAGGCCGCCTGCGTCAGGTCGGGTGAAATGCCGAGCGACATCAGCATCGGCACGAAGATCGGCGCGAGCAGCCCCCACTTGCCGCTCGCGGAACCGACGAAGATGTTGACGAAGGCCGTCAGGATGACGATGCCGACGATCGTTATCGATGCGCCCGCGTTCAGCGCCTTGAGGAACTCGGCGCCTTTCAGGGCCAGCAAAACGCCGAGGTTCGACTGGCCGAACGCGTATACGAACTGCGCGATGAAGAACATGATGACGAGGTAGTAGGCCATGCCGTGCATCGAGTGCGTCATCCCCTCGATCATGTCCTTCGAGCTCTTCATCGAACCGGAGACGATGCCGAAGACGATACCGGGGACGAGGAACAGCAGGAAAATGAGCGACACGATGGCACGCATCATCGGTGCCGTCGATGACGTCAGGTCGCCGTTCTCGGCGCGCCACGCAGAGCCTTCCGGCAGCGCCGTGCCGATCAGCAGCGCAATGCCGACGACCATGGCGATCAGCGACCAGCGCAGCCCTTTGCGCTCGGCCTCGCTGAGGTCGTGCATCTCGGGCAGGTCTTCGGCATCGCCGTCGATCTGGGTTTTCGCGATCCTCGGCTCGACGATCTTGTCCGTGATGTACCAGCCGAGGCCGATGATGATGACGGAGGATGCCGTTGTGAAGAAGTAGTTGTTCAGCGGGTTGACGACGACCGAGGTGTCGAGGATGTGGGCCCCGGCCTGCGTCAGGCCCTGCAGCAGCGGATCGAGGGAACTCGGTACGAAGTTCGCCGAGAAGCCGCCCGACACGCCGGCGAATGCGGCGGCAAGGCCGGCCAGCGGATGTCGCCCGGCCGCGTAGAAGATCACGCCGCCGAGCGGAATCACGAGTACGTAACCCGCATCGACCGCGGAGTGCGACACGATGCCGACGAGGATGACCATCGGCGTCAGCAGCGACGGCGGCGTCACGTTGAGCAGCGAGCGGATCGCCGCATTGATAAAGCCCGTATGTTCGGCGACGCCGATACCGAGCATCGCGACGAGGACGACACCAACAGGATGGAAGTGCGAGAAATTCGTCACCATGACCGACAGGAACTCGGTGAATGACGAGCCCGTCAGGAGGTTTTGAATGACAAGCGGTTGTCCGGAGCGCGGGTCGATCACGTCGAAGCTGACGTAGGACAGCAGCCAGGACAGCACCCAGACGATGAACAGCAGGGCGATGAAGAGCACCGCCGGGTCGGGCAGCTTGTTACCTATGCGCTCGACGGCACCCAGGAAACCGCCATTGCCGTTAACGGCCTGAAGTTGATCTGACATGAGGACCCCCCAGTCTCTTTGACTGTAGGAGCGCGTCTTACGCGCGACAATCGGGTAGCCCGGTGTTGTCGCCCGCAAGGCGGGCTCCTACAGCATTTTACCTACCAGCCGCAGTTGCGACCTTCATTTTGTTCCTTCAAGTATCCCATGAGCGGCGCGAAGTAATCGATGATCGCCGTGGCATCCATCTCACGCGTGCCGGTCATGACTTCCAGCGTGTCCTGCCAGGGTTGGCTCTGGCCGGCTTCGAGCATCGCGTAGAACTTCTCACCGGCTTCCTTGCTGCCGTAGATCGAGCAGGCGTGCAGGTCGCCTTCGTGACCGGCGATCTCGCACAGCGCGCGATGGAACTGGAACTGCAGGATGCGCGCCAGGAAGTAACGCGAGTAGGGCGTGTTGGCCGGGATGTGGTACTTGGCGCCCGGATCGAAGTCTGCCTCGGATCGCTCGACCGCGGGCGCGATGCCCTGGTACTTCGTGCGCAGATCCCACCACGCCTGGTTGAAGTTCTCGGGCGTGATGTCACCGGAGAACACTCCCCAGCGCCAGTCGTCGATGAGCTTGCCGAACGGCAGGAACGCGATGCTGTCGAGCGCCATCTGCATCTGGCGGTTGATGATGGCTTCCGGCGCGTCCTCGGCCGACTTCACGAGCCCGACTTCGGCGAGATAGCCGGGCGTCATCGAGAGGACGACCGTGTCGCCGATGGCCTCGTGGAAGCCATCGTGTGCGCCACTCTGGAACAGCGGCGGCTGGTCCTTGTAGGCACCCTGGTAATAGTTGTGGCCGAGCTCGTGGTAGATCACGCGCAGCTCGTCATAGGTCTGGTTGATGCACATCTTGATGCGCAGGTCGTTACCGCCGTCGAGCCCCCACGCGCTCGCGTGGCAGACGACTTCGCGGTCCCGCGCCTTCCCGACACGTTCTGGGAGCGTTCGCAGTTCACGAAGCCGCGCGACCGCGACGTCGTGTGTCACGCCAGCGCGTGGGACGTCGACCAGATCGACGACCTGCGGATCAAGATGTGCATCGAGATCAACGCCGAAGACTTCGAGACGATTCACCACGAGCTGGGGCACAACTTCTACCAGCGCGCCTACAACCAACTGCCGCTGCTCTTCCGGGACTCGGCGAACAAGGGGTTCCACGAAGCCGTGGGCGATACGATCCTGCTTTCCACCACCCCCGAATACCTGGAGCGGGTTGGCCTCCTCACGTCCGTGCCCCCGGCGTCCAAGGACCTCGGACTGCTCATGCAGCGCGCCCTCGAGAAGGTCGCCTTCTTGCCCTTCGGGCTGCT
>JAAUYF010019157.1_pt1 | contig 11754 bp, 8 predicted proteins | sample 7278051 | NCBI WGS metagenome assembly JAAUYF01 (sample SAMN14350202, study PRJNA611818) | marine sediment metagenome | isolation source: surface marine sediment (0.6m) | place: French Polynesia: Moorea | collected 2018-08 | reverse complement strand
GTGCTGGAGCGCTTCGACTGCCCGATCCTTCGCGGCGCCATCAGCCTCGACGCGGTTCTCGGCACGCACCTCGGGCCGCGCTCACCGAACACTATTCTGACCTACCTGTACCGGCTCGCGGGCGATCACGGCAAGGTCGCACAGCCGAAAGGCGGCATGGGCAGCGTCACCCAGGAGCTGGCGCGGGCGGCGCGTGACGCGGGCGTGACCGTGCGCACGGGTATGCCCGTCAAGCGCATCATCGTCGAGAACGGCCGCGTGACCGGCGTCGAGACCGAGGCCGGCGAGCGCTTCGATAGCCTGATGGTCGTCTCCAACGCTGACCCGAAACGGACCATCATGGACCTGGTTGGCGCGCGACACGTCGAGACCGTGTTTACGAGGCGTATTCACCACCTCCGCTCGAAAGGCAATGCGGCGAAACTGCACCTGGCGCTCGACGGCCTTCCGGAAGTCCCCGGTCTGCAGAAGAACGAATATGGCGAGCGCATCCTGATCGCCGACACCGAGGACTACGTCGAACGCGCCTTCAACCCGGCCAAGTACGGTGAGAGTTCGCCCGAGCCGGTGCTCGAGGTGACGTTCCCGAGCTTCCGCGACGATGCACTGGCGCCGACCGGCAAGCATGTGCTGTCCGCCATCGTGCAGTACGCGCCCTACGAACAGAAGGACGGTTGGAACGATGCGGCGCGCCAGGAGTTCGAAGCCGCCGCGATTCGCGTGCTCGAGGAATACATGCCTGACATCACCTCGCGCATCACGGCCAGCGAGCTGCTGACGCCGGCCGACATCGAGAAAGAGTTTCATATCACGGGCGGCCACTGGCATCACGGCGAGCTCACGCTCGACCAGTTCCTGTTTACACGACCGGTCGGCGGCGCGCAGCAATACCGCATGCCGCTCGATGGTCTGTATCTGTGCGGCGCCGGCGCCCATCCAGGCGGCGGGGTCAGCGGCGCGGCGGGCCGTAACGCGGCGCGCGCCATTCTCAAGCGGGAGAAAGCAGCATGAAGCCGATCGAAGTACCGCAGGGACGACTGAAGACGCCGTTCTACGAGCGCATGAAGGCGCTCGACACGGTCAACTCCTGGCACGAGTGGAAGGGCTACACGACGCCCGACGAGTTGTACTGCGGCGAGACCGAGTACTTCGCGATTCGCAACACGACCGGCGTCTTCGACATCACGCCCATGACCAAGTACCGCATCACGGGCCCCGACGCGTTCGACTACGTCAATCGCCTGATGACGCGCGACATGGCCAAGGTCCGCCCCGGCCGAGTCGCGTACACGGTCTGGTGTGACGACCAGGGCCAGGTGATCGACGACGGCACGATCTTCCACTTGAAAGAAGGTGAGTACCGGCTATGTTCGCAGGAACGCCACATGGCGTGGCTGACATCCTGCGCCATCGGATTCGACGTCGAGATCGTCGACGAGACGCACGACGTGGCTGCGTTGGCCGTGCAGGGTCCGACCACCTGGTCGATCCTGAACAACATGGGCCTCAAGGGCCTCGAAGAACTGAAGATGTTCGACCTGGGGTACTTCGACTTCGAGGGCACCGAGATGATGGTGTCGCGCACCGGGTTCACCGGCGACCTCGGTTATGAGCTCTGGCTAGATCCCGACAAGGCCGAGGCGCTCTGGGACGCCCTGTTCGAGGCGGGCAAAGACTATGCGATGCGCGCGATCGGCGTGCACGCGCTTGAACAGGCGCGCGTCGAAGCCGGCCTGCTGGCGGCGTACGTCGATTTTCTGCCGGCGAACGCGACAGTGCGCACCGGGCACACCCGGTCGCCGCTCGAGCTGGGTCTTGGCTGGCTGGTTGATTTCAAGAAGCCCAACTTCAACGGTCGCCGGGCGCTGGCCGAGGAAAAGCGTAACGGCTCAAAATGGCGCCTCGTGAAACTGGACATCGAAGGCAACAAGGTCGCGCACAGTTCCTACATCTGGGACAACAAGAACATGCGCGGCAGCAATATCGGCTTCACGACCTCGGCCGTCTGGTCACCGATCTGCAAGCAGAATATCGCGATCGGCACGGTGCGCACCCCGCATGGCGAGGTTGGTAGTAATGTCTGGGTCGAAATCTACTACCAGCGCGAACTGCACTGGTACAGGGAGGTGGCCAGGGCAACGGTGGTCGACAAGCCGTTCTGGATGCCGCCCCGACGCACCGCCACGCCGCCCGCTCCGTACTAACTGCCTGTGGCGCATCGCCTCGACCCGTTACTGAGGCCACGCTCGGTCGCCGTTGTCGGCGCCTCCGAGAACAACGACGCCATGGGCGAGTGGTCGCTGAAGAACCTGCTCAAGGGTGGTTACAGGGGCGACATCTACCCGGTTAACCCCAGGTACGACGAGGTTCAGGGCGTCCGCTGCTACCCGAGTATTGCCGCGCTGCCAGAAGCACCCGACCTGGTCATATTCGCGGTCTCGGACCGCTGGCTCGAGAAGGTCCTCGATGACGCTATTCAGGCAGGCGCCAAAGCCGCGGTCATCATGTCGACGCTGTACCTCGATGACGACACGTCGCCGCCGCTTCGCGAGCGCGTCGCGAAAAAGATTCGCGACGCCGGTCTCGTCGTCTGCGGCGCGAACGGCATGGGTTTTTACAATGTCCGCGACAAGGTCTGGGGCTGTGGATTCGACAGCTCCGACCACGAAGGGCCGGGCAACGTCGCGTTGATCAGCCACTCGGGCTCCGGAATGTCGGGTCTGATCGACAGTGAGCAGCGCTTGCGCATCAACCTGGCGGTCTCCACCGGTAACGAGCTCGACGCGACCATGGACGAGTACCTCGATTTTGCGCTCGACCTGCCGGAGACGAGGGCCGTTGGCCTGTTCGTGGAAACTGCGAGGAATCCGGATGGATTCCGTGCGGCGCTGCAGAAGGCAGCGGCGAAGGAGATACCGGTCGTCGCGATCAAGGTGGGTCGCACTGAGAAGTCAGCAGAGCTCGCGGTCTCGCACTCGGGCGCGATGGCAGGCGACGATGCCACCTACGAGGCGCTGTTCGACCGTTACGGCGTGCAGCGTGTGCTCGACATGGACGAGCTTGCAACTGCGCTCATCCTGTTCGCCGAATGGCCGCGCATCGGCCCCGGCGGGTTAGTCACGTTGCACGATTCGGGCGGCGAGCGGCAGCTCATGGTGGATCTCGCGGACGAGGCCGGTGTGGAACTAACGGAACTGGGGAGCGAAGCCATCAGGGAGCTCGAAGCGGTGCTCGACCCTGAGCTGCCGGCCGTCAACCCGCTCGACGCATGGAGCCGGGGAGGACCTGATTCGGCAGACCAGATGGCGAACAGCCTGGCAGCGATGATGAAGGACCCGGGCACGGCCATTGGCGCCGTCGTCCAGGATCGCGCGCCATACGGCAAGGTCTACCGCGGGTATATCGAGTACATGCAGCGCGGGCATGCGGCCTCTGGCAAGCCGGTGGCGCTGGTGGCGGCGCGGCAGGGCACCGGTCACGATGACATCGCCGTAACCAGCACGGCCGATGGTTTCCCTGTGCTCGATGGCGTGCCGGCGTTCCTGCGCGGGGTGCGCGCCCTGTTCGACCACCGCGACTTCCTGGCAAGGGAGGATGCCCCTGCAGGAGCCCGCCCTGGCGGGCGATCCGGGTCGGACGAAGCCTCGGCTCTCCAGCTCCTCGCTGACTTCGGTCTTCCCGTCGTACCCGTGACTCTTATTAATAGCGAATCCGAGGCCGTTGCCACCGAGTACCCCGTAGTACTCAAGACGGCAGTACCCGGCATCGCGCACAAGTCGGATGTTGGCGGCGTTGTATTGAATATTGAAACGGAGCGGCAACTCGCTGCTGCCTACCGGGACATGGCCGAGCGCCTGGGGCCCGAAGCGCTAATCACACCGATGGCAGCAGAGGGTGTCGAGATGATGCTCGGTGCCCGCGCGGACCCTCAGTTCGGACCCGTCGTGCTGATCGGCTTCGGCGGGGTCTACGCCGAGACGCTCAAGGACGTGACCTTCGCTCTGCCGCCATTCACGTCCGCGCATGCGAGGCGATGCGTGGACCGGCTGCAACTACGGCCGATGCTCGATGGGCAACGCGGCAAGCCTCCGGCGGATATCGACGCGTTCTGTGAGGCGGCAGCTCGATTCTCCGTGATGGTCGATGCGCTGCGGGACGACATCCGAGAGATCGACGTGAATCCTGTCATCGTGCACGAGACCGGCTGCACGATCGTTGACGCCCTGATCGTCAAATGAAACGGCCCGCTTGCGCGGGCCGTTTCCTGGCGTAGGTTTGCTCTATTCCTCTGGTGTCGAGATGTCTTCGTCGTGCACCCAGAGCGTACGATTCACGCTCTTCATCCCGGTGCGATACTGTTCGAACAGGGCGTCAATCTCGTCCGAGGAACCCATCTTCTCGGTCATGAACTCGTAGAAGCTGGGGTCCGGGTCTGCCATGCCTGCGTAATCGCCCGATGCCCCGACGATCATGACCATCGGTTCACCGCCTATCCGTGTAATCCATAGCCAGTGGTTCCCGGCCTCTCCCCACCCATGTTCCTTGGCCAGCTGACTGATTTTCTCACGCGCCTGACCGGGACCGGGACCCGTGCCGGCATCCCACTTCAAAGTGGTTACCCAGTAATACGGGCCATCGGTTGCTTCGCCCTCGGGCCAATGGCTGTTCTTCCGGTCGCTTCTTTCAAAATAGTGATGGGCGTGATCGACGTACGGAAAGACATTCTCCATGTAGTCGTCGCCAATGGCTTCAAGGCTCTCGTCGTCAAGATAGGCATCCTGGTCTGCCCAGTCGAAACAACAGTGACGGAACATGACAGGCCGCAGGTTGTCGCCGATCGCAACTCGAAAACCGTTCCAGTCGCGAGGCTCGCCCTGTTCGTTCCGAAACGCTACGTGCTTCTCGATGGCTGCATTGAACTCAGACTCCATGCCGGCTTTTGGCACGATAATCCAGACGTCCGACAGCGATGGCTCTTCTTCTCCTTCGTGGCCATCAGCCAGCGCGCCGAGAGGCAGGGCCAGTAAGGCAACGATCCCCGTTAACAGTGCTTCTCTTCTCATTCTTGTTCTCCCTGGTTGGTGAGGTTTCTTCTTATATTCCCCAGGGCAATTATAGGTGAGAAACGCTCTGCGCGCCTGATGCATTACTAACCGCCAGCTGCTTGCTCCTTGAGTCCGAGATCCGACTCGATTCTTCGCGCATCCGCCGACGATACGTCGAGCGACTCGCAGAGCCGGTCCAGCAGCGATCGCTGCGCCGGCCCGATCTCGCCGTGCGCCAGCGAATCCTCAACTGCGGCGGCATACATCTGCAGCTTGCGGTACGCCTTGTATTCCTGTCCCTCGTCGACCTGGACGACCTGGCTGGAAAACCATTCGGACATCCTGTGTAGCGGCGACATAAGGAACACGATGAGCGTTGCGCCAAGCAGTCCGGCGACGCTGCCGAATTGTTCTGACAGGAATGAAGCCGAGCCCTCGGATATCAGGAAGAAAAGCGCAACAAAGATCGCTGCCAGCGTACCTTTCTGCACGCTGCGACGGACCTGGAACTGAATGTTGAGGAGCCGCACACTCAGGATGCCGTAGGCGACGATCGGGATATAGATCAACGTTGACCCGACATAGAGCTGGCTAATCATCATTGCCGATGCGGGGTCGTCTCTCAGCAGGCCAAGCGCACCAGTGCCGTAGACGAATCCCCAGGAAAGGTCCCGAATACCGAAAGCGACGGCAAACATGATCGCGCGGCGCCGTGCGAGCTTAGTTCGCGCGATCACGACGGAATGCGCGGCCAGGCCGAAGGCAGCCGTGAACATGAGTGTGAGCATGGCCGCGATCAGCCAGAACTCCATCGCGTAGTCGGCAGCCCAAACGACAAAGGCGAAGACTGCCAGAACCGGTTGGGCGGCGGGTCGCCGCAAGACTCGCAGAAACTTCTGCGGCAGGGCATGCGCCAGGAACAGCGGGTAGATGAAAAGCATCAGGCAATCAGCCAGGTGATGCGCCCAATAGTAGTTGTCGGTCACCTGCAGGTTGAACAACATGACCAGGCCGGCGCCCGCCGTTATGAGCACCGCGCCCTCCACGATTAGGACATTCGCGAAGAGCACGGTCAGCTTGTCACGATTTGCTGCGCGGAACAGGAAAGCCGCCAGCGACCACGCAAGCAGCACGGCGAATATCCCCGTGAAGCCCCATGGATTGATCGTGAACTCAGCGAACATGCTGTGGCTCTCGGGACTCAGGCCTTACCGAAAACCGCGTCGACGAGCGCCGTATCCATGTACTCTTTAACTTCCACGATTTTGCCATCGGCGATGCGTATCACCTGGCAGTAGGTGTTGTTGTACGGCGTGCCCTCGTGCGTCTCGGCCTGCCCCTGGGTCAGGGCAACCACCATGTCGCCTTCAGCGATCAGGGCGTCGATCGTCGATGCGATGCCTGCCTTGAGCTGGCCGAACAGCGGCCCGAGCAGGTTTTCCATGAGCGCCTGCTTGCCCTCGAAGGAACCCGAAAACTTCGTCGACCCGATGTTGGTCCAGCTAACGTCGTCCGCGATCAGCGCGAAGCAGGTATCCATGTCACCGCGCGCCGCGGCCTCGTAGAAATCGATAACGACCTGCTTGTTGTCCACAGTTTGCATGGTTCGTCTCCTACAACTTGTCCCTGATCTGGTGATAAAGGACACCGAGCGCGACGAGCGGCTTGCGCAAGGTGTGCGACCCCGGGAATCGGGTCGACCTGATGCCCGCAAACACGTCGAAGCGCTCGAGGGTGCCTGCGACGGCGTCGGCCATGATCTCTCCGGCGAGGTGCGTCACGTTGACGCCGTGACCGGAGTAACCCTGTGAATAGAACACATTCGGTGCGACACGGCCAATGCGCGGCACCCTGTGCAGCGGTACCCCTATCGTGCCACCCCAGGCATAGTCGACCCGAATGCCTTCCAGCTGCGGATACAGGCGCAGCAGCAGGGGCAGGTGATGCCTGGCGATGTACGCCGGATCGTCGCCGAAGGTGTTGATGCGGGCGCCAAACAGGAAGCGCTTGTCGGCGCTCAGCCGGTAGTACTGCAGCACGAAGTTCGGATCGCAAATGGCCAGGTCCTGCGGGTTGACGCTGGCGACCTGTTCGTCGGTTAGCGGCTCCGTGGCAATGATAAAGCTGTTGACCGGGAACATGATGCCGCGCAGCTTGCGCTCCACCAGGTGATAGGCATTACCCGCGATGACTACCGAGTCTGCCGCGACCGAGCCCTCGGACGTTACAACTTTCGGCCGGGCGCCGTGCTCGATACGCAAGACCTCCGAGCCTTCATGAATCGTCACGCCCAGCTCCGTCGCGGCGCGCGCCTCGCCGAGGCAGAGATTCAGCGGGTGCAGGTGGCCGTTCCGCATGTTGAGCAGCGACCCGAGATAGGCGTCGGTGCCGATCGTCGCGCGTGTCTCGTCCCGGTCGAGCATGCGGTACTCGTGGTCAAAGTCATGCCGTTCGAGTCGCTCATAGTCTTCCTGGAACTCACGCAGGTGACGCGGTTTGATCGCGACGTCGAGGTAGCCGTACTTGAGATCGCACTCGATGCCGTACTTCGCAACTCGCTCGGCGATGATGTCGTGGCCGCGCCAGCGCATCTGCCACAACGTGTCTTCGTCACACGCCTTGCGCAGGTGCTTCTCGCCGGCGATGCCGCCGATCATCTGCCCGCCGTTGCGACCCGACGCTCCCCAACCGACCTTGTTGGCTTCGACGACGCGCACCTTGTAACCACGCTCGATGAGCGTCAGTGCTGTAGCAATTCCGGTAAAGCCGGCGCCAATGACACAGACATCGGCCTGCTGGTCACCACGCAATGCGGCGTAGTTGGTTTGCTCGTTGGCTGTCGCCGCGTAATAGGAACCGGTATGCGGCAGCATCAGCGCTGTTCGCCTGGCAGCTTGAATGCAAGGCCACCCTTGATAACCACTGGCACGTCTTTCATGACGCCCTGGTCTTCAAGCGGGTTGCCACGGACTGCGATCAGGTCGCCGTAGAGACCGGGCTTTATCGCCCCGACCCTGTCTTCCCAGCCCATGTGCCTGGCGGCCACCGACATCGCCGAGCGCATCGCGTCCATCGGCGCCATGCCGCGTTCCACCATGATGCCGAACTGCCAGCCGCCCATGTCGTGCGGCAGCACGGCGGCGTCGGTGCCATAGGTAATCGGAATGCCGAGCGCATACGCTTTTTCGAATACGACACGCTGCGCCTCGGTCGTGTCGAGGTTGCGCTGCATGATGTCCTCGGGATAGCCCAGCTCGCGACCCACGTTTTCAGTGTAGGTGCCGTTGTAGACATCCATCGACAGCGAGACGCCATGCTCGGCAACGAGCGCGATCGTCTCGTCGTCCAGCAGGGAAGCATGTTCGAGCGAGTCGACGCCGGCGAGTACGGCGTCCTTGCCCGACTGCGCGCTGTGCACGTGCGCGGTGACCTTCAAACCATTTTCGCGGGCAACCTCGACCACGGCCTCGATGTCCTCCTGGCTCATCTCGGGCGCGCCGGGCTCGGTGCCGAAAGAGAACACGGCGCCGGATGCGATCACTTTCAGGAAATCGGCGCCTTTGTCGATGGCGCGTTGTGCCGCAGCGGCGAACTCGTCCGGCGTCGAGGCGACGCCTTGCCGGGCCTCAGCGGGAATCTCGCTCTCGGCGTGGCCGGGCAGCACGAGGTCGCCGCCGCCGCCCGGTATCGTCAGGTAAGGCCCGGCTGACTGGATCCTCGGACCCACTGCGCCGCCAGCCTGAATCCTCTCCCGTATAACGCGGACCGGCTGCGGGAAGTAGTCGCCCACATTGCGCACCGTCGTGAATCCGGTCATCAGCGTGACCCTGGCGTTGGTGAGCGTCGTTCGCCGGTGGTCGTTGTCTGTGAGGCGGTAGTAGACCGTGTAGTCGGCTGCCCGTTCCGGAACGTCGTTGAGATGGACGTGAGTGTTGATCAGTCCGGGCAGACAGGCGTAGTCAGAAAGGTCGAGAAAAGCGATGTCCTCGGGTGGCGCGGTGTAATCAGTGATGCGTTCGAATCGGCCTTCGCGGATAATGACGAGCTGGTCGGCGAACGGCTCGTCGCTAATACCGTCGATGAGCATGCCGCAGCGGATCGCAACGTTGCCATCGTCGGGATTGTAGGGCCAGTCGGTAAGAGTAAGAGAGGGAGCCAGCCGAGGCTCGTCGCAGGCGGCGACCAAGGGCAATAAGAGCATCAGCAAACGGCGCATCCGGGAATAGTGACACAATGACAACGGAATTCGCAGCACTGCTAGAAGCCGGAAAGCCGATCCAGATCGATGGCGGCCTGGCGACACAGTGCGAGGCCATGGGCTACAACATCGACGGTGATTTGTGGTCGGCGCAGTTGCTGCAATCGAATCCCCGCGCCATAGTCGATGCAACGCGTGCCTATCTCGACGCGGGCGCCCGCATCGTTGCGACCGCGAGTTACCAGGCCAGCCGGCAGGGACTGATGGCGACCGGCCTGTCGGCGGAGGAAGCGGATGACCTGATCCTGAGTTCGGTGGAGCTTGCGCGACAGGCCTGCGTCGAGTTCATGGCGGACAACCCTGACGCCGATCGCCCGCTGGTTGCCATCAGCATCGGGCCTTACGGCGCCATCCTTCACGACGGTTCCGAGTACACCGGCGACTACGACATCAATGACGAGGACCTGCGGGCATTTCACGAGGAGCGGCTGCAGCTACTGGATGCGGCCGACGCGGATCTTTTCATCTGTGAGACCGTGCCGTCGGGCCGTGAGGCCGGGATTCTTGCCGGTCTGCTCGGGCGCGTGTCGAAACCGGCGTGGGTGAGTTTCTCGTGCCGCGACGAAAGCCACCTTGCGGACGGGACCCCGGTTGCAGCTGCCGCGGAATACTTTCGGGATCATCCCAATGTGCTGGCGCTCGGCGTCAACTGCGTGCCGCCCGAGATCGTGTTGCCGCTGATCGGGGAGCTGCGGCGTGCCGCACCCGGCAAGTCGATCGTCGTCTACCCGAACTCCGGGGAGGTTTACCGGTCCGAGGACAACAGCTGGCATGGAACGACCACGCCGCTGCAGTGTGAACAGGCGGCCGCCGAGTGGATCAGTGCCGGCGCCAACCTCGTAGGCGGATGCTGCCGGATCGGACCGGCGCAGATCGCCGCGATGTCACAGTCTATAAGGAACTCGGGCTAGAATACCGACCATGCGCCACTTTCTCGTAACATTTGCGTTACTTGCCGCGGGCTGCGCGCAGGTAGCGACACAACCCGATCTGGCCGTGATCACGGTGATCGGCACCAATGACGTCCATGGCGAATTGATCGCCCAGGATGATCGTGGTGGCATGACGACGTTCTCCGGTTACGTCAATGCCGTGCGGCAGGAACGCGCGACGGATGGCGGGTTGCTGCTCGTCGATGCCGGCGATATGTGGCAGGGCACACTGGAGTCCAATCTCAACGAGGGGTACTCGGTCGTCGAGGCCTATAACGCGATGGGCTACGCCGCCGCTGCGATCGGCAATCACGAGTTCGACTTTGGTCCGCTTGGTCCGAAGACGATCCCCGACAACGAAACCGATAACCCGCAGGGCGCCTTGCAGGCCCGCGCGGCCAAGGCCGCTTTTCCGTTGCTCGCGGCAAACCTGATCGATGTCTCTACCGGGGAAATGGTCGAGTGGGATAACGTGCAGGCATCGGCCGTCGTCCAGCGGGCCGGTGTCCTTATTGGTGTCATCGGCGTGCTGACGATGGACACGCCGGCCACGACCATTGCCGCCAACGTGCGCAACATCCGCATCGCGCCGCTCGCGGCGGCAATCGAGGAGCAGGCCGAGACGCTGCGGCTCGCGGGGGCTTCCCTGGTTGTTGTCGTTGCGCACGCCGGCAGCCGCTGCACGGAGTTCGACGACCCGTTCGACACGTCGTCCTGCGATATGGACGGCGAGATCATGGAAGTTGCAAAGGCGTTGCCGCCTGGGCTCGTCGACCACATCGTCGCCGGCCACAAGCACCAGGGCATTGCTCACGACGTGAACGGCATTGCCGTGACAGCGGCTTACTCGAATACACGTGCATTCAGCCGCGTGGATTTCACGGTTAATCGGTCGAGCGGGCAGGTTGTAGACAGGCGTATTTTTGCGCCGCAGAAGATCTTGCCAGGCGTGTCTTACGAAGGGCGCGAGATCGTGCCCGACGCGGAGGTCGTGGCGATTGCGGGGCGTGCGGCGGACATGGCGGAAAGGCGCCGGGCCGAACCGCTTGGCGTCTTCCTCGATGCGCCGGCGTCGCACCGGACACGGCCCGAGTCGTCGCTCGGCAACCTGATGACCGACGCGGTCCTCGACATGAACAATGCCGACATTGCCATTCACAACGTGTGGGGTGGCATTCGGGCAGAACTGCCTGGAGGGGAGCTGACTTACGGCGACGTGTTCCGCATGTTCCCGTTCGACAACCGGGTAGCGATTATCGAACTGACGGGCGCGCAGGTGCGCTCGATCATGGCGGAGCAGGCGCACAATCGCAGCCGAGCCGCGGGCTTCTCAGGCATGCGCGTGTTCGTCAGTTGTAATTCCAGCCAGATGCAGGTTCAGATGCTGCGGCCAGATGGTAGCGACATCGAAGATGAGGAAGTGCTGCGTGTCGTCGTCAACGACTTCCTGCTGCTCGGCGGCGACGAGATTCTGACGGGGGTTATCCCGGAGGGTGGCTTTGCGTTGCCTAACGGCACG
>JAAUYF010015528.1_pt1 | contig 11888 bp, 8 predicted proteins | sample 7278051 | NCBI WGS metagenome assembly JAAUYF01 (sample SAMN14350202, study PRJNA611818) | marine sediment metagenome | isolation source: surface marine sediment (0.6m) | place: French Polynesia: Moorea | collected 2018-08 | reverse complement strand
GATGCCGAGCGATTGCGGGCCGAGTACGCGAGGATCGTCGGTGCTTCGAACCCGGGCACGAGACGCTTATAGCTGTTCGTTGACGGGTTGGCGAACGCATTGAGCGCCTTGGCGTGCTTGATGATGCCGCCGATGTAGAACAGCGCGGTTTCGGACAGGCCGCCATAGCCGTCGCCGGCGAACAGGTTCTCGCCATTCTTGAACAGCGACTGGTGAACATGCATGCCGTTGCCATTGTCGTTGACGAGCGGCTTGGGCATGAACGTGGCCGTCTTGCCGTAAGCGTGCGCGACGTTGTGGACAACGTACTTGAGGATCTGCACCTCGTCGGCCTTGCGCACCAGCGTGTTGAACTTGGCGCCAATCTCGCACTGGCCCGCGGTCGCGACCTCATGGTGATGCACCTCGGTCGTTACGCCCATGTCCTCGAGGGCCAGGCACATTGCCGAGCGAATATCGTGCAACGAGTCGACCGGCGGCACCGGGAAGTAGCCGCCCTTGACGGTCGGGCGGTGGCCCGTGTTGCCGTCTTCGAGGCTGCGGTCGGTGTTCCAGGCGCCTTCGTCGGAGTCGATCTTGTAGAACGCGCCCTGCATCGAGTCGTCCCAGGAAACGCTGTCGAACACGAAGAACTCGTTCTCCGGTCCGAAATACGCGGCGTCGGCGATGCCGGTCGATTTCAGGTATGCCTCGGCGCGATCGGCCAACGACCGCGGGCAGCGATCATAGCCCTGCATCGTTGCAGGCTCGATGACGTTGCAGCGCAGGTTGACCGTGGTCTCATCCGAGAACACGTCAACGACCGCCGATGCCGGGTCGGGCAACAGGATCATGTCGGACTCATTGATGCCCTTCCAGCCAGAGATCGACGAACCGTCGAACATCTTGCCGTCTTCAAACAGGTCGTCGTCGACCGTGTGGGCGGGCACCGTTACGTGTTGTTCCTTGCCTTTCGTGTCCGTGAAACGAAAGTCGACAAACTTGGCCTCGGCGTCTTTGAGAAGGCCGAGAACGTCCTTGGGCTTCATGAAGCATTCCTCCAGTTAAAAATCACAAAAATGCCCGGCTCATCCGGGCCAGGTTGTCGTACGTGTTGCACGAAGCGTGCCAAAATGGTGCGCGACATAACCCGTTGTTTTCATTGGGGCGCCACGTTGTGCGTTAGCTTATTTTGCACCAAATCGGTGCGGGAAGTCGACTTTCTGCACCGTTTTGATGCGCATCGGGCTCGGCTGCGGGCCGGGTGTTTCTCGACCGAAGTAAAGCGCAGCGAAGCGAGCCATGAGGGAGAGGAATATCCGGCCCGCGAACCGGTCTGATACGGCTCCCAGGGTTGCTGAACTTCTATATACTGCGCGGGTTTAGAGCCGATAATTCTCCAATGAGCAAGCAAAAGTCGTCCGGGGTGCTCAGCTTCCAGGACCTGATCCTCAAGCTGCAGCAATACTGGGCGGAGCGCGGCTGCGTCGTGATGCAGCCGTACGACAAGGAAATGGGGGCGGGCACGTTCCACCCCGCGACGTTCCTGCGCGCGATCGGCCCCGAGCCGTGGTCGGCGGCCTACGTGCAGCCGTCGCGCCGACCCACGGACGGCCGCTACGGCGACAATCCGTTTCGCCTGCAGCATTACTACCAGTACCAGGTGGTCATCAAGCCATCGCCTGACGACATACAGGACCTGTACCTGGACTCGCTGCGCGCCATCGGCATTGACCCCGAGGTGCACGACATTCGCTTCGTCGAAGACAACTGGGAATCGCCGACGCTAGGCGCGTGGGGCCTCGGCTGGGAGGTGTGGCTCAACGGCATGGAGATCACGCAGTTCACCTACTTCCAGCAGGTGGGCGGACTCGAGTGCCGGCCGGTCACGGGCGAGATCACCTATGGCATCGAGCGCCTCGCTATGTATCTGCAGGGCGTCCAGAGCATCTTCGACCTCGTATGGACCGACGGGCCGCTGGGGCGCATTACCTACGGGGACGTCTATCACCAGAACGAGGTCGAGCAGTCGAAGTACAACTTCGAGGTTGCCGACATCGATGAGCTGTTCCACGACTTCGACCATGCCGAGCACGAGAGCGTGCGCCTGATCGAGGCCGGCCTCGCGCTGCCCGCCTACGAACAAATGCTGCTGGCCTCCCACACGTTCAACCTGCTCGACGCGCGCCAGGCGATCTCGGTCAGCGAGCGACAGCGCTTCATCCTGCGGGTGCGTACGATGGCCCGCGCTGTCGCCGAGGCGTACTACGCGAGCCGCGAAGCGCTCGGCTTCCCGATGGTCGACTCGGTCGGGGGCGAACAATGAGCAAAGCGGCCGACTTTCTGGTCGAGATCGGCACCGAGGAACTGCCGCCGAAGGCGCTGCGCTCGCTGATGGACGCCTTCGCGAGCATGCTCGAGACAGCGGTTGACGAATCGCGGCTTAACCACGGCGCCGTGCACGCTTACGCGAGCCCGCGGCGACTAGCCGTACTGATCGAGGCGCTCGAACTGGCCCAGGAAGATCGTAAGAGCACGCAGAAGGGCCCACCCGTAAAAGTTGCTTTTGACGACGACGGCAACCCGACGCCGGCGGCCACTGCGTTTGCGAAGAAATGCGGCGTTGCGGTCGACGCGCTGGGCCGCGAGAAGACCGACAAGGGCGAGTGGCTCGTCAGTGAGGTCGTAGAGAAAGGCCGCAAGGCTGAAGAGCTGTTGCCCGACCTCATCGAGCGCGCGCTCGCCGGGCTGCCCATTCCGCGTCGCATGCGCTGGGGTGCGGGAGAGGCCGAATTCGTACGCCCCGTGCACTGGGTGGTGCTCTTGCACGGTACCCGGACCATCGCAGCGCCGATCATGGGCGTGACGGCCGGCAACGAATCGCTCGGCCACCGCTTTCACACGAGCGCGCCGGTCAAGATCAAGTCACCGGACGAGTACCTGGATGCGCTCGAGAAAAAGGGGCGCGTTATTGCCGACTTCGAGCGCCGCCTCACCATGGTGCGCGATGGTGTTACGAAGGCCGCGACGAAGGCCGGCGGTAGCGCGGTTGGCGACGACGATCTTTATGACGAGGTCACGGCGCTGGTCGAGTGGCCCGTGCCGATCGTCGGGTCGTTCGACGAGCAGTATCTCGAGCTGCCACGCGAGGCGGTCGTCTCCACATTAACCAGCCATCAGCGGTATTTCCCGGTTGCCGACAAGAACGGCGAGTTGCTCGCGAAGTTCGTGACGGTCGCCAACCTCGAGAGCAAGGACCCGGACCAGGTGCGAGACGGCAACGAGCGCGTCATTCGCCCGCGGCTGGCCGATGCGGCGTTCTTCTGGGACTCCGATCGCCGCATCCCGCTCTCGGCGCGCGCCGCGTCACTGCGAGAAGTGGTTTACCAGCGCGGCCTCGGCAGCCTGCATGACAAGGCCACGCGGGTTGCGGACCTGGCCGCCGGCATCGGCGAGTCGCTGGAGCTGGCTGTGGCGCCGCTGCGGCAGTCCGCGTTGCTGGCCAAGTGCGACCTGGTCACCGGCATGGTCGGCGAGTTTCCCGAGCTGCAGGGCGTCATGGGTCGTTACTACGCGCTGTCGGACAAAGAGCCCGCCGAGGTCGCCGACCCGATTGCGGAGCACTACCTGCCGCGTTTTGCCGGCGACGCGCTGCCGGCATCCATCAACGGCCAGGTGCTCGCCGTCGCAGACCGCCTCGATACGCTTGCTGGCGTGTTCGCGATCGGCAAGAGGCCATCGGGCAACCGCGATCCGTTCGGCCTGCGCCGCGCCGCACTCGGCGTCATTCGCGTGCTCATCGAGTGCGAGCTCGATCTCGACCTCAAGGCACTGATCACCGCAGCCGTTGCTGCCCAGCCGACGAAGGCCGACGAAGGCGCAGACCTCGAGGGCGAGCTGTATACCTTCATCACGGAAAGGCTGCGTCGGTACTTCCTCGACCGGGACGCCGCGCTGGCAACCGAGACGTTTGACGCGGTCCTTGCGCGCAAGCCTGCTTCGCTCGTCGATTTCGACCGCCGGCTGGCGGCCGTGCAGGCGTTTATTGCCCTGGAGTCGGCCGCAAGCCTCGCTGCGGCCAACAAGCGTATCGCCAATATCCTGCGCCAGGCAGAGGTGACGGGTGTCGACGAGGTGAAGACAAAGCTCCTTGCCGAGCCGGCCGAAGAAGCGCTGGCCGGGGCGCTCGATAGCGCTACCGAAGCGGTGGCGCCGCTGCTCGAGAAGCGCCAGTACACCGAGGCGCTGACCGCCCTTGCCGAACTGCGTGAGCCCGTCGACACGTTCTTCGACGATGTCATGGTTAACGTCGACGACAAGGCTACGCGTAGCAACCGGCTGGCGCTGCTGAGCCAGCTGCGCGCCCTGTTCCTCGACGTCGCGGACATTTCCCGCCTGTCCATCTAGATGCGCTGGCTCCGCGGATTCCTGTTCCTGGTCGTCATGTATGGCGCGGCGCTCGTCTTGTCCGCAACGGAGCTGCTGATCTTCTGGGCGCCGCATGGCTGGCGCTGGGCCGTTGCCGTGGCGTGGGCAAACGTCTGTCTCTGGGCCGGCCGCATCATCTGCGGACTGGACGTCACAACCGAGGGCACAGAGAACATCCCGGACGAGCCGTGCGTGTTCCTGATCAAGCACACCACCGCGCTCGAAACCTACTGGCAGATTGCGGCGCTGCCCCCGTCGGCCTGGGTACTGAAGAAGGAGTTACTGCGTCTCCCGGTGTTCGGCTGGGCAGTTGGCATCGTCATGCAGGCCATCGCCATCGACCGCGGCGCCGGCGGGTCGGCCGTCAAGCAGGTCATCAAGCAAGGTAAGGAGCGTATTGCCAGCGGCCTGTCGGTATCGATATTTCCGGAGGGCACCCGCATGCCGCCAGGCGAGACGCGGCGTTACGGGGTCAGCGGTGCGGCGTTGGCGCGCGAGGTGGGCTGCCCGGTTGTGCCGGTGGCTCATAACGCCGGCGACCTGTGGCCCAAGGGTGTCATGGCGAAGACGCCCGGCAAGATCCGGTTTTGCATCGGCCCCCCAATAGAACCTGGCAACCGCAAGCCCAAAGAGGTCAACCTCATTGCCCAGGAGTGGGTAGAGAACAAGATGAACGAAATCAGCTCACTGTATAGGGAGAAGGCGCGTGAAGAATAGTCCGTCATTGCGAAAAGCGAAGCAATGCAGCAACCTCCTGGCCGCAGCCCTGGTGCTGTCCGCGTGCACGGCAGATGACACCCCCGTACCCGTCGTCGATGAGAACACCGCTGTCGACACGATCACCCGGCAGGCGCTGGCCGACCACATTGCGTACCTTGCCGACGATGCCCGCGAGGGCCGCATGGCCGGCCAGCCGGGCTACGACGAGGCTGCGCAATACGTCGCCGACCGTTTTGCCGAGATGGGCCTGACGCCCGGCGGCGATGACGGCTGGTACCAGCAGGTGCCACTGATTTCTTACCGCATCGACGAAGAAAGCACGACGCTGATTGCCCATCGCGACGGCGAGGACACCCGGCTGCAGTACAAGGAACATTACGTGATGGGCGGCGACAAGGTGCGCGAGGAAACCAGCGTGCGCGCCGAGGTCGTTTATGTCGGCTTCGGCGTGCATGCGCCGGAGGTCGGTTACTCCGATTACGACGGCGTTGATGTCGAGGGCAAGATCGTCGCCCTGTTCGGCAACGCGCCGGCGACCCTGCCCAGCGAAGAGCGCGCCTACTACTCGTCCGGCAGGACCAAGGCACAGGAGGCCGTGCGCCGCGGGGCGATCGGCATGATCGGCCTGCGCTCGAGGCGCTTCGACGAATTCGTGCCCTGGGAGCGGGTCAAGGCGCAGGCCGGCACGCGCCCGGGCATGGCCTGGATCACGCTGACCGGGGAGCCCTCCGACTACTACCCGGAGATTCTGGGCAGCGCGGCCATCAGCACGGAAGTGGCGCACGAGCTGTTTGAGGGCACGCCAATTTCGTTCGAAGAGGCGCGCGACGCGACCGAGGCGTCCACGCCCGCATCGGTCCCGCTCGGCTTCGAGGTAACCCTCGGCAAGACGACGGCGCACGAGGTGATCACGAGCCCGAATGTCGTCGGCATCGTGCCCGGAACCGACCCGGAGCTGAAGAATGAGTACATCGTCTTCACGGCGCACCTCGATCACAACGGCATTGGCGCCCCGGTTGACGGCGACGCGATCTATAACGGCATGTACGACAACGCGATGGGAGCGTCGCTGCTCGTCGAAACCGCGCGGGCGGTTGCCAGCTCGCCGGCGAAACGCTCGATGATTTTTATTGCATTAACGGCCGAGGAGCGCGGCCTGCTCGGTTCGGACTATTACGCCCACTATCCGACGGTTCCGTCGGACGCGATCATTGCCAACATCAATCTCGACATGCCGCTGTTCCTCTACCCGGTTGCGGACATCATCGCGTTCGGCGCGGAACACTCGTCGCTCGAGGGCACGGTCGGCGCGGCCATTGTCGCCGAAGGTTTCACGCTGACGCCCGATCCGATGCCCGAGGAAAACCTGTTCCGCCGCTCGGACCAGTACTCGTTTGTCCGTCGCGGCGTCCCGTCCGTTTACCTGAAGCCCGGCTTTACCTCGACGGACCCGTCGATCGACGGCAAGGCCGTGCAGGACGAACACCGCAAGAATCACTACCACCAGCCGTCCGACGACCTGTCGCGCCCCGTCGATTGGGATTCGACGGTCCGTTTCGCTCGCGCCAACGCGCGTATCGGTTTTGCGATTGCCAACGAGGCCGGGCGGCCGACGTGGAACGAAGGCGACTTCTTCGGCGAGAAATTCGGCCGGTAGCCTGCGCTTGGACGTTTATTCGTATGGCGTCGTGTCATCGAGCACGTTGTATTTCGTAAGGGATTCTTTTCCGGCCGCCGAGGGCTACGCGGAGATCGACGAAGTCCTGCACATGACCGGCGGCGAGGCGACCAATTCGTCGATCGTTCTGGCCCGCCTCGGTGCTTCGGTGAAGCTCGACGGCAACTGGATCGGCGACGATGACGGTGGGCGGCGTACCAGGGCCCTGTTGAATGACCGCGGCATCGACATATCTCGCCTGCCACTTCGTGAGGGATATGAAGGCGTGCAGGAGATCGTGTTCGCCGCGGGCGCCACGCGCACGATCTTCGGCACCTATGGCGCCCTGCTCGCGAACGAAGAATGGAACGTGCCGCACGAAGAGGACGTCACCGCCGCAAAGGTGGTTTGCCTCGACCCGTTCTTCGCGGAACCGGCGCTGCGGGCCGCCAGGACAGCGTCCGAGGCCGGCATCCCGGTCGTTACCGTGGACTGCCGCCATGACAGCCCGTTGCTCGGTCACGTATCGGCCGTGGTCATCGCGGAGTCGTTCCTGCGCGAGAATTACCCGGACCAGGAGATTGACGACCTGTTCCGACAATTCCAGGCCTCAACCAATGGCCTGGTTGTCTTCACGTTCGGGGGCGAACCGGTGCGATACGGGCGCGCCGGGGAAGAACCCGGGTTTCTGCAGCCGTTCGCGATCGACCCGTTAGACACGACCGGCGGCGGGGACTCGTTCCGCGCCGGGATCGTCTATGGTTTTCTGAACGGCTGGGACGATGAGCGCGCCGTGAGCTTTGCTGCTGCCGTCGCGGCCATCAACTGCAGGAGGTTTCCGGGGGTGCTCGACAGTCCGGCGCTGGGCGAAATCGAGGCCTTTATCGACGCTAACGCGGCCGGTGGTTAGGCGCGTAGCAGGCTGGCTGTTCGCGCCCTCCTCAAATAAGAGCGGCCGCCCTCGAAAGGACGGCCGCCTGGTTTCACTTGCTGGTGCCGGCGAGCGCCGTTACCAGATCTTCACGCGCTCTTCGGGCGGCAGGTACAGCGCATCGTCTTCGGTGACATCGAACGCCGTGTAGAACTCGGGTACGTTGCGCACGGCGCCGTTGGTGCGATACTCCGCCGGTGAGTGCGGGTCGGTCGCGATGCGCCGACGCAGCTCCTCGTCGCGGTACTTGCCACGCCACACCTGGGCATAACCCAGGAACACGCGCTGCTCGCCCGTGTAACCATCGATGACCGGCGCTTCCTCGCCGTTGAGCGACATCCGGTAGGCCAGCAGGCCGATGCTGATGCCGCCGAGGTCGCCGATGTTCTCACCGAGCGTAAATTCGCCGTTGACATGCAGGTCGTCAAACGGCTTGAACTCGGAATACTGCTCTACGAGTTTACCGGTGCGCTTCTCGAATTCCGCACGATCCTCGTCGGTCCACCAGTTGCGCAGCACGCCGTCGCCGTCGAACGTGCTGCCGGCGTCGTCGAAACCGTGACCAATCTCGTGCCCGATCACGGCGCCGATTGCCCCGTAGTTGACAGCGTCGTCTGCCTCCAGGTTGAAAAACGGCGGCTGCAGGATGGCGGCCGGGAACACGATTTCGTTCAGCGTCGGGTTGTAGTAGGCGTTGACGGTTTGCGGCGTCATGCCCCATTCGCCCCGATCGACGGGACCGCCCTGGCGATCGAGCTGGCGCTGGTATTCAGCCAGCGTCGCCCGCTCGATGTTACCGAACAGGTCGTCGGCCTCGATCTCGAGGGCCGAGTAATCGCGCCACTCATCCGGATACCCGATCTTGGGCGTGAACTTCGACAGCTTGTCGAGCGCCTGCACGCGGGTTTCCTCGCCCATCCAGTCGAGCTCGTTGATGCTGACCTCGTAGGCCGCGATCAGGTTGCCGACGAGTTCGAGCATGCGGTCCTTTGCCTCAGGCGGGAAGTGGTTCTTGACGTAGACCTTGCCAACAACCTCGCCCAGCGTGCCGCCGACCAGGGTCGTCGCCCGGCGCCACGGCTCTTCCTGCTCCTCGGTGCCGCGCAAGGCGGTGCCGTAGAACGCGAAGTTCTGCTGGTCCAGCGCATCGTTCAGCAGGCTGGCCTTGGTGTTCAGCGCAACCCAGGTCAGATAGGTCTGCCAGGTCTCAATGTCGACGTCCTGGATGATGCCGTCGAGCGACTTCATGTAGTCCGTCTGCAGGACGATCAGGTTGTCGAGCTCGGTCGCGCCAAGCTCGGCGAAGAACCCGTCCCAGTTGAAGCCGGGCAACAGGTCTCCGAGGTCCGCTACCGGCACCTTGTTGTAATTCGCCGCCCAGTTGCGCGTGTCTTCCTTGCGCATGTGTTGCTCGGCCAGCCGCGTTTCGAGGGCCATGATCGTGTCGGCGGCTTCGGCGCCGGCGTCGAACCCGGCCAGCTCGTACATCTTCGCGATGTGGGCTACATACTGATTACGAATCGAAGCGGACTTCTCGTCCTCGTTGAAGTAGTACTCGCGATCGGGCAGGCCGAGGCCGCCCTGGAATGTGTAGACGCCGTAGTAGTTCGGGTCTTTCATGTCCGCAAACTGGAACAGCTGGAACGGCATGGCATAGCCGCGCTTGGTTGCGCTGGCAAAGTACACAGCGAGATCGTCATGGTTCGAAATGGCCGCGATGCGATCGAGCTCCGCCTGCAGCGGCTCGGTGCCGCGGGTGTTGCGGGTCTCCAGGTCGAGATACGACTTGTAGAGGTCGCCGACCTTCTGCTCGTCGGTGCCGTTGGCAAAATCACCCGTGGCCGACATCTCGATAATGGCCTTGACGTCTTCCTGCGACTCCTCGCGCAGTTTGTCGAACGTGCCGTAACGCGCCTTGTCGGCGGGCATTTCGAACTCCTCGACCCACTTGCCGTTGACGTGAGCGAAGAAGTCGTCGCCCGGGCGAACATCCGGGTCAATGTAGCTCAGGTCGATTCCCGAGATGGATTCCGGGGCCGCCTCCGCGGCCGCCTCCGGCTCGGGCGTGGTTTGTTGCCCGCAACCCGCGAGCAGGATCAGCGCTGCCGCGCCTGTAATGGTTTTTTTCACAATGGCTCCCTCTGCGGGTGAATCCGCATTGGTTACTAAAGACAGTGTTCTGGTGCGTTAGTTTCGGCTTCCCGGCGCCTCACCGATATTCTCGAGCTCGGCGACCTCCGCCTCGGTGAGGCCGTAAATCCTGTGAATTCGGCACCCCCGAAGCGTGTCGAATCGCGCACGAACGACGTTGGGGTCCCAGCGTTTGTCGGGCGTTATGCGCGTGTGGTCGCGCAGCTCCCAGCATTCCCGCGCGAACTCGACCAGGTAGGTGTCATTGCGCGCGTGATAGAGAATGAAGGTATCGTCGATCTGCGTCCAGCCGTCGCGCGTACCGCTGCGCATCGAATCGACTTCCTCGAGATCGCGGACTTCTATGAAGTCCCTGACCGCCTGCGCGATGTCCTGGGTCGACTCGTCCTTTTCGTCCTGCCCCGCACAGCCGGCGAGCAAGAGAATTCCTAACAGGGTGATGATTTTGTTCATAGCAATAGGTTCTGACTCAGTTGGTTGTCTCGCGTTCCTCGGCGTAGAGCCGCTCGACGAAGCTTGTCGCTCGCGGGAAGTCTTCCATCCAGCGCTCGGTGTCGGCGCGCATCGAGGCCGGCCCCTGGTCGCGTTCGATGCGACAGCCCTCGGCCGCTCCGCCACCATAACCCGCCGGCATCAGCCACGGACCCGACAGTGCCGCAAATGCGATGTCAGTGTAATTGATCACGTCGCCGCCGAGTATGGAGTTGCGCCCGTCGGCTAACCGGGTATCGACGTCGGCGAGCGTTTCTTCGATGTACTCGACGGCCTTCGCATAATGCGCATCGGTGATGCGGAAGCTGCGCCGCATCAGGGTGCGCAGTAGCGGAAACAGGACCCTGAGCAGAGGTTTGTGCCAGGCCCGGGTTTGCGGGCTGTTGACCCCCCATAAATGCAACGTGAGCAGCCGGTCGTCGAGAATGTGGTAGTAGACCCAAACCTGTTGCAACCGCGCATAGCGGTCCAGTCGCTTTTCGAACTCCACGCGTTCGGGGGTCGGTGCGAGGAAGTCCGCTTTATCGCCAAGCGCCGCTGAGTAATTGCCCCATAGAAAGCGCAGGATTTCGGGGGAGTTGCCAATGACGCTCTGAACCATGCCGGTGCGAACCCGCAGCTGCGGCACGCTGCGGCCCATGAACCACGCACCGAGCGTACCGCCGCTTTGTCTTTCGGTGTAGTCGATGCCGAGCCGGTCCATGCACCAGCGGACTTTTTCCACGAAGTGACTGATGGCGATCGTCTCGAGCACGACAGCAGGCGTCTTGTCAGGAAGCGTCAGGCCGCTGAGCACCACGAGCCAGCGCCACAGCAGCATCAGCAGGACGAGCAGCGCAGCCGAGGCCGGGCCCAGGCCGAACCATGCCACCACGAGCGGCAGCAGGAACAGGAAGACCGAGTGGATCAGCAGGCGCGTTCGGGCCATGTTTGTCGGGGTCGGCGGCTAACTAGACGTCCAGGTTTTCAACCGTGAGCGCGTTTTTCTCGATGAACTCGCGCCGCGGCTCGACCTGGTCGCCCATAAGCGTGGTGAAAATCTCATCCGCCTTGACGGCATCCTCGATCTTGACCTGCATGAGCCGGCGCGTTTCCGGGTTCACCGTAGTTTCCCAGAGCTGGTCGGGGTTCATTTCGCCCAGGCCCTTGTAGCGCTGGATCGCCTGCCCGCGCCGCGCCTCGGCCATGAGCCAGTCGACGGCTTCCGCAAAGGTGCTGACTGCCGACTGCCTTTCGCCGCGCTTGGCGTACGCGCTTTCGCCGATCAGCTCCGACAGCTTGGCGGCGAGCGCCATGATGTGCTGGTACTCGTTGGTATCGAAAAACTCGCGCGGCAGGTAGCGGGTAGCGCCGATGCCGTGCTGCACCCGGGTAATGCCGATACGCACTCCCTCGCCGTCCTCGTCGCCCCGATCCAGCTCCGCGGTATAGGACCCGCCATTGCCGTTGCTGGCCCGGTCGCCATTGGTTTTCGGTAACGCCGCCGACAGCTGCTCCGTCCACGCCGCTAACTTGTCGAGATCTTCGGCG
>JAAUYF010004883.1_pt1 | contig 11980 bp, 12 predicted proteins | sample 7278051 | NCBI WGS metagenome assembly JAAUYF01 (sample SAMN14350202, study PRJNA611818) | marine sediment metagenome | isolation source: surface marine sediment (0.6m) | place: French Polynesia: Moorea | collected 2018-08 | reverse complement strand
TAAAACGATAGCTTTAAGCATTCAGCTAGCCTTCTACGAAGGAACTGCGTTAACAGCTCAAGTCAAAACTATTGGTTGTAAATAATTTGAATTTTATTAATCTCCTAACACTTTTTTGTAGTGCTATAGGTATCAAGATCGAATACGGTAGCATCGGTATAGTTAGTTAGGTTGTTACGAAAACCAAGTCAGCATTCAGGAGTCAGGAGAGAATATAATTAAAATATGTGGCAATTAGATTGTTCGGAAAATTTTTTTTATACCTAATTAAACCAATTTGATATAAAATTCCCCATCTTACAGCATATTCTAGATTAATATAGTACAACTGGCAGAGTAAATATTTTTTGCTTGTTCCCTATCCTCTAACCCATCTTCTCTACTCCCTACTCCCTACTCCCTACTCCCTACTCCCTACTCCCTATTCCCTAAAACTTACTTTTGAAACCATCATATCTAGAAGCAAGACGTGCTTTACCTGCTGCTGCCCAATCTTGTAAAAACTTAATTTGTTCTTCAGCAGTTCTAGCTAAAGGAATAATTTGACTAGCAGACTCCAAGATATCCTCAGTAGTAAACTCACGATTTTGACTAAACCCAATGTGCATAGCTTCTATTAAAGATTGTTCTATTTCCGCACCAGAAAAATCAGGAGTTTCATAAGCTAGTCTATCTATATCATAACTCTTAATATTATGAGCTCGTAACCGAGATAAATGTACCTCAAAAATAGCTTTTCTTTCTTCCTGACTAGGCAAACCAACAAAAAATATTTCATCAAACCTACCTTTTCGCAATATTTCCGGTGGTAAAGATTCAATATTATTAGCAGTAGCTACCACAAACACAGGAGATATTTTTTCAGCTAACCAAGTAATAAAAGTACCAAAAACGCGACTCGTAGTACCTGCATCCCCTTGACTTTTAAACCCGGCAAAACCTTTATCAATTTCATCTATCCAAAGAACACAAGGTGCCAAAGCTTCAGCAATAGAAATCATCTGTCGGGTACGAGACTCAGACTCTCCCACCAAACCTCCAAATAAACGGCCCACATCCAAACGTAATAAAGGTAAATGCCAATGATGAGCGATCGCCTTAGCGGTAAGAGATTTCCCCGTACCCTGTATTCCTACCAAAAGTAAACCTCTCGGATGAGGTAAACCATATTGTCTTGCTCGTTCAGAAAATGCTCCTCCCCGTCGCAACAACCAATCTTTCAGATTATCCAAACCCCCAATATCGGAAATATTTTCATGGGCGGGATAAAAGTCCAATATTTGAGTTTGCCGAATAGTTTGGCGTTTTTCTTCTAAAATTAGATCGACATCATTAAGCTGTAATTCTCCATGGGTAGCGATCGCCTTAGCCAAAACTCTTCTAATTCTTTCAATAGATAATCCTTGAGCTGCCCGAACTACTTCATCTAATAAACGTTTCTCTAAATTTTGACCCATTGCCACTAACAAACGTTCTACCTCTTGGGAAATTTCTTGACTATTTGGTAGGGGAAATTCTATTATTGTAATAACTTCAGTTAAATCTTCTGGAACAGATATTTGAGGAGCAAGAATAACTATATTTTTGGGTTGAGATTTTAACTTTTTTGCCAAATTCCTGAGCTTCCTAGAAATAGAAATATCTTCCAAAAATCTCTGAAAATCTCGCAAGATAAAGATTGCCGGAGCTGATTCCGGCAACTTTTCTACAAGTTCTAAACCTTGAAGAGGATTTCTTTTTCCAAAACCTATGTCATTAGGATTATTTTGATATCCTTCCACAAAATCCCAAATATATACTGCTCTATTACCTTGTTTTTTTGCTGATTCAGCAATTGCATTTTCTACTCGTTCTTCTTCCCTTGTCTGGATATAAATTATTGAGTAGCGCGAGCGGAGTAGTAGTTCAAACTCTTCTTGAAAATTCATCAATCATCATAAATATAAATAGTGATTTAGATAGACTAAACAATAAAAACAATTACTTAACTGCTTCAATATTTAGGCTGATTTTAACATTAGATAAATCATTAAATGTAGTCATTTCACTTTTGCTTTTCAAGGAGAATTTTTCTCATGAACTGAAGTCGGTAAAAAATTCATTAAATTCTCGATAAATATATTACTATTAATAATCATTAATTTTGCCATTCTTTTTTTTAGTTAATTCTTAATAACCTACTCTCAAAGTCAACTCTCAACTATTATTCAATTGCCTTTTTATCGCCTCTAAAGCAGCCCATCGACTATCTAAAACCGATGATGAAGTCTTCATACCAGATAATTTTATACCTTGGCAATTCTTGTCACATAACTTTCTGGGAGGAACTGCTAAACAAACCTGTTCATATACCCATTCTCTAGGGTTAAAATATCCATCTGGAGACAAAGTTTCTACTAAATGTTCCACAGAATTTTCTGCCTCTATGTGGAATAACTCTTTTTGAGTTGTCACTTCATTTAACCAAATTAATTCTTTTGGATGAATCACCAATTTATAGTTATACTGTTTTAAACATCTATCGCAAGTGAGGGTAATAATTGTTTCTGATTTTCCTTTAACTTCCAGATAATTTCCATGATGAGTTATTTGTAAATAACCCCTAACTGGAGTCAGTGTTTCCAAGTCTAATATAAACTCTTCAAACTTGATAGATTCAGTCCGATCGGTTTTTTTCAACAGACTGGGAATATATATTAATTCCATTTTGGTTCACCCCACTTATTCCTTACCACTAATCCAGAATTCTTAGGTATATAATTCTGAATTAGCTGTACTTAAATTAATGATTTTAATGTCTATAAATCATAATTTTCTCCCAATTTTTCCTCTTTGTTGTTAGTTTCTAATTTTTACGACTAAACGGCGGTCTGGTTCCTGTCCATGACTGTAAGTTTCTAAATCTTCACAGTCTTTTAGCATTGTATGTATTTGACGACGTTCAGTAGAAGATAGAGATGTTAACTCATACTCCTGACCAGTCAAACGTACTTTTTTAGCTGCATACTCAGCCATTAATAATAATTCTTCTTGGCGACGAGCTCGATAACCTGAAATTTCTACAGTGTAGGACAAATGTTCTTCTGAATCATTATTTATATTCAGAATTGTATTGGTGAGGTACTGAATTGCATCAATTACTTTACCATCAACTCCCACTAGAACAGAAATTTGTTCTGGTGTCAGGTTAGTTTCATCTATTATCAACCAATAGGAATCTTCTTGTTGTTGAGCTATGACTTTGGCGGGAATTTTTGCTAAGTTTAGCAGTTTCTCTAGCCATTGCTGTCCTTCATCTAGTCCTCGATCTCGATCTATATAACTATCGCTCATTACTACCATTAAGCTTTCTTCTTAGAACGTCCTGGTTCAAAGGGTAGTGCTTCTCTTCCCTTTCCTGTTTTTGTTGTTTTTGGTTGTGACTCTTCTACTAATTTCTGAAGATTTTCAGGTAATGGTTCTTTGGATAGAATATATGCCTGAATAGTTTGAAATATGTTAGCTATCAGCATATAAAGTAGCACACCAGCCGGCAGGGGAGTAAACAAAAATATTCCTGAAAATAGAATTGGAGTAATTTTGTTTATAGAGTCTTGATTTGGATTAGCATTGTTAGCTCCAGCTCCTTGACCTGATATTGTCTGACTAGCATATATGCTAACTCCAAAACCAACCACCATAATTAATATGTCCCAGTGAATTTTCCCATCCTCATCAAACGCACCGACACGACCGAGGGCTTTAATAAATAGAAATCCTTTATTTGCTGCAATTCCAGGAATTGTACCTTGAATTGTAGCTTCACCTGGTTGTAAGGCCACTAAATTTCCATCTGGATCTATTTGAACTCTTTCAGAACCTTTAGTCACAGTCCATAACGGTTTGATTTCAGATTGATTATATTCCTCTTTCAAAGCTGCTAAAGATTTTCCTTCTTCTGTTTGAAACTCAACCTGAGTTTTATCCCCAACAACTAACTTCTTACCACTAGGCATCAAAGCCAAAATTGGGTAGTGAACACCATCATTAATATATATATTTTGAGGTGAAGTTGTATAAGCCTGTGGTTGAATTCGTTCTAACTGTTCTTGAGGAAATATTTGTAAATCTACAGTATAATTGATATTACTAAAAGGCGATCCACGCAAAGTTGCAAATAAAGCAAAAAGTATGGGCATTTGAAATAGCAGTGGCAAACATCCTGCCAATGGATTAAACTCTTTCATAAGTTTAGCCATTTCTTCCTGTTGTTTTTGTGGATCATCTTTATAGCGTTTTTGAATCTCCTCTTGTCTCTTCTTCATCAAAGGTTGCGTAACTTTCATCTTACGCATATTCCGAATTTGCCCAGCATTTAATGGGTAGAGACTTGCACGAATTACAAGAGTTAAGGCTACAATAGCTAAACCATAGCTTGGTACGATCCCATAGAAAAAGTCGAGGATCGGCAGCATTATGTTGTTGGAAATAAATCCTATACCAAAATCCATTATTTTATGTCTACTTTGGGGCTGGTGATATTTCTAATTTTGACGATTTGAAATTATTTATTACTACTAATTTCAACATCTAGTTAACTACTTGTAAATCTAATAATTTATCAGCATTTTTACTAGGTTGATATTATATAGCAGGGAATAGGGAAATGAATAATGAATAATGAAAACCATCTCTAATTATCAATTATCAATTATCAATTATCCATTAATTAGTAGCACTATCAGCTTTTTGAGTTTTTGCCACCATTTTTTCTGTTATGTAAGCTTCGATTTCTCTAAACCGTGGTATTGCCCTTAGTTCTAAGCGAGTACCATTTCTTAGGGTAATTGCTATATCCCCCCAAGCACCTAATCCTCTAGGTACTTTTGCAACTTTGACAATTTCTGAGTAAACAATATCTGTACGATCTTGTCCCATCCAGCCGCCTATGACTGAAACTCGGCGATTAGTAATCCGATACCTTAGCCACAAGGCCCTAACAATAGCCGCAACAGTTAGAGGTAGGCCAATAATTGTTAGGCCAATCAATAAATTAAAGATTAAATCTCCTATATGGGGACCACCTTCATAGAAGGCTTCTTCTCGAATACCCATGGAACACCTCCGCTTGTGCCAATAACTTCTCTAATTGTTGCAGAAATTCATCATAATTGCACTGTTGGGCGGTTGGTTTTACCACGATGACGATATCCCATCCTCTTGATATACATGGCAACATTTGACGCAAAGCTGCTCTTATTTGGCGTTTGATTCGATTTCGGACTACTGCTCCTTTGCTCACCTTTTTGCTAATAGAAATACCCATGCGGGTAGGTCTATAAGGTTCCAAGTTATCTGTATCTAGAGGTAATTTAGGGCTTTGCTGATGACGCAGAGCCCTTAAAGCCAAATCAGAAGTATTTTTGCGAATTCCTTTGTGATATACAGCACTAAAGTCTTTATTATGACGAAGCCTGTTTTCTATAGGCAACATGGTGAGATTTATTCAAACTTGTCTAAATTCTGAAAATACTCTCTAATAAACTGCCAGACGCTCACGACCTTTTTGCCGACGCGCCCTAATTACTGCTCGGCCATTTCTTGTACGCATCCTTGTTCTAAAACCAGATACTCTTCTTCTCTTTCGACTGGTACCATGTAAGGTTCGCTGAGTCATTTTGCTCTACTCCTTCACCACTAATCTAAATAATAATTTAAAGTCACAATCCCCAATTGTAGCATAGATATCTTATACCGTTTCACTGAATTTAGAATTCAGAATTTAGAATTCAGAATGCCAGATTTGATAGGCTAAAAACTTTGACACTCACAAAAGTTTCTGGCAATTATTTGACATTTAAAGTTTGAAACTATTTGTGACATCCTTAAAGTGAATTGGTATTAGTAAAGTTAGTCTGGGTCAATTCTTCCTCTATTCTTAACTAAATATTCTACTCTATGCTCAAAAGCCATGTGCCAATATAACGTAGTAAAGGTACATCACCAGGAGTTCTGATATTGGCATTAAAGTGGAACATTCCTCCAAATCTAGGGTTTCTTACATTGTTAAGAACTACTTCAATTTTATTACCAGCTGGAATAGGTTCAGTAGGGTATATTTCTATAAAATTATTTTCTTTGTCCCACACTACTTCATCTATGGGTATTGATTCTGGTTTTGTAGATTTTCCTCCTCCAACACGAATTTCTATATCGTCAGTATCAAATGAACCTTTATAGTAATTAGGATAAAAAATTGATAACTGGGCAACTGCTAAATTTAATTTGTTTGCTGGTATTCGCAGTCGATAACGATCCCAAGTCCCAGATTTACCAGAATCTAAACGGAAGTTTAACTGATTTTTCTGTTCTGGCCCACCAAACAATGTAAATCCAGGCATTCCCTGAGCTAAACTTGCCATCGAGAACCCTGTTATTAAGCAACTACTTACCATTAAAGCAGAAAGTATACGTTTCATAAAATTTTCTCTAACTTTAAAATCTCTTCACTAAAACTTTATCAAGATTTTATAAATACAGCTAAGTCAAGTCAAAAGTCAAATTTAAAAAGTCAAAAGCTATAACTTAAGCAAGGAAATTGTTTAAGAGTATACCCAGTCAGGTCTATCTTAATCTCAAGTAGTAAATACGATAACTGTATGACCAGATTTCATATCAAGTATATTCACATATATTCACAGCAAGAATTCAATTCACACCTTCTGACTTCTGCTGTAACACCCATTTTAAATTAGGAATTTTAAGGAAATTTGTCATAGGTTCGATAATGACAAAATTAATGACAAATTTTTGGTATTGAAAGTCACCTGATTTTTCTCTGGCCACCTTGAATTCATAAGACAAGTTAAAGATAGCAATGAGCAACGAAATATCAGCCTAATAATTTTAAATAAGAACCAAGTAGTAAAAAACCATAAGATAGCTAGCTAACTCAGGCCCATTAATTTTAGATAGGGTTCCCTGGTAAGGAAATCAAACTTTAGTAGACAAGGAGAATTTATGAGAATAGCGGTAGCTAAGGAAACTCTGGTCAATGAATCTCGTGTGGCCTTAGTTCCTGATGTCATAGCCAAATTAGTTAAACAGGGGCTAGAAATACAGGTAGAAGCAGGTGCGGGAGACAAATCTTTCTTCTTTGATGGAGCTTACGAACAAGCCGGAGCCAAAATAATTTCTGATAGTGGCGCTCTGTGGCGTGAAACTGAGGTACTCCTAAAAATTGGGGTACTAGAGGAATCAGAAGTTGACAAATTACGCGAGGGTTCTGTTGTTATTAGTTTCCTCAACCCTCTAGGAAACCCTTCTCTCGTAAAGCGTTTAGCGGAACGGAAAATAACTGCATTCAGTATGGAACTGATCCCTCGTACCAGTAGGGCGCAAGTTATGGATGCTTTATCTTCCCAAGCTAATATTGGTGGATATAAAGCTGTTTTGCTGGCATCAGCTGCTTTACCTAAGTTTTTCCCCATGTTAACTACAGCAGCAGGTACTATTAAACCTGCCAAAGTGTTAGTTATGGGTGCAGGAGTTGCTGGTTTACAGGCGATCGCTACTGCTCGTCGTCTTGGTGCGGTAGTAGAAGCATTTGATATTCGTCCAGAAGTTAAAGAGCAAGTACAAAGTTTGGGAGCAAAATTTGTAGATGTGACTCTCCAAGAAGACACTGTTGCTGATGGTGGTTATGCTAAAGAACTTTCCGAGCAAGCTAAACAACATACTCGTGAAGTCCTGACACAGCACGTTGCTGCTTCGGATATTGTCATTACTACTGCTCAAGTTCCTGGTAAAAAAGCACCATTGCTAGTAACTAAGGAAATGGTAGACCAAATGAAACCAGGAGCAGTAATAGTTGATATGGCAGCCGCACAAGGTGGTAACTGTGAATGTACTGAAGCAGGCAAAGATGTACAGTGGAATGGCGTAACTATTATCGGTCCTGTAAATTTACCAGCAACTATGCCAGTTCACGCTAGTGAATTATATGCTAAAAATATTTCTGCTTTACTCAAGTTGATGGTTAAAGATGGAGAGCTAAATATTGATTTTGAGGATGACATCATTGCTGGTGCTTGTGTCACCCATGCTGGTGAAATTCGCAATCAAAGAGTAAAAGATGCTTTAGGTGTTGCTGTTGGTAGTTAAATAATTCCCAACTGAAAAGTATTGCTAGGGCGTGTCAACTCAAAAAATATATAGTAATTAGGGCTGAAGGCTAGTTATTGTAATTAATTTACAGGTAATTGCTATAATTTGACTATTAATTGTAATTTCTCAAAAAACAAAGTTTTGTCTCAACAAAGCTTTGAAAAGAAAAAATTACTAATAGTTTAAATGTTAAATAACTCTAATTTATCAAATAAATTGGAGGTTAATATTTTGAGTCAAGCTAATAGCAATATGAGGAAAAATTAAAAACACCAACTATAGCAGTAGGTAATGAAATGAGGAATTACTGAATAGTTGAAATCAGGTAAGATTAAACTTCTTGCTGCTTGCCTCTTTCTTGTTCCTTCTGCTGTCAAAGCAAAAAGTCAACAATTAACTGTGAAAAGACTATGAGCGAAACATTAATTGCAGCTTTATTTGTATTCGTCTTGGCATCATTTGCCGGATTTGAAGTTATTAACAAAGTGCCACCAACTCTGCACACCCCCCTGATGTCTGGAGCAAATGCTATCTCTGGAATTGCAGTTTTGGGCGCACTAATTATCGCTGGTGACAAAGATTGGAATGTCACAGTGATTTTAGGTTTAATTGCTGTTGTTTTTGCCACCATTAATGTAGTTGGTGGCTTTTTAGTAACAGACCGGATGTTGCAAATGTTCAAGAAGAAGGAGGCTGCATAATGAGCGACTTTATACCAACCGGAATTCAGTTAAGCTACCTAGTAGCGGTATCTCTATTTTTCGTGGGGCTGAAAAAGTTGGGTTCTCCAGCTACAGCTCGGAATGGTAATTTGTTAGCATCAGTAGGGATGTTGATTGCTATTGTGGCAACCCTACTAGAAAAAGAAGTTTTGAACTATGAAATGATTCTGATCGGAATCGTTATCGGTTCAATTATTGGAGCGATCGCTGCTTATAAAGTAGAAATGACTGCCATGCCTCAAATGGTTGGTTTATTCAACGGTTTGGGTGGTGCTGCTTCGGCAATGGTGGCAGTAGGTGAATTTTGGCGTTTTCTAGCTGTTGCTCAGTCTCCCCCACTACCTACTACTATTACAGCATTATTGGGCGTATTAATTGGTGGAGTAACTTTTACAGGTTCTGTAATTGCTTTTGCCAAACTACAGGGAATTATGAGTGGTTCTCCCATCACTTTCCCATTACAGCAACCTGTTAATGCTCTCCTATTTGGTGGGTTTATTGTTGGCAGTGTTTATCTATGCGTCACGCCATTCAACTTACCCGTGTTTTTAGCATTGGTAGGTGTGTCTCTGATATTAGGTATAATGTTTGTGATCCCCATTGGTGGGGGTGATATGCCAGTTGTAATTTCTTTGTTGAACTCATTTTCTGGATTAGCTGCTAGTGCTGCTGGTTTTGTGGTGATGAACAATATGTTAATCATCGCTGGTGCATTGGTTGGTGCTTCTGGTATTATCCTCACAGTTATCATGTGTAAGGGTATGAACCGTTCCTTAACTAATGTACTATTTGCTGCCTTTGGTACTGGTGAAGGTGGCGGTGCTGCTGCTGGTGCAGGTAGCAAAACTGATAAGACGGTTCATAGTATTGACCCAGAAGAGGGTGCAATGATGTTGGGTTATGCCCGCTCTGTAGTAATTGTGCCTGGTTATGGTATGGCCGTTGCTCAAGCTCAACATTCTGTCCGAGAGTTATCAGACCAGTTAGAAGGATTGGGTGTTGAAGTTAAATATGCTATTCACCCAGTTGCTGGCCGGATGCCTGGACACATGAACGTATTATTAGCAGAAGCAAATGTCCCTTATCCTCAGTTATACGATATGGATGACATTAATCCTCAGTTTGACCAGGCAGATGTGGCCTTGGTTATTGGGGCTAATGATGTGGTGAATCCAGCAGCTCGTGCAGACCAAAATAGTCCAATTTATGGGATGCCCATTCTAGACGTGGATAGGGCAAAGCATACTATTGTGATTAAGCGCGGTCTCAGCACTGGTTTTGCTGGTGTGGACAATGATTTGTTCTACAAGGATAAAACTATGATGCTGTTTGGCAGTGCTAAGGATATGGTTGCTAAGTTGGTTTCTGAGGTCAAGCAACTTTAAAGCTTAGATTTAACTATGGTAAGCGAACTCTCAGTTGTCTGAAGGGGCTTACCTCTTAGTGGTTAATACCGATCGATGTTCAATGGTTAATGCTTCTGTAAGTTTTACTGAGCAAACCATTGTTCATTGTTCGGGGTTTTAATGAAGTCAGAAGTTAGAACTAATATGAAATCAGGTTATAAAGTTATCGTATTTGCGACTTCACTTGATATACTCTTAAAATAATTTCTTTACTTAGATTCTTCCTTTTTTTATAACTTTTGACTTTTTATTTTTGACTTTTGACTTTATTTGGTTGAAGAGAATGTCCCTGGTCATGTCGTAATTTTATATTTTATCTCAACGTTGGTTGAAGACCGGCGCTCTCCTGACAAGGGAGCGTCGGGATGAAAACCAATCAATTTTGCAGTTTTTCTAATAGTGTGCTATAATATATAAAGGCTGCTGGGCTAGCAGTGTCAGTCTGTGGAGCGACCGTAAGACCGGAAAGAGGCTCGACCTTAGAGGCTGGTGCATTGAAGCAGAAAGCCCTAATCAGCGATGGTTAGGAATCCCGCCCTGTGACGCAAGTGCAGCGTCGGGAGTATGTCAAATTTTGATATTTTCACAAAAGTCTCTGAATATTTAGTATATATTGTGTTATTATATAAGATGAGAATAAGTTCGGTTGTAATGTTTGTTCATATTGAGGGTCAATTTCCTGTCGTTATTGGCAAGCTTCTCTCCGAAGTCTAAATCTCTACACATCTCTAAATTTGGGAGAAAATCTATGTCAATTTATGTAGGTAACTTATCCTACGAGGTCACACAAGATGACCTTACTGAAGTTTTTAAGGACTATGGTTCTGTCAAGCGGGTTCAGTTACCAACTGACCGTGAAACAGGTCGTCCCCGTGGTTTTGGCTTTGTGGAAATGAGTACAGCGGAAGAAGAAACTGCTGCTCTTGAAGCACTTGATGGTGCTGAGTGGATGGGTCGTGATATAAAAGTTAACAAGGCAAAGCCTCGTGAAGATAGAAGACCCGCTGGTGGAGGTTATAACCGCAAAGGTGGTGGTGGTCGCTACTAAATCATAAAAAACTAATTATAATTATTAGGGTTAATAGTTTGTTAACAAATTTTTAGCCGACAACCAAGGCGACAGAAGGGACGTTGCATGCAACGTCCGTATAAAGCGTTTACAAGATTTTCTTGTAGACATTGGGAGATACCCCCTCAGTAGATAAGGTTCTACTGTACATTGTTAACAAATGTTAGCACTCATAGTATCGGCTAAATTAACTCCTATAATTGTTTAGTTTTGTAGAATTTACTTTTGTAGGAGTAGGTTAGGAAAATAAATTATTGGTTTTCACCTAAATTTATTGATAAAACCTGCCTCTACTTCAAACCTTCATTTCCATAAGCTGTTGATCGAGAACTATCAAATAATCTCGCCCATAGTTACCATTTTCTAATAAGAGTTTGAGATTTTCTGGCAAATCTTGAACCATTTCTTGACTACAGGAAGCGGCAGCTAAAGCTATAGTTGCCACTGTATCTACATCCCCTGTAAAGTTAATACAATCCATCAATAAGTTGCTCATTTTATCATTTCTTTGCACCGCAGTAATAGCAGCTCTAACACTCATCCACCCTTTAGAACCTACTTTTTGCTGCCAAGGTTCTGACCAAGGTTTTCCCGGAACATGAGTTTCAATAAATTTTCCTAATTGGCTTTTTTTTCCT
>JAAUYF010034970.1_pt1 | contig 12031 bp, 4 predicted proteins | sample 7278051 | NCBI WGS metagenome assembly JAAUYF01 (sample SAMN14350202, study PRJNA611818) | marine sediment metagenome | isolation source: surface marine sediment (0.6m) | place: French Polynesia: Moorea | collected 2018-08 | reverse complement strand
TGGATTTGCCGACTTGGAGCGTTTAAGATGAAAATAGAACACCGTGAGAGATCCGAACACATGAACGCTGATGCATTGTCCAAGACAACCAGCCTGTACATAGACCAAGACAATCTCTCCGATGGCCCGCGACCGACACATCTTCAGTTCCTAGTTGGAGAATCCCGAAAGGAGTTCGAGGAGGAAATGATTAAAATCTCTGGTGAGATTGGATTCCGCGACGAAGCTCAGCTCCGAAAACGACAACGAATATTGCGACAGGAGGACGCCAAGATAGATAATGATAATTATAACCAGGTTGCCCTAATTCGATTGAACCCCGGTTTTCAACCCAAGCAACTGGCGTACGAACAGGATCGAGACTTGTCATTAAAAGCAATCAAAACTATTATCATTGATGAAATATTTGAACCGAGAGCATTGACCGAGTCAATGTCTTCATTGACCAAAGCCGAAAAACAGTGGTTTCGCCGGCACCGTCAAGATCTATATATAACCCGTGAAGGAGTTCTAATGAAGCGACTGGAAGACCCAGAATTGCATACACCACAGAATGGAGTTGTTACACATGCCCAGATGATACCGCCGCAGAAACGAATATCTGAAATTCTCGAAACCTGCCACAAGATAGTCGGAGGACACGCCGGTCCTTACCGGACAAAAATGCGAATCCTGCGCCGATTTGATTGGGGTGGATTGAACCGAGATGTAGAAGAGTATGTGGCCCAGTGCCTGGAGTGCCAGCGTAACAAACCAATGCGACCGAAGCCCATCAAGAGCCTCAAACCGATCCGAACGAATAATCCCAACGAAATGTTGGAGGTGGATTTTTTGAAAATTGTTAAGGACGATGAAGGTTTCGAGTATATAGTAATGATGATAGATCATTTTACGAAGTACTGTGTAGCGTACCCAGTCAAACTTGCAACGTCCCGTACCGCAGCCGAAGCGATTTGGAATGGATGGATCAGCCACCACGGTTTCCCGAAAGTGATCCATACGGATCAAGGTGTCCAATTCGAATCCGCATTATTCAAATCTTTGATGGCCGTCATCGGCGCAGTCAAAACACACGGTACTATTTATCGACCTCAGACTCAAGGGCTCGTGGAGCGACAGAACCAGACCATGGTCAACGTCATCCGAACGTTGTCGTCCGGACAATAAAGATTGGCGCCGACATATTCCCGCCGCGATGATCGCATACAACGGAAGCCGCCATGAAAGCACAGGACGTACCCCTTTTAGTCTCCTCTACCTCCACGAAAACGATACGCCAATCGGACTCATGTTCGAAAGTTTCTACGAAGGTGACACCACCGTTGACGAATATGTACGAACGAACGTCTTAAACTTAGCCCGAGCCCACGAAATTTGTCGCGACAAGTTGAAACTCTCTCAGGATAGAATGGCCAGACAACATGACAAGCGAGTTAAGCACGCACCGTCTAGGATTCCTGGACAATGGGTGATGTCATTTGTCCAAGCGAAACGCCACCGAGTTCGAAAGTTGCAGCGAAAATTCCATGGACCTCACGTAATCAAGAAAGTCTATAATAACGGTACACATTACCTGTTAGGTAACGGAAGGAAGGTTCACCATGAATATTTACGCCCGTATGATCACAGAATCCATCACTTGAAAGTCGATAATACCGGAGAATTTCGATATGCTTACAACGACGCATCCGATCCACTTGTTATAATCGAACCAGGTATTTGGTCACACGAAGGTGAACAGTCTGATTCAGACGCCAAACGCACCGCTCCAGCGAACAAGGATAAGCCTGACGGCGAGAAGAAGAAACGGAAGAGAGCTCGAATTGACCATCCACCAGGACCCTGCCATCCCGATAACGACATTCCCGCCACACGCTATGAACCGCCTGCAGAGGATTCCCCTGGAATAAATATTCCACCTCCGGAATATGTCGAAGCGCAGAACAAAGCAATGGAGAAAAATACGATACTGCCTGGCGAAGACTTCAGCGACTTGGAGGAACTACACGCTCCACCACGGATTGTCATCAATCCTCGCACCGAAATTCAATTAGGACCTCCTGATCCTGCCGGACAGCAACGACTCGACACTTTGTTCGACGAAGCTTTCGAATATGACGAACCAATACCCGCCGATCAAGCAATACCTGATCTCAATGAAATGTTACAAGACAAAGCAGACGAAATCGAAATTCGACCCCCACAGGAAGAAGAAAAAGACGAAGAAATCGACCACGAAGTCGACCATGATCCCGACATACCACCACCCACCAAACCGCTACATGATCACGGATACGCACATTATTCTAATCCTGAATGCAACCTGAAGAATCTATACGATCCGACACCGGAGTCATCTTCTGAACCCGACAACACGCAACCGCCCATCGTTGACAATCACCCGCCTCAGATGTTAGAATCACCGCGACCGTCACAAATCCTTCCAGATTCGTTCAGCGACTCGAACGAGGACTATCTGACGCAAACAATGCCACCTATGCCGTCACCGGTACCAACTCCGGTTGGCCCATCTCGAACGACAGCACCGGCATTGCAAGTGCCTCTGGACGAAGCAGAACCACAAGACGATGACGATACAATAGAAAACGAAGCAGAATTGAATGAAACCGTGGATTCAGCAAACGCATCCGAAATCGAACAACCGACCACGCCTCGCACCGTCATCAACCCTCCGGAAAATTTTTCTGAAGGGGGAGAGGGAGTGATATCACCGGAACGCGAAAATTCGCGCGAAATTTCAGCGAAATCAAGGGAATTTGTCCCTCGGGATGATGAGCGACAGCAAGAAAATTTGCAAGAAACACCGGATCGATTAGAGATCGGCAGCGACACCGAGAAGTCAAGAGCAAGCACCGAATCTGAAACGACAGAGTCTCCTGACACTGTACCAACACCTGAATTGGATTCGGATGCCTGGAACCCGCAAATCCCATTGAAACGATTTAAGATACCGCCGGAGTACCGAGCGAGGATAGAAAGTCAAGAGAACGCGGGTCTAGAAAGACGAAGCGGTCGCGCCCGTACCGAAACGCAGAAATTGAAAGAATCGAAAGAACAGAACAAGGGAAAAGTAGCACGAATACGCCCAGATATTGACACGAACGAAAGTTTCACGGATATGGCAACCGCAGGTTCTCTTGAACCCGCCCTGTGCGATTATATGTCAGTAGAAGGTACCGATATCTCGGACGCGGAAATCAATTACGACACTGGTAGTGACGTAGACCCGAGATACATCGAGGTTTTCGGCAGAAAGATCTATTTACCAACCGGTGAATCCGATGAGTCCGAACCTGAATTCGCGCAAAACACCCTTAGTGGAAATGAACGACACGACTCATTCGACACGACATACTATCACATAATAGGCTCCGGAGAAACACCACCAGATTTAGTTGACTCCCAGCGCCGAAGCAACGAGAGGTTAACTCGAAAGCGGAAACGCCGACGAAAACGCTGCCAAAAAGCTTCCGAATCGGAGGATACATTTTCTGAGGGGGGAGAGCCACCGCCCCGAGATACGTGTCAAGTAGTAACGAATGAGAGAATTAGTGAGGAAGTCCCAACTGAAGCACCGATAAATATCGAAGCAGAAAAAACGGATGTGGAAATCCTAGAGACGGAAATCATGATTTCGAAAGAAGTAGAAGACGCTGCTAACCAGGTCGCCGCTCTCCATAGATTCACATCGAAACAAGTAGGCTGTGTTCAATACTTACCGAACGCCGAACCGCTCCAGACGAAAGGGACGTTAGTAATCGATATACCGATGAATCAAGATGTCCCACGACGTTCGCACCGAGGATTAATATTGAAGGCCTACCCCGTCATCAAGCCGATGCTGTTCTCTGAGAAGATACGCCTACACGGCACCGCCTATTTTACATCACAGTTTCTGAACTCCGAAGACCAAGCCGTCATGGTCATGATATCTCGTATGTCGTGGCATGACTGGGCTGACGAGATCAGTTACGCAGCGATGCTTGATACCATAGCGACGAAAGCCAAAGAATTACAGATCCGAAAGCTTATCTTCCCAGCACCGCCAATATTGATGTGGAGATGCCCGATCGAGAGATATCTTATCGAACTGAATCGAAGATTCGCAGCAGCAAATACCGAAATTATCGTCTGTCGAGGCGATTAAAAAGCTATAGGATAATTAAGATTAAAACTTAAGCCCCGACACCTTTAGACCGGAAGCGAGATACTTTTAAGTTGATACCTTTTAAGGACCCCTCCCCTTCCCCATTGTTTGGTGTGTTGGTCCGCGAGTTTTACGTTTTAATCAGTTATTGCGAAAGAGGCGACTCGAACAGTGCTATAACCATCTCGTTTTGTTTAGGCAAAACGAGATGTCGTCACGACCGTCCAGGCGAGGGCGCGCTGGACTGGCAGCACCTGGAGAAACCGTTCGACCCGCACCGACCTCGACGAGCCAACAGAACCAGCACCGACCTGGCACCGACCCGCATAACCGACAATACCAACTGTTGGACAGGGATGAAGTCAGTCGACCTTTAACACAAAGTTTTAGACCAGCCACGAACAATCCGGTTTCTGGTACGAACCAACAGCCCCGAATGTCGCAATACGAGATCGACCAGCGAGCCAGAGCCAATACCCCACAGCCACAACAACAGCAGCTACGATCAGTTGTCCAGATGGTACCGCCTCGCCCGTACCATTCGGCACCACGCAACGAAACAGGGCGACAACAGTCGTCATTCACGCACCGAATTCCCGCTTCTCAGCGGTTGGAATATGCACATGCGTCTCCTGACGCCCATCAGTTTGTGCGACATCGATCCCGAGGGGGATCAAATTCTTCAAGTTCAGCTGAATCAAGGCGTAGCAGTGTGTCTTCACACGAATCTTATTATACGCCTCAGAGGAGTGAGAAGCGCAAAGTTGAATCCTCCCACCACAACGCCCCATCTTCATCTCGGCACCGAACTGGTTACATGCCCACGAATAATGCAGGAGTTCCCCCTCCACCGCCACCATACCGCCAGAGGCATGATTCAAGCCGACCCGACCACCAGAGGGGACGAGGATATCAACAGCAGGGCCAAAACAGGGACCGATCGGCACACAGGCGTACGCAGATGCCATCGACATCCAGCCAGCAGCACCAAACGTCAACCCACCCATGCCCAACGAATCAGCCGATAGCCAGCGTTACAACGAGGATTGGAAGAGCTTGGCACCAGTACGGAGCGACCCGTATTCCGCTTGTTAGCGAGAAATATATTGAGGAGCTTATGCATCGACTTGTGAGTATCTTTGGATACAGACGCGGCTCCAAACAGTATAATAAACAAGCCGAGAGGATTTATAAATCACTTAAAGGAGTTCCGCTGGAGCAACTCGCCAACGCCACGAAGGTAATCATAACAGACTCTTGTCTGGGCACCGCAACATCGTTGGACATTTTCAACGACGATACAGTAATGATAGTCATTACTGGCGCCACGGCCCGCATGCTAAAGGAAGCAGTCCGCATCCTGAAAACCGAATACGCTAACAACGCAATGACTTTCTTTGTTATCGGTGGTACAAATGATCTGAAGCAAGTTTGGGAAACCCCCACGAACGACGATGTCCCGATTGAGGACAAGTACATTTCCGCGAAAGATCTTGAGGATCTAGCCCTAAACATGCTCGCCGAATACGCGAATCCCGGCACACTCGGCGTCCGAATAGTTTATGCTTTGCTTCCCGCAATGGCTGGATCGCAAGACGGCTATGGATACTGCGGACCTCGTTTCGCTGAAACCCTGCACCGAGTTGCAAGTGACCGCCACGGATATGCATATGGAAAATTTTACGAGATCCAGGATCAAAATACATCGATTGCCTTCCTCAACCTCGATATGACGATACGACTATTTGCTGGACGAGCATTTGCTCACCCACCACTCGACACCGCTATGGGCATGCTGCTGAAGACGAATCAGATCCTGACAGAAATGAAATACCCCATCGAATTCCTCCGCGCCGTAAACAATCTGCTTAACCAAATTGTTTTACTCGAATATCTACGAGACGCTTTCACAATCCGGGATGATGGTTATGCCAAAGAAGCCGTGGTGGTGAACGGAGAATTTGATCAAGCGCTCCGAAGTGAAGGGTGGAACAGGGAATTGTCCACACCAAAACCAGCTGGATGGGCAGTGAAGGACGACCCCAGCCAAGTGTCTTCACTTGGACCCGCGCCGAACCCCCACGTAAACTGCCTGCGGAACATTCAAATAATTGCAAATATATTGCTGAACGCCGACTCGAACTTCCGTCTCCCGCCATTCCCGACGTTGACACCTGGGCCACGAACTCGCCAGCAGCAAGAGGGACCGATGTCCCGCTGTTACGACATAGCAACGCAGGTCGCGTTTGAGGAACTTGGATTCAGGACGACGGAAGTCGAAGCATTGATTCGAAAACCGATTGGCGGCATTGACGACGCGCGACAAATATACGTACAACCGTACGACAATGGTGACCGCGTACCATTACCCGAGGCAGTCAGCCTGAGTGAATCATGGAGCAACTTCCATGCCAACATGAATAAGAAGGGATACCGCTTCGAAGATACCACAATCATGGATGGAGCCATGGTGAAATACGTCATCGACGTTGGAACGTTCGAAGCTGGACCTGTCACTATCCGGCAGTACCCACTCGACGTCGCCACCCGAGCTCTCACGTACGCTCTCCTATCTGATGCGGGACTTCGATTTTTCTTTGGAAAAGATCCCATCACTTTAAAGCATGAAATCGCCGGACTGCGAATTTGGCTAATCGCAACGATCTTGCAAATTGAGTCCGAAACGATGATCGAATTCGGAGGCCTTTGCCTTGTCGATGTAATAATGAAGACGCAGCTTCCTAGCTACGCACTCAAGAAAGTTTTGTCAAACTCAATATTTGACTGGCTGTTCGGGATAATGGACCCGCGCCCTTACACATTCCCACGATCGGTCTACGAACTGGACGCACGACTGATGTGCATTTACAAGTTTTCGATAAAAGCTCCGCAAAACGGAAGGTTTGAACACTACGGCCCGCTCCGACCCTTCCACGGGATCAAGTTCGAACCAATCGAAGTGCTGGAAGGAATGGATGTAAATACGAATATGTTGACCGTGGGGAAGAAGGAGAGCATCCGACTTATGCGGACTCCCCGATTTCAACACTGCCAGACACTGCAAGAATACCTGCGATTTTACAGCCAGCAGATCCCTAAACAAGTTACATATGCAGTTGTGATGAAACGTGCTGAGGGAGAGCAATGCGTGAATGAGATCCCCGATCACCACCTGTACCGACAAGCACCGATCCCGAATTTATACGAATACCCCGAAGAAAAACAGATAGCCTACCACAGGGAGGTCATGTCCACACTCGAATTAGGCCCGAAGCCGCCAGGTTCGCAGAACCGTATAACAATTTCGTTGTCTCCTGACTTCACACAAGCACCTGGAATTCGAGAAGAGCAAGAACAACCGTGGCCACCACCACCATCGGTTTCTCGACCGCCGAGCACCATGAGTGACGCTGGAGCATTCGCAGGACTCCTCGGAGACTTAGATGCACCACCAGCCCCGACTCGAACCGTAACCGCCGAGAGGACTACCGCAATACCGATGGAAATGAACCAACCGCCAGTGGCACCGAGAGTGAACATGGACTTGGCCATCACCACAACCGCTGGACCTACCGACGACCGACCTATCGCATCACCAGCGACCGCTATCGCCACGCTACGATTGGACACAGATGATAAGGTCGTAACGCCAACCTCTACTGCGAGATCGACACCTCGGCCACTGAACCCGACCGCGACCGAATTTCGGCCAACATCGACAGAGCAAGCCCCGAACATTGACCTGGAGCACCCGACACTGCCAGTCGCGTCTGCACCAACAGTTAACCCTGGCTTCGGGATTCCTATCCCGCCTCAGCAACAGCCAGCGATCGATATGGCCGACCCGCTTGGTCTAAATGAGATTGTCTCATCATTCTCCCCACAGCCGTTATTTTCGCCGATACCAACGGGAGTAACTTTTCATCCGCCAGTGCCAGTTCAGACGCAGCCGATCCCGCAAACCACTATCGACCACCATTACTCGAATAGAATCCCGTTCTTGGGACCGCAGCAATACCCACAGCTGGCTCCGATTGCGCGCCCCACGCCGCAACTTCCTATAATGCCGCCGCTGCAGTTCGAGGACCGGCCGATAGTCCCTGCGCCGGATGAACTCCCGATGGAAATCCAAGCAACGCAACGGCCGGTGCAACCAGCCCCTTCACCCGCCACCTCGGAGAAAAGGAAAGAGAAATCAATCCCGAAAATAAGAAGCCCGAGCGCAAAGACATCGAAGCCGAATCCGACCGCCCCGACTACACTACCGATAGCCGCCCCTCAAGTGGCTCCGATCTCAGTCCCCGTAGTCGCACGAAACGAAACGGCCCAAACAATTCCAACGACCGCTGCCGCTAACGACCCCTTGGCTGATGTGCCCATCAGCACAACTGCACCCACTGGACCAGTAGCCGCCCGGTCCTACAGTCTGGCACTACAGACGCTATTAATACCCGCAGCAGATGAGCACACGCCCGGTACCCCACCGGTTAACGATACAATTACATCCCTCCTGAACGACGATGTAAGATTAATAGCAACGGACGAAGCCGCGCTGAAAGGATCCGAAATCCCACCACCGCCACCACTAACGAAGGAATGTCCATGCCCTGGACAGAAGCAGCCAAGCCAGCCGCCAGCTCCGATAGTCCTGCCTTTGCCCGACGAGCCGTTACAATCTGACCAACCAACAGACGATCACCAGAGTGACTCCGCACCGTCCTTGGCCGATATCGATATTGAAGGGATGCAGCCGCACCCCATCACCCCAACGACCGCGCTGCGCGAGAGGATGTCACTTTTGGACCCGACACACGTTGATCAGATGTACGACCAAATAAAGCAGCTTGGCATCTTTGCCAATATCACACGCCACGAAGTTCCAGTAGCAGCGCACACGACCCAACTGTGGCCGTACCGACAAGATCGTGTCTTCACGACCATGCAAGTAGCGGCACAGCAGGCTGCTCAGAACTTTAAAGTCCAAGAGCCGAAGGTGTCAAAACGAGTGCATGAAGCGCAGATACTGAGAGAGAACATGGTGAATGAGGACATCACCCGTGAAGAAGAACTCTTCTTGCAGATACCAGGTGCAGAATTGCACACGATCCAGAGCGCGTACCACGCCGAAATGAACCGACGCATGCCTGCGTGTACATATTGTGGAGCTGTAGTTTGGGCTTCAAGCCACTACAATTATTACATGCCCCGATGCGATTGCCGCCGGTCACAGCAGGAAGGACACTTGACATTCATCTATGGATCACCGGACTCGAGGATTCGACTCGATAACATTATCGATGCCCTGAAAGGGAGGATTTATCTTCCATACCGAATCCTGCAGACATACGTAACGAACCGAGTCTCATCTGAGATGCTGCAGACCATTTACAACAGTAATTGTGTCCAGATCTACGTGATCCATATCGACAAACACTGTGTCAACTCGAAGCGAAAGCCCAATGACCGCCAGATCCTCGATGCTTTCGAAGAGTACGTGGCCGGAAAGGGAGCAGCCGCTATGATCGAGAAGGACCTTGCCGGTAGATTGAACCTGAATTTTGGCGCCGCCACACGCCTGATGATCCACAGCCCGAAAGCGAAAAATATTCTGCAAGTTAATTACATGGTGCCCGAAGACACAGAAGCAACGATCTTTACTAAGCGCGTCACCACCAAGTACGCTCCGCCCCGACCGCTCATCGAAGTTGCTCGTGATGAACAAGCACATGAAATGTGGAGAGCCCGTCTCATGACGGACAAAGGCGTATGGAATGGACCAGTTAGCACCCAGGAGCATCAACGCCTCCACAAGATCCACGAAATCATCAAGGACGAACCCAAGTACCGGAATCTGATCAAAGACCGCGCCGGCCGCGATTTCACGGAAGCCTTTGCCATGGGCGAAACTGCCGCCGCGTCTTTTAAAGTCGCTCGTCACCTCCGGCACTTGTTCTTTTCACGACCACAAACAGGCACCGTTTACCTGGTATACGATTTCGAAGTCGACTATGACGATTATATCACCCACCTCGCTCCGAACGCTATGCTAATCGATCTCGCCCACTGCTTGATCACCAAGTTGTATAACTGGTACCCAGATCGGTTTAAGACCGCCGGGGTGAAAGCGATGTTTACCGACGTCGAAATGGGCTCAGCGTTCCGTTCCGAGTCCCAGGCGAGGGATATCCCCGACTTCGATGAAATGTACGCGGATATAATGAGTGCTCCACAACGAGAAATCAGCCGCGACGATTTACTTGGACACCTGCACCGAGAACCGCCATGCAAGAGAACTGCCCGCATTTTCGACCTTTTCAAGTTTTATGTGCAGTACATGGCTCGACACATCCTGCAAGTGTCACAGTTCATCGAATTCGACGCGAACCCCATTACGTTCATGGAGCTTCATTCTAAGTTCGTTATTAACCGCACCAAGAAGACAATGATTCAGCCATTTTACCGCAAACTGCACGAAAAGGTCTCGAACTTCGCCGATCGAGATGCAGGATTTGAAGATCCGGTAAAAACTGGAGTGGCTGAATTCTTTGACGCGAAGATTAAAAAAGATAACGACCGACAGAACGGATTCCGCGATTAGCAAGCGCAATCGCCGTCGGGATCTCCTGACCCCGGTTCTGCTTGGCAGATAAGACATGATCTCCTGATCATGCACAGGGACATGGCCGGTCTCCTGACCAATTAGGGCTTCCCTGCCACGCAACTAAACAGCAACCACCATCTGACAGTCAGCGACAAGGATCACTGATGACCGCAACCGCTGATAATGAGCAACGGAAGATTAAAGACAAAACTCAGGGACTCACCGTTATCTTGCCATTGAGACGTTTCAGCTTCCGTGACAATTAACCGAAAAGATTTTCCTTTTCCGAAAACTTCGATTTTACGTAACGCGCGTAACCATACTATCGGAAGCTGAACCGTTACTTGCCATATCACGTGCTAATCTTTAAGTGCAATTATCTCACCAGTGCTCACTCACGCAGTACCTTGTATATATGTAACAATTGTTACGTACTTGTACAAATATGCGATATATGTATAAAACGTTGTACGTTTTATCCGATAGACCAAACTGATCGCTGACGATTGTCGAACCATAAAACTAAGACGTGGTGTCCTCACCACGCACCCATCGTTTTGAAAGAGACGCTGTCCTCAGCGCCCACAGACGCAATGTCTTCATCGCGCACTCATGAAACACTTAAAATAAGCGGAACAAAGCGGATAGCGCACCATTTTACACGAGACTCCGTTATTTTAGACGCCGCGCGACCGTTATTTTAAGATCCCAAACCGTTATCGACACGAGGCCCCGATACCCCTTATATCGAACGCATTTTGCGCCCAACACCCCTCGATATAGCAACGAACCTCAAAAACACGCCTCGATATACGAGCATATGAAAACCCATTTTTGGAACCGAACGCGCGCAGCGAAAATTTAGAAGCAACGACCCGAGTTGGGGTCGGGAAAGGAGCTCGTCAAGCCTCGCTTTCTGAGGAGGGAGATTTGTAAGGAGTTAACCCTCCCCCAACTCCCTTAAATTTTGGACTCTAAATTTTGACGATCGTTAAACCCCGCTATCCATTAAATTTTCGAGAACATGCATTTTGAATTTCCGTAGCATTACGCATTGCATTACAAACTTTTCAGAAGCCGACACAACGCAGTTTTTTACATCCGCAAGTCGATACCCCAGCTGGCAACGGCTGGAAATTTCATTCCGCTCCGCATCCGACCTTGAGTCAACATCGAAAATAGACCGTGAAAATTTGAAAACCAGGACTTAGAAAAATCGTGAAAAGACCATTGGAATAGTGAAATATAGTAAGTATCTTGTT
>JAAUYF010135570.1_pt1 | contig 12035 bp, 12 predicted proteins | sample 7278051 | NCBI WGS metagenome assembly JAAUYF01 (sample SAMN14350202, study PRJNA611818) | marine sediment metagenome | isolation source: surface marine sediment (0.6m) | place: French Polynesia: Moorea | collected 2018-08 | reverse complement strand
TTTTCAAGGGTCACGCCGCATGGATGCGGCGTGTCGCGAGTTGAGACATGGACGTCGAATCTCGCGTTGCCCTTGAAAATCGACCCCATTTCGGGGAGCCGAAGGCCACCCGGACCGTCGTGAGCGACGTCATCGGCGGCCGTTGGTACGAATTACAAATTCCGCGACGTGCCGAAGGTTTGATTTTATGGTTAGCGGCGGACCTGGCAGGTGATTTCGACTTTGCTGTTGCCGAACAGGCGTCTCGATTCGGTGGTGGTGCGCGCGGGGTAAGCGTCGCCGGGGAAAAATTCGCGGTAGGCCGCGTCCATCGCATCGAAGTCGTCGAGGTCGCTCAGGTGCACGTCGACCCGGACGATGGATTCGCGCCTAAGCTCGAGCTCATCGAGTATGCGGCCGATGGCCGCGAGTACCGCGCGGGTTTCGGCGCCGACGTCACCGAGTACCGCCAGGCCCTCGGGAAAATCGGCCGCGACCAGCCCCGACAGGAATGCATAGCGGTCATCCAGGACCACCTGGCTGAACGGCGCCGCCGAGGCCGGAACCGCGTCCGGCTGGACGCGGATCAGCGGTGTGCGCGCGGCGGTATCAGCCAATAATGTTGGCGCCGATGATCAGAACGATACCGAGCACGACGAAGGCGGCAAAAGTCCACATCATGTGGCGTACGGTAGTCTTGTCGTCTTGATTGGGATTCATTTCGCGGTTCCCCCTCCAGGATTTTATCAAGTAGTATATAGTGCCCAAGCTGAAGCGAAATTACCACCAAGTATGAGCACCGAATCCTACGCGACGCTTGCGCTCGAGCGGCCGGCAAGCCACGTTCTGAAAATCGTGCTGAATCGGCCCGAGGTTGCCAATGCGTTCAACACGCAAATGGCGACGGATCTGATGCATTGCTTCGAGGCCCTGAACCTGGAGCCGGGCGATACGCGCTGCGTTATCCTGACCGGCGCCGGCGAGCGCGCTTTTTGCGCCGGCGGCGATTTGAAGGAGCGCGACGGCATGAGCGATGCCGAGTGGGGTGCGCAGCACCTGGTCTACGAGCGCATGATTCGCGCGGTCCTGGATTGCCCGTTACCGGTCATCGGCGCGGTCAACGGCGCCGCCTTCGGCGGCGGCTGCGAGCTTGCCGCCGCGGTCGATTTCGTTTACGCGTCGAGCAGCGCGCGCTTCGCGATGACCGAGACCAGTCTCGGCATCATTCCCGGCGCCGGCGGTACGCAAACGCTGGCGCGCGCGGTGGGCGAGCGCCGCGCCAAGGAGCTGATCCTGTCGGCGCGCCGCTTCGATGCCGGCGAAGCCCTGGCCTGGGGGCTCGTCAACGAAATGTTTGCACCCGAGGAATTGGCCGGCGCCGCGCTGGCGGCGGCGGAGCGTATTGCCGCCAACGCGCCGGTGGCGGTGCGCCAGGCCAAGCAGGCGATCCGCCGCGGCCTGAACATGTCGCTCGCCGACGGGCTCGGTTTCGAAATCGAGGCTTACAATCGCACCGTGCCGACCGCGGACCGGCGCGAGGGGGTGCGCGCCTTCAACGAAAAACGTAAAGCCGAATTCAAGGGGGAATAAAATGTCTGATCCGGTCATCCTGACCTGCGCGGTTAGCGGCGGTCACAACAACCAGGGCAAGCACCCGAACTACCCGATTACGCCCGAGCATATCGCCAGCGACTGCATCGAGGTCGCGAAGGCCGGCGCCGCGATCGTGCACATCCACGTGCGCGATCCGGAGACCGGGATGCGCTCGGGCGATCCCGCGCTGTTTCGCGAAGTAGTCGAACGCATCCGCGATTCCGGCAGCGACGTGCTGATCAACCTGACCACCAGCGAAGGCGCGCGGTTTGCGCCGGGCGAGGAGGATGCGGCGGTCGGCGGGCCGGGCACGACGCTGAAACAGCCGCTCGAGCGCCTGCCGCATGTCGAGGAACTGCGTCCCGATATCTGCACCCTGGACGTCGGCACCTTCAATTTCGGCGAAACCATTTTCGTCAATACGCCGGCGCACTTGCGTGTCATGGCGAAGCGCATCCGGGAGCTCGGCGTCAAACCCGAGATCGAAGTGTTCGAACCGGGTCATATCATGTTCGCGCATAAACTGATCGAGGAAGGTCTGATCGACGGTCCGCCGATGTTTCAGCTGTGCCTCGGGATTCCGCACGCATCGCCGGCGACGCCGGAAATCCTCAACGTCATGCGCGGATTGCTGCCGCAGGACGCCAACTGGAGCGCGTTCGGCATTTCGCGGATGGAATTTTCCATCGTCGCGCAGGCGGCGAGCCAGGGCGGCAACTGCCGAGTCGGGCTCGAGGACAACCTCTACCTGGACAAGGGTGAATTCGCATCCAACCTGCAGCTGGTCGAGCGCGCGGTGAGGATAATTCGCGAGGTCGGACGCGAACCGGCGACGCCGGCGGAAGCCGCGGCGCGTCTCGGCATAAAGCGCTGATGGCGAGACTGTACCTGATCCGGCACGCACAATCGGCCAACAACGAAATCTGGGACGGCAGCGACCATCACCCGGCGCGGCACCCGGATCCCGAAATTACCGAGGTCGGGCACCGCCAGGCGCAAACCCTGGCCGAGCATCTCGCGCATCCGCACGCGGAACCGCGGCAGCACCCGTTCATTCCGAGCGAAACCGTCGATTTCGGCCTCACTCACCTGTACTGCAGCCTGATGACGCGTTCGATTCTGACCGCCGAGTACATCGCCGATGCCTGCGGGCTCGACCTGCATGCGCTATCGGATGTTTTCGAAAAACACGGTATTTACGATGTCGATACCGACGGTAACCCGCGGGGATTGCCCGGGCCGGGCCGCGGCTATTTCGAGGCGCGTTTTCCGCGGCTGAATCTGCCCGATGGCGTGCATGAGGACGGCTGGTGGGACCGGCCGGTCGAGGACGAGCAGACTTTTATCGGCAGAATGCAAGACGTCGTTGCCCGCTTCAAACGGCAGCTCGAGCAAAACGACGAAACCGTCGCCCTGGTCGCGCACGGTGACTTCATCGATCAATTCGTCAACGAGCTGATGCAGGTAGACCGTCATCGGCACAATTACGATGGACACTGGGTTGCGAACTGGACCTTTCACAATACCTCGATATCGCGTATCGATTTCGTCGACGGCGCGCACAACGTGGTTTACATGAATCGCATCGATCACCTGCCCAACGAACTGGTGACCTGGTGACGGATTTCTCGCTCGCGCAGGAGCGGGTGGACGCCTACCGGCGCGACGGTTACCTGTTCCCGCTCGACGTACTCGATCCGGCCGCAGTCGAGAAAATCAATGTGGAGTTCGAACAGGCGCGCGCAGATGCTTCCCTGGCCGGCCTCGAGAAAAACCTGCCTGCCCTGTTGCGCAGCAATGCGCAGTTAGTGCTGCCGTTTGTCTACAGGTTGGCGAGAATGCCGCGGCTGCTCGATCCGGTGGCCTCGATTCTCGGCTCGAACCTGCTGCTGTGGAGCGCCGAGTTTTTCATCAAGCCCGCCAGGACCGACAGGGTCGTCAGCTGGCACCAGGACTTGACCTACTGGGGGCTGGGTGAAACCGACGACGAAATTACCGCGTGGCTGGCGCTGTCCGAGGTCAGCGTCGAGTCCGGCTGCATGCGCTTCGTCCCGGGTTCGCACCACCAGCGCATTCTGCCGCATCGCGATACCTTCGCCGAAGCCAACCTTCTGTCGCGCGGCCAGGAAGTCGCGGTCGATATCGATGAAAAAGATGCGGTCGACGTGGTCCTGCGCCCGGGACAGCTGTCGCTGCACCACGGCCGCATCTTCCACGCTTCGGGGCCGAACCGCAGCGATCACGACCGCGTCGGCCTGGTGTTTCGTTTCCTGACTCCCCAGGTCCGGCAGCAGGTCGCGAGCCGCGATTACGCGATGCAGGTGCGCGGTATCGACGACACCGATCACTGGATTCACGTGGCGCCGCCGCAAAATAACTTCGACCCGGAGTATCTGCGCCTGCGCGAGCGAGTCCGGCAGGACCAGTCCGCCGCGCTGGCCGAGGGCGCGGCGCAGGAGTTATCTACCGCGGGTTAGCGCTGGCTTACTGCCGCAGCGGGAATGAGGATTCGGCTCGGGGCTCGCGGCTTCTGACGTCGTCCCCGCGGAGGCGGGGACCTTGTAATGATATCGCGGTATATCCGTAAGATTCCCGCCTGCGCGGGAATGACGGCGAGACGCGGGAATGACGGCGAGGCGCGGGAATGACGGCGAGGCGCCGGGATGACGGCGCGATCAGGCCAGGCCGAGCGCCTGTTTGCGCTGGTTGGCCCAGGTGCGCAGCACCTGGTCGATGGCGAGGCCGATGAAGGCAACGCAAATGCCGAGGGTCAGGCCGTTACCGACGCCGTTTTTCTCCGACAGGGCACCGAGGATCAGCTGTCCCAGATCGTCGGCGCCGATCATCGCGCCGATGATCACCATCGAAAGCGCGAACACCACGGTCTGGTTGACCCCGAGCGCCATGTGCGGAAACGACATCGGCAGCTCGATGAATAACCAGCGCTGCAGGCGGTTGACGCCGGACATCGAGCCCGCCTCGTGCAGCGATACGGGCACGCTGAGCAGGCCCTCGACGGTATAGCGCGTGGCCGGCACCGTGGCGTAAACCACGATCGCGATCAGCACCGAGGTGTCGGTGACGCCGAACAGCATCATCACCGGGATCAGGTAGATGAACGACGGGAAGGTCTGACACGTGTCGCAGACGGTCAGGATGAACCGGCTGGACGCCGGATGCTGTGCGCACAGCGTGCCGACGACGACGCCGATAAAGGTCGAAATGATGACGCTCACGGTCACCAGGTAAGCGGTAATCAGCGCCCGGTCCCACCACTCGGTCAGCGCGATGAACAGCAGCAGGCCGCCGATGATCAGCGCGGAGCGGACGCCGCCGATGATAAAGCCGATCCCCATGGCCAGCACGAAGGTCGCCGCGACCGGCATCGCCAGGTAGGCGGTCTTCACCGGCACCAGCACCTCGACGATCAGCCATTCGTTGAATCCTTTGAGGGTGTAGAAAAACGTGTCCCAGATCCAGTCGACCCCGGCCTGCCAGAAATTTTCGGTGGTAATGCCCTTGTTGTGCGGGATCAGGTAGAGATAGTTGAAGCCTTCGCGAAAAATAAACGAGCCGATCCAGGCCAGCACGACCCCGACGATAAACACGACTCCGAACAGTAGCGAATACTTATGCCGCTGCACGAACGACAGGTCGGCGAAATAATCGGTTTGCTTGTTGGCCCAGGCGAGCGACAGGCGGTCGAGCATGATCGCGATCAGCACGATGCAGACGCCGATCTCGAGGGCGAGGCCGATGCGCAGCCGGTTCAATGCGATCAATAAATCGTTGCCGAGCCCCTTGGCGCCGATCAGCGACGCGATGACGACCATCGCCAGGCAGGACATGATGACCTGGTTGACGCCGATCAGGATATCGCGCCGCGCGGTCGGAATCAGCACCTGGGTCAGCAGCTGCCAGCTGTTGCATCCGCTCATCAGCCCGGCCTCGCCGACCTCGGGCGGGACCTGCTTCAGACCCAGCAGGGTCAGGCGCACCATTGGCGGCGTGGCGAAAATGATCGTCGCGATCGCACCAGCGTGGTCGCCAATACCGAAAAACACCATGACCGGAATCAGGTAGGAAAAATGCGGCACGATCTGCATGATGTTCAGAATCGGATTGAGAATCGCTTCGACGGTTTTATTCCTGAACGCCCAGACGCCTAAAACCAGGCCGAGCAGCACCGCTGCCGGCGCGGCAACCAGGACGAAAGACAGGGTTTCCATCGACGGCTCCCACTGGCCGAAGACCGCGATGTAGACAAAGGTAAAGCCGACCAGCAGGGACAGCCGCCAGCCGCCCAGTGCATAACCGAGAATGGCGGCGCCGCCGGCGACCACGGTCCACGGCAGCGCGGGCCAGCGCGCCCACTTGTTCTCGGTGGCCCAGTCCCAGCCCATGAAGGTAACGATCGTCTTGACCCCGCCCAGCAGGATTTCGCGCACGAATTCGATCATGAACAGGATCAACCCCGAGGTCGACCGGGTGATCTCCCTGACCAGGGGTTTTTCCTCGTAGTCTTCGATTTCCGGATCGTACACCTCGATCGGCCACCACTCGAACATCAGGTAGTCGACCGAATCGTTGATGATGAACGGCAGCCGCTCGATCAGCGGCGGCAGGCGCCAGAACCAGTTGCTTTCCGACGGCGTGATCAGAATGCACAGCAGCGCAAACACCACCAGCAGCAGCGCGAACTGCAGGTATTTGTTTTGCCGCAGCGCTTCGATCACGAGGTTTTTTCGGCCGTGTGGTCGGCGTGGCCGCCGAACAGCACGTGGACGATATGGGAGGCGTGCAGGGCGCCGACGGTTTCACCGGCGTCGTCGACCACCGGTACGGCTTTGCCGGCGTTCAGTACGGCCTCGGCCACGGTTTCGATGATGGCGTCCTGCGAAACCCTGAAATCGCTGAAGTCTTCGGCGGGATCGAAGGGATCCATCACCGACCTGATCTTCAGGACTTTTTCTCGCGGGACTTCCTCGGTGAATTTGCGCACATACTCGGTGGCCGGGTTCAGCACGATGTTCGCCGGCGTGTCGAGCTGCTCGATAACGCCGTCCTTCATGATCGCGATGCGGTCGGCCAGGCGCAGGGCTTCGTCGAAGTCATGGGTGACGAACAGAATGGTTTTGCCGAGCACGCCCTGCAGGCGCAGAAACTCGTCCTGCATCTCCTTGCGAATCAGCGGGTCGAGTGCGGAAAAGGGTTCGTCGAGAAACCAGATATCGGGTTCGATCGCGAGCGAGCGGGCGATGCCGACGCGCTGCTGCTGGCCGCCCGACAGCTGTCGGGGAAAGTAATTTTCGCGGCCGGTCAGGCCGACGAGGTCGACCATTTCCTTGGCCCGCTGAATACTTTCCTGGGTGCTGATCCCTTTCACCTGCAGCGGAAAAGCAATGTTTTCCAGCACGGTCTTGTGCGGCAGCAGGGCGAAGCTCTGAAACACCATGCCCATCTTGCTGCGGCGCAGCTCGATCAGCTGCCTGTTGTTCATTGCCAGGATGTCTTCGCCTTCGATATAGATTTTTCCGGCGGTGGCCTCGTTCAGTCTCGAAATGCAGCGCATCAGCGTCGACTTGCCGGAGCCCGACAGGCCCATGATGATCAGCAATTCGCCCTTGTATACTTCGAACGAGGCATTGTTGACCCCGACGATACAGCCGGCCTCCTGGAACCTGGCGGCATCGACCACGCCGTTGGCGCTTTCCAGCATGCTTTTGGCGTTATCGCCAAAAATCATGTAAACCGAATCGCAGCGGATAACCGGTTGTTCCGCGGTTGGAGTTTCAGCTTGCGCAGACATAAGCGATTTTTGTGTTCCCCCTGACAGGTAAAGCTACCACAGCGGGCGGGCGGAAAATACCGCCGCCCTAAAAAAAGACCCCCCTGGGCTGGATTGCGCCAGGGGGGTCGGTCTACTATCAGGCCTTGAAAACCTGGCTCAAGGACTGCTGGTTACTGCTTGGTCCAGGGCATCCAGACTTTTTCGTTGTCCTTAAGCCACTTCTTGGCGGCGTCCTTGTGATCCATCTTGTCGATGTCGACCAGCGCGGCCATTTCGCCGATCTGCTTGGTCGTGAACGATACCTTCGAAAAAGCCGTGTAGGCCGCGGGGTGGGTCTTCGGGAAGCGGTAGTTGGCCGCTTTCTTCAGCCAGCCCTTGGGCGAGCCGCACTTGCCGTCACCGCCGTCTTCCTTGCGGCAGCCTTCGTAGTAGGGCGGAAACTCGATGAAGGTAAAACCCTCGGCGTCGGTGAAGTTCGGCGTCCAGTTGAACACGACCGTGCCGCGGCCTTCCTTCTTGGCCGAGGCCAGCTCGGTCCACAGCGCATCGGCGCCGCCGGCGAACTTGACCGTCCACTTGTCGTCCAGGCCCAGGGCCTCGAGACGTTCCGGCATCAGGTTACCGTGCCAGCTTTGCGGGCCTTCGAGCCAGCGGCCCTTGCCGCCGGAGTCGGCGGTAGTGAAGTTGGCGTGGCAATCCTTGAGCGCTTCCCAGTTGGGCAGACCGGGGCAGAGGCCTTTTTCGATGACCCAGGTCGGAACGCCCATTTCTTCCAGCGTGGTCGCTGCGTGGGTGCCGGCGTCGATCACGCCGCCCTTGGCCATCGCGTTGTAAAACGACTTGCCGAAGGTTGACTGCCAGACTTCGTGCGAAATGGTCACGTCACCGTTGCGGATCGATTCGTACACGGCCTGGGTGTCGGCCGGCACGTACTCGACGTTGTTGCCCATGCTTTCGAACATGCCGCCCAGCACGTATGCCATGACGATCTGGCTCGACCAGTTATGGATCGGGATGACGATCGGCTTGGTGCTGTCTTTTGCCTGGGCCACGCCCGTTGCGCAAAGCAGCGATATACATCCGGCGACGGCGAGCGCGCGGATCGACTTGAATTCGAATGACTTCATTTAACTCCTCCTCAGGATGGTTGCGTTGCCCGGCAACGATGTTTTCCGTTGCAATTCTTGGTGGAGGGTTATGGTATATAAATCCGTCAGTTTGTAAAGTACCAAATGTATACCAAATTTTTATGGCTGGGTTTCGCCGAAAAGTTTGATTAGTTTTAATAAAAACAATAACTTATATAACTATCAAGGATATGATTTCAAATTCAGGTAGAACCATAAGTTTGATGAGCTGAAATAAAATATACTAATATTGTACCAAAAATAGACCATTATAACGGTACCGGAATTATCGTTTTGTCGGTATATCGACCCGTTTTCCGCGCGGAATTTCGGCCTGTTTGTCGTATAAAGGCAGCTCCGCCAGCGTGCCGGGATGCAGTTCGCCGTCGATACAGCGGACGGTAACCGCGTCGCCCTCGGCGAAACCGGGGCGATCCATCAACGCGATACCGATGCCGCATTGCAGGTAGGGCGAGACCGCGCCCGCGGTTACCCGGCCGACCGCCTTGCCGTCGATGCAAACCTCGCCGCCGATGTGCGGTTCGGCCTCGCACTTGAGACCGCTCTGCCGATTTTCGCGCGGCGCCTCGGCCAGTGCGGCCTTGCCGATGAAATCGCCCTTGTCCTCGTCGACGAAATGGCCAAGACCGACGTCGTACGGCGTCGTCGTGTAGTCGAAGTCGGAGCCGGCGTTTAAAATACCGGCCTCGATGCGGCGGATGTGCATCGAGTCCAGGCCGTGCAGTCCCATGCCGAACGGTTCACCGGCCGCGGTCAGGTGTTGCCATAATGCATCGGCGTCGTGATGCGGTTCGGTGTAAAACTCCCAGCCGAGTTCGTTGGTGTAACCGGTGCGGGTGATGACCACTTCCTGGCCGCCGAATTTGACCCGCGCGATGCCGAAATAACCGAACGGCTCGGGCATGCCGTCGTCGCTGGCGGCGGCGAGGATATCCATCGAAGCCGGCCCCTGCACCTGCGACGCGAACACCTTCGGATCGCTGATTTCGACGTCCATGCCGCGCGCGTGCGCGCGCGCCCAGCTGTAGAAGTCGCCGTCGGCCTGCACGTACCAGAACAGATCCTGCTCGAGGCGCAGCAGTACGCCGTCGACGATCAATCCGCCATCGTCGTAACATGCGAGACCGTAACCGCAGCGCCCCGGCCTGACTTTAGTGATGTCCTTGGTGAACAACAGGTCGAGCAGGCGCTCGGCGTCGGGACCGCGGAACTGCATTGGAAATTCGCCGGTATGCAAAACCGCCGCCTTTTGCCGCAGCAGCCAGTAACCGTCGATGGTGTCGATTGCATCGAAACAGCAGGCCATTTCGCGGCGGTTGTAAACGCAGTAGTGCGGTCCGAAAGGCCGTTCGATCAGGTGATAGGGGTGGCGCGACAGGGAAAAATCCCAGCCGGCGCCGGGCATCGGGGTAACGAGGTCGCGGGTCTTGCCGTCGCTGGAGCTCATTCGTTGTTCCTCCGGTTTCGAATGGTTTCGAGCAAAGTAACATTGAAATATATGTCAAACAAATGACAAATAATTGCCAATAAGTTAAAAAATTGTCAATATTTGCCGATGCGACTCGATACCGAAAGCCTTAGGACCCTTAAAACCACGATCGAAGCCGGCAGCCTGACTGGCGCGGCTCGCCGACTGAACATGACGACCTCGGCGGTAAGCTGGAAGCTTAAACGGCTCGAGGAACGGCTTGGGCGCAAGCTGATCGATCGCCAGGGGCACCAGATCCGGCCCACCGGCGAAGCGCGGCAATTGCTCGAGTATGCCGACATCATCGTCGACGCCCATGATCAGGCGGTGCAGCACTTCAGGCTGTCGGACGTCGAGGGTAAACTAATCGTCGGTATTACCGACGATCTGGCATCAAATCAATTACCCGCATTCGTGCAGGAATTCCATCGGCGACATCCGGGTGTGCGCCTGGAAATTCGGGTCGAACAGCAGCTGGCTCTGCTCGAGTGGTACGACAAACGCATTATCGACATGGCGATTTTGCCGCTGGAGCCGTCAATGATTGTCGATTCGGATATCGAGCTGTGGCGGGACGAATTGATCTGGGTGAAAAGCAGGGAGCGTGATTACGCGCTCGATCAACCGGTGCCGTTGGTCACCTTTTCACCGAAATGCACCTATCGTGAAGCCGCCATCGAATGTCTGGATGCGCACGACATCGACTATTACATATCGATGGAAAGCCCGAGCCTCGCCGGCGTTCGCGGCATCGTATCCTCGGGTATGGGCGTGACCCTGATCAACCGCGGCCTGATGACCGCTGATCAGTGCGAATGGACCGAGGCGAAAAAATTCGGACCGCCGGGTCAGGTCAGGTTCGTCGTGCGTGCGACCGACATGATTCCGCGGCGGCTGCACGATCTCGTAATAACTGAACTGGAGGATTTCCTGCCAGGCAGGACAGCCGCCTAGGGACTCGATCCGGGTCGACCGTCCAGTCTCTGTTGTAGCCCGATATGACCGATGTTCAGAATTCCGGGCTCGATGCGGGGATACGCGTTGACCCGGGATGCGGGCGTCTTTTATCCGATATCCAGGCTGTCCCGTTTCCCGACCGGTCGAGGTTGGATAATTCGTCGGCTGCTTTCTTTCTACTCGGTGGCAGCTGAGGTAGTATTGCGCCATCCTAACCCGTTGCACTAATCGGAAGCGTTACCGAAGATGAGCTCGAACGACATGCCAAGCGGCAGCCGTAACCACGAACTGCACCTGTTCTGGTGGCTTTATTTTCCGCTGCTGTTTTTCTGCTTTCGCTACGCGGTATTTATCTTTACCGACACTCAGTCCGGCATGGAATCCTGGGTGCGCGGCGAGCTGGGGCTGGTCGAGAACCTGACCGTGGTATTTTCGGCTGCGGCAATGATTCTGACGCTGAGCGTGATCCTGCGGCTCGGCCGATCGCTACCCCCGCTACTGAACCTGTTTCTCGTGGTTTACGCCCTGGGCTGCCTCTACTTTGCCGGCGAGGAAGCGAGCTGGGGGCAGCACTGGTTCGGCTGGGAAACCACCGGGGAGTATTTTCTCGAGCGCAACGATCAGCTGGAGACCAACCTGCACAACACGTCGATCTGGCTCGACCGGATCCCCAAGGCGATCGTATCGCTGGGGATTTTTATCGGCGGCATCATCGTGCCGCTCAGCTTTCGTTTTCGGGGCAAGACGGTGGATTACAAAAGTCGATTCTGGTGGCTGTGGCCCACCTGGATTTGCCTGCCCACCGCCATCTTTGCGACCACGGTGACCTGGCCCGGCAAGATCGAACGCTATACCGACTGGAGCTTTTATTTCGAGTTGTCCAACGAGATGAAAGAGTTTTATATCGGTTATTTTTTCCTGCTGTTCATCGCCTCGCTGGCGGTGCGGCTGTATCGCCTGCAGCGGCAGGAACAGCTAACGCCGGCGGACGAATCGGCGGCGAAACCGGGGGCAGGGTAGAGCCTGCTTGCGGCATGGGGGGATGCGTGAATCGCGCCTGGTACCGCTCCTCTTTTGTACGCTAACCGGTATTCGAAAT
>JAAUYF010008015.1_pt1 | contig 12053 bp, 8 predicted proteins | sample 7278051 | NCBI WGS metagenome assembly JAAUYF01 (sample SAMN14350202, study PRJNA611818) | marine sediment metagenome | isolation source: surface marine sediment (0.6m) | place: French Polynesia: Moorea | collected 2018-08 | reverse complement strand
TCATAGGCCGGCAGTATCGACGGCACGAGCTCGATGGCGGAGCGATCGGCGAAATTGCCGCTTTCCTTCGGCGGCGGCCATTTCGCGCCCCACGAGAACTTGCTGGGCTGGCGCTGCCCGGCGTAGCGGATCGCGAGCGCCCATTCCGCCTCGGTCGGCGAGCGATAGCCATCGGTCAGCGGGTAAACAGGCACCCATTTCCCGAACTCGGCCTTGTAAGCCGGTGTACGGCCTTCGCGCTGGCTGAGCCAGTTGCAGTATTGCACCGCGTCTTCCCAGCTGACATTGGCCACCGGGTTGTTGTCGGCCGCCAGTGACGGGTGCACGGTGGCGCCGGAGTCGTGGTTGGCGCGGAACTCGGCAAATTCCTTGTTGGTGACTTCATTGACGCTGATCAGGAACGGCCGCGTAATCGTCACCGGAACGATGACTTCGTTGGCTCGGCGGCCCACTTCAGCGCGCGACGCGCCCATCGAGAACGTCGCCGGTTCGACACGGCGCATCGTCTGGCCAGCCGGCGAATCCAGCGTCGTGGCAATACGGTCCTGCGCGATCGCCTCGAGCGACCGCAACGTGGCCCGCAGCGTCTGCGGATACCCCGGCCGCGGCGTAACCGTGCGTCGCCAACCCTGGTACCCGGGCCGCTTCACCTCGATCGAGTGTGGCGCGGAACTCAGCCGTAACGTCGTCTTTCCCTTGCCGCGCGCGCGGCCGTCGACATAGACCGTCGCGTCAGAAGGGCTGACTTCGACAGTAACCGTACCGAGCCTCGCGGACAGGTCCACCATGATCGATTCGGAAGCGTTCGACTGCAGGCGCAGGTTGCGGCGCGTAACGCCATAGCCCGCTTTCGACAGGCCGATTTCGTAATCGACGTCCGGCGCGAGCGACAGCGTGATCGGCGACTGGCCGCGATAACGGCCGTTGACCGTGACGTTGGCGCCGCGCGGGATCGTGTTGACGATCAGTCGCGCATCGGCGGGCTCCAGTCGAATGAGCGGCAGCGCCTGGGCGACGTTCGGCTCGGCCTCGACGTTCCCGTCCCATGCGCTGAACCCCTCTCTCGTCAGGGTCACCTCGTGAGAGCCCTCGAGCAGCTCTATCGTCGCGGGCGTGACGCCGACTTCTTCACCGTCGGCGAGAATCGTGGCGCCGGGCGGCTCGGACTCGATCGTGACGTTAGCCCAGCGCGGCACGAGCTGTACGTTGACGTTCTCGAGCAGGTCGAGGCCGGGCATCGATACGACACCGGAGAACGGCAGGAAGCGCTCCGATTCGACTCTGACCGAATGTTCGCCGGGTTCGAGTTCGACAGGACCGAAGGGCGCTTTGCCGACCTGCCCTTCGTTGATCGTCACGACTGCGTCGACGGGCGGTTCCACGTTGACGAGCAGGCGGCCCGGCTTCTTGCGCATTTCGAGTTCGACGGTCATCGACTGCTCATCACCGACGACGAAGGTCTGCTTGACGTCGTAATAGCCCTTCTTCTGCACGCTGACCGAGTAGTTGCCTTTGCGCAGCAGGACGCGGTCGCCGATCGGCAGCCGGAACCAGCCGCCGTCGATGTTGAACCCGTCCGGGCCAGGCGGATCGATCTCGAACTGTACCGACTTGGCGCTGAACAGCAGGTAAGACGAAATGAGCAGGAATGCGAGCAGGCTGCCGACGATGATCTTCAGAGGGCTGTGGCGTTCTGCCTCGACCTTCGCCGCAGTCTCGACGGCGCGCTGGAAGGCCGTCGGGGCGATTGCTTCCTCGTCGGGCAGGTCTTCGTCTTCGGGGACCTCTGGCGGACGCGTGACGTACGCGCTGTCTTCGAGCCGCACGTCGAGCAACAGGCGGTCGTCATCGACGCTTAGCCTGATGCGGCTCCCGTAGAAGCCGATTTCATCGCCATCCTCGAGTCGGCGACTCGTATCGAGCGCATCGCCATTGATCTCGAGCGCCGCTGTCCCGCCCACGGGCTGCACGAAAGGGATGCCGTCGAGCAGGTCGAGCAGCGCCACGGGCCCGCCACCGGGACCCGGCAACCTCAGTTCGCACTCGCTGCCTGTGCCGACGCGCAGCGGCAGTCCTGTTGCGTCGACGCGGCGCTCACCTTCCACATCCCTGATGAACAAGTGATCGAAATTCAAATCGGCTCCTCGCAGCGGACGACGACGGGTTGCATGTCAACCTCGGGCGCAACGCGAAACTCGAGCCGCACGTCGCGATACCCGGGCCGCGCACCGACCGCCACGTAGGTACCTGGCCGCAACTCCAGCCGCCGGTTCGTGAAATTACCCAGCACGCCCACCTTGTAGATCGATACTGCCGTCATGTTATCCGAAACCAGCTCCACTGTGACCGGGGTCGCCGCCCGCTTGAGGAGACGCGACAGCTCGTCGCGCTGCCCGGCCAGCCGCGGGCCGATATCGCCCATGCGCGTGACGTCCACGACCAGCGTAGTCGCCTTCTGCATGACACTCGGAACCGAGAGCCGGTCCGGGTCCTTGATGTAGTCGTCAAGCTGCTTGTGCAGAGCACTCATGCGCTGCGCATTCGCCAGTCCATCGATCGCGAACGCAAGGTTACCGTCAACCTTGAGGATCTCCTCGTAGGTCGTGGCGGCGGCGTCCCAGTGTTCGGAGCGCTCGAGCGATGCGGCTTCCTGCTCCAGCATGGCGATGTTGTCGAGCCGCAGCCCCTGGTCGACCTGTAACAGGCCATCCCCTGGCTCCGGCGATCCGGGAATCAGCTGTTGCGCCATGCGAAACGCGGCGCGTGCGGTCAGGTAATCGCCGACCGCCAGTGCCTCGAGACCCTCGGACATGCGCGAATCGAACTGAATCTTGGTGCGGGTTGCGCGGACGCGCTCCAGACCTTCGACCGCAGGCGCCCAGTTCGGATCGAGATCGATGGCGCCCTGGAAACTCGTTTCCGCCGCATCGAGCTCCAGCTCCTCTTCGTACCTGAGCCCCTGGTCGACCAGCTGCAACACGGTGTCGAGGTTGCGCGCACGTTCCAGGCCCTCACGCGCTTCCGGGTGATTGGGCGTGATTGCGACCGCCAGTTCGTAGAGTCGCAGCGATTCGGCGCGATCCCCGGCCTCGAAGGCCGCCTGCGCGCCCTGGAGCGCTTTCTGGAATTCCGGCTCGACCTGGTCGAACAGCGGCTTCAGCACGGTCAGCGCATCGAGGTAGTGGAGTTCGGCAGCCGCCCAGTCCTTGCGCAGGTATGCGTCGTCACCCGACTTGTAGAATTCCTGTGCGCGTCGGTACGGGACGGGCGCCCAGCGCTGGACGCTGCGGCGTTCGAGTGTTTCGAAGTCGGACAGCAACTCGCCGAGGATCATGTCGACGTTGAAGCGCAGCTTGCCGTCGTCATCGAGGCCGGTGTAGTCGGCTTCGTTCTCGTTGAATTCGATGCGCTCGTCATCGAGTCCCTGGTTTTCCGGAATATACTCGCGTGTTACGCGTTCACCGCCAGGCCCCGCGTCTTCCCCCGGCACGTCTTCGACCGCAGTCTCGGCCTCGGGCACGACGCGTCCCGGCGGCGACAGGGAGTCACTCTCCCGTTCATCGACCGCGTCGGGCAGCAGGAATACGACACCGAGCAGCAAGACTACAAGAACCGCGAGACTCGCCCCGACGATGCGCGGGTTGATGCCGCTGCCGCGCGCCACCTCGGGCGCTGCCGTCTCCTCCGCGACCTCGCGGACCCGTCGCACGGCCGCAACGGTTTCGATTTGCTCGTCTTCGAGAACCGGGCGGGCCCCAATCTTCGATCGCGCGGGACCCGGCGCGAAGCCTGCCTGTCGCAGCGCCTCGGCGACAGCCTCGGCGTTGGGCCGCTTCGATGCATCCGCATCAAGCATGTCGAACACCAGCCGTTGGATCTCAGCGGGTACGGGCTCGCCGCTCGCCGCCTGCAGTGTATCCGGCGCGCTGTCACGGTCGCCCGGTCCGGCGCCACGCCAGGGTGGCCTGCCGGCGATCAGCTCGTAAACAAGGACGCCGAGGGCAAACACGTCGTCGGCCGCGTGTGCCGGTTCTCCGCGCAGCCGCTGGGGGCTCGCTGCGACCGGCGAACCGCCGCCCGCCGTGTCGCCGGCAAAAGCGGAAACGCCGAAGTCCGACAGGTAGGGTGCGCCGTTGTAGTCGAGCAGGATATTCGATGCCTTGACGTCACAATGGATGACGCCCTTGGCATGCGCGTACCGCAGCGCATCGGCGACCAGCCCGACCGGCGGCAGCAAATCCTCGAGCGGATTACCGGCCAGCGAGCCGAGATCGGGTCCGTCGACGTATTGCAGGCTGTAGAACGCGACACCCTGGTCTTCGTGGAACTCGAAAGCACGCACGATGTGTGCGTGCATGAGTCGGAGATTGGTCTGCCACTCGTCGCGCAGGCGCTGGGCCGAATTGCCGGTCGCCGGCACTATCTTGAGCGCCACGGAGGCCCGCGTCATTTTGTCACGGGCCAGCCATGTAGTGCTCTCGCCACCGCGGCCGAGAGGCCGCTCCAGCGTATACCTCTCGGCTAACCGGGTCCCTTTACTGAGTTCGAGCATGTTGCGCCGCTTGGGTCTCGCTAGTTCGCGGTCGTGTTTTCGGTCGTGCGAGCGGGAGCACCAACGTCGATCTGCTGCGTGAAACCGGTCTCAGCCTGGTAGATCTCCTTGAGCAGTCGACGCCATCCCTCGTACTGGGCCTGCGCCGTGCCGGTCAGGCGCCGCTCCTGGCCCTCCACGCTGACGACCATGGGCGCTGCCTGCGCACCGAAGGATTCCGACAGCTCCGCAATGGCCCCGATATGCGCTTCGGCCTCGTTGCTGCGCTGCAGACCGCCGATGATTCGATTCAGGCCTTCGTTGATACCCATCGCCTGCAGGCTGCGATTGACGCGGCGCTGCCGGCTGCTTGAACTGTCGGTATCGACCGCCAGCGAACCCGCGAGAACGACGACACCCACGAGGGCCTGCATGCGCGCCGAGCGCTTGACTTCACGGAAGGCGATCGATTCCTGGCGCGTCGTCTTGCGCCAGTTGCGATAGGGAATGGCGATGCCGTAATAGAAGTTCGCGTAGTGCTCGTTGAGTGTATCCACGACGAGCCGATCGCGTTCGCGAATCTGCCGCAGGCGCCCGACAGTCGGATCGTTCTCCGCCGGCAGCCTCGTAATCGTCGCGATGCCGTCATCGTCCGTCGCAAGGTGCTCGCCGTACGCGAGCGGCGACATATCGGCGAAGAACCGGAGCTCGGAGATCTGCCGCGTCTGCTGCAGCTGCTTCGGCGGCAGCTGCGCCGCAAAGTCGTGCAGATCGTTGGCAATGTCATTGAACACTTTCTGGTACGGGTCGAGCCTGCGATCGCGCCGCTCGGAATAGGACGTGACGCCGGTCTGCGTCTCGTAGGACTGGTCGTACCAGTGCCGCCCGGCGGCATCCTCGACCGTGACCCTGAGCACCACGAACTCGCCATCCGAACGCTCGATCCGGCCGCTGATCACGACATCCGTGAAAGCCTCGCGCGAGGGAATGACCCGCACCGCGCCCCAGTGGCCGGTGCCCTGCAAGGTCGTCTTCAGGTGGTAGGCAAGGTATTTCGTCTCGGCGTGACGAATCTCGTCGTAGACACCGGTTTTGCGCGGGTTGTTGCCTTCCCGGAGCCCGGGGTCGAATTCCACGATGCCGATGTCGAGCAGGCGCGACTCGTCAACGGGCGCATCTGCGACAACCAGCGTAGTCTCATCAGCGACGATGACTTCGTTTACGGTGCAGCCTGCACCGAACAGGCACAGGAACACGACGAACAGTGTAGTCCTCAGCATGATGCGCGATTGATCTCCTTACATACCCTTGTACTTGCGGTATTCCTCCCACAGGCGTTCACGCAGTTCCGGGTCCTCTTCCGCAAGTGCCGCTTCGCGCAGCTGCTTCGCCACGATGTCGTCATCGATGACGGCTTCAATATCGTCGGGCGTGCGTCTCGCGACTTCCTGGGCGTCCATACTGGCAAGCCCGCCCGACTTCGCGTTCGAATCCGGCGCGTCTTCGCCCATGCCGCTGGAGCCGCCGCCGCTGCCGCCGCCGCCCATCGCGCCGGCCGCCTGCTCTCCGAGGCTGATCGACCCGCCGCGATTGCCGCCGCTGCCCGTGTCGAATCCTTCGGTGTTGCGGCTCGTCGAGGAAATCTCCCGCTGCTCCTGGCCGATCGACTCGTCGAAGTCGCCCAGCGACTTGTCGAGTTCCTTGCCGAGCTCCTCAGCGGCCTCGGGGTCGCCCGGGAACTCGCCGACGCCGCCGGCACCGCCGCCGTCGCCCTGTTCGCAGCCCATATCACCGCCGATACCGCCGCCGGTCATGCCGCCGTCATTGCATTCGCCGGATCCTGCACCGCCGCCGCCGCCCGGAATACTGACACCTTCCATGTCCGAACCGCCGACGCTGCCGGAGGAGCCGCCGCCACCGGACGAACCGCCCATGGAGCCACCCATCTGGCCACCGGACGAACCGCCCGAGGAGCCTCCCGGCATGCCGCCGGGCATTCCGCCACCGGACATGCCACCGCCGGAGGAGCCGCCCTCCATGCCGCCGCCAGAGGAGCCGCCAGAGGAACCGCCCTCCATGCCGCCACCCGAGGAGCCACCCGATGAACCGCCGCCTGGCAGCTCCACGCCGCCACCCGGGAGCTGTACGCCACCTCCCATGCCGCCGGAACCGGCCGTCACAGCGCAGCCCGTCACCAGGATGCCGGCGCAGGCAATGGCGATACAGGCGCGAAGCGAAGCAGCGGTCTTGGATTTGTTCCCGGTGTGCAGCGTCATTATTTCTCTCCAGAATCGTAGATTTGGAACCCAAACGGGGCGCCGAGTTCCCGCGGATTACCAGCCTTCCGGGACAATAATCATCCCTCGATAATACGCGCGCGATCGAGTTTCCGGAACAGGATCAGCGACAAATCGTCCGGCTTGCACGGCTGCCCGCTGTGGCGTCCCGCCATGCGCCGGCCGGCAAGGTCCGCAACCATGCCCGCGCTGTCGGCCAGCGCACCCTTGCGAACGCGCTCGATGATCTCGTCGAGGTGAACATTGTCTGTCAGCCCGTCGCTCGCCACGACGACGGTATCCCTCGGCCGCAGTTCGACACCGGCACCGACGTCGATCCGCATATCGCTGGTCCCGAGGAAGTTCGACACCAGGTGACGATCCTCGTGATGCAGGGCATCCCGGTGATCGAGGAACCCCGCCTCGACGGCGAATCCGGTCGGCGAATGCGCCGTCGTCTGCAGTTTGACGGCGCCACGCTGGCCGACGACCAGCGCTTCGGAATCACCGATCTGGTAAGCCCTGGCAACCAGCCCCTCTATCGTGATTACGGTCATCGTTGTCGCCGATCCGTTGCCCAGGGCCAGAACGGCTTCGTTAGCCGCCTCGATACCGTTGAGAATCGCAGTGCGCAGCAGCATGGTCTTGTCCATGGCTGCCTGCAACGACGCGGCCAGCGTCGTGACCGCCGTCAGCGAGGCGCGCTTGCCGGCGGGGAGCCCGCCAGCGCCGTCGGCGACGACCAGTACGGCCGCACCGGGACCGTAGGGCAGGACGGCAACCGTGTCTTCGTTCTCAGTGTCCTTCTCGGGATCCCTGCGCGTCAGGGCGATGGCGGAACCGCCCGCGACTTCGACCTCGGCCTGGTCCGGCTCGAAAGCGCCATCCAGGATCAGCGCATCGGTCCGGGGTGTAGGATCGTCGCCGGTCATTCGCGTCTCACGGGTTCGCGGCACCAGGCACAATAGTTCCAGAACTCGCGCGCAATACCCCAGTTGCAGGCCCGGCAGGTGTGGCGGCTTCCCGCGAGTTTCCAAGGACGCCTGACCTTCATGCGGCAATGCGGGCAGTAACGCATGAACGGCATCAGCGGACCGCGGCAGCGCTTGTTGGCGCACTTCGCCGTGTAACGCTTGTCGGGGTAATGACGCGTCGCCTCCTCGACGAACCCGGGCCCGTAGCACCAGGCACAGTAGTCCCAGTCGTTCTTGACGCCGCGCTCGCAGCGCGGGCAGTGCGCCGGCATACGCGTCTCGGCTCCGCGCGACGGGTTGTCGAAACCGCACCAGGGGCACGCCTGCATGGCCTCGGAGACCGGTCCTTCGCAGTTGCGGCAATGGTGGCGGGTATCCAGTTGCCTGCCGAACTGCCGCCGGAATTCGCGCCATTGCATCTGTCGCCACGACGTCCCGCGCCGCGATCCGTTCTTCGCCCTGGCGCGCTTCTGCTTGCGCGCGCTGCTGTGCAGGCGCTCGAAATCCGCCTGCATTTGCACGGCGTCGCGGTAGCGTTTGCCGGGATCGATCTGGATCGCCTTCCTGAGCACATCGATCAGTTCGGGCCGCACGCGCGCCTCGAGCTTGTCGTGACCGGCGAACGGCCATTCGAACGGCCACTCCGGCAATTTCCCCGAGAACAGGCGGTAGAGGACGAGCCCCATGGAAAAGACGTCCGACTGGAACTTGGGCCGCCCCATCGCCTGTTCCGGTGCGATGTAGTCGATGGTCCCCGAACCCGACGCCTTGAGTGTCCGGAGACAGCGTTTCGCGAACCCGAAGTCTCCGAGCTTCAGCTGGTTGCCGGGAAACAGGATGAAGTTCTCCGGCTTGATGTCACAGTGGATGATGCGATGCTCATGTGCATGCGCGATCGCCGCGAGACCCTGCCCTGCCAGGTCCAGTTTGCTGGCAGTGGAGGTGCGGCGCTCGATGCGATCGGCGAGCGATTCAGCGCCGAGTTCCATCGCGATGACGAAGTGGTCGTCGATGTAGCTGGCATTGAGCACCGAGAGGATATTCGGGTGCTGCAGCTTCGTGGCAACCCGGACCTCGTGCAGGAATTCCTCGTGCCCCGTGTGCTCGTCCTGCTTCGGCACCTTCAGGGCAACCTTGATGTTCTGGATCGTGTCGTAGGCACGATAGACATCGGCCAACGGTCCGCTCGCAATGCGGCCGAGAATGCGGTACTTGCCAATGCGTTGCCGGGCCCTGAGCATCTCAGCCTGCCGTACGCACCCGGCGAACCGCGTCCTTCCATCCCCGCAGCAGGCCTTCGCGCTGCGCATTCTCCATCGACGGCTCGAACAACGCATCCCGCCGCCACAACTCGCCGATATCGGACGGCGATGTCACGATACCCGCCTGGTATCCGGCGAGATATGCGGCGCCGAGGACGGTGGACTCGACGTTGTCGGGACGCTCGACCGGTGTATCGAGAACGTCCGCAAGAAACTGCAGGAACCAGTCATTGGCAACCATGCCGCCATCCACGCGAATCACGCTCGGCTCGATGCCGTCCTGCGACATCGAGGCGATGAGGTCGCAGGTCTGGAATGCAACCGACTGCAGCGTCGCAGTGACGATCTCATCGCGACCGCTGCCGCGCGTCAGGCCGAGGATCGCCCCACGTGCGTCCGGGTCCCAGTACGGCGCACCGAGCCCCGCAAACGCCGGAACGACGTAGACGTCCTCGATGACGCCCGTCCGCCTGGCGATTGCCTCGGATTCGGGAGCCGACTCGATGACACGTAATTCATCTCGTAGCCATTGCATCGCGGATCCGGCAACAAAGACGCTGCCTTCGAGACCGTATGTCACCTCGCCGCCGATGCGCATCGCGATCGTCGACAGGAGGTGATTCCCGGATTCCAGTGCCTCGGCACCCGTGTTGGCGATGACGAAACAACCGGTGCCATAGGTGCTCTTGGTCATGCCGTGTTCGAAGCCGGCCTGGCCGATCAGGGCCGCCTGCTGGTCGCCGGCAATACCGCAGACCGGCACCTCGCCGCCGAGGATGGCGTCGCGCGCCAGCCCATAATCGGCAGCACAGTCGCGCACGTCCGGCAGCAACTCGCGAGGAATCGAGAATATCTCGAGCAGGTCGTCGTCCCACTCCTGCGTATGGATGTTGAAGAGCAGCGTCCGGGAAGCGTTCGTCGCGTCGGTGGCGTGCACCTGTCCGCCCGTCAGGCGCCACAGCAGGAAGCAATCGATCGTACCGAAGGCGAGCTTGCCGGCCTCGGCGCGCTCCCGCACGCCGTCCACGTTGTCGAGCAGCCACGCGATCTTCGTGCCCGAGAAATACGGGTCCAGCCGGAGCCCGGTCTTCGCCGTGACGGTGGGCTCGAGGCCATCCTTCCTGAGCGACTGGCAGTAATCGGCCGTGCGCCGATCCTGCCAGACGATCGCGTTGTAGACCGGTGCGCCCGTGTCCCGGTCCCAGATCACGGTCGTCTCGCGCTGGTTGGTGATTCCGATGGCCGAGATGTCGGCCGCCGCCGCGCCCGCCTTGTTCATCGCACCGCGCGTGACGGCGGTCACCGACCCCCAGATCGCCTCCGGATCGTGTTCGACCCAGCCGGGCTGCGGGTAGATCTGCGGGAACTCCTGCTGCTCGCTGGCGACGACGCGCGCGGCATGATCGTAGATGACGGTGCGGCTGCTGCTCGTGCCCTGGTCGATGGCAAGCAGGTATTTTCCTTTCATGGTTCCTGCGGTCTCGCGCTGAATATCGGTTTCCTGACCCGCATCCTCTGGCCAGCCTCGGCCGGCCAGGGATGCTCACCCTGATTGTCCGCGAACTCTGCGATGCGCGCACGGATTTCTTCAGGCCATGGCGCAACTCGTCGGATGCCCGGGTCGAAATGCAGGTTCATCCATTCGCAGGTCGCCGACAGGTACCCTTTTTCTGCATGGTACAGGCGCTGGAACTGGTGGATACGCTTCTCGTCCCACGCCAGTATCTGCGACGTCACGACGTACGGATCGCCCGCTACGACTTCCTGCTGCCAGGTCACGTGCGACTCGACCGCAATCGTCGAGCTTGAATGCGTCCGGACGAATTCCCCGGTCAGCCCGAACCGTCTCCACAAAGCGTCGACCGCCTCGTCGAAAGCCAGCAGGTAATACGCGACATTCATATGATCGTTGACGTCGATCCACTCAGACCTGACATCGCCGCGCATGACTTCGACTCCGAGCAAGTCCTTACCCCTGGTCCGTCGCCAGCTCGGCGATGTTCGCAAAATGCGCCAGCGCCCCCGGATTGGCCAGTGCCTCGGTGTTCCTGACCGGCTCTCCGTGCACAACCGAGCGTACGGCGAGTTCGACGATCTTGCCGCTCTTCGTTCGCGGAATTTCGGGAACCGCGATGATCTTCGCCGGGACGTGACGCGGCGTCGTGTTCTCGCGAATCATGTTTCGGATGCGTTGCTTCAGCTCGTCGTCGAGTACAACACCGTCGCGCAGGATCACGAACAGGACGACCCGAACATCGTCCTGCCAGTTCTGGCCTACGGCGATGCTCTCGACGACCTCGCCGAGTTTCTCGACCTGCCGGTAGATCTCGGCGGTGCCGATCCGCACGCCGCCCGGGTTCAGCACGGCGTCGGAGCGGCCGTAGATCACCAGGCCCTCGTGCTCGGTCAGCTCCGCATAATCGCCGTGGGCCCAGACGTCCGGGAAGCGCTCGAAATAGGCCGAGCGATAACGTGCGCCGTCCGGATCGTTCCAGAACGCGACCGGCATGCTGGGGAAGGGCGCGGTGCAGACCAGCTCGCCCTTCTCGCCGATGACCGAGTTGCCGTTCCGGTCGAAGACCTCGACGCGCATGCCCAGGCCGCGACACTGTAGCTCGCCGCGATGCACGGGCAGCATCGGGTTGCCGAGCGCAAAGCAGGAGACGATGTCGGTGCCGCCCTAGATCGAGGCGAGCTGAAGGTCGGCCTTGATGTCGCGGTAGACGTAGTCGAAGGATTCGGGGAGCAGCGGCGAGCCGGTCGAGAGGATCGCCCGCAGCGCGGTCAGATCATGGCTCGCAGCCGGTCGAATGCCGGCCTTCTCCGACGCGGCGATATAGCGCGCGCTGGTCCCGAAGACGTTGATCCGCTCGCCCTGCGCGATATCGAACAGGATCTCGGGGCGCGGATGAAATGGCGCGCCGTCGAACAGCACCAGGGTCGCGCCCGAGGCGAGCCCGCTGACCAGCCAGTTCCACATCATCCAGCCGCAGGTCGTGAAATAGAACAG
>JAAUYF010088183.1_pt1 | contig 12056 bp, 13 predicted proteins | sample 7278051 | NCBI WGS metagenome assembly JAAUYF01 (sample SAMN14350202, study PRJNA611818) | marine sediment metagenome | isolation source: surface marine sediment (0.6m) | place: French Polynesia: Moorea | collected 2018-08 | reverse complement strand
TCCATCGAGTGCAGGAACTTGCGCAGGATCCAGACCTTTTGCAGCTCGTCCTGGTCCATCAGCAATTCCTCGCGGCGCGTACCGGAGCGGTTGATGTTGATCGACGGGAATACGCGCTTCTCCGCGATACGGCGGTCGAGATGGATTTCCATGTTGCCCGTGCCCTTGAATTCCTCATAGATGACTTCGTCCATCTTGGAGCCGGTTTCGACCAGCGCGGTCGCGAGAATCGTCAGGCTGCCGCCCTCTTCGATATTACGGGCCGCACCGAAAAAGCGCTTCGGCCGGTGCAGCGCGTGCGCGTCGACGCCGCCGGTAAGCACCTTGCCCGAGGACGGGATGGTCGTGTTATACGCGCGCGCGAGCCGCGTAATCGAATCGAGCAGGATGACGACGTCGCGCTTGTGCTCGACCAGGCGCTTGGCCTTTTCGATGACCATTTCGGCAACCTGCACGTGGCGGCTGGCGGGTTCGTCGAAGGTCGACGCCACCACTTCGCCCTTGACCATGCGCTCCATCTCGGTGACTTCTTCAGGGCGCTCGTCGATCAGCAGCACGATCAGGTAACACTCCGGATGATTGCTCGCGATGCTTTGCGCGATATTCTGCAGCATCAGCGTCTTACCGGCCTTCGGCGGCGAAACCACCAGCCCGCGCTGGCCCTTGCCGATGGGCGACACCATGTCGATGATGCGCGCGGTAATGTCTTCGGTCGAGCCGTTGCCGCGTTCGAGCTTGAGGCGCTCGTTCGGGTGCAGCGGCGTCAGGTTTTCGAACAAAACCTTGTGCTTGACGTTTTCCGGCACGTCGAAATTGATTTCATCGACCTTGAGCAGCGCGAAGTAACGCTCGTTGTCTTTCGGCGGGCGAATCTTGCCGCTGATGGTATCGCCGGTGCGCAGATTAAAACGCCGGATCTGGCTCGGCGAAACGTAGATATCGTCCGGTCCGGCAAGGTACGACGAATCGGCGGAGCGCAGGAATCCGAAGCCGTCCTGCAGAATTTCCAGTACGCCTTCGCTGAAAATATCCTCGCCTTTCTTGGCCTGGGACTTGAGGATACTGAAGATGATGTCCTGACGGCGCATGCGCGCGGAATGATCACCACCCATTTCCTTGAGGGTTTCGATTAGGTCGGGGACGGAGTGTTGCTTCAGCTCATTTAAATTCATAACGTGGGCGCCCTAGTGCAGGGTTACGGGGTAAAAAGACGTCAGACGGTCTATCGGTAAATCGAGAGTTGTTCGGTTTTTTATAAAGGGGATTGCCGACGGGATCGCGGCAACGATTAAAAAGAGATTAGCACATGAAATAAGGGTCGTCTAGGAGATAAACGACCCTTTTTCGGAATTAACTTTTAGCCTAAATATTGCTGTCGAGAAAGGCGGTGAGCTGCGACTTGGACAGCGCGCCGACCTTGGTGGCCTCGACCGCGCCGCCCTTGAACAGCATCAGCGTCGGAATGCCGCGAATACCGTACTTCGGTGGGGTGTTGGAGTTTTCGTCGATGTTGAGTTTGGCTACCGTGAGACGGCCGTCGTACTCGTCGGCGATTTCTTCGAGAATCGGCGCAATCATCTTGCACGGACCGCACCATTCGGCCCAGTAATCCACGAGCACAGGTCCATCCGCCTGCAATACATCCGCTTCGAAACTATCGTCCGAAAGGTACTTTATTTTTTCACTCACGTGCTTCTCCAGCCCCGGGGCAATTTCAACTAGACCGACAATTTAGTCGCATCAGATTTAACTGTCAATAAGGCGAAAGCGGTAGCCGGGCTACCGTTTTTCGCCGCCGAAACGACTATTTGGGGACGCGCCGGACTTTTTCAAATCGCAGCGCTTCTTTTAATGCAATTTGCTACCATAAGAGGATTTGACAACCAATTTAAGAGATATAGCGACTAGATGGCGCAACAACACTTAACCGAGCAGCGATTCAGCTCGTTGCCGCTGGACCAACGGCTACTCGACTCACTCGAGCGGCTCGAATTTAACTTCTGCACCCCGATCCAGGCCAAAACGCTGCCGCTGCTGCTCGCCGGCCAGGACGTTTCCGGCCAGGCGCAAACCGGCACCGGCAAGACCCTGGCGTTCCTGCTCGCCTGCGCGCAGCGCATCCTGAGCTCGGACGAAGGGGAAACCATACCCGGCAAGCCGCGCGTGCTAATCCTCGCGCCGACGCGCGAACTCGCGATCCAGATCCACAAGGATGCGCAAAAACTGCTCGCCGATCTGCCCCTGAAGCTCGCGATATGCTACGGCGGCAAGGCTTACGAGCAGCAAAAAAAGCAGTTCGAGGAACCGGTGGATTTCCTGATCGGCACGCCCGGGCGGCTGATCGATTTTTTCAAGCAGCGGCTGTACAACTTCAAATCGATCGAGGCGATGGTGCTCGACGAGGCCGACCGCATGTTCGACATGGGTTTCATTTCGGACGTGCGTTTTATGCTGCGTCGCCTGCCGCCTCCGGATAAGCGGCTCAACATGCTGTTTTCCGCGACCATGGCGCAAAAGGTCATGGAACTCGCCTACGAGCACATGAACAATGCCGAACTGATTCGGATCGACGCAGATACCCCGGCGGTCGAGCGCATCGAGCAAAGCGTTTACCATCCCGCCAACCATGAAAAAATCCCGCTGCTGCTGGGCCTGATCAAAAAGCTCGAACCGCAGCGAGCGATCATTTTCGCCAATACCAAGTACGCGACGATCAAGATCTGGGAGTACCTGCAGGGGAACGACCTGTCGGCGGCGATCATTTCGGGCGATATTCACCAGAACAAGCGCGAGAAACTGCTGAAAAAATTCCACGATGGTGAATATTCGATCCTGGTCGCCACTGACGTGGCCTCGCGCGGTCTGCATATTCCGGACGTTACTCATGTCTTCAACTACGACCTGCCCGAACTGGGTGAAGATTACGTGCACCGGATCGGCCGCACCGCGCGTGCCGGCAAGTCGGGGGTCGCAATCAGTTTCGCCTGCGAGAATCACGCGATGAACCTGATCGATATCGAGGAATACACCCGCAAAACGATTCCGACCGAATCGATTAGCAACGACCTGCTGATCGACCCCAAACCTCCGGTCAAAATGAAGGAAGGGCGCCTGCGCACGCGCGGCGGCGGCAAACCTGGCCGCGGCGGCAAGCCCGGGCGCGGTGGAAATTCCGGCCGTGGTGGAAATTCCGGCCGTGGTGGCGGCAAGCCGCGGCGTCCGCGTAACAAGAAGGGGCCGCCGCGGCAGCAGGATAAAAAGGCGGTATGACGGCTCGCCGCAATATAATACTGCTCGGCGGCAGCGGCTTCATCGGCAAGCAGCTCGCATTCGCGCTGGCAAATCGCGGCTGGCAGGTGACGGTGCCGAGCCGGCGCCCGCACCGCAACCGAGCGCTGCTGGTGCATCCGGGCATTCGTTTGCTCGATGGCAATATTACCGACCCGGCCGACCTCGAGCGCCTGTGCCGGGGCCAGCAGGTGGTGATCAACCTGGTCGGCATTTTGCATGAGCGGCGCAAGGGCGATTTTCGCCGCTACCATGTCGAATTCATCAAGACCGTGGTCGAGGTTTGCAACAAGCTGGGCATCAACCGCCTGCTGCACATCAGCGCGCTCGGCGCCGACCAGGCCAGCGGCAGCAGCCTCTACCTGCGCACCAAGGGCGAGGGCGAAAACCTGCTGCATACCTTCGGCCAGCGTGAGCTGAAGGTTACCAGCTTTCAGCCGTCGGTGGTGTTTGGCAAGGAAGACGACTTCGTCAACCGCTTCGCCGGCATCCTGCGATGGGTAATCGGCCCGTTCCCGCTGGCCTGCCCCGACAGCAAGCTGCAACCGGTATACGTCGGCGACCTGGTAGAGCGGATCGTCGCGGCAATCGACGACCGCGACAGTTACTCGAAACGTTACCCGATCTGCGGCCCCGAGGTATTTACGCTGCGCCAGATCATCGAGCTGATCATCGGCACGCTGCGGCTGCCGGTGCGGATTATTCCGCTCGGCAAGGGATTATCGCGGCTGCAGGCGCTGGTCCTGCAGAATCTACCCGGCAAGCTGTTCACGATGGACAACTTCCGTTCGCTGCAAACGGATAACGTCTGCGGCGACTGCGAGCCGTGTCAAACCAGCCTGCGCCAGTACCTGCGCGGGCTGTCGAGCATGTTCGGCAACAAGCGCAACTACGATCGTTTTCGCAGCAACTACGCCGAGCGCGCCGAGGGCGATTCGTGAAGTTATACCGTGTCGGCGGTTGTGTACGCGATCGCCTGCTCGGGCTTGCGGTAAAAGACGTCGACTGGGTGGTTACCGGCGCCACCGAAGCGCAAATGCTCGAGCTCGGTTACAAGCCGATCGGCAAGGATTTCCCCGTATTTTTACACCCCGAAACCAGGCAGGAGTACGCGCTCGCGCGCAGCGAACGCAAAACCGGCCCGGGTTACAAGGGGTTCGCGGTCAGCGCCGACCCGGGTACCACCATCGAGCAGGACCTGCTGCGGCGCGATTTGACGATCAACGCGATCGCCGAGGATGAACAAGGCAACCTGGTCGATCCCTACGGCGGGCGCGAAGACATCGAAAACCGCCGCTTGCGTCACGTCTCCGCGGCCTTCGTCGAGGACCCGGTCCGCGTGCTGCGGGTGGCGCGATTCGCCGCGCGCTTCCACCATCTCGGTTTTTCCATTGCCGACGAAACCCGCGACCTGATCCGGCAAATCGGGGACTCGGGCGAACTCGAAACGCTGGTGGCCGAGCGCGTCTGGTCGGAACTCGTGCGCGCGCTCGACGAGCCCGATCCGCAGATTTTCTTTCTGAGCCTGCGCGACTGCGGGGTTTTGTCGAAACTGTTTCCCGAGATCGACGCGCTTTTCGGCGTGCCGCAAACGGCCGATTATCATCCCGAAATCGATAGCGGCGAGCACCTGATGCTGGCGCTGGCGAAAAGCGCCGAACTCGGCCTCGACAATGCCACCCGCTTCGCCGTGCTGATGCACGACCTCGGCAAGGCGGAAACGCCGGCCGAGTCGCTGCCGCGCCACCCGGGTCACGAGCAGCGCGGTAAAGCGCTGGTCAAGGCCTTTTGTCAACGCTGGCGCGCGCCGAAAGCCTATACCGAACTGGCGCTGATCACGACCGAGTTTCATTCCCTGGTTCACCGCGCCTTCGAAGCGACGCCGAAAACCCTGCTCAAGCTCCTGACCCGCGCCGATGCGTTGCGCAAGCCTGAACGTTTTCAGCAGATGCTCGACGCCTGCCTCGCCGACGCGCGCGGCCGCGGGAATTTCGAGAACTCCGGGTATCCGCAGGCACCGTTTCTCGCGCGGCTGGCCGAGCGGGTACGCGCGCTCGACGTCAGTCATCTGCAACAGCAGGGATTCAGTGGCGAACAACTCGCCGTCGAAATTCGCAAAGCGCGGCTGGCGCTGATCGGTACCGAAACCGAACTAGCCGCGCGATAAACCGGCGATGCGGTTATCGATGTACCGAAACAGCCTCCGCAGCGGGGTGAAATGCAATACCAGGCCCGCGACCGTTCCGGCGCCGTTGGCCAGGACATCGCCCCACTCCGCGTAGCGATAACCGGTCATGCCCTGCAGCACCTCGATCAGCATGCCATAACCGATCAGGCCGAGCAGGGTCCATAGAAGGGCACTGCGGTCTGCCGCCAGCATGGCGAACCAGGCGCCAAGAATGAAATAGGTCAGCAAATGCGACAGCTTGTCGCCGACGCCGACCTGCGGCGCCGGCATCAGCGACGCCACCGCCACCAGCAAAAGCAACAGTACGCCGAGCGCATACCACAGCCTCGACAGCCTCAATCCGGGCGGCGATTGCGAGCGCATCACAGGGCTTTCCTGCATCCTTCCGCGCTAACTCAACAGCGCGATGATGACGATGCCGAGCAGCACGCGGTAAACGACGAACGGCAGCATGCCCAGGCGGTCGACCAGGCGCAGGAAGTAATGAATGCAAACACCGGCGCTAATGGCCGAGAGCAACACGCCGAGCAGCAAGTCCGACCAGCCGATCGGGCTGACCCTGGTAAACATGCGATAGGTTTCCAGCGCGCCGCTGGCGAAAATCACCGGCATCGCCAGCAAGAACGAAAAGCGCGCCGCCGCCTGCCGCGTCAAACCGAGCATCAGGCCCAGCGTGATCGTAATCCCGGAGCGCGAGGTTCCGGGAATCAGGGCCAGCACCTGGAAGCCGCCGATGAGCAAAACGTCCTTGAGGCGGAGCTGGTACTCGTCGCGTTGGCGCGGCGCCCTGAAGTCGGCATACCACAACAGCAGGCCAAAACCGATAGACGCCAGCGCGACGACCCACGGCGAGCGCAGGTAGTGCTCGATCGTTCCCTCCAGCAGGAAGCCGGCGAATATCACCGGCAGCGTGCCGACGATAACCCACCAGGCGAGGAGGCTGTCGCGGTCGCCGGGGCCGCCGGTGATCGAGCGCGTCCACGCGCGCAGCATACGGCGCACTTCCTCACGGAAATAAAACACCACCGCGATCAGCGAACCGAAATGCACGCCAACGTCGAACACCAGACCCTGGTCCGGCCAGTCCAGCATCTGCGGCAGCAGAATCAGGTGGGCCGAACTCGAAATGGGTAAAAACTCGGTAATCCCCTGCACGATCGAGAGCAGGACGATCTGCAGGCTATCCATGAATCTCCTCGCGTCGCAGCGCCGGCACGTCCAGGCTGATATTTTTACTCAGCCCCAGCACCTTGAACTGCTGACCCATTTCTTCCGGCAAGGTCAGCGTTTTGACCTGCTGCGAAACAGCGAGCCGCTCGTGCAAGTCATCCGTTTCCGACAGCCGTTCGGCTTCCTCGAGTAGCCCGTTGGCCAGCAGAAAACGCCGCTGAGACACCAGGCCCAGCGGTTCGAAGCCATGCCGCTCGGCGGCATCTGCACAGGCGTCGAAATCGACGAATGCGGTAATGTCCTGTAACCCGGTCAGGATCAGCGGATCGAAATGCAGCCGATGCTGGTAATAACATCCCAGCGTGCCCCGGTGGCGCCGGGGGCTGTAATAATCGGCCTGTTCGTAGCCGTAGTCGACGATGATGACCGCGCCGCTGCGACAGCTCTGCGCCAGCGCGGCAAACCAGGGTTCGAGATTCAGGTTGATTTCGCACTGGTAATCCCGCGGCAGCTCGCCGTGACGAGACTCGATGGCCTCGATCGCGGCCCGCTCCCGCGCGCGCGGGGCAAGATCTTTCCAGGTGAATTTCTCGCCGTCGAAGCCGACGCCGCGTTCGACCCAGCCGGCGTCTTTACGCAATACGTGCACCGGCATCGCGTCGAGCATTTCATTGGCGATGACGATACCGTCGAAGGCCCGCGGCAGTTCCGCAAGCCACTCTATTTTGGCGAAAGATTCAGGATCGAGCAGGTTTTGCAGGTAATACTGCTGACGCCGTTTGAGTTCCGCGCTCAAATCGAGGATCAGGTATCGCTCGAGCTCAGGCAGGGCCTGCAGAATCTGCCCGCAAAGGCGGCCGGAACCGGCGCCGAACTCGAGCAGCGACGCGCTGCAGCCCTGCGCAATCAGCGCCCGGGCCTGATGCGCCATGCAGCCGCCGAACAATGGCGAAATCTCCGGCGCGGTGACGAAATCGCCAAACGCGCCGAACTTGATCGAGTCGCCGCTGTAGTAACCGAGGCCCGGTTCGTAGAGCGCCATCTGCATGTACTCGTCGAAACCGATCACGCCGTCCCGCGCTTCGATACGGTCGACGATGGCTTCGATCAGGCGGCTGCTGTATTCGATTGCATCGGCGTCGGGCAGCGGCAGTTCCAGCCCCTCGGCGTCGTAATTAGGCAGTGTCATCAGTTGTAGAGTATAGCCCGTGGCCGCTTAGCGTTATTCCGCCACAATGATATGATCGCTTTTTTCACTTTCGCTTAGCAGATGTTGTTATCGGACAAGACCGCGCTGGTAACCGGCGCGGCCAATCGCCTCGGCGCGCAGATCGCCCGCACTCTACATCAAAACGGGGCAAATCTCATTATCCATTACCGCAGTTCGGCGAACGCGGCGCAGGCGCTGGCTGACGAACTGAATCGCGAGCGCAGCGCGTCGACGCTGACGCTTGCCGCCGACCTTGCCGACGACGACGAACTCGCCGAACTCGCCGCCAGCGCCTGCGGCGCCTTCGACGGGCTCGACCTGCTGGTCAACAATGCATCGAGCTTTTACCCCACTCCGTTCGGCAAGATCGATCGCGGCGCCTTCGACGACCTGGTGGCGAGCAACTTTCGCGCCCCGCTGCTGCTGGCGCAGGCCTGCCATCCGGCGCTGCAGCAAAGCCGCGGCAGTATCGTCAACCTGGTCGACATTTACGCCTCGAAACCGCTCAACCATCACAGCGTCTACTGCGCCGCCAAGGCGGCCAACCAGATGCTGGTCAAGTCGCTGGCGCTGGAACTCGCGCCCGAAGTACGCGTTAACGGCGTCGCGCCCGGCGCGATCCTGTGGCCGGAAACGGATGTCGACGAAGCCTACCGGCAATCCATCCTCGAGCGGGTTCCGCTGGCGCGCGCGGGCAAGGCGGAAGATATTGCCGGGGCCGTTTTATTCCTCGCCACGAGCGACTATATTAGCGGCGAGATAATCCGTGTCGACGGCGGTCGCCAATTAACCTGAAAAGCAAACCATGAGTATTTACTGGAGCCAGCTGGTCAGCCAGCTCGATCCCTACACGCCGGGCGAACAGCCCCAGGACCAGCAGTATATCAAGCTCAACACCAACGAGAGCCCCTACCCGCCCGCGCCCGCGGTGGCGCAGACGTTGAAGGGTTTCGACTTCGACGGTCTGCGCCGCTATCCCGATCCGCAAAGCGCGCAGCTGGTTAACGCGCTGGCCGCCTACCACGGCCTGCAACCGGAGCAGGTTTTCGTCGGTAACGGTTCCGACGAAGTGCTCGCGCACCTGTTTCAGGCATTCTTCAAAAAAGACGAGCCGATCCTGTTTCCGGATATCAGCTACAGCTTTTACCCGGTTTATTGCCGGCTCTACCAGATCGAGTACCGCCAGCCCGCGCTGCAGGCGGATTTCACCATCGACCTGCGCGACTACGCGGTCGAAAACGGCGGCATCATCATCCCGAATCCGAATGCGCCCACCGGTATTGCGCTGGCGCCGGCGGCGCTCAGGGAGTTACTCGCCGATAATCCCGAGTCGGTGGTGGTCATCGATGAGGCCTATGTCGACTTCGGCGCCGAGTCGGCGCTGTCGCTGATCGACGAATTCGCCAACCTGCTGGTGGTGCGCACCTACTCCAAGTCGCGCAATCTCGCCGGCCTGCGCCTCGGTTACGCGCTTGGGCACGTCGACCTGATCGAGGGGCTGCAGCGGATCAAGAATTCTTTCAATTCCTATCCGATCGACAGCCTCGCCGCGGCCGCCGGCCTCGCCGCGCTCGGCGACGAGGCATATTTTCAGGATTGCAACCGGCGCATCGTCGCCAGCCGCGAGCGCCTCAAAAGCGAACTCGCCGACCTCGGTTTCGAGGTTTTTCCGTCGCTGGCCAATTTCGTTTTCGTGCGCCATGCCGACGCCGCGGCGGAAAAGCTTTACCTGGAACTCAAGGCTGCCGGCATTCTCGTGCGCTATTTCAAATCGCCGCGCATCGACGACTGCCTGCGCATCAGCGTCGGCAGCGACGAAGAGTGCGATGCCCTGCTCGCCGCACTCAAACAGATCCTCGGCTAACCGGCAAAACAGGCCGCAGTCATTGCGTGAGCAGCGAAGCAATCCTTCCTGCTCCAGGTCATTGCGAAGCCCGAAGGGCCGAAGCAATCTTCAAACGCAATAGATCATTTAAAAATTGCTTCGTCGCGGAGCCTGTCCGCGCGAAAGCGGTGGCTCCGCGCAACGAGGCTCAGGATTTAAACAGAGTCAATTTGGGCCCGGCCGCTCAGATATCGAGCGGGTACAGATCGAGATGCGGCGCCCGCGGCGCCATGCGCCGCCACAGCGCGGCGTAGGTTTCGCCGGCTTCGGGATGCCGGGCATCGGGAGCCAGATCCTGCAGCGGCTTCAGCACGTAGGCGTTCTCGAGGATCTCCTCGCGCGGTATGCGAATACCGTAGCCTTCGGTAACCATGTCGCCGTAAAGCAAAATATCCAGGTCGATCAACCGGCTGGCGAATTTCTTCGCGCTGCGCACCCTCCCCAGCCTGTCCTCTATATCGCGGAAGCGGGTAATCACTGCCGGCAGCGACAGTTCCGTATCGAAGCCGGCCACCAGGTTCAGAAAATCGCTGCCGTCGAATCCGACCGCGGCCGAATTGTATATCGGCGACAGGTCGACCGCGCCGAATCGCGCACGCAATTCGGCCACCGCCGAGCGAATCTTGTTCTCGCGATCCTGGTTGCTGCCCAGGCCCACGTAGACACGCACGCTCATGCGGGTTTTTCACCGCGTTCGATGATCACACCGACCGATTTCGACCCGCGTACCGCCCCCGGCTTGTGCAGCGTCAGCTTGACCCAGGGTACCGAGAACTCGTCGATGATAATGCGGCAGATTTTCTCCGCGAGCGCCTCGACCAGCTCGTACTCCGACGCCTCGACGAATTCGATCAGGCGCTTGGCCACGGTCTTGTAGCTCAATGCGTCGTCGATGTTATCGGAAGCCGCGGCCTTGCCGATATCGGTCGCCATCTCGATATCGAGACTGATGGTCTGGCGGATTTTCCGCTCCCAGTCGTAAATTCCGATAACGGTTTCGATTTGCAGATCGTGGATGAAAACGATGTCCATCGGGCCTCGCGCGCGGTTTTAGGCGAGCCGCCATCTTAGCCTGCCTGTTGCGCGAAGGGAAACGCCAAACGTTTGAAATATGGAACAATTTTGTCGAGATTCGGCTTGAATACGGGAAATGCTTCTGGTAGAGTTCGCGGCCTCGAAGTATTCACGCTTATTTACTGGAGTTCCACCATGTCACGCGTATGCCAGGTGACGGGTAAAAAACCTGTGACCGGAAACAACGTATCGCACGCGCACAACAAGACGCGGCGTCGCTTCCTGCCGAACCTGCACACCCACAAGTTCTGGGTCGAGTCCGAAAATCGCTGGGTCAAACTGCGCGTTTCGGCCAAGGGCATGCGCATCATCGACAAGAACGGCATCGACGCGGTCATCGCCGACATGCGCAAGCGCGGCATCAAGTGCTAGGAGAAGAATCATGAGAGATTTGATCAAACTGGTTTCAACCGCCGGCACCGGCCATTACTACACCACCAGCAAGAACAAGAAAAACACCCCGGACAAGCTCGTGTTCAAGAAATACGATCCCGTGGTGCGCAAGCACGTCGAATACAAGGAAGCCAAAATCAAGTAATTCGGCAAGCGCAAGCACAGCAGAAAAACCGGCGGCCGCCGGTTTTTTTGTGCCCGCGCAGGCGCGGAATTTGTGCTCTTTTATATCGCCTCGAGTCAGGTATGATAAGCGCGACGAAGATCCCAGGGCAGCCATGACAGAGGCACTCGTTCAGGTCGACAACCTGTCGCGTTATTACCAGAACCACCGCGCCATCAGCCAATTAAGCTTCAGCCTCAACGCGGGCGAGGTCCTCGGATTTCTCGGCCCCAACGGCGCCGGCAAATCCACCACGATGCAGATCATCAGCGGCAACCTGGCCCCCAGCGAGGGCGAAGTCAGCATTGGCGGCCACGATATCATCGAGGCGCCGCGCGCGGCCAAGGCCAGCCTCGGCTACCTGCCCGAACATCCGCCGGTTTACCGCGACGCCAGCGTCGACGAATACCTGGGCTATTGCGGCCGTTTGCATCGAATACCCGCGCGCGAGCTTGCCGGCGCGCTCGAACGGGTCAAGCTGCAGTGCGGCCTCACCGAGGTCGGCCCGCGGCTTATCGGCAACCTGTCCAAGGGCTTCCAGCAGCGGGTCGGTATCGCGCAGGCGATCATTCACGACCCGCCGGTGGTTATCCTGGACGAGCCCACGGTCGGGCTGGATCCGATCCAGATACGCGAAATCCGCGAACTGATCCGCTCGCTCGGCAGCGAGCGCAGCGTAATCCTG
>JAAUYF010161777.1_pt1 | contig 12072 bp, 9 predicted proteins | sample 7278051 | NCBI WGS metagenome assembly JAAUYF01 (sample SAMN14350202, study PRJNA611818) | marine sediment metagenome | isolation source: surface marine sediment (0.6m) | place: French Polynesia: Moorea | collected 2018-08 | reverse complement strand
TCATCGCGTTGGGGGCGTTACTCGGTGCGCTCATCGGCTTCCTGCTTCCGTTATTTGCGGCCATCACCAAGCGCATCCCGCAAATAGAGGACGAGCTCAACACTCGCCTGGACCGCGTCGTGGCAGAGCTAATCGCGGACTCCCCGCTGGCCGAGCTGGAGCTCGATCTCGCCACGTTTCGGGCCCGCTACACAAACGCACTGCGCGACCTCGCCGATTCGCTACTCGGCTCCGAGCGGCTGCGCTCAATCGCCGGCCGCCTCTGGGGCTTCGCCATCAAGCGGTTACGCAAACAACTACGGCACACCATTGCCGAGGAGTTCCTCGCCTGGCTGGAGAAGCGGGGCGAGCAGCGGGTCAACGCCGTGCTCATCGAACAGTTCCTGCGCGAGACGTTGACGCACCGGCTCATCGCAAGGCTTTCTGCGCTGATTCACAAGCTGCGCAAGAACTTCTCGCTGGGCGCCTTGGTACTGATCTTCGGCTCACTGCCGGTCCTGTTAGTTGCCCCCCTCGAGCCGCACGGGAGGGCCGAGGCCACCACTGGGGATGCAGGTGTGACACCCGCTCCCACATCCGAGTGCGTGCGTCTCAAACCCGAGGAGGAAAACGAGCTCATTCGACGGAGCACGCTCCCGCACGTGAACCTCATTACCCTGGGCCAGACCCCGACTGCCAACGCACGGCTGACCTCAGCCATTACCCAGTTGCAATACCGCCAAGGTCTGGCCCGCTACGTCTCGACCGGCTGCCTGCTCGAGCCCGCCGGCAGAGAACGGCGCGGTGTGGAGCTGGCCTTCCAGCACGTCGACTACTACACGCCGCGGCGACACTACGCACAAGCCGTCCTCGCCCGGCAATCCGATTACGTGAAGGCCATGATCGCGGGGCTCATCAGCATGGATGGCGCCGTCCTGGTGGTCTCAGCGATAGAGAAGCGCGCCGACGAGACCGCGACTCAGCTTCGGCTTGCGGCCCGGCTTGGGCTACCGCTGGTCGTGTTTCTCGACGATGCGGACCAGGTGCTCGATGCCGGCGCCATCGAGGGCGAGGTCCGTGCACTGCTCGCTGCCCACGGCTTCACGCAAACCACCCCGATCTTGCACGGCTCGTCCGAAAAGGCCTTGGCGGGCGACCCGGGCCCGCTGGGTGAAGCATCCGTTCATGCCCTCCTAGAGGCCATCGACGACCATGTGATCACGCCTCCAAGGCCTGTGGACCTTCCCTTCTTAATGCCCGTCCAGGACACCTTTATGCAGGAGGGCCGTCTCGTAGTGACGGGAAAGCTCGAGCAGGGTGTGATCAAAGTGGGGGATCAGGTGGACGTCGTCGGCCTCGTGCCCACCCAGACCTTTACCGTGGTCGCCGTGGGGCTGTTTCGTAAGTGGCTGGATCAGGCAAAGGCCGGGGACACCGTAGGCATCCACTTCGACGCCCCCCGTGATGCGGTCACACGCGGGCAAGTCCTGGCGGCCCCGGGGAGCATCGAGGCCCGCTCCGAGCTCAAGGCCCTCATCTACTTATTGACCACCGAGGAAGGCGGCCGGGAGAACGCGATCTTCTCGGGGTACCGGCCCCAGCTCTATTTTCGAACCACGGACGTCACAGCCCGCCTTACCCTGCCCAGCGGGCTCGAGTCGTTGTCACCGGGCGGACACGCCACCGTCTCCGTGAACCTCGCCTCACCGATCGCCTTGGACAAAGGGCTGCGCTTTGCGATCCGCGAGGGCGGGCGCACCGTCGGCGTAGGCACCGTAATCGACGCCCCCTGACGAGACGTCGAACCGCGAGCCACGGCAGCACTTCGTCACGTGCCGCCGCCTAGCCGCAGAGCGCGGACTGCCCCCTTGGCCAATATTTACATTGTTTTACTTTCTCATCCTGAGTCCTAATTTATTCTTACGTACACGGGGTAAACATTCACATATAACTAAATCCGGAGGCGATTATGACTCCCGCCGAACCGATATCGCTCGACACCAAATCGAGCGAAGAAAAAACGCGCCACACACTGGTGACCTTCCCAATCGTGGATGCCGCCGGCAACCGCGTAGAAGCCGACCGGCGCACCGGCGATCGCAGGACGTGGTCCACACGTGCGCAATTCCCGCTCAGGGACACTCGGGGACAGACAGTCACCACGAATCGACGCCGCCGGGTCGACCGGCGCGCTTACCGTACTGAAGTCATCGACAATCCAAGTGGGCCACGCCTGCCCAAGATCCTGCTCGACGATGGCGAAGCCCTCTACGAGCTCACCTGTGACGATGAAGTCATCAAGATTGGCCGCGGCTCCGACTGCGAACTCGTTGCCTCAGCGCACTACGTCTCGCGTCGGCACGCCCGCATCGTGCGCGACGGCGGACGCTTCGTACTGCAGGACATGAGCAGCAACGGGACCTACCTGCAACCCGAGGGTGGGAAGGAACGCGCGCTGAGGCAAAACGGTGCACCCCTGGAGAATCGCGGAATCATCCGCCTCGGCCGCACCATCAAAGACGGCGCGGAGGCGACCATTCGCTACACTATCATTAAAGAATAAACAAAAGGCGGGAGACCGCGGGTTTACGTAGCTTGGAGCTTGGCATCAGCGTAAGCAGCTGAGCGCTGAATCACACGCGTCCGCGGCGCGCACAGTGCGTTGTCCCACAACTCTCGACTCTGAAGTCAGCCTGAGCGCCTGAGTGAGCCTGCGCGGCTGAGTGGGCCGCAGCGGCCGAGCGTAACAATACGCCTTTGGCGCACACTTTAGCCTGGAGTCAGCCCGAGCGGCTGAGCGCCAAAGAACCGCGCCTCCGGCGCACACTAGATTTTGTTAGCCCGCAGTCCGGCACGAATTAGATTATCTCTCATCGTCCCAACTCATCAGTCAGTCGGCTGCGATAAACATTCCCGCAGAAAATTAAAGTTTTTGTCTCAGCGGCCGATATGACCCTTGTGTAACCCGAGGTTTTGAGTCGTCGGGTTTCGCCTTAGCGCCGTGCACCGAATACAACCGGGGCAATAAACCCGCCGATGAGGAAACGTGCATAAAAACGACGAGACGCTTTATTTTTTACCGCGTTACTACCCGTCGCAGGCCCTGCTTTGGCCTAGCCCCCGATTCGGTATCAGGTGAACAAGCGGCCCAAGAAGCCCATAGCCGCATCGCGCCAACGGCTGAAGCGGGTGGTTGCAGCGCGCAATAGGCCCATTGGTCAGGGCATCAGAATCGACGCCCTTCGTATTCGATGACCGTCAACCCGTCTAACACGGGTGGACCGTCCAACCTAAGAGCAACCCATTCTGGAGGTCGACGTGCCAACCACGCCACCGCGTTCTTCGGACAAAGAGTCAAAGAAGAAGCCGCCAGTCAAAACACTCGTCACGTTTCCTATCGTTGACTCGCTCGGCAACCTGATTACCGAGGAGAGGCGCAAGGGCGACCGAAGGCATTGGTCCGGGAAGGCACAGTTTCCGCTGCAAGACAGTGCGGGCACGGCAGTGATTAAGAACCGCCGACGTCGCGTCGAGCGGCGCGTCTACCGTACCGAAGTCGTTGAAGACCCCCGTGGGGCACGCCTGCCCAAGATCCTGCTCGATACCGGCGAGGCCCTTTACGAGCTGACCTGCGATGGCGAGGTCCTGACCTTGGGTCGCGACCCCGTCTGCGATCTCGTTATCGAGGCGAACTGGATCTCGCGAAAGCACGCCCGCATCATACGCAACGGCGAGCGCTTTACACTTCAAGACACGAGCACCAACGGGACCTTCGTGCGCCCCGAAGGGGACAGAGAACACCACGTGACTAAAGACAGCATCGAGCTTGGCGAGCGCGGCATCATCCGACTCGGCCAGCCGCTCGAGGACGGGTCAAAGGAGCTGATTCGCTACACCGTTATCACGAGCCTCTGAGCTCACGCGAAACAGCCTGCGTTGCACGCCCTGCGAACCTGCCGCCGGAGGGGCCAAACCTCCGGCCACGTTAAATTGCGCTCGGCCGCGCAGCAAAAGAATAAGTGCTCCGAAGGCAGTTCTTTAGCGCTCAGCCGCGCAGGCTCCTTCACCCTTCCCAAAATGAGCTGTGGGTCACTTTACTGTGTCCCCCATACGCCTATCCTTTCTTGTGTCGCAAATCCCAAGTCTATAAGGACAGATGACAAGGAGGGATCCCCATGAGTAGCAGGAAATGGACCACAGCTGCCGCCGTACTTCTAACTGCACTTCACAGCCCGTTCGCCCACGCGCAGGCATTGAGCACGCAGGAGGAGCTCGGCAAGTTCTTGTTTTTCGACGCCAACCTGTCCGATCCCAACGGCCAGGCCTGTGCGAGCTGCCACGATCCGAACGTCGGCTTCGCCGAGCCGGACCAGCGCTTGCCAGTCTCGGAGGGCGTCATCCCCGGACGCTTCGGCACCCGTAACGCCCCGGCCGCTGCTTACGCCGTCTTCTTCCCCGAGTTCACGCTCAAAGGCGGTGTGCAGGGCGGACAGTTCTGGGACGGCCGCGCGGCCAATCTTACCGAGCAGGCAAAGGCGCCGTTCCTAAACCCCGTGGAAATGAACAACCCGGACAAAGCCACGGTGATGGCCGACGTACTCGCCGCCACCTACTACATGACACACTTCGTGCCGACCTGCGGTGAGATCATTCTGAGCGATCCGTTAAACGTCGAGGCCACCTATGACTGCATGGCGGAGTCCATCGCCGCCTTTGAAGGAACCAGCGAGCTCAACCCGTTCACCGCCAAGTTCGACGCCGTGCAGGCCGGCGCAGCCCAGTTCACGGCGCAGGAGCAACACGGCCTCGATCTATTTACCGGCCGGGGCAAGTGCGCTCATTGCCACTCGTTCAATCGCAACGATCCGTTCAATACCTTCACGGACTCAAAATTCCACAACATCGGCCTGCCCGCCAATCGTGAGATCTTTTCGCTGGTTGGCGGAGAGTTCGTCGATCGGGGCCTCGGAGGATTCCTCAACGACCCGAAGGAAGATGGCAAATTCAAGACCGAGCACCTGCGCAACATTGAGCTCACTGCACCCTATATGCACAACGGCGTGCTCGACACCCTCAAGCAGGTGGTGCACTTCTACAACACCCGCGATGTGCTACCTCCCTGTGATTCCGCACTGGGCAACCTCGACCCCGGTTTCGGCACCAGCTGCTGGGCCGAGCCCGAGATCCCGGACAATCTGGACAGCAGCTTCGTCGGCGACCTGGGTCTGACGGATGCAGAGGAAGACGCCATCGTCGCCTTCATGCTCACCCTCACCGACGGCTGGACATCGCCCGCGCCCACCGCCGGACCGTAGTGTTTTCATCTGAAACACGAAGGGGCGGCCGATGGCCGCCCTTTTTTTGCGTGCTGCACTGAATCCCAATCACCACTGCGAGGCCCGCCCGCCGGGTGCTCAGCTGGAAGCTAGAGTCAGCCTGCGCGGCTGAGTGAGCCTGCGCGGCTGAGTGAGCCTGCGCGGCTGAGCGCAAAAAAAGACTGCGCCCTTGGCGCATCTCATTTGTTATCTTGTTGGGAGAAAGCAGCCCCAGCGGCTGAGCGCCGAAAGACTTGCGCCAGTGGCGCGCATTTAGATTAGTTGCCAGACGGCGTCGTTTAGAATCTCTAATTCTATCTTTGTCTACAGCGCCAAGGCCTCCAGTGTCCCCGACTCGGCGGGGTTATAAATCACCAAGGCGAGATAACCGCGGTAGGTCCCGGTCTTGATCTCGTCGCTAAGCCACAACAACCAATCCGCTTGGCCGTTCCGGTCGATGTCTGCGGTGGCCACCACTTCGAACATCGTACGGCGCTCGTCGCTCTCAATCCCCGCACGATAGGTATTCTGCGTAACCGGAAAGTCTTGCGAATCGAGCGCGCGAAGCGTGTAGCGCTCGTCGCTCAAAGCCGGGCCCAATGAGGAAGGAACACTACGCAAATCGAGCCGCTCGACCAGCACATTGCCATAGGCCTTGGACGGCTCAACCGCCGACGCACTCATGCCGGCTCGCTTAAGCGTCGCCAGCGAATCGCAGATCACATACTCGCTCTTGGCCAGCTGGTTTTGCGTAGTCTCCAGCGGCGCCTCCTTTGCCTTTAAGGCAGCATAGGTCGCGCAGGATGTGGCCGTCTCTCCGCTGGGGAAGGACACGGGCGCCCGGGTGGAACTCCAGGTGTTATCGTAGTCCTGATACGCGACCCGAAGCGTGTCATTAATGATATGGGGTGTGGGCTCAACGCTATCCGACTGGCACGCGGAAAGCGCGAGCATAACCAGCGGCAACAACAGGGGGCGTAGGCCGCGATTAATCATTTCGCGATCTTCTCCAACCGCTTTGCCTCCTTACCCCTGCGCGTGGGATAGGCATCGCCGAAGGCCTTCAGAATTTTCACCGTCTCCTTCCAGTCCTGCGACGAGGCCGCCTTCCAGAACTTAGGCGCGGCCGCACTCAGATTCGTGCCGTATTGAAACGCGACCGAGGCGATCACCGTCTGCGCCTCGGCCGGGAGGGCAAAGAATTGTTTCTTGGCGGTGTTGTGCGGCGAGCCCAGGTACTTCGTCTTTAACTGGTCCACCTGTTTCTTCTTCACCGCCTTGTCGATGGTCTGCGCCTCGGTCTTGGTAATGCTCAAGGGGTTGGCGGCGAGAAAGGTCTTGGCATCCGTCTTCTTCTTGCCCAGATAAGGCTTGAGCTTCGCCACCAGCGTGGCGGACAACCCCAGGGCCTTCAAATCGTGTTCGTTGCGAGCACCCAGATCGAAACCCGTGGCAATCGTTACCCCACTATTACTCACGCCGGCGGCGGGTACATACCCTTTCAGCACCGCACCGCCTTCGAGATCGGAAATGAATTGGTAGTCGATACGATCTTTCGCGACGACAGGGGTGGCTGCAGCAGGGGCGCCCATCAGGACCTCCTTAGTCTTAAATGAAATTGGAGTTCGAGTTTAGGCCATTCTAACGTCGCGCCCGTGTCGTGAACAAGGATTCCGTTGTCCGCGAGCTTAACTTATGCTTGATCGTGAGGTACAAGAACAGTTGGTGCGCCGAAGGCGCAGTCTCTTGTGCTTAACCGATCCCTCGGAGGGTCCGACCCCCCGACTCCTGCATCCTGCTGTACACGTTTCTCGAGACTGGTGCATTACATGCACCAGCCTGCGCGGCTGAGCGCGAAACACGATCTCGAGCTGTAGGGTGCGTGAAACGCACCATATCACTCAGCCACGCAGGAACGTGGCCTGGATGGAACGCAGTGAAATCGCGGGCCTTCGAGGCGGTCCCGGATTGCGCTTCGCTTCATCCAGGCTACAGTGCTAAATAAATTTTCATCCTTTCGACTAGTGTGCGCCGAAGGCGCTAGTCTTTTTGCGCTCAGCCGCTCGGGCTCCCCCAGCACAACTCGTGAATGTGCTAGGCTCAACCCCGACATCCTTCTCGCATCGAGCAACATGATCAAGATCATTCCTGACAATGTCCGCTATGCCATCCTTCGCGGCGGGCGCTTTCAGCGCCTGCTCGGTCCAGGCATCGTGATTCAACTCCCCCGCCCCGGCCAACGCAATGTGCGCCTGAGCATCGGCGATGCCGGAACCAGGGTGAGCGACGACATTGCCTCCTTCCACGGCGTGTCGTTACCGGTCGTCCGGAAGGACGCGAGCGACGCCGGCAAAGTCGTAATTGAGGGATTCGAAGGCGACACGATACTGGTCTCCGCCGCCGAAGACACACAAGACACCTGACTTATTCCGCGCCATAGCCCGGCCGATGAGTTCGAAAGGCGTTTCACCGCAGAGGCGCAGAGGACGCGGAGAGCGGCGCGAAGAATGAATCGCAAAGGCGCAAAGCAGGAAAAGGGTTTGTCTTTGAATAACGATCTTTGCGTTCTTTGCGCCTTTGCGGTGAAACGCCTTTTCTCTGCGTCCCCTGCGCCTCTGCGGTGAATATTGGTTTTGGGTGCTCAGCCGCGCAGGCTCCTTCAGTCTCAATTTGCGCTCGGCCGCGCAGGCCCCTTCATCCTTCAAACAGTGGCGTCGTCGTGCGCCCCAGGGGCGCGATTTGTTTGGCGCTCAGCCGCCCCCCCCGGAGGGGCCAACCCCCGGCTCATCCTTTCCTAGCAAACCCCGCCAACGGCATGCGCAGACTCACCGGCTCCGGATAGTCCTTTCGATACCCCACCCGCAACAAAAACTGCACCGCCTCACGCGTACCCAGCTCACCGGCCACTTGCTCGCGCCAAGGCGCTTCCTCCAAGGCCTGACTCATAGGATGCAAGGCCACACCGCGCTCGCGCACACGCAGGAACAGATGCTCAAAGCGCCGCCCCGCCTCAATCAGGTTGGCAATGGAGTCGTCGGGACTGGTCACGGCCAACCAGCCGCCGTGACTGGCGAGCTGTTTTTGCACCTGCTCCAGCCCCTGCTCGGCAAAGCCCTCGCTCAATACGCTGTCACGACCATAAAAGGTGCGCACCCACCAGGCATCCAGGCCCTCCATTTCCATGGTCGCCGGCGTCAGCCCAGTGCGGTGCGAACGCGCATCTCCATTCGACCAGCGTATCCAATCGGCAAGCTCCTCGCGCGCCTCATCGCGGGCGTATTGCGCGCGGTTGGCCTCCAGCGTGATCTCATCCAGATAGGCCGAGTCCTGCCCGCCGCGAGCAAAGTACTCTACCCCGCTCAAGGCCTCGGAGAGCGAGAACACATCCGCCTTGCTGAGCGCGCGGTCCTCGAAACCGCCGCGCAGCGTGCGCCGCCCGCGCAGGCGTCGCAACGAAAAGGCCGCCTGCGGCGCGCGCTCCAACTCGAGCTCGATGAGCTCGGCATCAAAGGGGCTCTTGGCGATCACGCGATACTGCACCCCGTAGCTGTAGGTCCCAGCGGCGAGAATCAGGTTTTCGAGAAAGGCCCCGATGGAGAGCAGCAGCTCCCGGTTGTTGGGATCCACCGCCGGCAACCAGCGCTGCGACGACGAACCGATCACCCATCGATTGCGCTTCGCGATTCGCACCGTCCAGGGTTGGGCATTGAGACCACTCGGCGCCAGCGAGGCGTGATAAAGCACATCCACCAAATGCGGCCCCAGCTCCTGCTCCAGCACCTTGAGCTCGGCAGGATCCTCCACCCCGGCCCGTTCCACGTTTTCGCACGCCGATACCAACGGCCACGCCCCCGTCACGACCAAACACCGGCCAGCCCCCAGCAAAAACCTACGACGCGATAATTCCATCCCCTACTCCCTTAGCGAAAGTCCGAACATCTAGGCATGTTAACAATAACCTCGGCCCGCAGGCGTGACGCAGACCACTGCGATAGCTCCGCTCGTTCGATCCGCAGCGGCTGAGTAAGCGGGGGGTTGGCCCCTCCCGTGGGCGGCTGAGCGCTAAAGACTCGCCTTTGGCGAGCGCTCGTGCATTTCTCTCTGCCATTCCCAGTCTGCCGTTAATCACGATCTTTCACTCAGCACTCGAGGGCTTGACCATAAGCCTCTAGCTTCCTCATCTCTTGGCATTCCGTTCCCATCCGCTACGCTTGTACTTAAGGAACCGCAGCGAGAGAGGGAAACACCATGGGCTTTGCACCCGACGTATCCGGCGACATCAGTCCCGGCCTCGCCAAGACCATTCTTTTTCTCATCAACAGTCCCAATGCCACTGAGGAGTTCACGCTGGGCGATGTAGCCGAGGCCATCAGAGAGGGCGTGCTCAAACACCTCATCGAGATCGAGCGCATCGACGACGGCGACGAGGAAGACATCGAGAAAGAGGTCGAGGCACTCGTGGAACGTCACGGCGAGAGCGTGCTCGCCCGTGAGCTGGTGCGTTTTCGGGCCAGTGAAAACCTGGCGACAATCATCCGCGCACTCATGCGCGAGCGCGATCGAGAACAGCCCCCCACCCTCGCCGTGGTCTTCGACGCCATGACCGGCAGCAGCCTGATGGGTGATCTGGTGGGTGCCGGCGAGATCGACCCCGACGAAGACGACACGCTGATAGACGAGATCCGCCAGCTCATAGACCTGCACGGCGACGAGGCCCCAGCCGAAGACCTGCTGCCATGAGGCCTGCGGGTTAGTTGAAACGGTGCATTACATGCACCAGCCTGCGCGGCTGAGCGCGAAACACGATCTCGAACCGTAGGGTGCGTGAAACGCACCACTTCACCCGTGACCCTTACCACCCCCACCAGACCCCGTCCTCGAGGCCTGTCGCAAGGCAGAATATGTGACAGATTTCCCAAATATGGTCATTCACACGCCTTTCCCGGCCCATTTAGGACCACGGTTTGGCACACTCGACCCCTAACTTAATAAAGCAAATAGCGACACCTCGGGGGAGTCTGAGCAGCATGTCAAACCAGCTTCGTCTACCGCACCCATTGGCGCGGCACACCCTTGTTACCCTTCTTTTTGCCCTTCTCCTACTTCTCTCGGCCTGCGGCGGAGGTGGTAGCGGTGGGACCGATTCGCCCGCATCCGACCCGGATACCGGCACGGGAACAGATACCGATGCCGATCCGGGGACCGTCACGAGCCCCGTCGTCAGCGGATGGAGCAGCCAGGAGCAGATCGGCGACGCCCGGGACAACTTCTACTTCGACATGTATTTGGTGACGGTCGCCGTAAACGCATCGGGCGCCGCCCTCGCCGCCTGGACCGAAGAGTACCGAGACACAAGCTCACGGCGAGTCTGGGTCAATTGGTACCGTGACGGCGTGTGGGGCACACCCACCGAGCTCGCCGGCGCCGGGGCAGACAGCCCGGCCGTGGCCGTCGCGGCGGACGGAAGCGGTGTCGTGGTCTACGTGCAAGATACGACCGACGAATTCGGGCCCAACGGCGAGACCGTCTGGGCGCGGCACTACGTCAACGGGAGTTGGGGTACACCCGTGCAACTGAGCGCTTCGCCTGCCGACCCGTACACGTTCTACGCAAACTTCCCCCGCGTCGGTGTGGATGCCAACGGCAATGCCGTGGCGGTCTGGAAGCAGAGTGACAGTGTCGGCGGAGTCACCGGCATTATGGCGAGCCACTACGACGGCCAGAGTTGGAGCGCACCGCTACCACTAAGCACGAACGAGCGTTACACCAACGTGCCGGCACTCGCCGTCTCGGCCAACGGCTCCGCCGTGGTTGCCTGGCCCCAGGACACCAATCCCTACGACCCCAACCAGTCCGGCGGCGGCCCGACCATCCCCAACATCTGGGCGAATGTCTACGCCGGCGGGGCCTGGCTCGGCGCGGCCGAGATCGGCAGCACCGACCTAATGGACTACGACGGCACCGAGCGCGTGCAAGTTGCAATCAACGCTAACGGTGATGCCGTAGCCATCTGGGAGGAGGGCCGCGGCGCGGATGATCGGCGTATCGTCGTCAACCGCCTGGATGGCGCCGGCCTCGGCTGGCAAGGCGCAATGCCGATCAACACCTCGACCGACTACCTCTCCTGGCCCCATGTGACGATCGACGCCGACGGCAACATCGCCGCGGCCTGGTCGGCCTCCGTCCCCGACCCGCAGAGCACCGACCCGAGCGACACCATCTACGACGGCCGATTCCGCTACTACGTCTATGCGAACGGCACCTGGAACAATGTGCAGCTGTTCGAGACCAGTGACGAAGGCCTCTACGGCGAACCCCTGGTGGGCGCCGACGCCAGTGGCAACGTATGGGTGAGCTGGCTGCAGTTCACCGGCGGTCTCGAAGCGACGGTAAACGCGCGCCGCTACGTCCCGGGTGCAGGCTTCGATACGCCACTCGATGCCGGCTACGGTTACGAGCTCGCACTCGCCGTCAGCGACACCGGCCATGCGGTCTCCGCGAGCCTGCGCACCATCTACAGTCAAAGCCCGGTAGGCTTCTTCAACTCCGCCTGGGCAAGCGCCTACCAACCCTAGGCAAACGACCAAAACGATTGCCATCGTCCCCTCCCCTAGCGGGAGGGGGGCAACCGATCGCAACCCTGAGGGGGTTTTCCCCTAAGCACACAGCACTCGCAAGAATGGTCTTCATCCTTGGTCGCAAGGCACAAGAACAATGCGTGCGCCTAAGACGATTCGTTGGCGCTCAGGAACGTAGCCTGGATGTAACGCAGTGAAAT
>JAAUYF010082387.1_pt1 | contig 12131 bp, 7 predicted proteins | sample 7278051 | NCBI WGS metagenome assembly JAAUYF01 (sample SAMN14350202, study PRJNA611818) | marine sediment metagenome | isolation source: surface marine sediment (0.6m) | place: French Polynesia: Moorea | collected 2018-08 | reverse complement strand
TGGACGTATCTCTGGTGTTCCGGTTGTCACGCCAGTGGCATCGCCGGGTAGCTATATACGGACGGGATAACCGCTGAAAGCATCTAAGCGGGAAGCCCCCTTCAAGATTAGGTTTCCCTGGACCCTAGAGGTCCCTGTAGAGCCCTCGAAGACTACGAGGTTGATAGGCTGGGTGTGGAAGTTCAGTAATGGATGAAGCTAACCAGTACTAATTGCTCGTGAGGCTTGGCCATATAACACCAAAATGTTTTTGGTGTACGGCATGTCAATGCGACGCCTTGAGACATCAAAACTTATCCGAATTGTGTTTGAACATGGAATTTCGCTGCGGCGGAGTTCCGAACAGTTTTCCTGGCGGCAATAGCGAGCGGGAACCACCTGATCCCATTCCGAACTCAGAAGTGAAAACGCTCAGCGCCGATGGTAGTGTGGGGTCTCCCCATGTGAGAGTAGGACACCGCCAGGATTTAAATTCAGGAAAAGCCGTTCCTTTTTGGGAACGGCTTTTTTTATGCGCCGCTGGAGCCGGCGCTCATTCCCCGATGTGCTGCGCCAGGAAAGACTCCAGGCGCTGCAGGTAGTCCGCCCGGTTCTCTTCGTCGTAGAAACCGTGTCCTTCCCGTTTTTCGAGCAACGTCTCATGCGGGTGATCCCCGTCTTCCAGTGCTTTAACCATGCGTTTAAAGTGCTTCACATCGACACGCCAGTCCTTACTGCCGTGCGCAAGCAATACGGGAATCTTGAGCTTGTCGATGTTATGGAGCGGCGAGTTCGCGCGCAGCGTATCCGGATCGCGGCCTATGGCCTTTCGCAGGTAATTATCACCAAACTGATCGCCTTCGATATCGCCGGTTGACCACATCAGTTCGAGATCGTAAACGCCCGCTACGCCGACCGCGCATTGATACAGGTCCGGGTCGATCGTCGGCGCCATCAGCGCCGAATAGCCGCCGAACGAGGTGCCCACGATGCAGATGCGATCCGCATCGATGGCATCGAGGCTCGCTGCCCAGCGGGTTCCGTCAATAATGTCGTACTGGATGTCCGTGCCCCATTTGCGGTAGCCCGATTCGCCAAAGCCCCAGCCGTATCCGTCGGACCCACGGAAATTAACCTGCAGCACGGCATAGCCGCGCGATGCGAGAAACTGCACGTCGCTATCGAATTTCCAGCGGTCCCTGACCCCATAGGGGCCGCCATGCGGCATGACCACGAGCGGTGCGGGATCGTCGCCGTTACGAGGCAAGGTCAGGTAGCCATGCAGCTGCAGGCCATCGCGGGCCTCGAACGCGATCGGCTGAGTCTCCGACATCTTGTCGGGTTCGATCCACGACGCGGCATTGAACAGGTACTTCATGTCCCTGGTCTGTGTATCGAAAAGCCGGTATTGCCCGGGTTCCGTATCGCCGGTCACATGTAGCAGCAGAAGCCTGTGGTCGTCTGAAGAGCTGACAATCCGGACTCGCAGACCGCCGAATGCTTCCCACAGGGCCGGATACCATTGCGAATAGATATGTTCTTCGTTGACGAGGTGCAGGTTCGGATATCCATCGTCGAAATGGACGGCGACAAGCTCGCCGGTCGTTCGATCGAAGTCGAACTTGGCCGGGTCCGCGGTCGGATGGGCGAATACGGCGGTCTTATCGCCGGTCTCGAGATTGTACCGATAGACCCGGTCCGGCTTGTTCCTATGCCCTGTCTGAACGTAGATTTCCGTGTCGCTGGCTGACGCAAGAATCGACAGCGCGCTTGCGTCGATATCCAGGCTATCCAGTCGCGCCCATTCGCCGTCCTCGTAGCGATGTATGACCCATTCATTCCGGCCGTCGTCCAGCGCTTCTTCGTCCAGCCCGACGGAGTACCGGAGGCCACCGTCTGGAGAGAATACGAAGGATGCGCTGGCTGTCGGCGCTTCCGCGATTCGCTTGGTCGAGCCCCGGTTTATGTTGATCTTGTAGAGAACGGGTTTTCGGCCACCTCGCCATTGCTCGTAGGGGAAGAAGCGAATGAGCACGTGGTCTTTCTCGTTCGGCAGCCTGTGGGCGAACGTCGCAAAGCCGAACAGGCTATTCGCGGGTTTGTTGTAATCGCGCCCGGACGTTACGAGGTCCGGTTGCTGGATGATCATTTGCCGGTTGTCGCCGTCAAAATCGACCGCCATCAGTTCGCCGTTGGCGCGCTGGAATTCCTCTCGACGTAAATCCAGGGACATTTGCACGATCACGCGTTCGTCGTTGGCCCAGACCGGATTGAACGGCGAAAAGTCGTGGCCAGCAGGAATATGCCCGAGCAAGCTCATGTCCGCCGTAGCGACAATGGCGACCAGCTGTTTGCCTTCATCGGCCGAGCGTTGCACGGCAATGTATTCTCCGGTCGGCGACAGCACGGCGTCATGGAATTCCATGGGCCGTGCAAATGCCGTTGCGGGAATGTCCTCGGCGGCGGCGACTCCGGCAAGAAGCAGCATCGAAACGGGCAGCGCGAGACGCATATTTGATCCTTCGGTATTCAAACGAATCGAGTATATGAACAACTCGAGGCGTAACCAATATGGCGTTTGACCCGCCAAACTGTTGCGCAAAAGAGACAAACAGGCCGGGAGCTGCACCTGCAAGGACTGGTTCCCGTCCATTCGGCCGTCTATAGTAGCGTGACAGCAACAATAACCGGCGCAATGCCGGACAAATGCTGATTCGAGAGAGGGGGTAACAAAATGAAGAGACACTGGCCACAGTTTGGCCTTCTGACTATTGCAGCCGCGGCGGTTGCGTTGCCCGCGCAGACCACGTTTGCGCAGGAGTCGGAAGACGAACTCATTGAAGAGGTCATTACGACGGGTACTCGCAGCGCCAAGCCGCGTTCGGCATCCGACTCACCGGTCCCGGTCGACGTACTGAATGCCGATGATTTCAACGCAATCGGCAGCACAGCCGACCTTACAGATAATTTGCGGGCCCTGGTGCCCTCGTATACGGCAACGCCCGCGACCGGTGACGGCAGCGCGTTTGTCCGTCCCACATCATTGCGCGGCATGTCGCCCGACCAGACGCTGGTCCTGGTGAACGGCAAACGGCGGCATCGTTCGGCACTCGTGCAGTTCTTCGCCCCGGCTGCGGGTAACGGTTCGCACGGTGTCGATGTCGGCATGATCCCGGGCATCGCGCTGAAGCGCGTCGAGGTCCTGCGCGACGGCGCCTCGTCGCAGTACGGCTCGGACGCTATCGCTGGCGTGATCAACTTCGTCCTGAAAGACGCTGCCGAAGGCGGCGAAGTACAGGTTCAGGCGGGCGAGCACTTCGACGGCGAGAGCAGCCTCAAGGTCGCGGCCAACGCCGGATTCGGTATTGGCGAGACGGGTTTTGTCAACGCGAGTATCGAGTACATCGACAACGATGCGTTGTCACGCGGCATTCAGCGCCAGGCAGATGAAGACAGGTTGCTTGCCAATGGTGTTCCACAGTCCGAAATCGGCGCCGATGCGCCATTCGGCGATTCGCCGTTGCTGCAGACCTGGGGCCGCCCGGAAACGTCGGGCACACGGTTCTACCTGAATTCAGGTTTCGACATCAGCCCGACGTCACAGCTGTATGCGCGTTTCAGCCTTGCGGAAACCGAAGGCCGCTACAGGTTCTTCTACCGTAATGAAAACCATTCGACGTTGACGAACCCGGTGACGGACTATCGTGGCAACGGGTATACGGGATTGCCGGCCGGCTACACGCCATATCTCGATGGTGACCAGGACGATTCCAGTTTCATCGTTGGAATCGACGGCGAGTTCGATAGCGGCCTGTTGTACGACTTCAGCTACAGCTTCGGCAAGAACGAGCTCGATTATTTCCTGAACAATACCGTCAACGGTAGCTTGCCTCTCATTGGAGCGGTTGACCCGACACAGCCTGCCGACTGCGCCGGCGCGAATGGTTGCGCCATCTCCCAGATGGACTTCGACGTGGGCGGCTATGCGCAGGAAGAAGTAAATCTGAACGCCGACTTCTCGTACGCGATGAGCGACAGGGTCAATCTCGCGTTCGGATTCGAAGCTCGTGAAGAGACCTTTATCGCCTATGCGGGCGAACCACGTTCCTACGAAGGTGGCGGCTCGAGTGGCTTCCGCGGCATTGAGCCGGCCAACGCGGGCGAGTTCAGCCGTGACAACGTCGGCATCTATGCGGACATCGAGCACGACATCACCGACGCGCTCCTGGTTCAGTACGCGGCCCGTTACGAGAACTACTCGGACTTCGGCGGCACGCTGAACGGCAAGATCGCCGCACGCTACCGGGTAAGCGATGCGCTTGCGTTCCGTGGCGCAGTCTCGACGGGCTTCCACGCGCCGACGCCGGGCCAGTCAAACGTCTCGACGATCATCACGACGTTTGATGGCACGACCGGTAACCAGGTAGAGGAAGGCCTGCTTCCGGTCAGCAATCCCGCCGCACAGGCAGCAGGTGCTACGGCGCTGACGGAAGAGGAGTCGCTCAATATCAGTGCAGGTTTCACCGCGGACTTCGGCGACAACTGGTCACTGACAGTCGATGCTTACTTGATCGAGGTTGACGACCGCATCTACCGCACCGGCGATATTGCGATCGACATTCCCGGTTCTGCCGAGGAACAGTCCGTTTCGTTCTACACGAACGTTCTGGAAGTGGAGCACGAGGGTATCGACCTGATTCTCAATGGCGGCTTCGATATCGGCATGAACACGAGCCTGGACTTGACGCTTGCCTATGCCTACAACAAGACCGACGTTACAGGCCAGGATCTGATCACCGTCGAACCGGACGAAGATCCGATACAGCCGGTCAACGACGGCCTGGTCGAGGACATCGAGAACAACTACCCCGAGCATCGCTTCGTGCTGACGGGTAATGCGCTGATCGGTGAGTCCTTCAACGTCATGATGCGCGCCAATTATTATGGCGAGCACTACGACGAGCGCGGCCGCATCGGCGCCGCCGTAGATCCGAGCGCGGAGATCGACTCGACAATCTATGTCGATCTCGAGGCTGGCTGGCAACTCAACGACAACTGGCGTCTCGTTCTCGGCGGCATCAATATCTTCGACGAGTACATCGACGAGATCGGCCCGCCGAATGCGAATCGCCTGAGCGTCGGACTGCAGTATCCGCGTCGTACCGTTGCCAACTACGAAGGCGGCTCCTGGTACCTGCGGGCACACTACAGCTGGTAGGAGTCCGGTAAACTTCGGGACCACGAGGTCCTGTAAAAGCCACACCCTGCGGGGTGTGGCTTTTTTAATCACGATTGGGGGTTATGCACACGATGAGGTGCAATCTGGCATTGGTTGCGACGACGCTCGTGCTCTCGACGAGTGCCGATGCGCGGGAAGACGATCAGGAAGAGCTCACCGAGATCACGGTGACGGCGGCTCGGGTCGCCAACACGCGGCCTGCCGGGACGTTCTCGGCCGTCGCGACCGCGCTGCGCTTCGACCCGATCACCGAGCTGCAGTCGCGCGGCCTGCCCGAGGGCCAGGCCGACGTCACCGTCCGCGGCGGACTGTTCGAGAACACGGGGTTTCGGGCAGGCGCGGTCACGGTAATGGACCCCCAGACCGGCCACTACGCGGCCGAACTGCCGATCGACCCCGACCTGCTTGAAGCGCCGTCGCTGCTGATCGGGGTGGACAACGCGGTTGCCGGTTTTAACTCCAACATAGCCACGGTCGACTACGCATTTCGCAGGATCGAGGACGGCGGCTCGGTCCTGCTCGGCATGGGCAGTGACAACCTGCGATTCGGGTCGGTCCAGCTTGCCAGTTCCGCGCGGACCGCGGGCGGCCGGGAGATCGGTTACGCGATGACGATCGCAGAGTCCAGCGGCGATGGCACGATCGACAACGGCGATCACGAATTCTCGCGCTACAACGTACACCTGCAAACGGGTGACTCGACCCGGCAGACCGACCTGCTGCTGAGCTACCAGGACAAGTTCTACGGCTGGCCCGGCGCTTACACCGGTTTCGCGTCGTTGCCCGAGACCGACCACACGAAGACGACGTTGGTGCTCGGCAATCATCGGATTCAGCAGAACGCGGGATTCATCGAGATCGGCGCCTTCTACCGCCGCCTCGAGGATGATTACGATTTCGACCGCAGGACCAACGAATCCGGCGGGCCGGGATCGTTTGACCACGAGACACGCGTCTATGGAGTCGGCGTCGAAGGCCTGCGCGAGGCCGCCAGGCTCGAGTGGCGCTATGCCGGGCAACTGACGTCGGACGAACTCGTGTTCTCTACGGACCTGACCGAAGGTGATTTCACGAGTCGGGACTATGCGTCGGCAAGCCTGGTGCCCACGTTGCGCTTCGGCAATGACGACGGTCGCGAGATTGCCCTGCAGTTCGGCGGCACCTTTGACTGGTCGAACCGCGACGGGAGCGAGTTTTCGCCGGTGCTGGCCGCGACGGCACGCTCCGACAGCACCTCCGGCAGCCACTTCGTGATGCTCGAATACGCGGCCACGTCGCAATTGCCCGGCTACACCGTGCTCAATTCGCGGCCGGCCGGTCTGTTCGGCGGCAATCCTGACCTCGGCCGGGAAAAGGCGCGCCAGCTATCCCTGTCCGCCGGGATGGACAGCGGCCGCTGGAACGGCAAGATCACAGCGTTCTATCGTGAAGACGACGATCTCGTGGACTGGACCTTCTCATCGGGCGCACCGTTCGCACGCCAGGCCAATGCGGTCGACATCGACGTCGCTGGCGTCGAACTGCTTGGTCGGGCGCGCTGGTCGGATGTCGATCTCGTGGCTAGCTATACCTATCTCGATAAAGACGCCGATTACGGGTCCGCCACCGTCGACGCGAGCTTCTACGCGCTGAATTTCGCAACGCACCGGGCGACCGTTGCCGTGCTGTATCGTTTCGGGCGCCAGTTCGAGCTGCGTTTCGACAGCGAGTACCGGAGGCAGCGCGATAATCCGTTGCGCGCCGGATCCGACGAGGCGTTCCTGTCCTCGCTGGCCCTGGCGTGGGAACCGCAGAACGGATTCGGTGTTGCGCTAACGGCGGACAACCTGACCGATGACGATTACCAGCAGTTTCCGGGCACGCCGGCGGTCGGTCGACAGATCAGCCTGAGCGCGCGCTATCAGTGGTAAAGTGCGACGACGATGGATTCGCAGCTTGCATCGACGGTGCTCATGATTCGACCCGTGCGGTTCGAAAGCAACCCGGAAACCGCCGAATCGAATCGCTTCCAGGGGCGCACGAGCGCCAGCGCCGACGAACAGCAACAGGCCGCACTGGCCGAATTTGACGGTCTTGTCACCGCGTTGCGTGACCGCGGTATCGACGTGCTGGTTTTCGACGATACACCCGAGCCGCATACACCCGACTCTATCTTTCCAAACAACTGGGTGAGCTTTCACGCGGACGGCCGGGTGGTCCTGTACCCGATGGAGGCCACGAATCGGCGCCTCGAACGGCGCGCCGACATCATCGAAAGCCTCGGCGACGAGCACGGTTTCACGGTCAGTGAGGTCGTGGACCTTTCCGGCCACGAACAGGCGTCGCAGTACCTGGAAGGTACCGGCAGCATGGTGCTGGATCGAACCGGCCGCGTAGCCTACGCCTGCCTGTCGTCGCGCACCCACCTCGGACCGCTGGGCGATTTCGCGCAGCGCATGGACTACGAGGTCGTCAGCTTCGACGCCGTCGATCGGGACGGCGCCCCGATCTACCACACCAATGTCGTGATGAACGTCGGCGAGCAACTCGCCGTGATCTGTGATGAAGCGATCCCGCGGCAGGAGCAGCGCGCGGCGGTGCTGCAGCGCCTGCAGGATTCGGGCCGCGACGTCATAACGCTGACCTACGATCAGCTCGACGCCTTTGCGGGCAACATGCTCGAGCTGCGTACGGCCGAGGGCGGCAGGCTCGTCGCCATGTCCCGGCAGGCGTACGATTCACTGACGGCTGAACAACGACAGATTCTGCAGGACAATGGCGAAGTGCTTGCGGAACCCATCGACAACATCGAGGCGTCGGCAGGCGGCAGCGTGCGCTGCATGCTCGCCGAGGTGCACCTGCCGAAAGGCCAACGCGAGGACTGAATGAGCGGGAGTAACGACAAGATCCTGATGTGTCCGCCGGATTATTTCACGGTGGACTACGTCATCAACCCATGGATGGCCGGCAACGAAGACTCGCTGAGTCTCGACAGGGCCAAGCAGCAGTGGGAGGAGCTGCGGGCGACCGTTGCCGAATTCGCCGACGTCGTCACGATGGATCCGGAACCGGAGCTGCCGGACATGGTGTTTACCGCTAACGCGGGCGTCGTCTATGGCAACAAGGCCATCGCGAGTCATTTCATGCCCATGGAACGTCGCGCCGAGGAGCCGATTTTCAAACGCTGGTTTCGCGACAACGGTTTCGACCTGTTCGAACTCGACGACAAGATCGGTTTCGAAGGCGCTGGCGATTGCCTGCTGGACCGGCGCGGCGCCTGGTTATGGACGGGCTACGGATTTCGCACCGAGATTGAGGCGCATTCCGAGATCGAGAAGTACTTCGACATCGAGGTGATCTCCATCCGCCTGACCGACGAGCGTTTCTATCACATCGATACCTGTTTCTGCCCGCTGACCGACGGCTTCCTGATGTACCACCCGCCGGCCTTCGATTACGAATCGCGAATTGCAATAGAGAGCCGGATTCCGCCGCACAAGCGCATCATTGTCGACACGTTCGACGCCGGTAATTTCGCCTGCAACGCGATCAACATCGACGACCGCGTCATCCTGCACCGGGCCTCCGAGCCGCTAAAGGCGCGCCTGATGCTCGCGGGCTTCAAGGTGCACGAGGTGGAACTCACCGAGTTTCTCAAGGCCGGCGGGTCCGCCAAGTGCCTGAGCCTGAAGCTCACCGAGCCGGTTCGCCGGCAATGACGGCGCCGCTCCGTTACCGGATCTGGCCGAAGGACCCGGCAGCGCACCTCTATGAAGTCACTCTGACGGTCCCGGAGCCGGTCGCATCCGGGCAGGAATTCGCGATGCCGGCCTGGATACCTGGCAGTTACATGATTCGCGACTACGCCAAGCACGTCGTGACGATCCGCGCGGAATCCGACGGACTCGACGTACCACTCACCAAGCTGGACAAGAGCCGCTGGGTGGCGGGCCCCGTGCAGCGCGAGCTGACCGTGATTGCCGAGATCTATGCGCACGACCCGAGCGTACGCGGTGCCCATCTCGACACAACCCACGCCTACTTCAATGGCACCTGCGTGTTCCTGTGCCCGAACGGCCACGAAGAGTCGCCGGTCGAACTTGAAATTGCCGCGCCCGACGAACCCGTGGGTAAAGGCTGGCGAGTGGCGACGTCGATGCGGCGCAAGGGCGCCGAGCAGTACGGCTTTGGTGTCTACGAGGCGCACGACTATGCCGAACTGATCGATCACCCGGTCGAGATCGGCCAGCTGTCGATCGGCGAATTCGACGTGCAGGGCATACCGCATGCCATAGCGATCCGCGGCCGCACGCGCGTCGACATGGCGCGCCTGTGCCACGACCTGGCGCGCATCTGCGAGCAGCACATAAGCCTGCTGGGCGTGCCGGAGGGACTGGATCGATACCTGTTCCTGCTGGACGCGCCGGTCAGCGGCTACGGCGGGCTCGAGCATCGCTGGTCATCGAGCCTGGTCTGTGCGCGGGACAGCCTGCCGATTCGGGCTGACGATGAAATCAGTGATGGTTATCGCACGTTCCTCGGGCTGGCGAGCCACGAGTATTTTCACCTGTGGAACGTCAAGCGGATGAAGCCTGCCGCCTTCACACCGTATGATCTCAGTGCCGAATCGCACACGGGTCTGCTGTGGGTCTTCGAAGGCATCACGTCGTACTACGATGACCTCGCGCTCGTGCGCAGCGGCCTGATTCCGGTGGAGAGTTACCTGGAGCTCGTCGGGCAAACCGTCACCCGGGTGCTGCGAGGCAGCGGGCGCCTCAAGCAGACGCTCGAAGATTCCAGTTTCGACGCCTGGACAAAGTTCTACAAGCAGGACGCCAACGCGAGCAACGCTATCGTCAGCTATTACGCGAAGGGCGCGCTGGTCGCTCTCGCACTCGATCTCAAGATTCGTTCGGAGAGTGACCACTCGCTCGACACCGTGATGCGCGAATGCTGGAAGCGGTTCGGCGAATCCGGCGAGGGCATGCCCGAGCGCGGGCTGGAAGCCGTCTGTGCGGAAGTCACGGGCCTCGATCTGAGCGACTTCTTCGATGCCAGCATCCGCGGCACCGGCGAGCTGCCCTTGCAGAAGTTGCTCGCGAAGTTCGGCGTCGAGTACCACCTGCGCCGGGCGAGCGGCCGCAAGGACAAAGGCGGCAAGCCATCCAAAACGGACCCGGGTCCGTGGCTCGGTGCAACGCTATCTGAGAAGGCAGGCAAGTCGGTGTTTACAGTGGTGGCGAATGGCGGACCGGCCGAACGGGCGGGCATTGCTCCGGGCGACGTCGCCATTGCGCTGGACGGCGTCGCACTGACAGCGGGCAGCTGCGACCGGCGGCTGAGAACCTACCGGCAAGGCGACCGGCTGGAGCTCGTGGTCTTCCGCGGTGATGAACTGGTGACGACGAAGGTCAGGCTGGAGCACGCGCCCGAAACGACCTGCTTCCTGCAACTCGACGAGGCAGCGGGCGCGGACGCGCTCGGACGCCAGGCGGCCTGGCTGGAGACCGGCTCCGCATGACGCTGGCAAGCAATCCCCGCTTGCGCCTGTTTGTGGGCGCCGCGCTGATTTCACTGTCGCCGGTGTGGGTGAAGCTCGTCAGCGTATCGCCCACAAGCAGCGGCTTTTATCGCGTCCTGATCGGCGGGGTCGCGCTGACGCTGTACCTGGTGGTCACGCGCAAGCGGCCGACGTTCAGCGGCAGGGTATGGGCGCTGCTTGCGCTGGCCGGCCTGTTTTTCGCGCTCGACCTGTGGTTCTGGCACCGCAGCATCATCTACATCGGCCCTGGTCTGTCCACGTTGCTTGCCAACTTCCAGGTATTCATCCTGATGCTGGTCGGCATCGTGTTCCTTGGCCAGAAGCCCGCGGCGCCGCAGCTCGTGGCGATTCCGCTGGCACTGATCGGCCTGGGCATGATCGTCGGCTTCGACTGGCAGAGCCTGCCTGGCGACTATCGGCTCGGCGTGATCCTCGGTCTGATAACTGCAATCTGCTATGCAGGCTACCTGCTGACCATGCGGTTTTCGCGCCAGGCTTCGGCCGTCGACATGCCGACCCGCGAGATCGCGGTCGTATCACTCGTGTCGGCAGCGCTGCTCGGCGCTTCTGCTCTCGTCGAAGGCCAGTCGCTGGCCATCACGTCGCCGGCGGATATCGGGTGGCTGGCGGCATACGGCATTCTGTCGCATTGCCTGGGCTACATCCTGATCGTGAGCAGCCTGCCGCAGGTGTCGACCACCGAGGCCGGCCTCGCATTGCTGCTGCAACCGACACTCAGCTTCGTCTGGGACGTGCTGTTCTTCGCCCGGCCGATGACGCTGATGGAGCTGACCGGCGCGGCAATCGCTATCGGCGCTATCTATCTCGGCTCGCGCAAACGCTCAAAGCAGGTCCAGGGCAGCCGGGAGTAGCTCGATCTCGAAGCGCGTCATTGGCGGCATGACTTCGCCGTCGAGGTGCGAGGGTACCGGCGCGACAGCCTCGATAGTGACGCGGCTGACGCCGACGTGCGAAACCTCTTTCTCGTCGACGTGCGACCCTGCCAGGATCTTCGGCAACAGGCCGAGCGTTCTGAGCCGCGTGACCGGGTCAGCCACGAGCAGCTCGAGCTTGCCGTCGCTGTTGTCGGCCATCGGCGCGATATAAAACATGCCACCTACCCAGGCGCCGTTACTGACATTGACGAGCGTCGTCGGACCACTGCGAGTCATCTCGTCGGACGTGATCGTCATGTCCGGCGTGATGACGCCATCGGCGATGCAGCGAAACAGGGCCAGCAGGTAGACGAGGTCGCCGATCGGCCAGCGGTAGGATCGCGCCACCTTGGTGACCTTGGCATCGAAACCGATGCCGACGCCGTTGGCGAAGTAGCGGTCGTTCATGCGGCCGACGTCAATGCGACGCCAGTGCGCCCCCGCCGCAATTCGATCA
>JAAUYF010099048.1_pt1 | contig 12236 bp, 10 predicted proteins | sample 7278051 | NCBI WGS metagenome assembly JAAUYF01 (sample SAMN14350202, study PRJNA611818) | marine sediment metagenome | isolation source: surface marine sediment (0.6m) | place: French Polynesia: Moorea | collected 2018-08 | reverse complement strand
GGGCCGTCATGAATCCGGGTGGTACCGTTTTGTTAATTCATCGCCCCGGGCGCTTCTGCGCCCGGGGCGTATTAGTTTGGAGACGGGATTTTGACGTTTAAAGAAGTACAGGGCCGATACAACGGGCCGGCTCTCGAGGAAGAGGTGCTGGAGTTCTGGCGTGAGCACGACACGTTCGCCAAGACATTGCACCAGAACGAGGGCGGTCCGCAATTCAGCTTCAACGAGGGGCCGCCGACCGCGAACGGCAAGCCCGGCATTCACCACGTGCTGGCGCGCAGCTTCAAGGACGCTTTCCCGCGGTACAAGACGATGCGGGGCTACTACGTGCCGCGCAAGGCGGGCTGGGACACGCACGGCCTCCCGGTCGAGCATGAGGTCGAGAAGCATCTCAAGAAAGAGGGCCTGATAGAGAGCTACGACAAGGACGAGATCGAGCAGAAGGTCGGCATCGCCGAGTTCACGCGCCTGTGCCGCGAATCGGTCATGACCTATATCAACGACTGGGAGCGCATGACCGAGCGCATGGGTTTCTGGGTCAATCTCGACGAGGCGTATTACACGCTCAACAATTCGTTTATCGAGTCGGTCTGGTACCTCCTGAAGGAAATCTGGGACAAGGACCTCATTTACCGCGGCTACAAGGTCGTCCCGTACGACCCGCGCATCGGCGCCACGCTGTCGTCGCATGAGCTCGCGCAGGGCTACCAGGACACCGAAGACCCGTCCATCACCGTGCGATTCAAGGTCAAGGGCGAGGAAGACACCTCGATCCTGGTCTGGACGACGACACCCTGGACGCTGCCCTCGAACCTGGCGCTCGCGGTTGGCGAAGACATCGATTACAGCTACTGCGACGTCGATGGCGAAACGCTGATTCTCGCTGAGGCTTTGCGAGAGGAGGTTATGCGCGACCTGGATCACTCGGTCGTGAAAACGGTCAAGGGCGCCGACCTCGTCGGTACCGAGTACGAGCGCCTGTTCGATTACCTCGAGGTCGATACCGACGCGGCCTTCAAGGTGTATGCGGCCGACTTCGTCAGCACCGAGAGTGGCACAGGGGTGGTGCACACGGCGCCCGCATACGGCGTCGACGACCTGGTGTTCGGCCAGGAACACGGCCTGCCCGTCGTGCACGGCGTTGGTCTCGACGGCAACTTCCTCGACGAGGTCGAGCCCGTCAAGGGCATGTTCTTCAAGGACGCCGACAAGCCGCTGATTCGCCTCCTCAAGGACCGCGGCCTGATGTTCCGCTCCGAGCGCATCACGCACAGCTACCCGTTCGGCTGGCGGACCAAGGACCCGATCATCTACTACGCCAAGAACGCGTGGTACATCCGCACGTCGCAGTTCCGCGAGCGCATGGTCGAACTCAACAACACGATCAAGTGGGTGCCCGAGCATATCCGCGAGGGCCGTTTCGGCAACTGGCTCGAAAACAACATCGACTGGGCGCTGTCGCGCGAGCGGTTTTGGGGAACTCCTCTCCCGGTTTGGACTGACGGACAAGGTGACTATGTCTGTATTGGTTCGGTAGAAGAGCTTGAACAACTGGCGGGCGAACCACTCTCTGACCTGGACCTGCACCGCCCGGCCGTCGACGACATCACGTTCGAGAAGGACGGCAGGACCTGGCGGCGCGTGCCCGAGGTCATCGACTGCTGGTTCGACTCGGGCGCCATGTCGTACGCGCAGTGGCACTACCCGTTCGAAAACCAGGACAAGTTCGACAAGCACTTCCCGGCGGACTTCATTTGCGAGGCCATCGACCAGACGCGCGGCTGGTTTTACACCCTGCACGCCATCGCGACGCTGGTGTCCGACAGCGTGGCCTACAAGAACTGCATCTGCCTGAGCCACATCGTCGACAAGGACGGCAAGAAGATGTCCAAGTCGCTCGGCAACATCGTCGATCCCTACGACGTCTTCGATACGGTCGGCGCCGATGCGCTGCGCTGGTATTTCCTGGCGCGCCTGTCGCCGGACGTGCAGAAGCGGATCTCGGTCGACATCGTTGCCGACGTCGCGAGTTCCTTCATCAATACGTTTTGGAACACCTACGGCTTCTTCGTGCTGTATGCGCGGCTCGATGATGTGGACTTCAGACGCCACGTGCCCGTCGAAGACCGGCCCGAGATCGACCGCTGGGCGCTGGCGCTGCTGCACCAGACGATCACGGCCGTCACCGAGGCCATGGAGGACTTCGACGCCAAGGGGGCCGGGGACGCGATCGAGTCGTTCGTCGACCAGCTCAGCAACTGGTACGTGCGCCGCAATCGCCGCCGCTTCTGGAAGTCGACCGATCCCGAGGACAAGCACGTTGCCTACCTGACGCTCTACGAGTGCCTGACCGGCGTCACCGAGCTGATGGCTCCGTTCGTGCCGTTCCTGGCCGAGAACGTCTACCAGAATCTCGTGCGCAGCGTGAATCCCGATGCGGCCGAGAGCGTACACATGTCGACCTGGCCCGAGGCCGATTCGGCGTGGCGCGACGACGAGCTGCTGTTCAAGATCGGCGTCGTGCAGAAGGCCGTCGGGCTGGGGCGTGCGGCCCGTGGCCAGTCGGGCGTGCGGACGCGCCAGCCGCTGTCGCGTTTGCTGGTGCGCGCGCCCTCGGAGGAGGCGCGCGCGGCGCTCGAACAGAACCAGGAGCAGGTGCTCGAGGAGCTCAACGTCAAGGCGATCGAGTTCATCGCCCGTGATGCAAGCCACGTCAGCTATCGCATCAAGGTCAACACGCCGTCGCTGGGCAAGAAGGGGTTGGGGCCCAGGATTCCCGAAATACGCAAGTGGCTCGAGGCGGAGGCGGATGGCGCCGACATCGCGCGCGCCGTGGCCCAGGGCGAGCCCTACGCCCTGCCGATGCTCGACGAGCCGCTGCCGGCCGACGATTTTCTCGTGGAGACCGAGGCGAGCGAAGGTTTCGCCTGTGCCGAGGAGGCGGGTTACCTCGTGGAGCTCGATACGGCGCTCAATGACGAGCTGATCGACGAAGGCGTGGCGCGCGAGCTCGTCCGCTCGGTCCAGGATGCCCGCAAGCAGGCGGGTCTCGAGGTGTCCGACCGCATCGTGCTGGGCATTTCAGGGTCGTCGGGGGTCGAGAAGGCGCTCGCGGCACATCGGGATTATGTCATGTCCGAGACCCTGGCCACGAGCTGGGAGACCGGCCAGTCGGACGCCATCTTCACGATCGACCGCGAATTGGGCGAGGAAAAATGGGCTGTGGAATTTCGGAAGGCATAGGGGTAATGCACTACTTGCGTGCACTTTACGATCTCTGTTATAAAAAACAGGCGCAGGTATCTGAAAGATCACGAGTCCATTAAGGATGAAGCGGTTTGAGAGGACCGCGGGCTACAGGAGGTAGTCGCTCACTAGCGTAAGCGCTGCTCGGCAAAGAAGCAGCCCCAAAAATAATGAAAAACGCTGGAGTGGAAATGTCGTACCACGTCGACCGCTTTTACGCCGCAGTCTCGGTGCTGGCTGGCCATGGCCATATAAAACAAAGACTTATTAGAGCCTACGAAGACAATCTTGGTGAGATCAGCGAAGACGAGCTACCCAGATCGCTCAAGAAGACATTTTCCGATCTCAAACACCAGATGCACCGCGTCTCCCCGCTGAACGGCGAAGGGCCCATCTGCGCCTCGGTACGCAAGATGTCGGTCGACGAGGCCTCCGAGTGCGCCATTTCCATGGTATCGATCTACGGCGAGCTGTCCCGGCTCGACGACGGCAGCGATACGGTCGTGGCGCTCGATGGCCAGGAGGCCGAGGTCGTGCCGCCGTTCCTGGTCAAGTCGAACTGATCGGGTAGTAAACGTAGGTCACCAGCTCGGCTTCCGGCACCTTGGTCGGATCACTCACATAGGATTCCCAGGCGGCTCCAGCGCGCCTTATGCCCAACGCCCCGAGGTAAGCGCCTATCTTGTAGTGCGTGGCGCCTAGCGTGCGGTACGAGCCAACATGGCGCACACGGATCACATTACCCGCATAAGTCGACCCGATTTTCACCCGAGGGCCTTCGCGCGGAGTGTCCTCGGTGACGCCCCGCACCGGGATTGCGGCATCAAACAGCAGCTCTGAGCCGCTGAAAGACCGGGTAATCGACAGGGGCGCTCCGGCCTCCGAAAGCCCTTGTGCGTCAATAAAGCTCAGGATTTCGAAGTACGCATCGCCCATCGCCTCGGAAATCGCCGCGGGCTCCGGGATCGAGGTTGTTGGCAGGTAGGCGATCTCGGTCGCTTCGACGACGAGCTGCTCGATTTGCAGATCGCTGAAGTCGGCGCCGGGCAGGCTCTCGGCATAGTCCCGAAGACCGGCAAGGCCCGATTCGTAGTCCCTGCGCACGATGCCGGCAAAAGCCAGGCCGAAGAACCGACCCAGCACGTTGAAGCCGTAGTCTGTTTCGAATCGCCAGGTCACCTGCGTCGACCCGCCGTCTCCTTCCAGGTCAAACCATGTCCTGGCCTCTCCGGACTCGCCCGGGTTGATCGTGGTTGCCACATGCGTGAACGGGCGGCTATCGGTAATGATCTGCGTGCCGGTGCCGATAATCGTACCGTCCCAGGTCATGGTCGCACCGACGCCGCGCGCCGGGCCCGAATGGACGATTCGGGCGTTGGGGTCGGCTTCCAGCCACGGCGACCACAGGGCGACTCGATGAAAGTCGTTGACCAGGGCGAACACCGTGGCCGGATACGCATCAATACGGGTTTCTACTTCGACGCGGGCGTGCCGCGGCAAGGCCAGCCCGATAATGAGCAGCAGGATGATGAAGGCGAGGATGCCGTAAAGAAGCTTTTGCATGGCGGCATTGTATTCAATGTTGCGGCGAGTCCACAGTACAATGCGCCGATGAATACACCGGACGCAACGCGCTCAATCGGGGTTTTCGATTCGGGCGTCGGCGGGCTCACGGTGCTCAAGGCCCTGCAGGTCGAAATGCCGCACGAACGTCTCGTGTACCTGGGCGACACGGCGCGGCTGCCCTACGGAACCAAGAGCCCGGCTTCGATCGCCCGCTACGCGTGCCAGGCGGCCGCGTTGCTGCAAGAACGCGACATCAAATTGCTGGTCGTGGCCTGTAACACGGCTTCGGCCGTGGCGCTCGATGCGCTGCGCGAGCAGATGCAGCCGCTACCCGTGATCGGTGTCGTCGAACCCGGCGCTGCCGCAGCCGTCAGCGCAAAGCCGGGCGGCCGCCATCTCGTTCTGGCGACCGAGGCGACGGTGCAGCTGGGTGCTTACCGCGAAGCCATACTCGGCCAGGACGCGGGGGCCACCGTGGATGAGCTGGCCTGCGAACTGCTCGTGTCACTGGCCGAAGAGGGCTGGAACGACGGGGCCATTGCCGAGGCGATCGTGCATCGCTACCTGGAGGAGTTGCCGCAGGCCGCGCGCCATCCGGACAGCGTCATCCTCGGCTGCACGCACTTTCCGCTGCTGCGGGATACCTTTCGGGCGGTATTCGATGCCGACGTCGCGATCGTCGACTCCGCCAACACGACGGCCAGGGCAGCACGGGAGCTGCTGGCGGGCCTCGGTCTCGCCCGAGGGGAGGGTGAGGCGGGTGGCCTGACGCTGCTGGCCACCGACGGCGCCACCCGATTCGCCAGGGTCGGCGGGCAGTTCCTGGGGCGCGACCTGACGTGGAAAGACATCGAAGTCGTCGACCTTTAGATGCGATAATTCTTCTTTTAGCCAGCCAGGCTTCCGATCATGTTCCGAATAGCTACTGTTCTCATCGCTGGTCTCTTCCTCGTCGCCTGCGCCGAGGAGCCCATGCCCGAAACCACGGTCGAGCCGCTCGTAGAGGGCAAGGCGCGACCCGAGATTTACGCCGACTTCACTCTCACGGCCGACCTCGGATATCTCACGGACAACCAGCTGGAGATGATCGGGGTCCTGATCGAGGCTGCCGAGATCATGGACGGCCTGTTCTGGCGCCAGGCCTATGGCGACAACTACCGCAGCTTCCTGGATTCGCTCGGCGTCGGCGACGAAGGGCGTTTTGCCGAGATCAACTACGGGCCATGGGACCGCCTGGACGGCAACCGCCCGTTCATCAAGGGTGTCGGGCCAAAGCCGCCCGGCGCCAACTTCTACCCGGCCGACATGACCGTCGAGGAGTTCGAGGCGGCCTACCTGCCGGGCAAGAACGGGCTCTATTCGCTGGTGCGGCGCGACGAGAATGGCGCGCTTACCCTGGTGCCTTACCACGTGGCCTATGCGGATGAACTCAAGGCGGCAGCCGACCTGCTGCGGCAAGCAGCCGACCTTGCGGAAAGCCAGGACTTCGCCAACTATCTGAAGCTGCGCGCGGCAGCCCTGATCAGCGACGAGTTCCAGATGAGCGACCTGTACTGGATGGACGTCAAGGACAACGAGATCGACGTCGTCATCGGTCCCATCGAGACCTACGAGGATCAGCTGTTCGGTTATCGTGCCGCGTATTCCGCCTATGTGCTGATCAAGGACATGGAGTGGAGCGGCAACCTGGCGCGGTTCGCGACCTTCCTGCCGGAACTGCAGGAAGGGCTGCCGGTGCCCGACGCGTACAAGATGGAGACGCCGGGTTCCGATGCCGATCTCAATGCCTACGACGTCGTCTACTACGCCGGGGACAGTAACGCCGGTTCCAAGACCATAGCGATTAACCTGCCCAACGACGAACAAGTGCAGCTCGACAAGGGCACGCGGCGGCTGCAGCTCAAGAACGCGATGCAGGCGAAGTTCGACAAGATTCTCGAGCCCATCGCTGATGAACTCGTCGACGAGTCGCAGCGGCAGCACATCACGTTCGATGCGTTCTTCGCCAACACCATGTTCCACGAGGTAGCGCACGGGCTTGGGATCAAGTACACGATAGATGGCAACAGCACGGTCGGCGAGGCGCTGCGCGACGTCGCATCGAGCATTGAGGAAGGCAAGGCGGACGTCCTCGGCCTGTACATGGTGACATCGCTGTACGATGCGGGAGAACTCGGCGACGTCGACCTGCGTGATTACTACGTGACGTTCATGACCAGCGTCTTCCGTTCCATCCGGTTCGGCGCGAGCAGTGCCCACGGCAAGGCCAACATGGTGCGCTTCAATTTCTTCGTGGAGAACGGCGCATTCGTGCGCGATGCCGAGACGGGTCGTTACCGCGTTGACTTCGAACGCATGCGTGAAGCCATGGCGGACCTGTCACGGCTGTTGCTGACATTGCAGGGCGATGGCGACTACGAAGGCGCTGCCGAATTGACGAATACCAAGGGGGTAATCGGCGACCAGCTGCAAGCGGACCTCGATCGCCTGACCCGCGCGAACATCCCCGTGGACATTGTCTTTAACCAGGGTATGGCGGAACTCGGGCTCGAATAGCCGCCAATTCCGCTCGCAATAACGTTAACGGTTGCTGCCGATCATGCGCAGGAATTCTGCGCGTGTGCGGGCGTCTTTCCGAAAGGAACCGAGCATCTGGCTGGTAACCATCGACACGCCGCCCTTGTGAATGCCGCGCGTGGTCATGCACTGGTGGACAGCCTCGATGACCACGCCGACGCCTTTAGGCCTGAGCACGTCTTCGATACAGTTCGCAATCTGCGCCGTCATTTTTTCCTGTACCTGGAAGCGTCGCGCGAACGCCTCGACGACGCGGGCGAGCTTGCTGATGCCAACGACCTTGTTGCGCGGCAGGTAGCCGACATGTGCCTTGCCGATGATCGGCGCCATGTGATGTTCACAGTGCGACTCGAACTCGATATCGCGCAGCACGATCATCTCGTCATAGCCCTCGACTTCCTCGAACGTCCGCCGGAGGAACTGGACCGGGTTCTCCTTGTAGCCGCTAAACCAGTCGTTATAGGCCTCGGCAACGCGCTTCGGCGTGTCGATGAGTCCCTCGCGGCGCGGGTCCTCGCCCGCCCACAACAGCAACGTCTCGATCGCCTGCTCGGCCTGCTTGCGGCTGGGTTTACGCGGCTTGCGCGATTTGGTGGTCTTCTTGCCCATGGTGATTTCCTGGTCAGGCGGACCGGCGGTCCGTTACGAGCCCGACCGGGCAGCTGACGCCGGTTCCGCCGACGCCGCAATAGCCGTCGGGGTTCTTGGCGAGATACTGCTGGTGGTAGTCCTCGGCGTACCAGAACTTGTCGAGCGCTTTGATCTCGGTCGTGATGTCGCCGTACCCGGCCTTGTGCAGTTCGGCCTGGTAGTCGGGCAGGGACCGACGCGCAGCGGCCTCCTGGTCCTCGTTGAGCGTGTAGATGGCCGAGCGGTATTGCGTACCGATGTCGTTGCCCTGGCGCATGCCCTGCGTGGGATCGTGGTTCTCCCAGAAAACGGCCAGCAGCTGTTCGTAGGAAATGACGGCGGGATCAAAGACGACGAGCACGACTTCTGCATGCCCCGTCGATCCCGCGCAGACCAGCTTGTAGTCCGGGTCCGACGTTGTGCCGCCGGCATAACCGACCGCCGTCGTGTAGACACCGTCAAGCTGCCAGAAGCGACGCTCGACGCCCCAGAAACAGCCCATGGCGAACACGGCCTGTTGCAGGTGATCGTGGAAAGGGCCCTCAATGGGCCGACCATGGACAAAGTGCGTATTCATTGAGCCAGGTACCTCGCTCCGCGGCGTGGGCGATTGATAATACCGTCTGCCGCCTGAAAGCGCACAGGGATAGACTGCGTGTTTCCCCAGTCGGTCGCGCGATACACGGCAAAGTGCAGGTGCGGCATGGTCGTATGGCCGGTATTGCCGGAATACCCGATCAGCTGTCCCTGCGACACACTGTCGCCAACTTCGGCGACCGCACCTTCCTGCATCAGGTGATAGTACTCGCCCGTCGTGCCGTCGCTGTGCAGCACAACGATGTAGTTCGCGTAGCGCCCGCAGCCGTCCTCCCAGCAGCCCTTGTCGTGCGATTCCTCGACCCGCGCCACCACGCCGGCGCGCGCCGCGTGCACGGGGGTCCCCACCGGCATGTCGAAGTCGATCGCGAATTCTTCGAGACCCGTGTGGCTGAACCTGGAACCGTAGCCCTGGAGGACCCGGTACGACCGCCCCGGCTCATAGGGGAGGGAATAATAGTGATCGTCGTCGTGAACGGCGTCCTTGTCGCCGACCGTCCAGTCGATCGAGTAGCGGAAGTCCGGTCCCTTGCGGCTGTCGCCGCCGCTGAGTACCAGGACCTGCTCGGATTCCCGGGGGTCGAGCGTGCTCGTCACGGTCCGCTTGCCCTGCACGATCGTGTCACGCGTGCGCACGCGCAACGTGTACGTCACTGGATAGTCGCGGAGGTTGCGGGCGCGCAGCTCGACGCCGCCGCCCTGGTCCACGGCATCGATACAGATCCAGTCATCCTCGCAATCCGCGGCGACAGCCGGCATTGCGAGGCAGATGGCTAGACCGGTAGCTACACGTTCCCAGCCGCGTTCAAGAATGAGCGTCCTCCCGTCGAGGGTTGTCAGCGCTGTTGCTTGGCAGCCTGCTCGGCGCGTAACGCGTCGAGGTCTGACTGGCGGTAGAAGAACCGATGAGCTAGCGTAATGTCCGGCGTATCGACGACCTTGCCTTCCTCGAGGCGTGGCCGGAAGATGCGGCGCCGCAGTTCTCGCTGCACGGTGTTGAGCATGCGCTCGAACTCGGGCGGCTGCAATTCCACGAGTTGCAGATCGGTTGCGCGTCCGCGCGTCGACACGGTGTAGTTGATCGTCACACTACCCTGCAGCATGGGATTGCTGTCGTCGGTTCCCGAGCTTCCGCTGTCGGTGGCCGCGTACATTGGCAAATCGTCCTGCCGCAGTGGGAGCACATGTTCAAGCTGCTCCCGACGAACCTCGTGTCTTTCCTCGCCCTGGCTGAGCAATTCCCACACGTCGCGATACACCCGGCCCGCACGTTGCGAGTTGGTGCTGTAAATATAGAAATCGGCCAATGCGAGGCTGGCCTGCGCTACGACCTGCCAGTTGCTGTTGGGGCTTTCTGTCGCAATGCGAGTGGCCCGCCGGAAGTAGATCTCCCCGGAGGCCATCGACGAGTCGTGGAACGACACCGCGCCGGTGGTGTCGAGGTAGAAGTACGAGCGGCCCAGCATGATCAGCGGCTCGACGAGATTCACGGAATCCTTGCCGTCATGATCTTCGATGATGCGAATCACCCGGCGGTAGGTGGCGCGCTCGTCGAAAACGAAACCGGCGCGATGCTGCCACTCGGCGCGACGCATGAGCGATGGCACCAGGGCCGGCGAGTCCAGCCGATGTTCGCGAATGTTAATTGCGTAAATCGTGTCCTGGGCTTCCTTGGCGGCGTCGAGGTCGCCCATGCGAACGTACGTCTCGGCCACCGACTCCAGCAGTTCCAGCTGGTCGAGGTTGTGCGGTCCTTCATTGACGTGGGTCACGTGCACGGCGCGCTGAAAGGTCTTGGACGCCAGGTCGGGCCTGCCACTTTCGAGCTGCGCCGCGCCGAGGCCCTTGAGCGGGTTGATCAGCTGTGCATTCAGGCGATCCTCGTTGTCCTCGATGATCTCGATCGCGGACTCGAAGTTCTGCACCGCCGCGTCGTACTGCTCCGTGCGGAACTGCACGATGGCGAGATTGGTCAGCGCCTTGGCGAACTGGTTGGACTGCGGGCCGTGCGTCTTGATGGACAGTTTGACAACGCGTTTGGCGACCGTATCCGCTTCGTCGAAGACGTTCTCGCTCATTAGCTCCTTGAACAGCAGGAACTCGGCATCCAGGAGGTCGTCATCGTCGGGTTCGGGCACCGTGAAATCATCAATGCCCTCGTCGATGCCTTCTTCCGCAACGGGCACTATCTGGCCCTTCTGGATGAAGTCGGCGGGTGCCGCGGTCTCGTCGTTCGCGGCGGTGTCCAGGTCCTGCGCGCCGGCGACGCCCACGCTCAGAAAGAGCAGTGCGGCGACCGGAAATCTCGAAGCTTGAAACATTGCCATGGCAGGTTTTTAGGACTTCTCCGGAGCAGAATAGTTCTCGATTCCGCGCTCGACCGCGGCCATTGCACTATACCGAATTACAGGTCCAGTCCAAGTTGCTGCTGGCCCGGTTTGACGAACCGGGTGCAGTCGAGTCCGCGGTGATATCGCTCCGGAAGCAGTCCCAGCCGCTGGCAGGCGATACGGAAGCGCTTGCCGAGCATGTCGGCATAGGCGCCACGGCCGCGCTGGCGCACCCCGAATCGGTTGTCATAATCCCGGCCTCCGCTGGCCTGGCGCACCAGGCTCATGACATGGGCAGCGCGATCAGGGAAATGCGCTTCGAGCCACTCGCTGAACAATCCGGCTACCTCATAGGGAAGCCGCAGGAAAATGTAATGGGCCTGGGATGCGCCCGCGGCGGCCACGGCTTCGAGCACCGACTCGATTTCCGTGTCGTTGATGGCCGGAATCAGGGGCGCCATCAGGGCGCTCGTTGGTATCCCGTGGTCGGCGAGCCGGCGTATCGTCTTCAGGCGGGCTTCGGCCGACGGCACGCGCGGCTCCATGATGCGCTTGAGCCCGGAATCCAGCGTCGGCACGCTGACGGCGACCGCGCACAGCCGCCGGCTGGCGAGGCTTGCCAGCAGGTCGATGTCGCGCTCGATGAGCGTGCCCTTGGTAATCAGGTTGACGGGGTGTTGGTGTTTCTCGAAAAGCTCCAGGAGCGAGCGCGTGACCTTCGTGGACTTCTCAGCGGGCTGATACGGGTCGGTGTTGGCGCCAATCGTTATTGGCTGGCACTCGTAGCCGGGTTTCTCCCAGGCTTCGAGCAGCCGGCTGGCGGCGTTGGGCTTGTAGAAGATCTGTGTTTCGAAATCGAGGCCCGGCGACAGATCGAGGTAACTATGGCTGGGTCGGGCGTAGCAGTAAACACAGCCGTGCTCGCAGCCCTGGTAGGGGTTGATCGACCGATCGAACGGGATGTCCGGGGAATCGTTGTGGCTTATGATGGACACAGCCTGCATCGCCCGCAGGACCGTATCCGGCGCTACGGCGGAACGGCGAGCGGCTTCTTCATCGTCGAATTCGACAGGGCGCGTGGCGAACCGGCCCTCCCTGTCAGAGACGGCGCCGCGGCCTTTGTGTGGGCGCAGGAGCATGCACAACCTCGATTACTGTATAAAAAAACAGTAATCGAGTGCGGCCCGGCCGTCAACCGCAGGAGCCCGCCTCCCCTCCACGGGGACCTGGCCGGCGGGCGATGAGTCAATCAGTTCAGCACCCGGTACCCACGGCCACGCATGCAGCGCT
>JAAUYF010057948.1_pt1 | contig 12240 bp, 13 predicted proteins | sample 7278051 | NCBI WGS metagenome assembly JAAUYF01 (sample SAMN14350202, study PRJNA611818) | marine sediment metagenome | isolation source: surface marine sediment (0.6m) | place: French Polynesia: Moorea | collected 2018-08 | reverse complement strand
GATGCCGTTGCCCGGGGCGGTGCGAGAATCGCTGGTTGGCTACCAGGCGCTCGCGGGACACGGCCAGGCGGCCGCGCTGCAGGTCGAAGAGCGGTCGCAGGATATCCCGCCGCTCGGCTACGCGCTGGCCCAGGTCGCCGGCGTCTACGTGCTTGCGGAGAACGCCGACGGCCTGGTGATCGTGGACATGCACGCCGCCCACGAGCGCATTCTCTACGAGAAGCTGAAGAAGGGCTTTGACGACAAGGCTGTCGTGCGCCAGCCATTGCTGGTTCCGGCCAGCGTTGCGGTTGCGGAAAACGAGGCCGACCTCGTCGAGGTGAATGCCGGTGTGTTCGAGGACCTCGGCCTGATCATCGATCGGGCCGGACCGACCAGTCTCGTGATCCGCGAGGTGCCGGCCTTGCTGCGCAACGCGGATGCCGAAGCCCTGCTGCGCGACGTGCTGGCCGACCTTGCCCAGTCGGGCCGCAGTAATCGCGTCGAGGACATGTGCCACGACTTCCTCGCCACGATGGCGTGCCATCACTCGGTGCGCGCCAATCGCACGCTGACCATTCACGAAATGAATGCATTGCTGCGCGAGATGGAGGTCACCGAGCGAGCGGACCAGTGCAATCACGGCCGGCCGACCTGGACCGCCATATCGATGGCCGAGCTCGACAGACTGTTCCTGCGTGGGCAATAACGTTATCTGCCTGATGGGGCCGACTGCCTCGGGCAAAACCGAGGCGGCGGTCAGCCTGTGCAAGCGTTTCCCGCTCGATATCATCAGCGTGGACTCGGCGCTGGTCTACCGCGGGATGGACATCGGCACGGCCAAACCCGATGCGGAGACGCTGCGCCGGGCGCCGCACCGGCTCATCGACATTCGGGACCCTGAAGAGAGTTACTCGGCGGGCGACTTCGTACGCGACGCACGACGGGAGATCGATGCAATTATTGCGGCAGGCAGGGTGCCGCTGCTCGTCGGCGGCACGATGATGTACTTTCGCTCGCTGATCGGTGGCATGGCCGAGTTGCCCGAGGCGGACCCGGCGATCCGCGCGGCGATTGACCGTGACGCGGAAAAATCCGGTTGGCCGGCGATGCACGAGCAGTTGCGCGCGGTCGATCCGGCCGCCGCCGAGCGCATCAAACCCAACGACAAGCAGCGCATCCAGCGCGCTCTCGAGGTCTACCGCGCCAGTGGCCGGACGCTGAGCGACTGGCACTCGCAGAGCGACAGTCAGGCCGGCAGCGGCCTGCACTTCGTCAAGTTCTCGCTGGAACCCGCCACCCGACAGATCCTGCATGAACGCATCGAGCAGCGCCTGAATATCATGTTAAACAATGGGTTCTACGAGGAAGTCAAAGCACTTTATGAGCGTCCGGGGCTAACCGCGGAGCATCCTTCGATGCGATCGGTCGGTTACCGGCAGCTCTGGGAGCACCTCGCTGGCGAGACCAGCCGGGACGAGGCTGCCAGGCGTGCGCTGTACGCGACGCGGCAGCTGGCCAAGCGGCAAATCACCTGGCTGCGCAGTGAGCAGGACATTTCGCGGTTCGACCCCCTTGAAGCCGGTGTGATCGACGCAATATCACGGTCTTTGTTAGAATTCCTGGACGCTTAGGCTGAACTCGCGTGGGCAACCGGCGCCACCGGTGTGCGGGGTTCAAAAAAGAATCATAAAAATAAGGAGACCCAATCATGGCTAAAGGGCAAACACTGCAAGACCCTTTTCTGAACATTCTGCGTAAGGAAAAGGTCCCAGTATCCATATATCTCGTTAACGGCATCAAACTTCAGGGCCAGGTAGATTCATTTGACCAGTTCGTCGTATTACTCAAGAACAGCGTCAACCAGATGGTTTACAAGCACGCGATCTCGACGGTCGTTCCGTCGCGTAACGTGCGCCTGCCGCTGCCGGACGACGATTCCGGAGACAGCTAACTTGATAGCGGCATCGCCGCGGGAGTTCGTGTTTGTTTGAACGACCGCAAAGCGGCGAACGTGCGATCCTCGTCCAGGCTGGCGCCGACGGCGCACCGGACGCCTCCGAGCGCGAAGAATTCCGCGAGCTGGCGGTGTCGGCCGGCGCGGTCGTGGTCGATGAGATCGTCAGCAACCGACGGCGCCCCGACCCGCGCAACTTTGTCGGCAGGGGCAAACTCGAGGAGCTCGCTGAAAGCGTCAAAGCGAACTCCGCCGAGCTCATTATCTCGGCTGCGGCACTGTCGCCCAGCCAGGAGCGCAACCTCGAACGCGAGCTGAAATGCCGCGTGCTGGACCGGGCCGGCCTTATTCTGGACATTTTCGCGCAGCGCGCGCGCAGCTTCGAAGGCAAGTTGCAGGTCGAACTGGCGCAGCTGGCGCACCTCTCCACGCGCCTCGTGCGCGGCTGGACTCACCTTGAGAGGCAGAAGGGTGGTATCGGCCTGCGCGGTCCCGGTGAAACCCAGCTCGAGACCGATCGACGCCTCGTGGGCGCGCGGATCAAGCAGCTCAAGGAACGTCTCGAGCATGTTGACGCGCGCCGCACGCTGAACCGCCAGAATCGCATCCGGGCCGAGGTGCCGACCGTCGCGCTCGTCGGTTACACCAACGCCGGCAAGTCGACGCTGTTCAATGCGCTGACTGATGCCAGCGTATACGTCGAAGACCAGTTGTTCGCGACGCTCGACCCGACCGTGCGGCGCGTAGAGCTTCCGGATGGCCGCGACATCGTGCTGGCCGACACCGTGGGATTCGTGCGCGATCTTCCGCATGAGCTGATTGCCGCATTCCGGTCGACCTTGCAGGAAGCACGCGAGGCCGATCTGATCCTGCACCTGATCGACGCCAGCGACGAAAACCGCTGGCAGCGCGTGCGCCAGGTGAACTCGGTGCTCAAGGAACTCGAGGCCGACCGCATTCCGCAGATACGGGTCTACAACAAGATCGACAAGCTCGACCGCAAGCCTCGCGTCACCAGTAATCGCGATGGCGAGGGCCGCGCCGTATGGCTGTCGGCCATGACCGGCGAAGGCATTCCGATGCTACTTGACGCCATAGGCGACCGGCTGCGGCCAAAGATGATGCATGGCATGATGCACCTCGGCCCGACGCAGGGTCGCCAGCGCGCCATGCTCTTCGAGCTCGGGGCTGTCCTCAACGAAGAGGCTTGTGATGATGGCGGCTGGAATCTGGAATTGAAATTGGCGGAAGCGGACTTACATCGCTTCCTGAAACGCGAAAATCTGCCGGCGGGGCTGCTGGAGCCGCTGCCGGTGCAAGAGACGGCGTAAGCCGAAGAGGAAACAGAGAGACTATGTCCTGGAATGAATCGGGGAACGGTAAGGATCCCTGGAAAAGAGATGATAACGAGCCGACGGATCTGGACCAGATCGTCCAGAACTGGCAGCGGCGACTGAGCGCGCTGCTCGGCGGTGGTGGCGGCAGCCGCGGCGGCCAGGGATCGGGCGGGGGAATCTTCCTGCTCGTGCTGCTCATCGGCGCCTGGCTGATCACGGGCTTCTACCGTGTCGACGAAGCCGAGCGCGGCGTGGTGCAGCGCTTCGGCGCGTACACGGAAACGACGATGCCGGGTCTCCACTGGCACATCCCGTTCCCGATCGAGTCGGTCAGCAAGGTGAATGCAAACGAGGTGTCGGACTATCCGTACAGCACCGAGATGCTGACTGCAGATCTGCAGTACGTGAACATCGACATGGTTGTGCAGTTTCGCCGGACCGATCCTTTCAATTTCAGCTTCAATGTTGTTGATCCCGAATTGACTCTGCAAGATGTCACAGAAAGTGCGTTGCGCGAAGTAGTCGGTACGACTGAACTTGATGTGCTGATCGCGGCACGCCGGGAGGAAATTGCTTCCAGAACTCGTGAAGTGCTGCAACGTACGCTTGATGATTATGGCGCAGGCATTACCGTAACGTCGATTTCGCTCGAGAACGTCAACTATCCGGACTCCGTGCAAGCGGCGGTCGACGATGCTCAGAAAGCGCGTAATGACAGTGATCGCTACGAGCTCGAGGCCGACGCATATGCGCGCGACATTATCCCGAAGGCTGAAGGTGAAGCTGCGCGAATAATTCAGGACGCTGAGGCTTACCGTGAGCGTGTCACCGCTGACGCTGAGGGTGAAGCCGCGCGCTTCGAGGCGCTGCTGATCGAGTACCAGAAAGCTCCCGAGGTCACGCGAGAGCGCCTTTACATCGATGCCATCGAAGAGGTGTACGGGCGGTCGAACAAAGTGTTCCTTGACTCCAGCGGCAGCGGCAACCTGTTATACCTTCCCGTCGACCAGTTGATGCGACAGGGCGTTCGGCAGTCACCAATCGATGTCAATCGGTCGGCCGATTCGCCAACGCCGCAGCAGCAACGAACGGATATTCGAATTGAGCCAGTGAACCCTCGAGAGCGGAGGACCAGAGATGAATAATGGCAGATTCACAATAATCCTTGTTATCGGCCTGGTCCTCGTGGGCGTTGGTTTGGCGGCATTCACGGTTGATCAACGCGAAATGGCCATCAAGCTCCGATTCGGTGAGGTGGTCGCCGAGGATTACGAGCCGGGCCTGCACTGGAAGATTCCGGTCATCCACACCGTGCGCAAGTTCCCGAACCGTATCCTGACTATTTCGGACCGCCCCGAACGCGTGTTCACAGCCGAGAATGAGGCCCTCGAGGTCGACTTCTTCGTCAAGTATCGCATCGTCGATCCGAAGCAATACTACATTTCTACCGGCGGCCTGCAGCTTATCGCCGAGGACCGACTCTCCGAGATTATCAAGAACGCCGTCGTGACGGAGTTCGGCAAACGGACCGTAAACGAGGCAATTTCTGTCGGCCGCGCCGAGCTCATGCGTGACATGCTGGAGACAGCGGCGGGCACGGCGCAGGATCTCGGTGTCGAGCTCATCGATTTTCGCGTCAAGCAAGTCGAGTACATTTCGGTAGTACGCGATTCCGTTTACCAGCAAATGGCGGCCGAGCGCGCCCGTATCGCGGCCGAGCGCCGGGCGACAGGGCGTGCCACGGCGGAAAGAATGCGAGCAGAAGCTGACCGCGAGCGCACGGTAATTCTCGCAGACGCATACCGCGACGGGCAGAAGATTCGCGGTGAGGGCGATGCCCTTGCGGCGGAGATATACGCCAACGCGTACAACAAGGATCCCGAGTTCTACGCGTTCTATCGCAGCATCGACGCGTACCGGAAATCGATGGGCAACGAGGGTGACCTGCTTGTCCTCGACCCGGACAACGACTTCTTCCGTTACCTGAACCAGGCGGACGGCGGCCGATAGCCCCGCGGCATGCCCTGGCAGGAGATCCTGACGGCGCTTGCCCTCGTGCTCGTGATCGAGGGCATTCTGCCGTTCGTCGGGCCCGGCCGCTACCGCCAAATGGTGGCGCAGATCGTCCGGCTGGGTGACAATCAGTTGCGCACCTTCGGGCTGGCATCGATGATTGCAGGCCTGTTGCTGTTGTTCTTTGTTCGTAGCTGACGATCGGGAAAACCATGGGAAAGAACGTCGTTGTCGTCGGCACCCAGTGGGGTGACGAGGGCAAAGGAAAAATCGTGGACCTGCTTACGGATCGCGCGGCCGCCGTGGCGCGCTTTCAGGGTGGGCACAACGCGGGTCACACGCTCGTCATCGGTGGCGAAAAAACGGTCCTGCACCTGATTCCGTCCGGGATCGTGCGCGAAGGCGTGAGCTGCCTGATAGGCAATGGCGTGGTGTTGTCGCTGGAGGCGTTGATTGCCGAGGCGAACGCGCTGATCGCCAACGGCGTGCCCGTGTTCGAGCGCCTGCGCATCAGCCCGGGTTGTCCACTGATCCTGCCGTCGCACTCGGCGCTCGACCTCGCTCGCGAAAAGGCCAAGGGCAAGGCCGCCATCGGCACGACAGGTCGGGGCATCGGGCCGGCGTATGAGGACAAGGTGTCACGCCGCGCGTTGCGCGTCTCCGATCTGTTTGTGCGCGAGAATTTCGCGGCGAAACTCGGCGAAGTCCTCGACTACCACAACTTCCTGCTAAAGCACTACTTCCGGGCAGAGACCGTCGACTTCAACGAGACGCTGGATGCTGCGCTGGCCGCGGCGGAGGTCATTGCGCCGGTGACGGCCGACGTAACCCAGATCCTCGACGATATTGCGGGCGCCGGGCAGAGCATCCTGTTCGAGGGCGCGCAGGGTACGTTCCTTGACATCGATCACGGCACCTATCCGTTCGTGACCTCGTCGAACACGGTTGCGGCGGCAGCCAGTACCGGAACCGGGGTGGGACCACGCAATCTCGATTACATTCTCGGCATCGTCAAGGCGTACACGACGCGGGTGGGTGCAGGGCCATTCCCGACCGAGCTGTTCGACGACACCGGCGCGCATATCGCCAATGTCGGCGCCGAGTTTGGCGCGACCACGGGCAGGCCGCGGCGATGCGGCTGGTTCGACGCCGTCGCGCTGAGGCGCTCCATTGTAAACAGCAGCGTTTCCGGGCTATGTGTCACCAAGCTCGACGTGCTCGACGACCTGGAGACCATCCAGATCTGCGTCGGCTACCAGATCGACGGCAAGCCGATCCCCGGCGTTCCCGTGATTGTGGATCGATTCGCCGATGTGGAGCCCGTCTACGAGGAGCATCCCGGCTGGCAGGCGTCCACGGTTGGGATCACCGACTTCGAGGCATTGCCGGAAGCGGCGCGATCCTACCTGGGGCGCATCGAGGAACTGGCTGGCGTTCCGGTCGACATCATTTCGACCGGGCCGGATCGCGAACAAACCATCATTAAGCAGCACCCGTTCGAGTAAACCGTTGGCGCAGCGAAACCTGGTCTTCAGGGCCGGTCCCGGCGCTTACGACATCGTCCGCCGGCACGGCTTCGGTCCCGAGCAGATCGGCACGATCGCCGGCGCTTCGGGCGGCGCCAAGTGGCTGGTGCTGAGCCAGCTCGATCGGGTCATCCTGCAAACGCTCGTGCCGCGGCTGCAGGGGCCTGTGCACCTGATCGGGACCTCCATCGGCGCCTGGCGGTTTGCCTGTTATGCGCAGTCCGATCCGATCGCGGCTATTGAGCGCTTCGAAGACGCTTATATTCACCAAAGCTACAGTGATGCGCCGGATATCCACGAGATAACGGCCAAGTCGCGTGAAATCCTGGACGTCATCCTGGGAGAGGAAGGGACCTCGGACATCCTGAGCAATCCGGTTCTGCGCACCCACATCATGACCGTCAGGGCGCGTCACGTTGCAGCCTCTGAACAAAAACACGTGCTGGCGGCGGCGTTGATTACAGCGGCTAGCCTCAACGCAATCAGCCGTCGTACGCTCGGCTGGTTCTTCGAACGGGCGTTGTTTTTCGATGCGCGCGACCTGCCGCCGTTTTTCGACGTCACCGGCTTCCCGATGCAGCGTGTGATGATGCGCAGGGAGAATCTCGCGGACGCCATCGTGGCAACCGGGTCTATCCCGCTGGTGCTATCGGGCGTCCGTGACATTCACGGCGCCATGCCGGGCGTTTATCGGGACGGCGGGGTTATCGACTACCACCTGGATCTGCCGCACAGCGACGACGGGCGGTTGGCGCTATACCCGCATTTCTTCGAGCACATCGTGCCCGGGTGGTTCGACAAAAAACTCACCTGGCGCCGGCCTGACCCGATCAACGTGGATCGGACGATCCTGGTCAGTCCGTCGGCCGAGTTCGTGGCGAACCTGCCGAACCGCAAGATTCCCGACCGCACGGATTTTCAAACTTTCGTGCCTGCCGAGCGCATGCGGCTGTGGCGCGATGTCGTCAGCTCCTGTGAGCAACTCGCGGAAGAGCTGCACGAGGTGCTCGAGAAAGGGGAACTGGAGTCGCGGCTTACGCCCTTGTAGCTGCGCCGAGCATCTCGTGCAGTGACTCGAGATCTTCATTCATCAGGTAGTCGGCCTGGTCCTTCCAGCCGCGCAGCATTGGCAGGCTGCGGTCGTTGACGACGAGGTGCTCCTCACCGGCCTGTTCCTGAACATCCCAGCCTGGAACGGCGATCACGGAGCGTACCCTGACGCGGTGATCGAGCAGGCGGCGGAATTCCCGTTCCAGCGCCGCCGTGCACTTGCCGGTTTCCACGACTGACCGCGTCTTGTCACCGGGCTCGAACCGCAGCAGGTTGTTGTCGAGCGCGACCTGCCCGCTCTTCACGGGCCGCTCGGCAAAGACATTGACCGCGTAGACGCCGTTCGCGCCCACAACGAGGTGATCGATGATGCCGGCACTGGTTTCGACGTCGTGATAGACACGCCCGAACCCGGCGGCGATGCGTTGCAGATGATGGCCGATGGCGATATTGGCATCGCGCAGCAATTCCACCTGCATGCGGCTCAACTGGTTCTCGATGAGTCGCTTGAAGACCAGCCCGCCGAGCACGGCCAGCAGGCCGATCAGCAGGTACAGCTGCCGGTCGGCGTAACCGGCGTAGATGCGCTCGGCACGCAGCGCGTGAGCCGACACGAACAGCAGGACAAAGACGAGAGTCGCGCTCAGGTAGGTCCATTGCGAGGCGGTGATACGTTCCAGTTCGTCGCGAAAGCGCTGAGCGGCTTCGCGGTTGACGCCGTCAGCAAAGCGCGGTCCGGTACTCAGCCGGCGGGCGATGAAATACCAGGACTTCATCGCGACAGCAAACACGATCGTGCTCGCCGTTGCGACCGTTGCAGCGCCACTGAAACTCTCGATATTCATGCCGGAAACACCCGCTGTATCCCACCAATTAGGGTATCCGGCGGCGGTATTACTCACTGTGACACAAGTCACACTGGTCCCGCGGTGAATGCGGCACAGCCCGCAGTTTCAGCGCTAATTCAGCTTTGGCCTGTTATTACTGGGGCAGACTCAAGAAAGGAATTCTGGAGGGATTGTCATGAACAGCAAGTTCCTGAACATCGTCCTGGTACTGGCTCTGGCGGGTCTGAGCGGCTGCGCCTCGATGAGCGCCGACGAGTGCCTGACGGTCGACTGGGCCACGATCGGTTTCGAGGACGGCTCGCGCGGCTACACGGCGGATCGGGTCGGCACCCATCGCAAGGCCTGTGCCAAGCATGGCGTTGCGGCTGACCTGGCGGCTTACCAGCGCGGCCACGCCCAGGGCATCGAGACGTTCTGCCAGCCCGGCCGCGGATTCAACTTTGGCGTCAACGGCGGCGGTTACCGCGGCGTTTGCCCGGCGCACCTCGAGCAGGAGTTTCTCGAGGCCTACTCGGCCGGGCATAAGCTCTACAGCCTGCGTTCGAGCCTGAACACGGCAAACTCACTGATCCACTCGAAAGAAGTCGAAAAAGATAACGCGGAGAAGCGGATTGTCGCTGCTCAGTTCGAGCTGATTGACGACGAGACGACGTCCGAGCAGCGCGTCAACCTGCTGCTCGAACTGAAGGACCTGGCGGAGCGCATCGGCGAACTCGACGTCGAGATCGACCAGCTCATCGCCGACCGCGCCCGAATCGAGCAGGACCTCCAGTACTACGAGTCGACGTTAACGGCTTACGGCTACTAGGCTCGACTCAATACCCGCACGAGTACGGCGAGGAACTCAGTAGAATGCCTCGTCGTCGCTCTTGCGACGGTCGCGGCCCTTGCGCTGCTCCTGTTCGTAGCGCCCCGTGCCGCCGCCTACGCCCCCCGGACCAAACGGACTGCGACGATCCGTGCCGCTGCGGCGGTCCTTGTGGTGGATGAAGCGGCAGTTGCAGTCGAGCACGTCGCACTCGGGCAATGGCAGCCGCGGCGCTGCCGACGACAGGAAGCGGCGGCCTTCCATCTCCCGGGCAGCCTTGCAGGCATTGCTCTCGAAACGGATCGATACCGCGTGGAATTCCGTGCTCTTCTGGCCAACCCGGGGAGCGGCCAATTTCGCCTGGTCGTTTGTAGACGCATTGCGGCGCCTGACCCACAGCCAGATAAGCAGCAGCGCGACAACGATGATCGCCCATGTGTTGAGGCCCATTTCAGTCTCCCCCGAGACGATGCGTCTCTACAGGCAAATAAGGGTACCGTTCCGCGCCTGATTTCGCACGCCGGGAAAAGAAATCAAACCGAAATAGTCTCTATAATCGGTCACAGCCATATGACAGGAGGGGGGTATGAGCCACGAAGGCAAGCTGATGGACATGTTGACGGGCTATGCCGCAGCGCATCAGCATCCGTTCAACATCTTCGTCCACATGATCGGAATTCCCACAATCATGTTCGGAGCGCTGATCCCGCTCACCTGGCTGGGATGGGACGTCGGCGGGTTCACCATCAACCTGGCGCACGTCGCTATGATCGGTTTCTTCCTGTTCTACCTGACACTGGACAAACCGTTCGCACTCGTGTTCCTGCTCGTCGCCTTACTGATCGCTCAGTTTGCAGGCTACGTCGGCCAGCTTCCCGTGCGAACGTCAGGGACGATCGCCGCGCTGGCGTTTTTCGGCGGTTTTGCGGCGCAGTTCATCGGTCATGCCGTCGAGAAAGCCATGCCCGTACTCGTCAAGCACCCGATCCAGGCGGGCCTGTCCGCACCTTTTTTCGTCGTCGTCGAACTTTTCAAGATAGTCGGTTTGCGTGACGACCTGTTCCACGAGGTTCAGGCGCAGATCGAGCAGCGCAGGGCACAGGAAGCCTAGTGTCTGACAATCGTCTGCAGCAGCTGCTCGGCAAGGGCTTCTCCATTGCCGCGGGCATCGGCTTCGTCATCGGCCTCGGGATCCTGCGGACGCCGGGCGAGATCGCCACAACCATCAACGAACCTGTGCCGTACATGGCGCTGTGGATTATCTGCGCCGCATTCGTTCTGCTGAGCCTGCTGGTGGTCGCGGAGCTGATGGCGATGACGCCCCGCACGGGCGGTACTTATGCGCTCGTAGCCCACGCATACGGGCCGTACCCGGGATTTCTCATAGGGTGGTCAGACTGGGTCGCCAATAGCGCTTCCATGGCGCTCAAGGCTTTCGTGCTGGCGGAATACGTGGCATTGCTCGAGCCGCGCCTGGCGCCTTGGGTCAAGCTGGTCGCGATACTCGTATCGACGTTTTTTGCCCTGCTGCAGCTTCGCGGGCTCCGCCTGGGCGCCACGATTCAGCAAGTCGCCTCGGCAGGCATTGGACTCATCGTCGTCGCGCTGGCCGCTGCCTTGTTCTACGGCGCGGTTGCCAATGGAGGACCGGTCAGCGTTCCCGGCGTCGAAGTCCCGCGCGGCAACATGAGCTGGGTGGCCCTCGGCACGGTTGTTGCTGCCGTGGTCTACACCTATGACGGCTGGTATGCACCCAGTTACTTCAGCGGTGAGATGAAGTCAGGGGCAAGGGCGGTTGCGGTCGGTAGTTTGCAGGCCGCGATGATCGTTGCGGTGCTGTACATCCTCTTGAACCTGGCCATCGTCGTCAGCGTGCCACTCGGCGCACTCATCGGACACGAGCTGGCGCTGGCAGGCGCCATCGATGCGGTTTACGGCGCGGGGGCAGGGACGGTGGTCATCGTTGCGGCAATATTCATCCTGTTGTCACACCAGAACCTGCAATACATGGCAGCCTCGCGCGTGCTGTATTCCCTGTCGACTGATGGCCTGGGTACGCAGCGTGCAACCGGCGTCAATGACGGAGGCACTCCGGCCGGCGCCGTAGTCATTACGTGGTTGCTCACCGTATTCCTGATTGTGATCGGCGAATTCCTGCTGCTGCTGAGTCTCGTGACGATATTCTTCGTGGCCATGTACGTCGGCCTGGTTGTCGGCGTATTCCGGCTGCGGCGCCAGGAGCCCGATGCCGAGCGGCCGTTCCGCGCCTGGGGATTCCCGGTGACGGGCTATATTTGTGCGGTGGGTTGGTTCGCTGTCGCCGTATTCGTGGCGGCCACGCAATGGATGTCGACGATCTATGGTGTGGCTCTAACCCTGATTTCAATTCCCGTCTACCTGTACATGAGGCGCCACCGGCACATTGCCGGTGCAGAAAGCTGATCCGCCCGATGCTCGGAGCCATTCGCAACGCGCTCGTGCTCGCGCTCATCGGCTGGGGTGCCTGGTCGCTGTGGCACTGGCAGTTCGCGCCGGGAGGCGGCGACGACGCAATGAACTACGCCGAGACGTCCTGTGTCGACGCCATCAGGTCGCGGTTCGACGTGTCCAATGTGCGAGCTAACTCGGTCAGGCCGAACGAAACCGGCTATGTCGTTCGCGCTTCAATGACGCTTTCGCGCGGGGGCGTTGCCAAAGTCACCTGCCTGACCAACGATAACGG
>JAAUYF010094196.1_pt1 | contig 12244 bp, 13 predicted proteins | sample 7278051 | NCBI WGS metagenome assembly JAAUYF01 (sample SAMN14350202, study PRJNA611818) | marine sediment metagenome | isolation source: surface marine sediment (0.6m) | place: French Polynesia: Moorea | collected 2018-08 | reverse complement strand
GAACGAGGTTAAGGTCACCTAGTAGGAATAGGATTTTTGAGTGGGACTACTTAGCCTTCGGGTAGTTCCCAGGTTGTATCGGAGGCTGTGAAAACCAGGAAGACGCGCAGCACACCTCCCACACCAGTTGATGGCACCAACCCCCCATTAGTACCCTCAAGGGACCCCAAACAACGTAGGTTGTAACTATCACCCCCCTACTTGTTACCCCCAGCAACTCCAGGTACCACCACTTCACCTGAAGCTCCAGTGCAGCCACCATCGCCCCCAGAACCACAGCCACAGCCCTCTTCACCTCCACCACGTGTTGTACCTACTCCAGTGCCCATGGAGACGGTACCAGAGGACCTGCCACCACCACCACCACTTCCAGCATCACCAGCGCCACCACCAGCTGCCACTGAAGAACCTGGAGCCATTGCTAGACGCCCCTACCTACCACGCCATACCCAGACACCTACCACCACTCCACCAGCACGTGCTATAAGTGGGGATGCACGTACCAATGCCACAAGACTGGACCTCATCAAGCTGCTCAGCAGCACTGCGCCAATTTCCTGGGGGGCACTTTTGGGGACACTACCCAAGAGTGTAGTTGACTAGATGGTTGCCACAGCCAGGCAAGCCAACTAGGATCAGGGAAGGGTCCCTGAAGCTACAGCAGAGCTGATGGCAGTGGATGCTGCTATTGCAGTTACGATGAAAGCTCTGCCCCACAACATTTTTGCCCCATTTTCCATCCACCACCCAGAGGCTACCCTACCACATTGGGGTAATGTTGACACAGGGTCCATGGTCAACATCATCTACGAGGAGGTTGTCCAGGCCTTCCCCTATCTTGAGCAGTACCGCCAGCCTTTCAGCCACTCTGTAGAAGGTATTGGGGGGAATCAAGTGAAGGTTATAGGGAAGCTTGTAGATGTGCCTTTGTCACTGGGGCCATGTTAGCGTGACACACCATGTGCTCATGCTACATTTTACATTTTGCAGTCACCTGGGTATCACTTCATTTTGGGGTTGACACTGTTGAACCAGGTTGATGGTACTGTAAAATGTCGTACCTAGCAGTTGTAGTATACTGCTGCTGACTCCACCACTGCGACCATCCAGCTAGTCACACGCCCAGAAGCCCAGTCCCAGCCGGTTTAGGAGGTATTCCGGCACACTCAGGCAACTCTGGCCTCCTCTGCAGACGCCAGTAAGCGCTCCCAGGCGCACAGTTGCACTGCCAGCTTCGCCACGGTTCATGAAGCTGCCTTGGGACACAATTGGTAGGAATATGAGCTCGATCCTGCCATGGTTTCATACGTTGGGTCTGACTTGGTTGATGTTTTGGGTGCCACTGCTCTTTCTAGGGAGAGGGAGCTGGACCCATTTTCTCACGTGTAACCCTCAGCTGCTTTTTAGGTGCCTCTCACACCTCAGGATAGCGCATCCTGCCTACCCCCACCTAGTGTCACCGCCCTATCTGAGCCTGCACCTTGTCCGGAAGCTGCCCTGGCCAGAGACACTATGGAGGAGGTAGCCCTTGAGATTCCACACGTGCAGCCTACCAATGACCGTGGTTATAAGCCAAGACCGAAGAAGGGTAAGCCAATCAACAGGGCCCCTGTCATTAGGTAGCACATGGAGCAGTGTGCTGATAAAATCGTGGTCACAGGGCCAGATTTTATAGGAGTCACCACCTTGCTGCGAAATTTGGAGAAGAAAGGCTACCAGGTGGAGGTTTGTGATGGAAAGCCTGACCCCCCTGCACGTGACCAGTTCTCCCCCAGCCATTTTGAGGACCTGGTTGCACGTTGGGCCAGGCTGTCAGTGAAGCCTGGAGTGCTGCTTGTGGAGGAGTCACCGTGGACCTACTTGGCCAAGCATGCACTACACCTAGATGCCCCCCAACGTGCCACGTGCAATGCTGCACTTGCCCCCCTTGTCCTGCCCACGCTCACCATTTCCCTGAACTCTTCAGGAAGAGCTGTTGGTCGCAGACACCCCCTGCACGCCAATAACCCAGATGCCTTTGCCCAGACTGCCATAGACCAGATGGTGCAACTCAAGCTTTTACCCCATGCCTGCTACCATGTGGATGCTACAGTGGCCCCTGTAGCATTGAGGGATCGAGTGGCTTCCTTGCTGTCTTCAAAAGTCTTCAAGGTGCTGGAAGCCAATGTAGAAGGTATGGCCCACATTGCTTAGTAGTTACCACCACTGTCACGCTCTGCCTGCATTGAGCTGGCAGCTAAGTTGAAGCTGGAGGACTACCAGACGGATACTGAAGGCATCAGGCGTCTCACCAGGTTAGCAGCAATCCTGGAGCAGAACCCCACCATTGTTAACCCCCAACTCACACCCTAGGAACAGGCTCCGTACTTCCAAGCCATCCATGACTACGTGGATGCTTTTGCCCTGAGCTTGGAAGACCTCCGCACCCCAGCAAAAACGGAGCCTTTCCACATCTCCACATTTGGAGCCCCTACGCACAAGCCCCCTATCCGCTGCTCACCTGCACATGCCAAGGTCATCAGGGAGGAGATCCAGACGCTGAAGGATGTTGGCCTTGTGAAGTGTGTGCCCACACCATGGGCATCCCCCTGCTTCTTAGTCCCCAAACCCCATTCTGAGAAGCTGCGCCTTGTCATTGACTACCGCCTCCTGAATGCCCAGACTCGTCGCGATAGCCACCCCATTCCCAATATTCGTGATGTGGTCCAGAAGGTTGGTAAGTACAGTACATTTTCCAAGCTAGATTTGAAGTCCGGGTTTTGGTAGATTGCTTTGGATGAAGAAAGTATGCCCTGTACTGGAGTGTGCACGCCTGATGAGTTGTTTGTGTGGACCAGGCTGCCATTTGGTGTACGGAATGGCCCCCCTGCTTTCTAGAGGGCCATGGCAACGACCCTGGGGCAAGCTGGCTTGGGAGAAAAGGCGGGGGTGTTCATTGATGATGTGGCCACAGGAGGAGCAAACCACCGGGAGGGAGTGCAGAATGTGCGTCAGTTGTTTGCAGCCTTGGAGGGAGCCCATCTGCTGGCTGGAGCAGACAAGGTATCTCTGGGTCTCACTAGTGTTTCCTTTCTTGGGTATAAGTTGGAAGGAGGGAACATCTACCCTGACCCAGAGAAGACAGCAGCCATTGAGAAGCTATAGCCCCCACGCACCCGCACTGAAGTCAGAGGGTTTTTGGGACTGACTGGGTACTATCGGGAGTTTGTGCACAGGTATAGCTAGGTTGCTAAGCCGCTGACGGAGCTGCTGAAGGAGGACCACGCCTGGGAGTGGACTCCAGCATGCCAAGCGGCCTTTGAAGCTCTCAAGAAGGCGCTGACGACAGAACCCATCCTGGCATTACCAGACCCTGACCGCCCCTACACCATCCATACCGACTTCAGCCACCATGCAGTTTCGGCCATATTGGAGCAGTAGAAGGCGGATGGGAAGAACCATGTGATTGCCTACGCCAGCAGGACCTGCTCGGAAGCTGAAGCACGCCTGGGTCCCACTGACGGTGAGCTGTTGGCTATTCTGTACGCTGTTGAAAAGTTCCACTCATATGTCGCAGGTACCAAGTTTCTATTGGTGACAGACCATTCAGCCCTGCAATACATGAACAGTGTGAAGAACAAGAATGCCAAGCTTGCCAGGTGGGCCGCCAGACTAGCCAGCTACGACTTCAGCATCAAGCACCGAGCTGGGAGGGTCCACAACAATGCTGATGGACTTTCACGAGCCCACACTGCCCCTACCGCTGACACACCACCTCCTACCCGCACTGCTATTGAAGCAGCTGCATGCTTACCACCGGAGGGAGCCCTACTGCTGGATGCACTGGAGGCTATGGATGAGGACCCTTCGTAGGATGGTGACCTGGGACTGCCAACTTGCTGGGAAGCTGCTGTGACGCTGGGACCACGGCAGCTGTTGTTGGAAGCTGCCCCATGCACCTCCTGCCGCTCCCCACTACCTGCTGACGACCCCAACAGTTTAGTGTGTGATGGATGCAACCGCCCCTACCACCTACGTTGCACCCACCTACACAAGGTACCCACCACTAACTGGTTTTGCAGGGAATGTGCTACAAACATAAAAGCACGTGGAATACAGTGCCCAAGTGAAGACTTACAGCTTTAGTAGTTCTTGCTTACAGGTTAAGCTCCACCTGCACTACAGCCAGCGTTTGAGAAGCTCTCCACCTCCCTTACCTTCACTGACTAGTTGTACCATTGGGACGGGACCCAGTGGAAACCCTATCCATCAAAAGGACTGCGCACCCTGCTGATGGAGGAGGCACATGTGGGACACCACCACATTGGAGGAGAGAAGCTTTTCCACGTGTTGCAAAAGAGCTACTACTGGCCTGGGATGCGTAAGGACTGCTCAGAGTTTGTGGGACGCTGTTTTGAGTGCTAGTTGTCTTCTGGGAAAGCACATGGGAGCTGGTAAGGGCAGTTGATACCACTACCACCTGGGCCTCGTTGTGAGTGGTCTGTGGACTTGGTTACCAATGTAGGGCCACCTGGCGGCCCCAAGAAACACATACTTTCTGCTATCGATTGCTACAGCAAGTTTTGTGTTCTCACCACCATCCCTGACAAGTAGGCTAAGACAGTGGCGCAGGCAATCCAAGACAAAATCTTTGCTTGTTTTGGGAAGCCAATGGTGCTGCGCTAGGACTAGGGAGGCGAGTTTAGAGGCCACTTTGCTGCTGTGTGCTCAGCACTTCAGGTAGAGTAGCGCAGGACATCCCCCTACACCTCCCACAGCAATGGGGCTGTGGAGCGTCTCCATAGGACAGTGGAGGACCTGCTGAGGCGCTGCCTGATCACCATGCCTGCCGAGCACTGGGACACCCTCATCCCAGAACTGCAGTTGACCATCAACACCACGTACGCCAGGAGCATTGGGTGTGCTCCCTACTTGTTGATGTTTGGCACTGACTCCCCTGCCACCTTTGCTGCTGCCATGCCCGACCCCACACGTGTGCCAGTTGCCACGTATGCAGCAGCTGTTCGCAAGCAGCTCACCACCATTTCCAAAGCTGCTACTGCCGCCCACTCAGCCTACCGCAAGAGGGAAGCCAAGGACATTCCACCCGATGCCCTCACCGCCCAGTTGAAGCCAGGGAAGCTAGCAATGGTTACAAGGCCCCGCAGCAACAAGATAATCACTTCCAATGCTGGCCCCTTCCTTGTAACCCGCACTGAAGCTCCCCACGTGTGGCTACAGTCCCTTACACATGGAGTGGAAATCAAAGAGCATTAGAAGAATGTACGGCCACTCAACTTGCAACTAGAATGAACAAGGTAGTAGTTCATGGGTAGTACAGTTGTTAGTTGCACCGGGACGGCGCTTCACATGGGGGGGGCAGATGTTGGGAATACTACAGTTTTGGTATTACACGTAGTGTGTATTGTAGTTGCAAGGTACATAGTCACATGGCACGATTAGTTGGCAATAGTTATTGCAGTATAGGGTAGTAGGTATTGCAATATAGGTATCAGTAGTGGTAGAGTAGCGTACATGCATGGTTAGGGTAGCAATGTGCAGTAGTAGGCAGTTGTAATGATGTAGAACGGTATACAGTAAGATATATTAGTTTTGTAGTTGTTACAAGCAGTTGTGATAGGTATACACGACAGGGAAGTACACCCAATTACTTCAACCCTCTCGTTGGCCTGCTGGAAGGGTAGCATTCCAGTCATCACAGCAGCACCCGCCAAGAAGGTGCTACTGCATGCAGGCATGCTACACGACTCAGCCACAGTACAGCCAGAGTGACAGTGTGATGACCTGTGCTGCCAGAACACAACCCATGCTAGGTCCGATTGACCCCCTAGCCAGCATGGTAGTTAGACCACCATGCGCTGCACAGGACTTCATGAGCTGCCACACTTTGGTCTGCAGCCAAACCCATTGCAAAGTACATGGAAGACAAGCAAGAACAAAGCCACCCCGCGCCTGTCTCCATTGCTGCTGCCTATTTTGACTGCTGCTGGACTGCTGCTACTTGCCTAGCCACGCCATTACTGTTGTAGGACTGCTGCTAGGTCGCCATGCCACTGCTGCTGTCAAGCTGCTATGCTGCTGCACGTGTTTGGACTTTGGGAAGGACGCTGGTTACCTGGGGAAGTGAGGAGAGTATTGTTAGTGGGTACTAGAGGTTGCACGATTGAATATTGGGTATCTACGACTCTGTTTATGTGGTACAGTGGCTGACAATTACTGGTATATGTTTAAATGTTATGATTAGCAGAGTAGTACAGTAGTGGAACCTCTTGCATCACATTGGTTGATATGTTCTGTGTGTTGCTGTGGTCGTGGGCTTGGCTCTTGGTGTTTGGAGCTACTACAACTAGTGTTATACCTAGCAGGGGGCTAGGTTGGACTCGTGTGTAGCTTGTAAGGGGCTTGGCACCCTGTTAGAGCATGTAAATTTATGCACGACCACATGTACTTACATTGCGTATCTGTATTGATGTGAAAAGTAATGATGAGATATTACCAGTAGTGAGTTGGCCACTGTTGAGTGGGCTGTATGAGTCGTAGGTACAGTGTAGTTACTAGTAATGGGACAGTAACACGATTGGAGGGCTAGAAAGGTCGAAATATTTAATATTTTTTATTAATTTATAATAATTTTTTGGTAGCAAAGGTCGTACTATGAGAATGGGGGCAATTTAGTACGCTTGCTAGCACGTAGGTATACGTGTAGGTATAGTAATGGGATAATAATGGCAATAATGAGTTAATTATTTAATTTTATTATTTTTTTATTATTTGCTATTATTAATTTTTTAATAGCAATAGTGGAAGAGGACATTTCGTACAAGCTATTGGATGATGTTGGCATCACAGGGGCTTAGAAGTATTAGTAGTAATGGTTTTTAAGTAAAATTAGTACACAATAATATTAATTAATTTATTGTGATACTTTATGTAAGGTTTTGCAGTATTTTAAGGGTTATTTGATAAGTTGTTTGATGCTTCCGTAACCTAGAGGGCTTAGTAATAGGATTGGGCTCGAGTTATTGGTGGTTGTTGCTCAGGCCTTCTAGAACTAATTACCTAAGTTCTAGAAACGGCGTGTTCTAGCCTGTGGAGGGCTTTCGCTATACAAAAGCCCGCTGTATTGGCAACCAAGGCTCGAACATTTGGTTTAAGGTATTATTATAGAGTATTGCGGACTGCGTTTGTTAAAAACGATTATGCTATTGTAGAGGCGCTCTTATAAGTTTTATAAAATTGATAGTTTTATTGATAACGGGTACATACTCGTGAAATCGTGAGTAGTTGATTAACAACGGATTATTGGATATTAAGTGATAATCTTAGGGAAAGGTTAGTAGGGCGTGGAATAGGGAATTCCACATGATATTATTATATTTTAATGTTTATAGGGGGTTTTACATGGTATGTACTGCTCCTTATTCGCTTTTAGTTGTTAATGTACAACTGCGTGATGGACTGTTTTTATGTTTGGTAATGACATAGCGAGTATGTTACAGCTTTCGCAAATGAGCAGTTATATAATAACAACATTTTATATACTGCTGTTTTTAGCAATTTTATTTAAAGGGTATTAACTGGTTTGCTAAATTGCATGTTAGTTTATCGAGCCAGTTGTCTGGCCTACACCTCATTAATTTGGGCACTAGAGTTGTAAATACTTGGCAGTTGTAAGTAGAATTAAAAATTATTGATAATGTTACGTTATGTTATCGAAATATCTTTGTTCTGTTATTGCTCGGTGTTAACCTCGCTATGACTACGTATTAGTACGTAATTATGCAAGTAACTACGTGTTAAGTTGCTAAGAAATAATGCCAACTGTGTGGCATTTGTCCAAAGCATTACCTTGGAAGTTAGTTAGATATTTATATGTTAAATATTGTACCTATGGTTTATTCGTAACTGTTTGATACCTTGTAGTATGCTACTGCTTGCGCTACATTGGTTACGATAATATTATTGTTATAAGCGTAGGCTACTTGAGTAGAAGTAGTACGCTGATAAATGTACCCCAGTGCCCACTTACCTTTTTTGATACTTGGAAACTTTTTTCTTGGCTTACTTTAACTTATGCTCAACTTTTGCTTTTGCTTGACTTATACTTGTTCTCGTTGCTGACTGTACTTGAAAAAAGTAGTAGACAAGTTGTAGCGGTAAAAGTAAAGAAATTTGTATTTATAAAATTGGAAGAATTTTAATGTTTATAAGTTCAATCTGCGTAGAATCGTAAAAGAATATGAACTTGTATGTTTTTGGGTAGAAACGTAAATGTATCGTTAAGCTATGATGTAGAAAAGTAGCTGTAACGTAGAAATAAATAGCTCTATCTTTGAAATATAAGATAATAATTGTTGTTTTAAGTTTTTCTCGTTTTGATTTTAAAGCTAAGCGTTGCGTTTGCTTGCTTGCCAGTTTGCTTGCGCGTTTCTTGCTTTTCGGTTGATGACGCAAGCACGTTTGGCCACTGTCGCGCACTCCTAAGTGCGTTTGTAGGTCGCAAAACGCTGTTTTGGTGTTGTTGTGTAATGCTTACGTATAATTAGCATTACCTAATGGTCTGTGGATATGAGTACACCACTTTAGCACATTTTATGGCATACGGTAACTTGTTTTTGCATGTTTGTATGATCGTTGCGTGTTTTGTGCGTGCGTACACTATCATACAGTAATGCAGAATGCACGTAGGCACTGCTAACAGTACTAGGATGGTCCTAAACTGTTACTAAGCATGTTATTATGTAATAACCATGTTATTATGTAATTAATATGTTATTATTTGGGTAATATGTGTATGTTGTGTGTATTGCCAACAGTAGTGTGTGCCGTTTGTGTGGTTATGCACCACTACAAATGTTTGGCCTACACCACGTGACAATACACTACCAGTACCTTATGCTATTAGTAATGTAGCATGTATTAGTGCCCGTGCTTACCTTTTCTTACCTGTTGCTGTGTGCTGATGTGTCTTTTTGTTTCCTTCCCTTTATAGGGAGAGGAGGGAGTACTTGTTGGCCTCTTGGTGGCTCCACATGGCCAGATGACGTGGCAGATACCTAGGGAATTTGTTGAGTAGTGAATATGTTAGTTTGACAAGCATTTAAGTTACGTGAATCAGTCAACTGGATAAGCCAAGCACCCCAAACATAACTTCAAGTACACTACACATTCAAGACTCCCACTTACCGATCATGTCTTCTACTCACTATACTGAGCTACCCGGTAGTTGCTTATGTGGAAATCATTCCTAGGACACCTGTAGTAAACAGTAGGGCGAAGTGAGCCAATTGTTAGACATAGTAAGTCAAGTCCTGCATGTAGTAAACACAATAAAGTTACAAGAAGTTAAACAGGCTTGTTGTTGTTGCTCATTTCAAAACACAAGTGCTGCACACAAAAAGGGCCCTGCTCCCAAAATCTGGTGGAGTAGCAGGGCAGAACCATCAGTACTGTCATCTCCGCTGACCCCCCAGATGGTTGAGACACGTGATAGACACTACTCCACCCCCTCTGTACTGCGTCCTGCCCCTGTTGAGCCACACCAAGAGGATGAACTTACCAGGGATGATGCTACCACGCCTATCAACATTGCCCAGCGTGCTGTGTAGGCTGGGCTTGCTGCTGCTGCTGCCGCTACTGAAGCCCCTGGGAATACGCCTTCTACCCCATCCCCTGATACTATGCGTATGAGCATTGAAGGAGGGCCAAGGCTAGTCAAATTGGATGAGGGGAGCCATACTGAGGTTACTGAAGGCCACGTGGACAGGAGTGCACGCCTGGAAGCGGAGCTTGAAGAAGCCAAGCGTTATGGGGCTCACCTGGAGCAGCTCCTTAACCAAAAGGATGCTGCCCATCAGAAGGAGGTGTCTAGCCAAGCCTTCACTCTGTAGAGCAGGGAATAGTAGTTAGAGCGTACCTAGGAGCAAATGGTGGGCATGAAGCGAGCAACTGAGTAGGAGGTAGCTACCCTGAAGCAGGAGGCTGAAGCCCTTCGTAGTGACAGTCACCTGCAGAAGATAAATGTGGATAGATTGGGGACAGCTTTGAGGAATACAGAGCATGAGCGTGATGACTTAAATGAGCGCCTGTGTGAGTTGCAACGCAAGTGGGATGCTGCTGTGGTGTAGTAGGAGGACGCCAGGAGGTAGCTTGAAGTTGAGTATGAGTAGAAGATGGCTGCTAGCGTGGAAGCAGCACGTGCAGAGGCTGCCTAACAAGCCACTGCTGCTGCTGATGTGAAGGCACTGCTGAACCTGCAAAGAAGGGAAGAAGCTTCAAGGTTGAGAAATCAAAGGGAGCTAAGTGAAGTTGTGGAGAGGGAGCGTGCTGCTGTATAGACTGCAGCTGATTAGAAGCTTGCTGCCACGCTTGCTAGTAGGTAGGAGGAAGTGGACCAGTTGACCTAAGCTGAGTAGTTCAGGTGGTAAGCTTAGATGGACCGAATGGAGGCCTCCAAGCAGAGGGAGTTGGATGAGGCTGCTAAGCTAGTGCAGAAGGCGGATGAGCTTCGCCAGGTGAGGGAGCAGGAGCTTCGTAACTGCCAGGGGCAAGTGTAGAACCTTCTTGACACGCACAAGACTTAGAAGGAGCTTCTGGAGAACCGCATGCAGTAAATGGAAACGTAGCACCTTCATGCTGCTGCCTAGGCTGAAGCTGCATTTGTGAACCTTTAGAGGGATCGGGATGAAGCCAAGGAGTTGACTGCCACGCTGGAAAGGAAGACTACTGAGTTGAAGCGCCAGTTGCTTGGGTTGAGGACTGAGAAGAGGTCTGTAGAGGAGTAGCATGCTTCCACCAAGGATGAGCTGAATACTGTGAGGCAGCATCTTCTTATAGCCTCTGGTGACGCCCAGAAATACAGGGACATGCTTGCCAGTGGTGCCCGTGTGGAGGAGGACTTTAGGGCTGCCCGCCAACGCCAGAATGAGCTTCAGGCCAGGTGTGATGAGTTGGAGGTTGCTCTCCATGCTGCAAATAGGAGAGTAGATGACCTGGAAAAGCAGAACTTAGATCTGCAAGCTGCCCTTGATCTTGCTGAGCAGGAGAGGGATAATGCTGTCCTCAAGTACACTAACCTGTTGAGCGAGGTCGAAGTTTCTGAGGACCTTTTCACACCTGCACGTGGCCCCACTCCAATCCCTTGTGCAGAGGCACACTTCCACGAAGCTGGGCCTTCCAGAAGGCCTGCAACCCCCTTTGCTGCCAGTAGGTTTGCTTCCAAACCCCCCACACCTACTTACAAGCACGACCCAGAACTTGAGCAGATGAAGGAAGCTCTCAAGGAACAAGGGAAGGTAATCCAGGAGCTTTGTACTGCCCTTGCTGCGCACACAATCAGCAGAGGACCACCACCACCACCACCGCCATCTTCACCACCATCCTCACCACGTGGACCCCCTCCTAGCACACCACGCCCCCCTGTTGCCACTCCACGTGCCCCACACCACGCACCATCCAGTAGGAGCCACCACCACAGCGCACACGCCCCTGCCATGCCTGCCCCCCCTGCACCACGTGCCCCTTTGACTTCCCAGGTGAAGATGCCCACATTTGACGGAGAGAGCAATGTGGAAGGCTACCTGAGGCGCTTAGTCCGGTATTTCAACATCCACCAGATCACAGGCGCCTGGAAGACTGAGTACCTGGCTGGAGGATTGACCGGGATTGCTGCCACATGGTTGGAAGGCCTAGGGGATGAATGGGTAGATTGGGAGTATGAGCAGCTAAGGGACGAGTTAGTGAAGCATTTTAGAGGTGAGTAGGCTACTGCTATGTTTTAACTTTAGTAGTTGGAATACAGGGGACCTTTGCACGAGTTCAACAAGCGTTTTGTAGCTTTGGCAACTGCTGCTTTACCTTTAATGGGATCCCTTGTCATCAAGCAAAAGTATGTTGAAACAATCTAACCAGCTTAGCTTGGACAACTGCTTAGCACCTAGGTTTAGGAATTGTCATTGTAGTAGCTAATGGGCAAAGCTTTAGCTGCTGAGCTTACCTTGAAGAGGACTGGCGGTAGTGGGCAGAAGAATGCCAACAAGGGTCCTCAGGAGAGGAAGTAGGACCCCAACCGGATGCAGTGCCCCAAGTGCTTCTTCTGGCATTACAAGGACCAGGCTTGCCCAAGGTGTGCTAACAAGCCAAGCAAAGGGAACTACAATAAGCAGAAGGGAAAGGTAAATGAAGCCAAGGTGAACGAGGTTAAGGTCACCTAGTAGGGATAGGATTTTTGAGTGGGACTACTTAG
>JAAUYF010160145.1_pt1 | contig 12251 bp, 5 predicted proteins | sample 7278051 | NCBI WGS metagenome assembly JAAUYF01 (sample SAMN14350202, study PRJNA611818) | marine sediment metagenome | isolation source: surface marine sediment (0.6m) | place: French Polynesia: Moorea | collected 2018-08 | reverse complement strand
TTCCCGGTATTGACCAAGTGATGGACGTGACTAAACCTTGGCCTTTTAATGGTTTGGAATATGTATATGGAGAACATTTTCTCGAACATCTAAGTCTCGAAGGAGCGATCGCTTTCCTAAATAATGCTTGGAAAAGTCTCAAACCTGGTGGAGTAATTCGACTTTCTACTCCTTCTTTAGAGTGGGTACTTTCTACTCATTTTAATCTCTCAGAAACTAATCCACAAAAACGTATTGATTCTACATTTTCTATGAATCGTGCTTTTCATGGGTGGGGTCATCAGTTTCTTTATTCAAAAGATTTTTTGCAATCTTTACTGGATAATTTAGGATGGCAAAAAGTGGTATTTTGTGAATATGGAAAAAGTCGGCATTCAAATTTGAAAAGTATCGAACGTCATGGTAATTATCGAATTGATAATGGATATCCTAATGTTTGGATTGTAGAAGGTACGCGAGGTGATGGTCGTTCTGAATCTAGTGTTTTATCTTATCAAAAATTACTCGATAAGTCTTATGTGAGTTATGTTAGGTCTGGTCATTAGTCAGGTTATATTGATATTTTTTTATTTAATTGCTAAAGCCGTTGCATAATGAGTTTCACCCAATTCCGAACACAAATCATCTATAAGCATCAGAAAGTCTAAAAGATGCTTATCTTTCGACTCATCAAAATTATGAAGAATATCAGACAAAGCTAGATGGTAAACCACCCCACCAGTGAGAGTTATTTCAGCTTGAGGAAAATACTTTTTGATACTATCAATAATTCTCTCTGAGTCTGCTGCTTCTGAAGGGTCAATTTGAATCATACGTTCCACACTATTTCTGGTCAGAGTTTTTGATAGTAACTGACCGGGATTTTTAGGATTAGCTAAATACTTTTCCGGTAAAATACTTCTAACTTTAGAAGCAACTTCTAACATTTTATCAGACCACTGCATTCTATTAGGACCTACATAATCATCCATATAAAACATTCCCCCTTCTTGAAAAATGTTATAACTCCATTGAATGGCAGCTTCTACGTCTAACATATGGTGCAGAGAATTGTTCCAGTGAACAAAATCAAAACATTCTTTTTCTCTAATAATTTCTAAAGCATCTCCTTGAATAAAAGTTACTTTATTTTCCACACCAAACCTAGTTGCTAATCTTCTACCTTGCTCTATTCTAACTGGGGAAATTTCATAAAGTTGAAATGAAGAAACTAAACCTTGACTAACTAAAGTAATTTCTTTTTGTCCGTTCCCACATCCCACAGAAACACCATGAGAGAAAGGATAGCGATCGCCTGCCATATCTTTAGCTTTCTCGGTTATACCTTGAGAAAACCCATCCAGTGGCAAACCTGTAATTTTCTTATTTATGTGCTTAATTATGTGTTGACTTTGCCACCATCTCAATCGCAGATTTTGGCTTTGCTGGCTTTTTTTAGTCACACCAGACCAATGAGATGCTATTTTTTTTTGTTGTTCATTCTTACTTTTTTCCATTGGTGATTCTATCTTTATTGATGTGAGTTTTAGGTTTCAGATTTTTCTATTTTTTTTTATAACCAAAATGAAATGTAAGAATCTGAGTTATATCAAATCCGGTAGCATTAGAGTATTTTTGTGAAATCTATTAACATCTTGCAGCACTCACCCAACTTAAGTAACTACACTACATATAGTGTCTTTGCGTAAGTCCTGATTTCATTTTAGGAGAGGAATTATACCAACATCTTGTTAATATTTTTTAAGAGGATTATCAAAACCTATCCACCCATTCTTCTCTATTAATTTTTGAGTGGTAACTGTAATCGGCTTTTTGCTTGAAGAATGAACTCGTTGTGATTGAGATGGATGATTAGCAAAAACATCATAGTGAGTAACTAGACTCTTTCTTGTTTGAGAAGGATTTTCTACAGAAGAACCGCCATGGATTAAGGAAGCGTGCCAGAGAAAAGCTTGACCCTTTTTTGCTAAGAATGGTTTTTGTTGCAACTGATGCTTGTCCATCATTTCATACATATGTTTATAAGCTTGATCCTTTTCTTTCTGACTAACCCTCGAATCGTGAAGAATAATATTTCCTGTCTTGGGTATTTTATAGTAGGGCAACTTATGAGAGCCAGGAACATAATTTAATGGCCCTGAATCAGCTTTAATATCTTCAAGAGCAATCCAAGATGCTAGGACATTGGAAGGAGGATTTGTGACAACATAGAATGGATCTCGGTGTAGAGGCTGATTACTCCCATACTCAAAATAAAGAGTCTGGGTTGCTACTGGCTGTTGATTGTAAATGAGCTGACAGTATCGATGCAGGCTAGGATGAAGATATAACTGTTTTACACTTTCACTGTGGGAATGTAGATCCAAGAACCTGACTCCGAGACCTCTAGATGATTCATCTGGGAGTTCAGAAAATGGTTGAGAACGATTTCCTCCTATTGCAACAAGCAAGTCGTTTGGACGATTTTTCCATAGGTAATCCACTGTCTGTTGAATTTCATCATAGAGAGATTCAGGAATCTCTAAATCTAAAACTAGATATCCATGCTCGACAAAAAAATGCAAGCTATCTGCTTCCTTAGTCGTTATTTTTCTTGCATTTAACCAGCGATCAATTTTGATATGAGCACCTGGTTGATCGACCCACAGTTGACTGTAAAGAGTTCCATCTGAATTAAATACCTGTCCTCGTCCTACTTTACCAGGTTGCACTAGAGGAAATTCTGTTTTATTCTGTTCTAGCGAAGTAGATAATGTCTTTGCTGAATATCCTAATTCAGAGTAAATTTCCTGCAACCTTTTCTGAAAATGTTCTAATTTAAGCTTGATTTTCTCGAGTTTAGAAGACGATTGCTCTAGCTGTGATATTTTTTGAGACTCCAAACGCAACTCACTTTGTCGATTCATATTCTCTTTGAATATAGTCTTCTTCTTTTCAGGAGTGGGAGAAACTCCTCCATCCTCAGCTCCTAGATGTTTTTGTTGGGCTGAGGATTCTATTGATGAAGTTATGGTTTGAGGAATCGGCAAAGTTTCTATTAGCATTTCTGATTCAGGCTCACTATGAACTAAAAATTGATTAGGTGGTGGTGCTTGTTCATACTCAACAGCTTTAAAGTTAGAATACCAACTAGAAATATTAAGGTTAAATTTATTTTCCAACCTTTGACAATCTTCTAAAAAAATTTCATTAAACAATTTTTGACACATTCTTGCTGAAATATACTGAGTCCATTGAGCATATTTCACAAGAGACTGATTCACAAACTCTGGTTTTGGATTCATCCAAATCTTATCATAACTCTTTTTTCCTGTTGTCCAAATTAGTGTATTTTGGGGAATTTGATAGCCATTACGTTTCCACTCTAAATATCGTGGTTTATCTCCAGTATAAACATATCTAGGAAAATAGCTAACATTATAACGCCCTTGAGGAAAATCAAATGGATCAATATCCAAAAATTGATAAATTTTACTTAAGCCAATGCCAAGATCAGGTTCAATATCATTTTCATAAATCAAAATTAGGATATTTTTCGGTTTGAAATTTTTAGTTACACGATCAACTACATTAAAATATTGAGTGAAATAATATTTAAACTGTTGTTGATCTTGATGTTCAACAATATCATAAAAATTCAGCTCTGTCTCTTGTCGCAATAAACTATGAAAGTAATGAGAAATAGCTCGGTAAATTGGATTTCGTAAGACTAGCAACACTTTAACATCTTGACCTAATACTGATTTAATCCGTTTATAAGATTCTAGATTCCGAAAATAAGAAGGAGTAATATCTCCTACCCATTTTTGTCCATTATGTTGACTAAATTGATTTTTATACCACTGCACCCCTTTACTCCATTTATGATTAAAAAAGAAGTGTTCTTTATAGTGTCCTAAGAAAACATCCGGGTGATTATTCAAAAGTTGATAAATGGCTGTCGTTCCAGCTTTTTCAACTCCAACACAAACAAAATTTGGTAAAATCATATCTATTCCCAAAATCAATTTTTAATAGATAATTAATCAGAAAAAAATGAATACTATTTTTCTTTGTTGTTCATTTCCATTGTTTTCCATCCTTGGTTTTATCCTCTTGATATTAAATTCAAGTTGGAGATTTTTTCAATTTTTATGATTGATCAAAGTCATGCCTAATTTTTTCAAAGATATTATCGTATGGCTCTCTTTTGAATAATGTACTCTGTAGTTCCACAAAATCAGAATATTCCAGCCGACTAATAATTTCTAAGCTATTCCATTTAGGCTCAAAATCTTTCCTCCACTGATTCCAGACGACTGTTTGTCCATGATCTGGGAAAGTAGCGAAGCCATACTGAGGGAAAAAATCATGTATAGCAGCAACTACCTTAAACACATCACCCATCCAGCTTTTATCTTTTTCCGGAGAAAATTTATTGAGCAGTCGGCAACGCTGTAGTGATGATTGTGCTTGAGCATAGCTTCCTGGACAAGTATCATCAATCAACCAAATAGTTTTTGAATGTCCACAAGCAAGAGAAGCGCAAAAGTCTCGAAAAGTTTGCTCAAAGGTATGGAGACCATCTAAGTAAATTAGATCGAACAATTCAAACTTTTTGGCATAACTTCTAAAGAATTCATCGCTGGAAACTTCTAAAAAAACTACCTTGTCTGTGGCATATTCATCCTTATTAAAGGCGAACTTGGAATCGACAGCTACTTTATTTTCGATCTCGATCGCGTTGAAAGTTATTCCTTTCGACACACCTATTTCTAGATACCTGGATGATTTATTAATACTAGCAAGCTTGTTAAGGCGATCGCTTCGGCTTTTAGTTGGCATATCATTATTAGAAATCTGTTCATCTGACTGCTCTAACAGCTTCTCGCTCTTATCCACCTGGAACTTAGTTTGGTTAGACTTAGTTTCCTCCAACTCTTTCTTTAACTCCGACTCTGACCCCGACGACTGTTGCTCCTGTTTCTCTCTCAACCGAGCTTGCTGAAGTTGAGAATGAGACTCCTCTAATACTCCCATCGTCTCTTCCAACTGAGACTGATACTGCTCCAACAACTGCTCGCTCTCCCGCAACTGAGACTTAGTTTCCTCCAACTCTTTCTGCACTTCCGACTCTGACCCAGACTGCTTCTGCGCTAACTCTCCCTTAATCTGTTCCAACTCCTGCTGCTTCTGCTGCAACTTCCCTTGCGACTCTTCTAACGTCCCCATCGTCTGCTCCATCTGAGACTGATACTCTTCCAAAACTCCCATCGTCTCACCTAACTGCGACTGCGACTGCTCCAGCAACTGCTCGGTCTCCTGCAACTTGGACTTAGTTTCCTCCAATTCCTGCTTAACTTCTCCATCTGACTCCGACTGCTGTTGCTCCCCCTTTTCCTTAAGTTGATGTAATTCAAAGTGGGTTTGCTCCAACTCTCCCAATACTTCATCTAACTGAGATTGCGATCGCTCCAACTCTTCCCTCACATCATGTAACTCTGACTTAGTTTTATCCAACTCCTGTTGAGTTTGTTGCCATTTACCCTTAACTTCTTCTAGTTCTTTTTCTATTGTTGCTGCCATTAATTTACTTCCTGATTAATACAAACTTAATTACAAATTAGTCGATAAAATCACATTTTCCTACCAGACTTTATCCTAGACCCATTTGTTCCAAATCTCCATTTTTTTTCAAATGCCTATTTATTTCTCGCTACCCACCAAAACTTTTTGTTTAATTCTCATTGCGCGTTTCATCAAATTTTGCCATTCTTCAGATTTTGTGAGTTTCTCACTATCAAACTCTATACCTTTTGTCTGAGAGAAATTAGCAAAACTATCTAACCAATCTATTACTATTTCTGTCCGAGAAGTTTCTGTATATTTCAAAGACTTCTGAAGCCGTTCTTGCATTTCAGCTAAATTATCGTTTTGATAAGCATACCATGCTTCCCAAACTAACAGTTTATATTCTGTTTTACCCTCTGATTTTGAATTTCTCAAAATAGCTTGCTGATATTGTAATTTCTCTAATTCTGACTTAGTTTCTACTAATTCTTTCTTGGCATTTTGTTGTTGAGATTGAGACTGTTGCAATAATACTTCTGTCTTTCGCCATTGAGTCTGAACTTCTTGCAATACTGCCTGAGTTTCTTGTAGTTGCATTTGCATATTTTCCCGTTCTTCATCAGTTTGATGTAGCTGAGTTTGAAATTCTATTAATAAAGCTTTTGTTTCTTTTAATTGAGAATGAGATTTTTGCATTAATGTTTCTGTCTGCTGAAGTTGTGAATTAGACTCTACTAATTCTGTTTGAAGCTCTTGGTTTTGTAGTTTTTTTATCTTCAATTCTTGTTTGGCTTTATGTAACTCAGACTTTGATATTTCCCACTCGTTTTGATTTTTTTTGATTTCTTTTAGTTCTGCTTCTGACTGTTGCCATCTTGTTTCTTTGTCTTTGAGTTGAGAATTAGATTCTGTTAACTCTGCCTTTGTAGCCTCCAATATTGCCTCAGTTTCTGTTAACTTAGACTGGGTTTGCTGTTCTTGTTCTTCAGCGTCCTTTAGCTGTGACTGAGATTCTTGCAACATTGCCTGAGTTACTGTTAACTGAGACTGATAATATTCCCACTCTTCCTGAGTTTGATGTAACTGATGTTTAAAAATTTCTAATTCGTCTTTAGTTTCAGACAAACTTTGTTTTGTTACTCCTAATTCTGCTTGAGTTTGTTTAAGTTGCGATAGTGAGTTTTTTAAAGCTGTTTCTCGATCTGTTAAATCTTGCTGAGATTGTTTTAATATTGCCTCTGTTTCTGCTAATTGTGATTGGGAATATTCCCAAAATTCTTGAGTTTGATGTAGTTTATACTGGCAAACTTTTAATGCTGCTTTAGTTTCGGACAAATTCTGTTTTGTTTGTCCTAATTCTGCTTGAATTTGTTGATATTGCAAATTTGATTTATCCAATAATTCTTCTGTTTTTTCTAGCTGAGATTTAGATTTTTGCCATACTGATTCTATTTCCTGAAGTTTATATATAGATTGTTCTAATTCTTCTTGAGTTTGATGTAATTGTGACTGATATTGTACTAATTCTCCTTGAGTTTGATTTAGCTGATATTTTGTTTGTATAAGTTCTTTTTCTGTCTCTTGAGATTTTTTTAATTCAGTTTCTGTTTGTTGTAGTTTTGACTGGCATTCTCTTAGTTCAGTTTGAGTTTGATTTAATTGAGATTTAGCTGTGGTTAATTCATTTTCTGTTTGGTCAAATTTTGTTTGAATATGTTCAACTTTTTGCAGTTTACCCTGTGTTTCTTCTAATACTTTTTCTGTATTCTGGAGTTGTTTTTGAGATTCTAATAATTTTGTCTCTGTAACATCAACTTGAGTAACATATTTTTCTAACTCATCTCGTGTTTCTGTTAACTGAGACTTTGCTTCTGTTAGTTCTAATTGACTTTGTTCGTATTGATTTTTAGATTTTTCTAGTTCTGCTAATAGAATTTTATTTTGGTTTTCTAAACTAGATAAATTCATCCAATCTTGAAATGCCCAAATTCTATAAGGAGATGATTTAATTTTTTCTTGCCAGGAAAAATCTGGTATTTCATCTTCTGGTTTCCATGCTCTTGCTTCTAGCTCCTGATACATTTCTGTAGCTTCAGGAAAGTAATAATCTATGATAGTAGGTCTATGACTTTCTGTTGATACTTGATTATTAAATAATGATGGATCGTAAATATTAGTAGTCGAATAATTAAAGTTTGTCTTAAATTTTTGATTAATTGTTTGAATAAATACTTCCTGATTATTTATTATTGTCTGAATATTTGTTAACAGGCAACGATTAATGGCATGATTATAAAAATCAATGATTTTCTGGTTGTAGCTTAACCATAATTTTACTGCTAGTTCTGGTTGACTTTGAAATATCTTATCTTGTCGAGTATACAGAGAATTAACTACTTCCCAAGGAGAACGATAAATTAATATAAATTTGGCATTTGGTAGCAGTTCTGCCCAAAAATCTAGGAACAAAGTTGTGCGGGGTTCTTTCCATCCCCAATTCCCACTTATTGAGTTTTTGGCGATAATTTTTTTGGCTTTTTCTTTAAAGTTTTCTTCTATATCTATTCTTTCTTGTAAAGTCCAACCATCCTCATCTATACCTTGAGATTGTAATACTTGTTTATGAAATTCATAAAAGTCTAAATTTTCAAAATATCCTTTAGTATTGTATTCTGTTCCCTCCATTAATTTTCGACCTATATGTAAACCTGCACTTTGGAGAATAGAAGCTGTTAAGGAACTTCCTGAACGGTGCATACTGGTAACTATCAGAGTTGATTTTTCTGTTTTTTGCATCATAGTAGATTTGGATTATGTATTACTGAATATTAGTTTTTAGTATATAATTTTATTTTTACCGTTGTTCAAATAATTAATTTTGAGTATAACTTGCTGAGAAATTAATTTTCTAGTTAATAACTAACTTCCTGTGCAAGATAACCTCACTTAACTCAGTCTAATATTTGACAAGTTTCCGAGATGATAGTTACTATTTTTTTCTAGTTTACAGTTTAGCCACAGCTAAGTAGGTAGGTTTCAATAATTAATAATTAACAATTAATAATTAATAATTAATAATTACCTCTTCTTATAACGGATAGAATTGGCTAAAAGGATTTTTTTCTTCTCTTGGTCGATTGGATATGATTAGATAACCCATCCATCCCATCCTACAGAATGCTTCGCTTTCCGACCGCTTTTTCTCCATGAATGGAGAGGCTTTATACCTTAATTTTTCGGTAATTAAATGTAAAATCTCATTGTGAATTAAGCAAAGCGGAATGTTTGCAGAGCATTCCCTAAGAAAGGAAAGCAATCCCAAGAGTTTACTTTGCGTCCATCTACAATTAGGAGTTCTATGAATTTTCTATTTTATTACCATTATTCATGTACATTTGTCAATTAGTTTTAACTTCTATATTAATTTTTTGGTAATGAACATTTATCGATTTCTGTCTGAATTACAGTTAGTTAGCCAAGACTCTAATAATTGTAGTCGTATTTTAATCTTTTTGATTGTATCATCTCGCTGCTTGACTAAGAAATTCTGATTACCTAAAGACTAATGATTGACAATCAAGCTATTTACTAATAAAAAATTATGCTTGTTCCACGGTTTTGATTTATCCCAGATTCCGCAACTATAAATCTTTAGTAATATGTTTTTTGAGGATAAATTGAATTTATCTGGTAGAAAAAAACTCTATCTAACGACAATATTTTTGTCAATTATGATGTCTAATAAATATACGACTAATATTTATTAAGTAGTTAGGCATAAATAAACGTTAAAACGAAAAATCTGAAAATAAAACTAGAAGCCTATGTTTCAAAGGTTTTCACTGTTCTGAATCTCCATTGCTGTTTTACGGATAATTACACCCACCTACTTATCATGGTTTTTACTTAACGGAAATAATGGAGCATTATGAATAGATATAGATATATTTTCCAGTCAGGAAATTCAATCTTATGCCTGCCACAACTTTGGCTCTCTATATTTTCCTTTTCTTCCAAGCATTAATGTGCTGTAATAGAAATTTTGGTAGTATTTATCATTATACTTCTTGCAGAAGTCAGGGAATAGGGAATAGGGAGATGAAATTGTTGATTTTATATCTTGAATTTATTTAATTAAAACTTTTGCCAGAGGTCTATTTTAAATTTAGTTTTACAATAAAAATAGGGATGATTAGGAATCTTAAACCATCAACCTATAATTAGTTCCATCTTTATCCTAAATCTAGACCCTTTCTATGTATTGCTACCTTTTCATGTTTCGCAATTCTTCACCCACTCTACGCCAGGATTTAAGATTCCTTTAACAAACAGTCTCTTAGATAAAGTGGCTCAAACAGAATCATATTTCCTCTATTATGTTAATTAGGTCATATAAATTTCATTTCCTGTTACCTTCTGACAATAGAATAGATTTAGCAACTAATATCCTGACATATTTACGACTACCAAATACTGTAGGATATTAACAGGTAATATCGTTCATCCCCAAATTATCAAATCAAGGAAATTTTACACAACAATGTCAACAACAGGAACAGAAACCAGCGTTAACTATCTTCATATTGGGAATAAATTATTAAGGGAAGGTAACTTCCCCGAAGCTGCTGATGCTTACCGCCAAGTAATTAAACTTAATCCTAAATCAGCAGTAGCTTATCAAAACCTAGGAGAAACTCTCAGTTTACAGGGAAATTTAGAGGAGGCAGCAAATATATATCACCAAGCAATTCAACTACAGACAAATGATTCCTGGTCTTACTATAACTTAGGAGAAATTCTGATTAAACTTGAGAGGTTTGATGAGGCAGTTATTTATCTACGTCAAGCTATTGAACTTAATCCAGATTTTCCCAATTTTTATCAGAGTTTAGGGTTAGCTTTGGCAAAACAAGGATTATTTGATGAGGCGATAGTTACTTATCATCGTGCTATTGAAATAGACCCCAATGCAATTTTAACTTATCAATATTTAGGTGAAGCATTAGCAAGTAAAAAACAGTGGAATGAAGCAATAGAAAGTTTCAATCAAGCTATTACAATTAATCCCTATTTGTCAGAATATCATTTAGGTTTAGCGAAGGTTCTAGAAAATGCTGGTCAAATAGAACAAGCAATTATTTCTTACCATCACGCTCTAGAGTTAAATCCAAATTTAGCTGAAGCTTACTATTATATTGGGTTAGGTTTAACCAAGTTGCAAAAGTGGGAAGAAGCTATTGATGCTTGTATGCAAGCTATCTCTCTAAATGTGAAAAATGCCGAGATTTATCATCATTTGGGAGCATCTTTGGCTCAACTGCAACGTTGGGAAGAAGCGGTTACTGCCTATCAAAATGCAATTGAATTTAATCCTAATTCTGCAATAATTCATCATCAATTAGCTTATGCTTTAGCCCAACTAAAACAGTGGGAGGAAGCTGCGGTTGAATATCGTGAAGTTCTCAAAATAAATCCAAATTCGGCAGTGGTTTATGACCAGTTAGGAGAAGTATTAACAGAAATGCAAAAGTGGGAAGAAGCGATAAATTGTTATCAAAAAGCTGTAGAAATTAATCCAGATAATCAAAAGTTTAATCAGCATCTACAGGAAGCATTGGCGAGAAGACAGGAACAGAATAAAACTGTAATTGAGTCTCATCTAAAATTAGCAGAAATGATGGAACAACAAGGATTTATTGATGAGGCCATTTCTACTTATCGTCGGGTAGTAAGTCTTAATCCTACTGCTGCCGATCTGCATCATAAATTAGGATATACTTTAGCAAGTTTAGAAAGATGGGATGAGGCTGTTTCTGCTTATCGTCAAGCTATTGAACTTCATCCAAATTCGGGAGTTGTACATTATCATTTGGGCGAAGCTTTGGCAAATTTAGGCTTAGATGAAGAGGCAATATCTTCCCTAAAAAAAGCAATTCAACTTAAACCAGATTTATCTGGCGCTCATCAAGCTTTAGAAAAATTACAATCAAAACAAAAGTAACTTAACTGATATTTTTTCCACTATAAATTTCATTTAAGCTGATTAAAATTAGTGGCAAATTTCAATCTTCCATTAATTTTGACTTCTGACTTCTGACTTCATCTGACTTTCTATTTCGTCTATAAATTTCATTTGAGCTGATTAAAATTAGTGGCGAGTTTCAATCTCCCACTAATTTTCACTTCTGACTGTGGACTAATATAGGGTTTCTCAGACTAATCAGGTACACCTATCTTTATTTCTATATCTATATCTATTCTATTCCCAGTTAAGTGTTAAGTGTTAAGTGTTAAGTGTTCCCTATTCCCAGTTAAGTGTTCTCTATTACCTAGATTTTGTACCTTACCAGTATGGGAATTGCTATACCAATTTCATAAAATTTTGCGTGAGTTTTTTCCTAGATGGTAGTTTTTAGGAAGAGAGCAAATATATTTACCAAATTCATTAGGATAAGACAATTAAAATTGTCTCGAAAAATAGAAAATTCCTGATGTTTAAAGTCGAGATGGAGGGAAATATCAGAGTAGGAATTTTGAACTTTTACTAGATGTCTACTCTTGATTTATAAAATATAATTGCCATACTATAGCATTACAAAAAAGTCTGATGAAATTGATAAAATTGAAATCATTTACCAAAAAATAAGGTCTAAAGCCTCCCCTTTTAAGGGGATGAAAAAAATATTTGGTTCATTATTTCA